>QFCH01002769.1_pt1 | contig 29023 bp, 26 predicted proteins | sample 5346071 | NCBI WGS metagenome assembly QFCH01 (sample SAMN09062255, study PRJNA434731) | Human gut metagenome, whole genome shotgun sequencing project. | isolation source: stool timepoint B chromium assembly | host: Homo sapiens | collected 2015
CGAAAAAATCTTGACACGACCTACAGTAGCAGCACCGGTCACGGCGTCACCGCCGGCGTACACGCCTTCACGGGTGGTGGCCATGGTCTCCTCATCGGCGATGAGGCAGCCCTTCTTATTGGTATCCAGGCCGGGGGTGGTGGAACGGATCAGGGGGTTGGGGCTGGTGCCCAGACTCATGATAACGGCGTCCACTTCCAGCTCAAACTCGCTGCCGGGCACCTCGATGGGACGGCGACGGCCGCTGGCGTCAGGCTCACCCAGCTCCATCTTGATGCACTCCATGGCCCGGACGCGGCCCTTATCGTCGCCCAGAATCTTTACCGGGTTGTTCAGGAACAGGAACTCAATGCCCTCTTCCTTGGCGTGGTGGATCTCCTCCCGGCGGGCGGGCATCTCCTCCTCGCTCCGGCGGTACACCACATACACATGCTCGGCCCCCATGCGCATGGCGCAGCGGGCGGCGTCCATGGCCACGTTGCCGCCGCCCACGATGGCGGCCTTTTTGATCTTCTTGATGGGCGTATCATAGTCGCTCAAGTAGGCCTTCATCAGGTTGATGCGGGTCAGATACTCGTTGGCGGAGTACACGCCGGCCAGAGTCTCGCCCTCAATGCCCATGAACATGGGCAGACCGGCTCCGGAACCCACGAACACAGCCTCATAGCCTTCCTCGAACATTTCGTCGATGGTGTAGGTCTTGCCCACCACCATGTCGGTTTCCAGATCCACACCCATGGCAGTGAGCTTTTCCACCTCGTTGGCCACGATGGCCTTGGGCAGACGGAACTCCGGGATGCCGTACACCAGCACGCCGCCGGCGGTGTGGAAGGCCTCGAACATGGTCACCTGATAGCCCTGCTTGGCCAGATCGCTGGCGCAGGTCAGGCTGGCGGGGCCGGAACCCACTACCGCCACCTTGATGCCGTTGCTCTCCGGCTTTTGAGGCATCTCGTTGATGTTCTCCCGGTACCAGTCGGCCACAAACCGCTCCAGGCGGCCAATGGCCACCGGCTCACCCTTGATGCCACGGACGCAGTACTTCTCACACTGGCTCTCCTGGGGGCACACACGGCCGCTGACGCCGGGCAGAGCGTTGGTATCGGAGATAATCTCGTAGGCGGCCTTGAAGTCGCCCTCAGCCACCTTGGCAATAAACTCAGGAATATGGATGTTCACCGGGCAGCCGCCCACACAGGGCTTATTCTTGCAGTTGAGGCAGCGGGTGGCCTCCTCCATGGCCTGCTCCTTGGTGTAGCCCAGGCAGACCTCCTCAAAATTGCGGCTGCGAACCTTGGCGTCCTGCTCCGGTACAGGAACTTTGGTCAAACTCATATTAGGCATTTTTTATGTATCTCCCTCTCAATGAATCATTTCGCGGGCCAACTCTTCCATACGGCAGGCGTGGCGCTCCTTTTCCTCGGCTTCCTCGCCGCGATACACAGTGTTGCGGCTCATCAGCTCGTCAAAATCCACCTCATGGCCGTCAAAGTCAGGGCCGTCCACACAGGCAAACTTCATCTTACCGCCCACGGTGACCCGGCAGCCGCCGCACATGCCGGTGCCGTCGATCATAATGGGGTTGAGAGAGACGATAGTCTTGATCCCATAGGGCTTGGTCACGGCGGCAACAAACTTCATCATGATGATGGGCCCGATGGCGATGACCGCATCGTACTGGTTGCCCGCGTCAATCAGGCTCTTCAGCTTGTCGGTGACAAAGCCCTTCTCTCCATAAGTACCGTCATCGGTGGTGAGGTACAGGTTGTCACAGGCGGCCTTGAACTCCTCCTCCAGGATCACAATGTCCTTGGAGCGGAAGCCGGCGATTACGTCCACCTGGATGCCCTGGGCATGGAGGCTCTTGGCCTGAGGATAGGCGATGGCGCAGCCTACGCCGCCGCCCACCACGCACACCCGCTTGGCGCCCTCGGGCAGCTCGGTGGGCAGGCCCAGGGGGCCCACAAAGTCCCGGATGCTGTCGCCTTCCTTCAGATCGCCCAGCAGCTCGGTGGTCAGTCCCACCTTCTGGAAGATTATCGTTACGGTTCCCTTCTCACGGTCATAGTCGGCAATGGTCAGAGGAATCCGCTCCCCGTGCTCATCCACACGCAGGATGATGAACTGCCCCGCCCGCGCCTTTTTGGCGATGAGAGGCGCCTCTACCTCCAGCAGCGTCACGCTGGGGTTGAGAACCTTTTTCCGTACAATTTTTACCATCAGAAAACGTTCCTTTCCTATTTTTAAAGGCCTTAACTAAAATTACAACGTTACAGCGCAATTCTACCCTTATCGCTTACGGTAATGCAGTTTTCCTCCTCATCTAAGCAACAGCAACCAAATACGGCTTTGAGCTGCCCGGCAAGGGGCAGCTCAAAGCGCATGATAAGAAACAACCCACCTTAGGAGGAAGGCAGCAAATGGATCTGCCGGGGCTGCTTCTGACTTGATTTGGAAGGCTCAAGCCTTCAGTTTGCGGATCTCTTCGGTGAGCACGGGCAGTACCTCAAACAAATTGCCCACGACCCCGTAATCCGCCACGTCGAAAATGGGGGCGTCCGGATCCTTGTTGATGGCTACAATCACATCGGAGCCGCTCATACCAGCCAGATGCTGGATAGCGCCGGAGATCCCGCAGGCAATGTACAGTTTGGGGGCTACGGTCTTGCCAGTCTGGCCAACCTGGTGGGCATGGCTGATCCAGCCGGAATCCACCGCTGCACGGGAGGCGCCCACGGTGGCGCCCAGCACTTCAGCCAGAGCCTTGATGGGGGCGAAGCCTTCGGGGCCGCCGACACCCCGGCCGCCAGAGACAATGATCTCCGCACCTTCCAGGTCAACATTCAAGTCGCCCATATCCTTGATAAGTTCCAAAATCTGAGTACGAATCTGCTCGGCCGGCACCTTGATGTCCTCCCGGATGATCTCGGCGTGGGCCGCACAGGGTTCACTCTTTTTGAACACGCCGGGACGCACGGTGCCAATCTGGGGCCGATGATCCGGGCAGAGAATAGTCGCCATCAGGTTGCCGCCGAAAGCCGGACGGGTCCAGGCCACGTTGCCGCTTTCCTCGTCGATGTCCAGGGCGGTGCAGTCGGCGGTCAAGCCGGTCTTAAGGCGGCAGGACAGACGGGGGCCCAGGTCACGACCATTATTGGTAGCGCCGATGAGCATACTGGTTGGGCCGTACTTCTCCACCATGGCATTCAGTGCGATCACATAGGCATCGGTGCTGTAGTGCTTGTACTCCGGCCCGTCCACCACAATCACCTTGTCGGCACCGTGCTCGGCGGCGGCCTGCACCGCGGCGTCCACGCCGCTGCCGATGACTACGGCCACCAGGGCACCGCCCTGCTTGTCTGCCATCATCTTGCCGGGGCTGAGCAGCTCAATGCCCACGTTCTTGGCACTGCCGTCCTCATTGGTCTCTACAAACACCCAAAGGTCTTTTGTCTTGGCTTCCATAATCGTAACTCCTCCCTCAGATGACATTGGCATCGCTCAGCAGCTGGAACAGCTTCTTCGCGGAATCTTCGCCGGTACCTTCCTCGATCTTCACGCCGCCCTGCTTCTTCTGAGGTACAAAGGTCTTTTTCACGTGGGTGGGAGAGCCCTTCAGGCCGATGCGGGTGGTATCGATATTGGGGAATACATCCTCACCCAGAGTAGGAATCTCAGCCCGGTTGGCCGCCATTTTCCGCTTGATCGTGGGATAACGAGGATCCCAGGCGGGCTTGGTGAAGGTGACTACGCAGGGCATCCTGGCAGCGATGACCTCCACGCCCTCCTCCACTTCCTTCTTCACCTTGATGGTATCCCCGTCCACCTCGGCCTCCAGGCCGTAGGTCACCTGGGGATAGTTCAGGTGCTCCGCCAGCTCGGGGCCAACCTGGGCGGTGTCGCCGTCGATGGCCTGCTTGCCGCAGAAGATCAGGTCAAACTTTCCCTCCAGCTCCTCCAGCTTGCCCACCGCGTTGGACAGGATGTAGCTGGTGGCCAGAGTGTCCGAGCCGCCGAATGCCCGGCCGGACACCAGATAGGCCTTGTCCGCGGCAATGGCCAGGCACTCCTTCAGGGCGTTCTTGGCCTGCTCTGGGCCCATAGAAAGTACTACAATCTTGGTCTCAGGGTTTTTATCCTTGATTCGGGCTGCGGCCTCCAGGGCGTATCCGTCAAACGGATTGACGATGCTGGGCACGCCCTCCCGGATCAGGGTATTACGTACCGGGTCAATTTTAATCTCTGTCGTATCTGGAACCTGCTTTACGCAGACAAGAATATTCATATTCCTTTCCTCCTGTATATTGGCTGTGTCGGGCATGCGGAGCTGTCCTGCATTCCGTCAATAGGAGAGGGCGGAAAACTTCTGAAAGCTTTCCGCCCTCTGCGTATCAAATGGGAACGCGGGGGAATCGCAGCAGGAAACTTACTTCAGGTTCATGGAGCCGGAGATTACCATCTTCATGACCTCGGAAGTGCCCTCATAGATCTCGGTGATCTTTGCGTCGCGCATCATACGTTCCACAGAGTACTCCCGGGCAAAGCCGTATCCGCCCAGCAACTGCACGCAGCCACGGGTTACCTGATTGGCCACGTCAGAGGCAGTCAGCTTGGCCATGGCGGCATAGACATTATAGGGCTGGCCGTTGTCTTTGGCCACAGCGGCCCGGTAGGTCAGCAATCTGGCCGCGTCGATCATGGTCTGCATTTCAGCCAGCTTGAACTGTGTGTTCTGGAAAGCGGCGATAGGCCGGCCAAACTGGATCCGCTCCTTGACGTACCGGACAGCCTCGTTGAGGGCGCCCTGGGCAATACCCACTGCCTGGGCGGCAATGCCGATCCGGCCGCCGTCCAGGGCTTTCATGGCGATCTTGAAGCCCTTGCCTTCCACGCCGCCCAGCAGATTCTCGGCGGGAACCCGGACGTTTTCATACACCACGGCGGCGTTGGACGCGGCACGGATGCCCATACGGGGAATGTCAGGGGTGACGGTCAGGCCGGGGGTGTTCCGGTCCACCAGGAAGGCGGACATACCCTTGGAGGCGGGGACGCTCTTGTCGGTGAGGGCAAAGACCAGGAAGGTGTCGGCAAAGCCGGAGTTGGTGGTGAAGATCTTCTCGCCGTTGATGACGTACTCGTCCCCCTCCTTGACGGCGGTGGTTCGGGCGCTGGAAACATCGGAGCCGGCGCCAGGCTCAGTCAGACTGAAGCAGCCGATTTTGGTGCCATTGGCCAGGGGCCGCAGCCACTTTTCTTTCTGTTCCTCAGTGCCAAACTGTTCGATGGTAGAGGCACACAGGGAGGTATGAACCGAGATGGTGACGCCGGTGCTGGCGTCCACCTTGGACATCTCCTCCATGCACAGCACATAGGACAGCACGTCGGAGCCGGCACCGCCGTACTTCTCTTCAAAGGGGATTCCGAAGAAGCCACAGTCCTTCATTTCCTGCAACAGACCCATGTCGTACTTTTCATTTTCGTCCATTTCCCGAGCCAGAGGCTTAACCTTCTCCTCGGCAAACTTACGGTAGAGCTCCTGAAGATCCAGATACTCCTGAGGCAGCGTAAAATCCATCATTGTCGTAATTCCCTTCTAAATGAATCGTATTTTTTTGATTACTTACCCTGGAAGGCGGCAGTCCGCTTCTCCAGGAAGGCGGACATACCCTCTACCCGATCCTTGGCCTGGAAGCATGTCGTGTAGGCTTCCGCCTCGTAGGCGATACCGGAACGCATATCGGTGTCCTCCGCCGTGTTGATGGCGCACTTGGCCATTCGGATGGCCACAGGAGCCTTGGACAGAATCAGGTCGGCCACCCGTTTGGCCTCGTTCATCAGCTCCTCGGGAACCACCACCTTCTGCACCAGGCCAATGCGCAGGGCCTCCTGGGCGGAGATATGCTCGCCGGTCATGATCAGGTACTTGGCCATACCCTTGCCAATAAGCCGGGGCAGACGCTGGGTGCCGCCGAAGCCGGGGATAATGCCCAGGTTGACCTCAGGCTGGCCGAACTTGGCTTTTTCCGAGGCGATGCGGATGTCACAGGCCATGGCCAGCTCGCAGCCGCCGCCCAGGGCAAAGCCGTTCACGGCGGCAATCACCGGCTGGCGCATATTTTCCACATAATCCATCAGCCGCTGGCCGAACATGGTGAAGTCCCGGCCATCCAGCACCTCCAGATCCCGCATGGTGCCGATGTCGGCTCCCGCTACAAAAGAGCGGCCGGATCCGGTGAGGATGACACATTCCACGCTGTGGTCGTCGTTGATCTTCTGGAAACAGTCCAGCAGTTCGCCGATGACCACCTCGTTGAGGGCGTTGAGGGCCTCAGGGCGGTTAATTGTCACATAGGCCAGCTTTCCATCAGCCTGATACTGTACGTACTTGTAATCCATGTCTGTCCTCCCTTAATACTTGAAGAAGCCTTCGCCGGTCTTTTTGCCTAGCTTGCCGGCCCGCACCATCTTTTTCAGCAGAGGAGCAGGGCGGTACTTGCTGTCGCCGTACTCCCGGTACAGCACCTCCATCACGGCCAGCAGCACATCCAGGCCGATGAGGTCGGTGAGAGCCAGGGGGCCCATGGGGTGGTTGCAGCCGAACTTCATACCGTTGTCGATGTCCTCGGCGGTACCCACGCCCTCCTCCAGCAGGAAGATAGCCTCATTCAGCATGGGGTCCAGGATTCGGTTGACGATGAATCCGGCCTTGTCTACCGCCAGCACGGTAACCTTGTCCATCTGCTTGCCCACTTCCAGAATGGTGTCGATGGTCTCCTGGCTGGTCAGATAGCCCTTCACAACTTCCAGCAGCTTCATCACTGGAGCGGGGTTGAAGAAGTGCATACCGATCACCTTATCGGGCCGCTTGGTGGCGGAGGCGATCTCGGTCAGGGAGATGGAGGAGGTATTGGAGGCCAGGATCACGTCGGGAGCTGCCGCCTTGTCCAGCGCGGCAAAGAGCTCCTTCTTCAGCTCCACCTTCTCCACAGCGGCCTCCACCACCAGGTCTGCCTGGGCCACATCCACCAGATTATCCACCACCTGGATGGCCTGCATGGCAAAATCGTGCTTTTCATGCTCCAGCTTGCCCTTGGCCAGCAGCTTGTCCAGGCTGGCCTTGATGCGTTCGCCGGACTTTTCGGCCACGCCGGGGAAGGCGTCGTACAACAGGACGGAATAGCCGGAGACGGCCGCCACCTGGGCAATGCCGGAGCCCATCTGACCGGCGCCCACCACGCCGATGGTTTTGATCTTCTTCATGACAAACCCTCCTTAAATCCGCTCAACCAGAGTGGCGATACCCTGACCGCCGCCAATGCACAGGCTGACCACGCCATAGCGCCCGCCACGACGCTCCAGCTCTGCCATGATGGTCATGACCAGACGGGCGCCGGTGGCGCCCACGGGATGGCCCAGAGCAATGGCGCCGCCGTTGACGTTGACCTTCTCCGGATCCAGCCCCAGATCCTTGATACAGCCCAGAGCCTGGGCGGCAAAGGCTTCGTTCAGCTCCCACAGGTCGATGTCCTCTTTCTTCAGGCCAGTCTTCTGGAGCAGCTTCTGCACGGCGTACACAGGCGCGTAACCCATGATGGAGGGATCCACGCCGGCGGAGGCAAAGCCCCGGATGGCGCACTTGGGCTGCAGGCCACGTTCTCTGGCCTTGTCCAGGCTCATCATGACGACGGCCACGCCCTCGTCGTTGCAGGGAGATGCGTTGCCGGCGGTGACGGTGCCGGTGCCGTCCAGCAGGAAGCAGGGCTTCAGCTTCTGGAAATCCTCCAGCTTGGCGCCGAAGCGAACGGTCTCGTCGGCGTCAAAGATCACAGTGCCCTTTTTGCTCTTGAGCTCCACGGGCACGATGTCGTCCTTGAACTTGCCGGCCTTGATGGCGGCCTCCGCCTTCTGGTGGCTGGCCAGGGCGAACTCGTCCATCTGTTCCCGGGTAATGCCGCACTTCTTGGCCACGTTCTCGGCGGTGATGCCCATGTGGTAGTGCATGAAGGGATCCACCAGACCGTCGTACAACATGCCGTCCTGCAGGGTGGTGGGGCCCATCTTGGAGCCGAAGCGGTGATCCAGGGACAGATAGGGGATGCGGCTCATGGTGTCGCAGCCACCGCTGATGTAGATGTCACCCTCTCCCAGCATGATCTGCTGGGCAGTGATGTTGATGGCCTTCAGGCCGGTGCCGCAGTTCTTGTTTACCGTCCAGGCGGGCACCTCCACGGGGCAGCCGGCACCCAGGGCCACCTGGCGGGCGGAGTTGGCGCCGATACCGGCCTGGAAGTGGGTGCCGAAGATGACCTCGTCCACCATATCGCCGGTAATACCGGCCCGCTTCATGGCCTCCTTAGCGCAGATAGCGCCCAGTTCAGGACAGTTGATGCCGCTCAAAGCTCCCCCGAACTTGCCGGTACCGGTACGGGCTCCGCTAACCACAACAGGGGTGCGCCCTTCCTCAATGTGATACATATAGATCCTCCTAACTAATATTTTGGTGTAAGATTGCTGTTCAGAGTGCTGTACAAAACGTTCAACCTGATCTATTGCAAAGTGCGTGCCAACTCACTCAACCCGGAAGGTGCCGGACAACACACGTCTAGCCAGATCCACCATCTCTTCGTCCATATCGGTGTCTACCACCACATCTCGCAGAGTGGGAAACCGTTCCAGCAGCGGGCCCTTCACCACCTCTTCCGCAGTCAGCCAGGCAGATGGGCAGCCACAGCACTGCCCCGTCAGGCGAAAATACAGCACGTCTTCCTCAATTTTTAACAAAGAAAGTCCGCCTCCGTGGCCGTGCAGCATAGGAAGAATCTCACGATCCACCACCTGCTGTATTTCCTCCAGAGAAAGCTTTTTTTCTTTCTGGTTCTGCATAGTCTCACGCTCCTTTATTAAAATATACAGCAATTGCAATGCCAAAATTTGAAGCCATTCATTATTGAATCTCGATTCACTAAAGAATCGTTTTTTAGAGAGATTGATTCATCTGTGAAAAATTTTGGCACGCTCATGAGAAATGTGGTATGATAATATCAACTGTATAATTGGGGTGCGTTTTGACTAGGGAGGAAACGTAATGATGAATTCTCCATCTACATATCTCACCACGGAGGACTGGGAGCATATAATTGACACTTTCCAAAACGGGATTTATGTTACCAATGCAGAAGGTCTTACCCTTGAAGTTAACTCCGCCTATGAGAAAATTACGGGCATTTCGGCCAAACGGGTCATCGGACGTTATATCGACGACATTGTTCGGGAGGGGATTCTATCTACCTCTATTACAAAAGATGTCGTAGCTACAGGACAAGAGGTCATCCGGGAACAGCGGGTACAGAGCGGAAAGCATGTGGTTCTGCGGGGAGTCCCCATTTACAAGGGCAACCAGATCAACCTTGTGGTTACCACCGTGCAGGATATAACGGTCATCAATCAACTACAGACTGAGCTGTCCCACAGCCGGGCACTAGCTACGCAGTATAAAGAGCGGCTGACCGAGTTGGAGGGCAGCGATACCTTTGTGGCGGAGAGCCCGGAGTTTCGGGCAGCCATCGCGCTGGCCCAGCGGGTGGCCAGGGTGGGCTCCACGGTATTGATTCTGGGAGAATCCGGAACCGGCAAGGAAGTGCTGGCCAGAGAAATACACGAAAAGAGTCCCCGCCACGACCAGCTTTTCCTGAAAATAAACTGCGGCGCCATTCCGGAGAACCTGCTGGAGGCAGAGCTCTTCGGCTACGAAGGCGGCGCATTTACCGGGGCAAAGCGAAGCGGTCATGTGGGTCTGTTTGAAGAAGCCAGCAACGGCACCCTCTTTTTGGATGAAATCGGAGATATGCCCCTGCATTTACAGGTGAAGCTGCTGCGGGTTCTCCAAGAACGGACAGTGACCCGAATCGGCTCCACCAAAGCCATCTCTGTTAATACCAGGGTGATCGCCGCAACGAATCAGAACCTGGAGCAGATGGTAAAGGAAAAGAAGTTCAGGGAGGATCTGTATTACCGTCTGAATATTGTAGTCATCAAATCTCCTCCGTTGCGGGATCGGAAAAAGGATATCCCGGGCCTGATCCACTTCTTTGTCAGCAAACTGAATGAAAAATATGATTTAAACAAGCAGCTCGCGCCCGAATTGGTTGCTGCTTTTATGGAATATGATTGGCCAGGAAACGTGCGGGAGCTGGAAAATATGATTGAACGACTTTTGGTTACCAGCAGTGAGGACATTATCTCGTTAGAGAGTGCCCGATTACCCTGGGCCATAGTCGGCCCCTCTCTCTCCGCCCAGGAGGTCTCCTCACCTTTTGAGGAAATTACTCTGAAAGAAGCCTTTGACCGGGTGGAGCGGCAGCTGCTACAGGACGCGGTCAAACGCTTTCATACCACTTATCAGATAGCGGAGGCCCTTCAGATCAGTCAGCCCTCCGTATCCAGAAAGCTAAAAAAGTATGGACTAGCCCTGTCGAAGTGATTCATTGGCGCATATTGATTTAAGGATGAATCAATAAAGAGACGAGTTTGATTCTTTGCTGAATCAAACTCGTCTCTTTTGACGATATGGACGGATTTTAACTTGGCACATCCTTTGCTTTAAGTAAAAGTGCTGTACAAAATCCACACCGTTTTGCGAAAGGAGAGGTCAATCCATGTGTGGGGCACACGCTCTGCAGGGGCTGAAGGTCTTGGATTTTACCCGGGTTTACTCCGGCCCATATTGCACCATGCTGCTGGCAGATCTGGGCGCCGACGTAATTAAAGTAGAAGCCGTCGGTCATGGAGATGACACCAGAAGCTTTTACCCCATTAAAAATGGCGAGAGCGGATACTTTACGTATTTGAACCGCAGCAAGAAAAGCATTACGTTGAATCTAAAATCTCAGGAGGGCAAGAACATCGCTCTGGAGTTGATCCAGTGGGCGGATATCGTAGTGGAAAACTTCTCAGCCGGTACCATTAAAAAGCTGGGGCTTGGATATGAGGACGCCAAAAAGGTAAATCCCAAGATCATATACGCATCTATTTCCGGATTCGGCCAGTCGGGTCCATACAGCAAGAAGGCCGCCTATGATGCAGTGGCCCAAGCCATGGGCGGTATGACGTATCTTACCGGCTATCCAGATGGAGCGCCTGTAAAGGTAGGCCCGGCCATTTCCGATGCCGCCACTGGTATTCACACCGCCGCAGCAATCCTGGCAGCGTTGCACTACCGGGAGCGGACAGGGGAAGGTCAATACATTGACATGGCGATGATGGACACGGTATTCTCCATGTTGGAAAACTCCGTCCCCATCATGACGATGCTGGGACAAAATCCCCAGCGTATCGGCAACGCCAATCCGGGTTCCGCACCCTACAACATGTACCAAACCTCTGACGGCAATGTGTTCATTGCCACTGCGAACGACTCTCTGTTTACCAGATTGATCACTGTCATGGGGCAGCCAGAGCTGATTCAGGATCCCCGTTTCAACAGCAATCCCAACCGCAAGCTCCACGAAAAGGAAATCGATCCCATTGTGGAACAGTGGACCATGCAGCACACAACTGCGGAGGTGGAGGCCATGCTGGACGAGGTAGGCGTACCGGTAGCCTCTGCAAAGTCGGTGGCTGAGCTGATTGAGGATCCCCAACTGCTACACCGCGGCATGATTATTGAGCAGGAGGTACCCGGTGTAGGCGTGGTCAAGTATCCGGGCAATCCGCTCAAGCTGCAGCTCACCCCGCCGGATACCTCCCGTCGGGCCCCCATGCTGGGCGAGCACACCGACGAGATCCTGAAAGACCTGCTCCACTACAATGACAAACAGATTGAAAATCTCAGAACCGAAAAAGTAATTTAATTTTGAATGGAGGAACCTTGCCATGATGAACGGAAATGAGTATCGAGAGAGTCTGAAGAAACTGCACCCCATTATCTACTGCAATGGCCGTCGGATTGAGAACGTGGTCGACGACCCCATGACCGCCCCCCATGTCAACTCTGCTGCAGTTACCTACGATCTGGCCTTCGACCCCGAGTATGAGGATCTGATGACCGCTACCTCCTGCTTTACCGGCAAGAAGATCAACCGCTTCACCCACGTCCATCAGAGCACTGAGGATCTGGTGAAAAAGGTCAAGATGATGCGTATGATCGGCCAGAAGACCGGCACCTGCTTCCAGCGATGCGTGGGCTTCGACGCCATGAACGCCTCCTTCATCACCACCTATAAGATCGACAAGAAGTACGGCACCAACTATCACGAGCGTCTTATCAAATACATGACCTATGTACAGGAGAGCGATATCATGGTGGCCGGCTCTATGACCGACCCCAAGGGCGACCGCAGCAAGAAGCCTTCCCAGCAGGCCGATCCCGACCTGTTCGTGCATATCGTGGAGCGTCGTGAGGACGGCATTGTGGTTCGGGGCGCCAAGGCCCACCAGACCGGCATGGTCAACTCCCACGAGATGCTGATCCTCCCCACCACCAACCTGGGCCCCGATGACAAGGACTACGCCGTGGCCGCCGCCATCCCCGTTGACGCCCCCGGTGTGATCCACTTCTTCGGCCGGCAGACCAACGAGAACCGCCGTCTGGAGGGCACCATCGACTGCGGCAACTCCGATTACGCCATCGTGGGCGGCGAGACCCTGACCGTCCTCAACGACGTGTTCGTGCCCTGGGATCGGGTCTTCATGTGCGGTGAGACCGACCTTGCCCAGGAGTTCGTGGAGACCTTCGCCTCCTATCACCGTCAGAACTACGGCGGCTGCAAGGTGGGCGTGGCCGACGTGATCATCGGCGCCGCCGCCGCCATGGCTGAGTACAACGGCTGCCCCAAGGCCTCCCACATTAAGGACAAGCTGGTGGAGATGGTTCACCTGGCCGAGACCATGCACTGCTGCTCCATCGCCTGCTCCGCCATGGGCCACAAGACCGAGGCGGGCAGCTACTACGTGGACACCCTGCTGGCCAACACTGTGAAGCTCAACTGCACCCGCACCATGTATGAGATCTCCCGGCTGGCCCACGATATCGCCGGCGGCTTCATTGCCACCCTGCCCTACGAGGCGGACTACCGCTCCGAGATCGGCCACGACTACATCGACAAGTACTTTGCCGGCGACGCCCGCTTCAAGACCGAGGATCGTATCCGTATGGCCCGTCTGCTGGAGAACATGACCGGCGGTACCGCGCTGGCCGAGTCCATGCACGGCGCCGGCTCTCCCCAGGCCATGCGCGTCATGATTCAGCGGGAGACCAACTGGGAGCAGAAGAAGAATTACGCTAAGAAGCTGGCCAAGATCGCCGTGAACGAGTAACCCCCTTTCAAGGCTCTTTTCTTTGGAACACTGCAGCTCCTCTGGCTTGAGCCGCCGGCATGAAAGGAGCATTGTAATGGTTGTTGGTGTCAAATATTGCGGAGGATGCAACCCAAATTATCATCGCCGTTCCATCGTGAGCCGCGCTCAAAAGGAGTTCCCGCATGTCAGCTTTTGCGCCTATGATCCCGCGGCCGATTACGATCTGGTAGTGGTGATCTGTGGCTGCATGGAGGAGTGCTTCACCTTCTCCTGTTCCAACAGTACCCACGGCTTGGTATGGATCCGTTCGCTTCAGGAATATGATCGTCTCCATGACGCGTTAACGCGTCATGGAGACGATCTTCCAAGTCCCTAGTGACACATTCAAGTTGAGAGAGGTGTTGTTGTAATGAGTAAAGTCGTATTCATCATCCTGAACATCGCGTACTTTGTCTTTGACTATGCCTGCATCCCTCTGCTTTTCCCTGAAGGCGTTGTACTCGGTTTCATTCCCTTCCAGATGTTCCTGTATGCCATTATGGGCATCGGCAGTGCTCTTCTGTGGGGCATCTATTTCCATTTCTTCTTCGAGCGCCAGTCCCGCTATGATGACGACGGCAACATTATCAAAAAGGAGGGTGGCACCGCATGAAAACACCACTGCTGTGGATCGCTGTATTTGGCATTTATATCATCGTCCTTTTGTGGGATGGTATCCGCCGTGTCTTCAAGAACAACAATGCGGAAGAGTATTATGCGGCCGGCCGTGGCGTCAGCAATCTTGCACTTCTTGCCACTGTTGCCATGTCTATCTTCAGCGGTCTATCCTATTACGGTTATCCCGCGTCCATCTACAAGTTCGGTGTGGGCTATCTATCCGGCAACGGCGGCTATATTACCGCACTGATGTTCTGCACCATTGGCTACCGGCTCTGGATCCAAGGCAAGGAATATGGTTTCAAATCTCCTTCCGAGTTCCTGCGCAACAGATACTACTCTGAGTCCTACGGCTTCTTTGTAGCCGCTGTTCTCTTTCTGTTCATCATCCCCTACATTGCAACTCAGGTCATCTCCATCGGCACCGGTATTGAGGTCTCCAGCGCCGGCAGAATTAGCTACACCCTGGCCGTGGGCATCGGCTGCGTGGTCATTGCCCTGCATACCCTGACCGGCGGCATGGGTTCTGTTGCCTGGATGGATACCTTCCACTTCTTCCTGGGCTACGGAGCTCTGGCTCTGGTGCTCTACTTCGTGGCTACCCAGAACTTTGAGGGTGGCTTCCTCAGCGCCATGCAGCAGGCCTATCAGGTCACCAAGGAAGGTGCCCACTCCGCAGTCCTCTCCAACCCCGGTCCTCTGGGCACCTATACAGTCATCGGAAATATCAACAACGCCTTGGCAGGCGCCATCGCCAATCTGTTCTGGCCCCACATCTTCGTCCGCTGCTTTATGGCCAAAGGCAAGAAGAATTTCCAGGTCATGGCCGCTGCTCTGCCCATCTTCTACGCGCTGTGCTTCTTCCTGCTGGCTCTGATCGGCTCCGTTCTGGCTCCCGCCCTGCTGGGTCCCAACGTGACCGACACCGACTCTGTCATGCCGCTGCTCTCCACCCAGTTTGCCCCTGAGTTCGTCACTCTGATCTCCGCGCTCTGCCTGTGCGCTTTCGCCGTCTCCACCACCGACTCTTTCCTGTTGATTGGCGGCCAAATGGCGGCTGAGGATATCTTTGTACATTGGAAGTATCTCAAGGGCGAAAAGGTTACTGGCAAGAAGTCCGTTAACATGGGCCGCATCGCGATTCTCTTCCTCATGTTTGCCATGCTGTTCGTTGTCTTTACCCGTCCCGCCAGTATAACAGACAATGCGTACAAGCTTGCCTCACCCTTCTTTGGCATGATCATGCCTGCCACCATTCTTGGCCTGTACTGGCCCCGCGCCTCCCGGGAAGGCGCCTGGGCCGGCACGGTCAGCGGTTTGATTGTCGTCGTTATCTTCACCTTCTTCGCTACCCCACCGCTGGGTGTTTCCGCTTTCCTGTGGGGACTGATCGTGAACTTTATTGTGATGATCGTGGTCAGTCTCTGCACCAAGGTGCCTGAAGAAATCGTTGACAAATACATCAGGAATGTCAACAACATCATCACCACCGGCAACAGCTGCTATGATGTGGTGGACGGTGCCGTCGCCAAGATGGTGTACTAAGATCTGATAATTTGCGTCCAATTAGAAAGGAGTTGCAGTCTCCATGGAAGCTCTGTGTTCGCTGAACCTGTTTGGGATTAAGGTTCAATATCCGTCGGATTGGCGTATCGTCCCGGATAGTTCTTACAGCCTGAATTTTGACAGCGGCCTGTTCCGCTTTGAGGAGAACGTACAGGAAAAGCGTTCCAGAGTATCCATGGGACTGCGCTGGGAGTGTTCAAATACAGACCCTGAGACCTTTTTGACTGAGTTTGGAGAGAACATCGAGCAGGAGTACCGGAAAGCCATAAAGGGAAAGGCTAGGCAGTTTGAGCTGCTCCGCAATGAAATTGTAATCAACCAGCAAGGTGTGCCTATGCGCTTTATCGAGACACAGTACCGCGCGACACAGTCGCTGGTTAATAATCCCCAAAAAATGCAGCGTCTGCGGGTGTGCAATGTGGCGCTCTACTGTAAATATACACATCGCATGGTGATCTGCAGCCTGGTTACCACCCCGCAGTTTATGGAAGAAAACTGCGACCTGCTGACCTCGCTGCTCCTTTCTGTCCAGACTGAGCCAGTCCACTCTCCGGAACGTGAGGCGCAGCGTATGCAGAAGCGCGCAGAGGTACGCCAGACCGCCGCTCGGAGAGCGGAAAACCCTTTGGCCCAGCTCAAGCGCCGTCTGGCAGCCCGCAAATACTCCACAACAGAGGAGAATGTAAGCACATGATTCAGGATATTTTGAACCGTCGAAGTATCCGGCGCTTTTCCCCGGAGCCGCTCAGTCAGGAGCAGATGGAGGATCTCCTGCGGGCTGCCATGCAGGCGCCGTCCGCAAAAAACGAACGGCCTTGGGAGTTTCTGATCGTCACCAACCCCGATATGCGCTTGCAGCTATCCAAGACCGACCCCTATGCCGGCGCAGCAAAAAACGCGCCTGCCGTCATCGTACTGCTCTGCAACAAAGCCGCATATCTGCCCCAGGGGGATACCTTTTGGCTGCAGGATATGTCGGCGGCGGCCGAGAATATCCTGCTGGCCGCTCAGAGTATGGGGCTGGGCGGGGTATGGCTGGCTTTGGCTCCGCTGCAGGAGAGAATGGATTATGTAAGCAAGTTGTTTAATCTGCCGAAAGGCGTGATTCCTTTCTCCATGATCCCTGTAGGACGACCGCTGCAGGAAAAAGCAGCTGAGGATCGGTTCGATCCTCGGCGCATTTTCTTTGAAACCTACGGATAAATCTGTACCAATCAGTTTCCTGCGGGATATCCTGCAGGCCAAGGAGAGATCACCCGTCCGACACGAAAACAACTCCATACAAATGCTGAATTGATTTGGCGAAAAGAGCCTGTGTACCTATGATTTCAGATGAAGGAAGTGTCTTGAATGAACCAAACAAACCAACGCCTGGACAGCAAAGGCAACATCTTGATGCGCTTTGGCGATACCCTCGCCAGCCTATCTATGAAATACATGCCCGAGCCGTCTACATTCGCGGTCCTCTTTACTATCATCGCATTTCTGGGCGGTCTGTTCCTGGCCAAGCAGGGTCCGCTGGACATGGTGGGTTACTGGTACCAGGGCTTCTGGAGCCTGCTTTCCTTCAGTATGCAGATCTCCCTGGGTGTTATCACCGGCTCCGCTATCGCCAACGCGCCTGGCGTAAAGGTATGGATCCGCAAGGTCTGCGGATTGCCTAAGAATGGTCCCCAGGGTGCGGTGGTCGCCGCACTCTTCGGTATCCTCGGTCACTACATCCATTGGGGTTTGGGTATCGTGGTCGGTGCCGTGGCTTCCCTGGAGATTGCCCGGGCTCTTAGGCGAAAAGGCGTTAAGTTCGACTATCCGCTAATTGTAGCCGCCGGCTTCACCGGCGAGATGTGCTGGCATGGCGGATTGTCGGCTTCCGTCGGTCTAACCATTGCACAACCGGGTCATTTTCTGGAATCGGAAATGGGTGTCATTCCCTTTACGGATTATCTATTAAACCCCATGAATATTATCCTTCTGATCGCCTTTGCGGTTATCCCGCCGATCATCTGCTATTTCCTGCATCCCAAGCCGGAAAACTGCGCAGAGTTAAGACCTGAGACTATCGCCGTCCTGGACGCCCCGGATCTGCATACGGCGAAGATTGACCTGACTGGCGCCAGTATCGGTGAGCGCATCAGCCACAGCCGCTTCCTGGGCTACCTGCTGGCCCTGCTCGGATTCACCTACATTGTTTATAACTTCGCCACAAAAGGCTTCAACCTGGATATGGATCTGGTTAACGCCATCTTCCTGTTCGTGGGCATCGCCCTCTATGGTGACCTGACCCAGTATGTGGCGGCAGTCAAAAACTCCATCGGCGGTATCACCGGCATCGTGTTCCAATTCCCCCTTTACGGCGGCGTGCTTGGCATGGTGCGGTACTCCGGTCTGGTCGACATCGTAGCCGGCGGCTTGGCCTCCATCAGCACCCCCCTTCACCTTCCCCCTGATTACCTTCTTGACTGCGGCGTTCATCAACATGTTCGTCCCTTCCGGCGGCGGCCAGTGGGCCGTTCAGGGCCCCATTGCCATCGCCTCCGCCAAGGCCATGGGCGCGGATCTGCTGAAAACCTCCCTGTGTGTGGCGTATGGCAACACCTGGACCAATCTGGCCCAGCCCTTCTGGGCAATCGCCACACTGGGCATTTGCGGTCTAAAGGCAAAGGATATTATGGGCTATACGATTGCAATTATGCTGTTGAGTGGCCCAATCTTTATGCTTGGCGTCACATTCCTACCGGTATAGAATAGGGCCGATAAACAAAATATCCTATCCCCTTCAGTACAATGAGAAAGGCAGGTTGTTCCTATATGAAAAATCTCTTTGATCTGACCGGAAAGGTCGCTATTGTGGTAGGCGGTAGCCGCGGTCTGGGCCGCGGTATGGCGGTTGGCCTTGCAAACGCCGGCGCTACCGTTGTGATTGCCAGCCGCGGTCTGGAGGCTCTGCAGGCCGCCGCCGAGGAAATCAGCAAGGAGACCGGCGGGGTCTGTGTCCCCATGCAGCTGGATGTAACTTCCCTCCCCGCTATTCAGGATTTTGTGGCACAGGTGGATCAGAAGTTCGGTCGCATCGACGTTCTGATCAACAGCGTCGGCATCAATATCCGCAAGTCTGCCCTGGACTTTGAGGAGGAAGACTGGAACCGTGTGACGGACACCCAGCTGAAATACGTCTTCTTTATGGATCAGGCCGTGGGCAATTACATGGTAAAGCATGGCATTAAGGGCCGCATCATCAACATCGGCTCTCTTTCCAGCGCAATCGGCCTGAAGAATATGGTGGCCTACTGCGCCTCCAAAGGCGGTATTGTACAGCTGACCAAGGCCCTTGCCAACGAGTGGGCCCCGTACGGCATTTGCGTTAACGCCATTGGCCCTGGCTACTATTTCACCGAGATGACCAAGCCTCTGCTGTCCGACCCGGAGGTCATGCGCAAATATCAGGAAAAAATCCCCATGGGTCGACTGGGACTGCCTGAGGATCTGGCCTCCACCGCGGTGTACCTGTCCTGCGATGCTTCCTCCTATGTGACCGGACAAATCGTCTACGTGGACGGTGGCTGGCTGATTAACTAAAATCTGTACTACTTACTAACCGGCCCTGGCAGGCGTGCTTGTACAAGCGCCTGCCGGGGCTAGTTCACTCCAAACGGAAAGGAAGTATTTTGATGGAACTGATCCAACGGCCCCGCCGTCTGCGGGGCAATGACGCAGTACGCCGCCTGTGCCGGGAGACCCGTATGTCCCCCGACAGCCTGATCTACCCCATCTTTGTGGACGAGACCCTTCAGGGTGTCCGGCCCATCGAAGCCCTGCCCGGCCAGAACCATTACGGCATTGACAGTGTGAACCTGGCGGCAGAGGAGTGTCTGGCCGCCGGCGTGAACCACTGCATCCTGTTCGGTCTGCCCGCTGCCAAGGACGCCATCGGTTCCTCTGCCTGGGACGAGAACGGCGTGGTGCAGCAGGCCATCCGGGCTATCAAGGCAAAGCATCCCGACTTCTATGTGATTACTGACGTGTGCATGTGCGAGTACACCGACCACGGCCACTGCGGTATCCTCTGCGGCCACGAGGTGGACAATGACAAGACCCTGGAGGTGCTGGCCAGGACCGCCCTCAGCCATGTGCAGGCCGGGGCGGACATGGTGGCCCCCTCCGACATGATGGACGGCCGGGTGGCCGCCATCCGGGCCGTCCTGGACGAGCACGGCTACACCGCCACGCCCATCATGGCCTACTCCGCCAAGTACGCCTCCGCCTTCTACGGACCCTTCCGCTCCGCGGCGGGCTCCGCTCCCTCCTTCGGTGACCGGAAGGGCTACCAGATGGATCCCCACAATCGCAAGGAGGCTCTGAAGGAGTGCGCCCTGGACATTGAGGAGGGTGCCGACATCATCATGGTCAAGCCCGCCCTCAGCTACCTGGACGTGATCCAGGAGTGCTCCGATGCCTACGACCTGCCCATGTGCGCCTATCAGGTGTCCGGGGAGTACGCCATGATCAAGTCTGCCGCTGCCGCCGGGCTCATTGACGAGTACCGCATCATGTGTGAAACCGCCGTCTCCATCTTCCGGGCGGGAGCCAATATGCTTATTACCTACTACGCCAAGGAACTTTCCCAGGCTATTCGTGAGGGGCACATAGGATAGTACGAAAGCACCATACACCTCAACTCTATAGACACCTGTAGCAATTGGATGTTCTTCCACCATTCTCCCGAAACCTTGGCCTTTTCTCCACATATCTCTGACGAATCAGCTCCGTCAAGGCACGTTTCACTGTAGACCGTGAGAGGCTGATATTTTGGGCAATTGTATTAATGGCGTACCAACTTTCACCTTTCTGGTTGGCCCGGTCATGGAGATAAAGCAGCACCAGTTTTGCCTTGCTGCTCAATTCGGGGTCACCATAGATTTCATTGAAGTAGCTCACGGCTTCGTCTGTCCTTTCTTGGTGTGATATTCCTTCTGCCGTCGGTTTTCTGTGATAACCGGAAATTCCGGCAGAACTGCGTGCAGGAATTCCTTTTTGTCTGCATAGTACACTTTCCGGGCCGCCTTTTCCGGCACCTGGTATGGCTTTCCAAAGGTGATGCCCCACTCCAGGAACAACCGCAGCCGGGTGCGCATAGGGTGAGTGCCGGTTTTCATGACAATGAAGTGACCCTTTGGAAGCGATTTGAGCTCGTCCGGCGTCATGAGGGGCCGCTGGATCATCTGCAGTGACTGCCCGGACTCGCTCTTGCCTCTGGAGATGGTTCCGCTCATGACGGTGCGGTTGCCCAGGGCCTTGGACAGGGCTTCGGCGGTTTTGCTGTTGGGGGCAAAGCCGCCGAAGATAGTGTCCTGCACGTTGTCCTGAATGATCTCCGCCCCCTCTTTTCCGTAGTTCTTCTCCAGCTGAGCCAGGGACTGAATGATGGGCACAAGGGTGAGCCGGCGGGAGCGGCCAGCGGAGAAGAGGGGCAGGATGTCAAAGGCGGGCATGGTACCCAGCTCATCGCAGAAGAACACCACCCGGTTCTGCAGCTTTCCGTCGTGCTCGTCCGCCACGGAGAAGAGCTCCCGGCTCAGCGTCTGGATCATCAGCCCGGCCATGAAGTTCTTGGTTGTGTCCTCCTCAGGCAGGATCAGAAAGATAGCGGATTTTTGAGAAGCGAAGCTCTCCGCGTCCATGGCGCTGTCAAAGCACAGCACCTGTTCCAGCTCACTGTCCAGGAATGTGTTGAGTCGGGCGAGAACGGTGGACATGACGGAGGCCATGGACTGCTCCGCGGCGTTGAGGGCAGAGCCGGAGAACCACTTGGCCTTGTGCTCCTCCGGCAGGTGGTCCATGAGGAATTGAAACTCGTTTCGTCCTGGCACCATGCTGGGAGCCAGCAATTCCTGCACCAGCTTGAACACGGATACGATGTGTCTCCGTTCCCGGAGTGCTCCGTCGATCTCCTTGGGCGGCAGATACTCGGCCAGCAGCAGGATGACCGCAGTGAGCACGCCCTCGGCGGCATCGTAGAAATACTGGTTCTGGGCAAAGCTCTCCCCCTCGGGATTGATGATGGTCTTGGATAAAATCTTGGCGTACTTCTCCGACCTGGCCCGGGCTGCCAGATTGTCTGGCTCCTGCCGGCACACGTCCATGTAGTGGTTGATGAGGGTAAGCAGGTTGTAGCCGTCCGAGCGGGTGGGGTTGCGCAGATCCACCACCGCCACCTGGTAACCGTAGTATTTGGTGGCAATGGCGCCGTAGTTTCTGGCCAGATTTTGCGATAGGTAATCCTTTGAAGTTATCTCCGGATTTTCCCCCGCTTAGCACCGTGCACGATAGTTTCCCATCACACGGCGCCCCATCAATGTTTACCTATTTCAATTTTACAGTTACCAGCCAATTCTCTCAGTTTGTTCAGGCGGGCCATGTTTAGCTTGCAGGATTTCAGCTTATTGAGATACTTTCTTATGGTTTCTTCTTCTGTGGCATGAATCAACCGATGTACATTCGGTGTGACAAGGATTAGATTTGCATAATTGTCCCCGCCACCCGCTTGTTTTGGCGTGATATGGTGAACGATTATATTTCCCAATGTCAGCGGTTCCTTGCTGATTGCACACTTACCATGCTGTGCCACAAACATAGATATCCGGTTGTCGTTCAGTTCTGTACTTGCTCCCTGTATCGGATTTTCCATAAGCTGCCGCAACACGTGTGGATTTACCGCATTTTGCAGCGCATGGATTTTCGCCCTGCCCATCTCTGTGTAGTTGCATATATCCTGCGAAAAACACAAGGGCGGCTTGGTCTTGATTCCGTTGACGGGAAACAGCGCAAGTTTTGCCACATAAAAAATTTTGCCGTGAAAGTCTCCGTAGAATTGTTGAAACGCCTGACTTCGCAGACCCGTTTTACTTTGGTATCTTTTTGTTCTGCATAGAAGGCTCTTTCTGACATCAAAGGCAATGCGGTCAAAATCGGTATATACATACGTTGCGACTTTGTAATAGTTGTGCAGACCCAGTACGGCGGCATTAAACTGCATAACATTGGGCGTGCTTGGATTTCTGCCTATCCGCCGGATTGCCGCTCGGATAGTATCCTTGCACTTGAGAAACGCCTTTTCTGTCATTCGAGACTTGACCACCCATTTCCTGCTCTTGGTATGTAGTTTCAGCTTGAAACCCAGAAAGTCCGACCACCGTTTTTTCAAATTGACGATTTTGGACTTCTCCGGACTGATTTCCAGGCCCAATCGCTCCATAAGCCATTTTTGAGTTGCGATATAAATGCGCTCCGCTTCGCTCCTTGTTTTGCAAAAGAGCTTGAAGTCATCAGCATATCGAACAATGAAAACCTTTTTCAAGCCTGTGGTTCTCAATGCCCTATATCGCTCTGATGGGCCTTTATATTGCTTGTGAGACTGGAATGTTTCCCACTGGTTGGAATCCACCAGTCCAACTCATTCAGAACGACATTAGCCAATAATGGGCTGAGAATCCCGCCCTGCGGCACGCCCTTTTCTGGTATCCCCACGCCTGCAATGGGTGCTTTTAGCATTTTGGATAGGATACATAGCAGTTGCTTGTCCTGTATGCCCAGCGTCCAGAGCTGTTTTAACAGTTTTCCATGATTGACGTTGTCAAAGAATCCCTTGATATCAACATCAACTACGAAATGGAAATCTGATTGGTTGGCCAGGAACATAGCCCTTGCAATGGCATGGTGCGCATTACGGTTTGGACGAAATCCATAGCTGTGCTTATAAAATTTTGCTTCACAGATTGGCTCCAGCACCTGTTTGATGCACTGCTGAATCATACGGTCCTCGATTGTGGGTATCCCCAGCGGACGTAACCGCCCATCCAGTTTTGGTATCTCCACTCTGCGGACCGCATGGGGCTGGAAATTTTGCAATCTTTTCCGAACATAGGAAACCAATTTCTCTGGAGCCTTTTCTCCTATTTGAATAATAGTGGAGTTATTTACCCCTTTTGTCATGCTCCCTTTGTTCTTCTTGATGGAACGATATGCCAGCATGATGTTTTCTTCGCTGGTAATCAGCTCCATCAGCTTTGTGAAGCGTTTTCCCTGTTGGCTGCCCTGATAGAGTTTGTCAAAGCATTCTTGGGTGTCATAGTATTCGTTATTGCGTATCGACTGCTTTTTCTTCGGTTTCTTGGCTGCCATAAGTCGGCTCCCTCCAATTCCTTGAAGGATTGCCTCTCTTAGTCATACTAGAACCTTATGCAAAATGATTTGCGTCATTTGAACTGTAAAATTGCTTTAATGTAGAACACTGACTGGTGGCTATCCCTCCACGGCTTTATTAGTCCCGCTTCATCGGTACTGTGCCACCACATTCCCCGGCATAAGGGCAGGTTATATCCCGCAGGATTTTCCCTGCCGGCGCTTCATCGAAATCAAGTTCTCCACGCTGCCGGCTTTCCACGTTCCGATTGTTCTATCCGTAATCAATACCCGTAGGTCTCCTCTATAAGCCTGTCTGCTTGCCGCCGCCTGTAACGGCGCAGGGACTTTCATAAAGGCAGAGTTTTACTTATCCCCACAGACCTCACTCGCTGGTGAGATTCGCCAGTTAGACGAATACACTATTTAGACCCGTACATTCAAGGATACGTCTCATGTGCGTTGTCCCCGCACACGATTCTAACCATAGGTATTGTTGGACTCCCGGCCTATCACGCACTCGACCACCTCTGGTTCGCTGTTCCTGTACCGCTTTTCTGCGTCTTTAGGGTGCGCTCTCAGCCGACTTCACCGAGCTTATGACAATCCGGCTCTTGATAACCGTCATGCCATTCGGAGGATTAGAGCAGGCGTTTCCGGGTGTTACTCCTTCATTCCACCTGTTGAACAATCAGTTCTATGAAACCTGTTCAGAAGCTCCTTTCAATCTTCTGATTTCGTTTGGCTCCACGCCTAACCTTTTCAGTTAGGAACGTGTCGCACCCCCCTTGGTATCCAGGGCCAGAAAGCTCATGCCGCTGGCACAGGCATATTCCATGTTGGGGTACAGAAAGTAAGCCGTCTTGCCCACACCGGAGGCGCCGATCATCAGGCAGTGGATGTCATCACAATCCACCAGAGCGGCCAGCCTGTCCTTTTTCCCAACACAGCCCAGCACCAGGCCCTGGGCCTCTGGGAGCTGCTCTCCCTTTCTCCACAGTGCCGGCCGGAAGGGTACCCGCCGGTAGCTCTTGCGGATCTCCTTCTCGGTGGCCCAGCGGGCGGTTCCGTACTGGCCGTCGCCCACCGTCTTGTTCTTGATGCTGTTCAGACTGCCCCGGTTGGAGAGGGCGGCAATCGCAGCCAGAGCTCCGAATACCAGGGCCAGCAATCCAATCAGCATCCAGTTTTCGTCTATCATGGTCTCATCTCCTTTCTTAAACTGGTTCCAATGTCAAGGACAATTTTTTGACAGTAACAGATACAAAATAACCACCGTTACTGGTGAAAAAAGCGTAAGCACAGCATGGCCGCCATATTAATGCCGGCCATGCTGTGCTTATAATAGGGGGTGTTTTTTTTTGCAGATTTACTAAGTCTGTTGCGGCAACGGGGTTACTGGGTTCACTCTATCGCATTGATAAGTATCACAAAGGCGAATAGAGAAAGTACCTTAAAAAAGTTCACGCATTTTGTAAATATAAGCGAGTTCTGGATGGGCTCCCCAGTTTTCTCCATTGTATAGCTGCAAAATCAGGTCAGCTGATGCGGTCATCAAATAGGCCCTTGCTTTTTGGGATAGTTCAAGAATTTCTCTCAGATGGGATATCTGTTGAAGCGCAAGTTCTTTGGAGCGGGTCCACTTCGCTATTTCGCGGCGCAAGATGCGTTGATCCCTTGCTATGACGAATTCTGGGTCCTTTTTCTTTCCTTGAGCCATAGCGCGTTTCTTTGCGCTGGCCTCTCTGTACTTTTTGGCCTTCTCCTCTGCCGCGCGGCGACGGGCGGCTATCAACGCCTGGATTGGCATAAGTTCTGTCGCCTTGATGCCGTAGTAGTTGTCCACCGGGTAGATACCAGTGGTAACATAGGTGTAGTATTCAGATGGAGTTAGCCCCGCCAGCGCATATTGGTAATGTCGATGGTTATAGGCATCAATATAGCCGCTGATCATCCGGCTTACAGTTGACGCGTCTGGACATAGCGCCACGAGGTCAAGCAATTCACATTTCAGCCGTCCGAAAAATGATTCCATGGGGGCATTGTCCTGAGAATTGCCCCTATCGGAAACAGACTGGAGAAAACCGTCATCTGACAGCAGCCTCTGGAATGTGGTCGAGAGGTACTGAGAACCTTGGTCGCTATGGATCACACATGCAGCACCTCGCAGTTCGTGTCCATGGTTCTCCATCATAACGTCATAGGCGGACTTGACAAGCGAGACTGTCATGCGGGAGGACACGCAATGCCCCAAGATCTCTTTTGTATAAGCATCCTTAAAAGCGCAAAGATAAATCGGTGTACGCACAGGGCCATAATACAAATAAGTGATATCTGTCAAAATAACTCTGCGGGGACCAACGGAGAAATTCTGTTTCACCGCGTTTTTCGGGGAGGAATATTCGTGATTGTGTGTGGCCTGATTCTTATAAGCGTCCTTCCTGGGTCTGTTGGCCACGAGATTCATTTCTTTCATAACCTTTCGACAGCGTTTTATACTGATACTGATATTGAACTCGCGCCATAGATGGGTCTGAAAGGTCCTTTTTCCCGGAACATATCCAAGTTTTCTCACGATTTTCCTAAACTTTTCTTTCAATTGCTCCTGTTGTTCTTTCTTTGCGGCACAGGAGCTGTCTATATCTTTTTTACGCCTGACCCACGAATAGTAGCCGGATCTGGACACTCCAAATATGTGAAGGCATTGCACGATAGACAGACCGTCCGCTCTATCCGCTTGTCTACGGATAAAGGAATCTACCATATAGAAACGGTCGGCGCTTACACCTTCGGATTCAATGATATAGTTGTGTCCTCCAATGCGGAACGGAGTTTTTTTTGAGCTGCAACCAGCTCCTCCAAATAGGCATTTCTGGCTTTCAGATAGGCCAGTTCTTCCAGAGGGGACATGGCCCCCATAGCCTCTCTGGGTACAGAGCCATCATAGCTGGAGGGATCTGCGGTGAACAAACGACCCTCCCGGCCCAACTGCATCGCCCGCTTTCCTGCGGAATTCGCGCGGTCCTCTCCGAGTACAGCGGTGGAAAACCCAAGGCTGTTATACGCTGCCACATAGGTCATATGCTCCTCGGAGATCTTCTTATACATGGCAACATAAAAGTCCTTCGTGTAAATAATATCCCGCCCACGAAAATCCTTTAGGAACGGATTATCCAGAAACGGCTGAATCTCCTCTGGCGGCTGCCTGGTCATTCTGTTTTGTTTCATATTCCCTCATCCGCCCACCTTTCTCATACTCCTAAATTTTTTGCCCGTTCAATGGCTCGTTGGGCAGCTTTTTCTTTCATCTGCTGATACTTTTCTTCTTCCTTTGCGATGTAGAGCGAGAATTCAGCTTCGTTCATGGCCAGAAGATACTGCTCGTACTCGACTGGCGTCATGCGGCCCTTATCCCACATGCGGCGTTCATAATTGTAATACTCTGCATATCGCGCGACAAGTTCCCTCAACTCCTCGATATCTTTGCATTCCGAATACGGACACTCATCTTTAAAATGTCCAAAGAAAGACTCTTGTGGGGCGTTGTCCTGGCAATTTCCTCGTTTGGACATCGATTGTGTGTAACCTCTTTTGCTTACTTCCTGCTGGAATGCGCCAGACAGATAAACTGTCCCCTGGTCAGAATGATAAAGTCCACCGCTGACACATGGGTGAAGATCTGATTGACGCAGTGTGGCAAGCGCCAGTTCCAAGTCATTGTGTTCGCTGACTAAAAACGCAACTAACTTGCTGGTGACGGGATCGAGCAGTGCTGAGCCATATGCCTTGCATCCGTCGCCATAGAGAAGATGTGTAACGTCTGTCAGCCGTACTTCATTGGGCCGGTAAAGGCGGAATCTGCGCTGCAGCAAATTAGGTCTCACATTCTTTTTCAGTGCCGCTCCACCCATGCGCTTGGAAGGCGCTGCCTTCCGAATCGACGATGTGAGGTTGTACGTTTTCATAATACGGCGTATCTTTTTCAGCCCCATACGCTTTCCCGTCAGAGCTGGCATCATCATATAGATCTGCCTTGAGCCTTTGGCAAACCCCTTGTATTCCATAACGGTTCGAATCAGTTCGGCATCCTGCTCGTCTTGTGCGTTTCTCTGTACTACCGACTGTCCATAGGTGCCATTCTTCAGTATGGCATAATATGACGCACGAGAAATCTTCATGAGAGAGAGTATTTTTCTAACGCTATACTTTCTTCCTGGGTCTGGCGGAAGATCCCGGAGCCACAGGCAGAGCGATTTCTTCTGCAGAACATTCAGAGAAGAAACAATATCTCCAATTTGAAGAAACCCTTTTTCTACAATACTGTCCAATGCCCGCATCCTATTTCTAAGGATTTTCCGTGTGGGAGAGGCGTTTATTGTCTCTCCGTCAGCCGGTGTAGCCCATGCAGCCAAAACTCGGCTCATGCGATATCGCTCCGTTACTGAAAATATCTCCGGGTCAATATCAAACACACGGAGGATGTCGTCGAATGCCAGTACTGCAATAGGTGCGGCAGCCTCAAAGAATGCCTTATTCAACTCTATTTTTTCACGGGTGGCTGTTTGGACATAAGGATGTTTACGATACTGCTCTACCGTGGCGGCAGTATAATAAGCTGTACGGCCCCTTGTAGCACTGCGGTTTGTGTCCTGCCCAGATGAATGTTCAAATTTTTCTTGCAGCCAGTATATTTTGTGGTAGCCCATGTCTGCTGGCGAAATCCCAGCGGACAGCAAACCATCTTCTATGGACTGTTGGGGATAGTTTCGGTATAGCTCCGCCTCAAAATCCGGATGTAAAATCAGTCTGTTGACATCCCAAACAAATTTTCCGCTTTCAACCAATTCCTCCGCAGTCATGGTTGGCATATATATTGTTTTGGCCCAGTTTGCCTGGGTTTCCGGCGATGCCTTTGAAAACTTCGGACGCCCACCCCGTTTAAAAACAGATTCCACTGACTTTGTGAAGTTTAGGCCAAGGCGCTGGGTATCAAATCCGTTTGCCTCCAGCATCCTTCTGACAGTTGACCGCTCTGGCCTCCGTATCCACGCCTCATAGACCTGCTGTCTGAACTCTATTGTCAGCAGCAAACGGTTTTCCCGCACCTCCAGCACATTTGGATTCTTTTTCAGGGCTTCTATTTCTTCAGGCGAATACCGTTTGGGAACAAATTTAACAGCCATTTTCCACCCATAGCCTCTGTCCTATTTTGCACGATGATCTTGACCTCTGTCAAGGCAGTGTCTACAGCGTTTACTCTTTTGTCAAACTACTGTCTATTTTCTGTGTACCACTGTCAATCTCTGGTCTGTCTTTCGTGCTTTTT
>QFCH01001773.1_pt1 | contig 28683 bp, 20 predicted proteins | sample 5346071 | NCBI WGS metagenome assembly QFCH01 (sample SAMN09062255, study PRJNA434731) | Human gut metagenome, whole genome shotgun sequencing project. | isolation source: stool timepoint B chromium assembly | host: Homo sapiens | collected 2015
AAGGTGTTAAAAAAGGGCAGGATATGCTGTTTAATTTTGATGTTTATAAATTTGCACAGCGCATTACTTTTGTTCCGGTAACCGGTTATTTTTACAGACAGAGAGAAACATCGATCAGTCATCAATATAATAAGCATATTGAGGAAATCAATCTTAAATTAATCAGTGAGTTTAAAAAAAGGGTAGATACAGAGAATAGCCGTTTAATTAAAGATAATTTTTGGTTATTTACCCTTCGTCAATTTATGTTTTGTATGCTTCTTCACTGCTGCCACCCACAAAATCCAATGAAATACAGGGAAAGAGCACGGCACTATTTGCGCTTTAGGAATCAGGAGATTTTTAAGAGTGCTTTTAAAAATGCAGATGTCAAGAAGCTGCGGTTTCAGGTCAGGATATTTTGCTTTTTTGCAAAGTATCGGATGTTTTGGGGAATGGAATTGATAAGCAGAGTAAAGTGCCTTTTAGGTAGGTAATCATTAAAGTGAAAGGTAAAAGAAGTAGTTATGAATATTGCGGTTACAGGATATTGTGGAACGGGTTCTTCTGCTGTATGTGATTTGCTGAAAGAATATCAATCCTGCTCGGAGGGAAAGCTGAGTCATTATGAGCATATTCCGTTTTATACGCCAGATGGTCTGTTTGATTTAGAGGACAAGCTGCTGATAGGCAATAATCTTCAGCGTTCGGATGAAGCCATCGATCATTTTGTGCAGGAGATGAAGCGCTTAAATGATAATAATTTTGGATGGTTTGGCGGATATAAAAAGCATTTCGGAGAAGCCTTTATGACCAGTGTGGATCAATTTGTGGCGGAAATTACAGAATTTTCTTTCCCGGGCGGATGGTCATACACTGCGAAAAAGATGCAGTGGTCCCCGGTGCAGTTTGCTAAAGACTGTATACGAACAGTGTTAGGGAAAAAAATGTATAGGAATTTTGGCGAGAAGCAGAAAAACAGCAGCAAAAAGAATATTTGCTGCTCTTTTGTGAGTGAAGAGGAATTTTATAAAAGTGCCAGATTGTTTGTACAAAGATATTTATCCATGACCCAGGCCGAGACTGAGTATACTATTTATGATCATTTGGTTCTGCCTCATAATTTATGGCGTATGGAACACTATTTTGACAGTGATTTTAAGGTCATCGTCGTAGACCGCGATGTGCGGGATCTGTTTGTTTTAGGAAAATATGTGTGGCCGTCTATGGGGTCTTATGCCCCGTTTCCGCGGGAAGTGGAGAAATTTGTGGATTTTTGGTACAAAATGAGAGCGTGTGAGCAATATGTGGAAAGTGATCGGATTTTAAGAATAAATTTTGAAGAATTGATTTATGAATACGATCAGGCTGTTTCAAAAATTGAAAAGTTTTTAGGGTTAAACTGTAAGGATCATATCCAAACAAAAAAAATACTTATTCCGGAAAAATCCATTAAAAACACTCAAAATTTTAAGATAAAGCCAGAATGGATTGAAGAAGTGAAAACATTAGAAGAAAAACTTCCTCAATATATTTATGAATTTCCTTATGATATAGAGACATCGATGAAAGAAACATTTGATCCATAATGGGCAGTTTGTGCAGAAGGGTTTATAAATTATGAAAACTGAGTCAAGAAAATACAAATCTGCAAGAAATTTTATTTATGGTCTTGGAACACAGGTGATTATCGCCGTGTTAGGTTTTGTATCCAGATATATTTTTATAAAAGTTCTGGGGATGGAATATTTGGGCATTAATGGTCTGTTCTCCAGTATTCTTACCGTTCTTTCTCTTGCAGAATTGGGTTTTGGGAATATTGTGATATATTCCCTATATAGACCTCTTGCAGATGAAAACTATGAAAAAATTACGGCATTAATTCATTTTTATAAACATATCTATTATAGTATTGCAGGAATTGCGGCCATATGTGGTGTTTTAATTATACCCATATTGCCTCGTATTGTTAAAACCGAAAATCATATTGAGCATTTGATTTTATACTATGTATTATTTCTTGCCAATACAGTTGTTTCTTATTTGTATGTTTATAAAACTTCTTTGATCAGGGCCGATCAAAAGCAGTTTATAATCAGTAAATACACAATGCTTATGCAGATTGTGATGACCTGCGTACAGGCTGTGACATTGATTGTTTTCAAAAATTATATATTGTACTTAATTTTGCAGATGACCTTTACTTTTCTCACAAATTATTTTTTGTCTTTAAAGGCCAATAAGTTATACCCATATTTAAAGAATGTGGGGCAGAAGCTGGAACGTCAGGAAAAGAAAAAAATATTTAATGACGTAAAGGCGATGTTTTCCTACAGGGTTGGCGGTGTTCTGCTTAACTCTACAGATAATATGTTTATATCTGCACTTGTAAATACAGTAAGCGTTGGGATTTATTCCAACTATACAATGGTGATTGGTTTAGTTAATCAATTTATTAATGTGATATACGAGGCATTATACAGCAGCGTAGGTAATCTGAATGCTACCGGGACAAAGGAACGGCAAAAACAGATTTTTGATATGCTGGTTATGGCTTTTTCCTGGATTGCAAGTTTTTGTTTTGTCTGTTTATTTGAATTAGTAAATCCTTTTTTGTATATTGTATTTGGGCCGGAATCTTTATTCGGTAAAGATATGATATTGGCTATCTGCATTAATTTTTATCTGCCGATCATTTTATATCCAATCTGGATGTATAGAAATACAATAGGCCTATTTCATGAAACTAAAAATATATTAATTTATACCGCAGCCTTGAATATTGTGCTGTCATATATTTTAGGTCATATGTTTGGCATTTTGGGAATCATTAGCGCAACCTATATTTCCAGATTGAGTACCTCATTTTGGTTTGAACCTTTCATATTGTATAAAAAGGGATTTCAAAGTAAGTCATTTGAATATTTCAGGGGACAAATTAAATATGCAGTATGTACGGCAGTTTCAATTATTTTTATTGAATGTTTAAAATTGGATTTTTTTAGCAGCATTTATTCGAACTTTGTATTAAGATTCTTTGTCTGCGCAGTGGTGCCTAACATGGTTTTATTTGTTTGTCTGTTTAGAAGTAAAGAATTTATATATGTAAAGGACATCATTTTTAGACGTAAAAGAAAATTTGGTGGTGAAAAATGAAAAAATTGAAACAAAAGGGATTAATGGCTTTTTGGAATCAGTGGAAATATATAATGATTACATTTTTATTAGCCTTTCTTCCAAGATTTATTGTGATTTTTTTCTCAATGCCATTACGTACGGTAACAGATGAGATGATTACAATTGCAGGAGGGGCTTATGCAGCAGGCCTGGATTGGTCTGCTGTATTGTCGTATTCAGAACGATATTATGGCAGTGGATTTACAGCGCTTTTTTTCTGGATATTTAAGCTTACAGACAATCCGATTATTATTTACAGAGTATTTCAGACGGCATGCGTTTTAGTTCAGGCGTTTACCGCACTGATTTGTTTTGATATCATGCACAAAACTATGAAGATCCAGAGTCAAAAATTTGTCTGTGCAGCTTCTGTGGCCTGTTCTTATTTTGTGGTTACCCGTGCTGTCATTGTATATAATGAGCATATATTGATCCTGTTGACCTGGGGACTGGCATGGCTGCTGCTGAAACTGGCAGATTATAATATTTCGAAAAAGAAGAAATTTACGTATTCTGTGCTTCTTGTGGGCCTTTTATTGTATTCCTTGACTGTGCATACCAGAGCATATACCTATTGGCTGTCTGTGGCTATTGTGGTGGTATTGTATGCATGGGTTTACCGTAAACTGCTGGTTTCTCTATGGGCCATAGCCGCAGCCGGAATCGGTGCAGTCCTGGTTAATTATTTCCTTGAGTTTTTTAAACAGGGGATGTATTTAATTCAGGAAGGAGAATCTCTCACAAATACAAAGATTTATTTAAGTGGCTTCGACTATTTACTTTCTGCGAAGTCATGGGAGTCATGGCTGGATATCGTAATTGGTCAGTTGAATACCATATCTATTGTAACCGGTGGCTTTATTATTGTGGGATTAATCATTGGAATTCGTTTGTTGTGGGATGGCATATTTCGAAGAAAAAAATTTGTACAGCTGGGAAAACAGAATGCCAACCTTCGTTACTATTGGGTCATTTGTATCTGTTTCGGGGCGGCGGTTGCGATGACAATTGCTGCACAGTCTATGAACTGGCTGGGCAATGTATACGGGGAGATGAGCGGTATTGCCCCTGCTGATGGCTATTACTATAAGGCTTTTACTTATGTGAGATACTTTGGGCCTTACTGTGGGCCGATCATGATGGTAATTTTTGCCTATTTATTTCAAAATAGAAAGCAGTCACGGACTTATTTCGGATATGCTGCAGCCCTATTAGCGGCACTTCAGGTTTATTGGTGTGGGGTTATATTGCCTGTGATTTATAATAATCGATATGCTGTTGAGGTGTTTCTGCCATTTTCGTTGAATACCTTTACCGTTCATCCAAGATTGAGGACGTATTTAGTTGGAAGTTTGGTCTTATTAATGATGTTTGTGATTTTGGCTCTGTGTAATTATAAGAAAAAATTTGTTTTGATGGCATCAATTCTTTCAGTGTTTTTGATTTATCAGTATGTATATAATGCTGTCGTGTTTGATGCATATCAAAGTCAGGGAAATTATAATGATTGCTATGAAGCCTATAATTTTATTAGAGAGCTGGAGGATCAGATGGATTTGCCGTCGGAGATCTATGTGGTTGACGGGCGTGATATAAATAATCAGCAGATCTTTTTTGAATATCAGTTTTTATTGAATCGATATAAAATCATTCCAGCAAGACCGGAAGCGCATACTGATAATGCGGTGGTCATTACAAACATGGTTTTAGATCATATGAATGATTATGAGATGATTTATCTGTCTGATCATGCATATGTCTATTTAAAGGGACCGGTACTGGAAAGTTATCAGCAGCTTCAATAAATGGTATTTTTTAAACTGAATTAAATCTAAGGAACAGCTTGCCGGCTGTAATGTCGGGCAGGCTGTTTTTTGTGCAGATAAAAATCAACCAGGCTTGACACCAATAGGCTGAAGCAGTATCATGTTATTGTTCATAAAAATAGAAAGAGTGATGTATATGAACATCAGAGAATGTGATGTTTTAACGACGATTGCAGATAAAAAACCAAAGAATCAGAGACTGATTTCTGAATTGTCCGGACATTCGCTGGGGATTGTTAATCGTTCCGTCCGGTCTTTGATAGAAAAAGGTTATCTGAATAAAAATCTGCAGATTACGGAAAAAGGACAACAGAAGTTAGAAAGCAACAGGCCGGAATGTGCCATTATATTGGCTGCCGGGTTTGGTATGCGTATGGTGCCGATTAATATGGAAACGCCTAAAGGCTTGCTGGAGGTACACGGTGAACCGCTTATCGAACGGCTCATATGCCAGCTTCAGGAGGTTGGGATTCATAAGATCTATATTGTTGTAGGTTTTATGAAGGAGCATTTTGAGTATTTAATGGATAAATACAATGTTGAGCTTATTGTAAATTCAGAGTATGATAAAAAAAATAATTTACATTCTTTGATAAAGGTTATAGAGCATTTATCCAATGCTTATATTGTTCCCTGTGATATCTGGTGTTTAGAAAATCCATTTAAGCGGTCAGAGTTATATTCCTGGTACATGGTATCTGATCAGGAAGACACAGAAAGCTGGGTTCGTGTAAACAAAAAGATGGAGCTGGTTTTTTCAGGGAAAAATGAAACCGGTCATAAAATGATTGGAATTTCCTATTTGCAGGCACCTCAGGCATCCAGGGTGCAAAAACGTCTTATTGAATTAAGCGGGGAGCCGTATTATGATCATGCTTTTTGGGAAGCTGCTTTATATAATGACAATAAAATGATTGTTGCCGCAAAGGTTGTACAGGATTCTTATGTTTTAGAGATTAATACCTATGAACAATTAAGAGAATTGGATCAAAACTCCAATCATTTAAAGACGGATGCAATTACATTGATTAGTAATGTTTTATCTGTAGAACCTGAAATGATTAACAATATTTCTATATTAAAAAAAGGAATGACAAATCGATCCTTTGTATTTTCCTGTAAGGAGAAACGGTATATTATGCGGATTCCCGGAGAGGGAACAGAGGCCCTAATTAACCGCAGACAAGAGGCCGAAGTATATCGGGTTATTAAGGATAGGGAATTAAGTGACCGGGTTGTCTATATAAACCCGGACAATGGGTATAAAATCAGTGAATATTTAACCGGAGCACGGGTGTGTGACTGTAATAGCCGAAGCGACGTTGAAAAATGTATGGCTCAGCTAAGACAATTTCATCGTATGGAATTAAAGGTTGATCATGAATTCGATATTTTTAGGCAGATTGATTTTTACGAAGGCTTATGGGACGGAGCCGGGTCGGCGTATAAAGACTATGATGAAACGAAGCATAATGTTTTTTCTTTGAGGGATTATATAAAAAGGCATACAGGTCAGAAAACATTAACTCATATTGATTCGGTTCCGGATAACTTTCTTTTTGTACCGGATGGATGTGGACATGAAAATATTCGGCTGATTGATTGGGAATATTCAGGAATGCAGGATCCACATGTGGATATTGCCATGTTCTGTATTTATGCAATGTACTCCAGAAAACAAATTGATGAGCTTATTGATATTTACTTTGAAAATTGTTGCTCGCCGGAAATTCGACTGAAGATCTATTGTTATATTTCTGCCTGCGGGTTGCTGTGGAGTAACTGGTGTGAGTATAAACGAATGTTAGGTGTGGATTTTGGTGAGTATTCTTTGAGACAATATAGATATGCAAAAGAGTATTTCAGAATCGTTCAAAAGGAGATTTTAAATTAGAAAGGTTTTATAAATATGTTTAGAGTAAAAAGAGCAATTATAATGGCTGCAGGAAAGGGACAGCGGATGCACCCTATAACGGAAAAGATTCCTAAGCCGTTGGTCAATGTCAATGGTGTCAGGATGATTGATACTGCCATTCGTGGACTGCATCATAATGGAATTTATGAAATATACATTGTTGTGGGATATTTAAAAGAGCAGTTTAAGTGTTTGGAGCAAGAATATGAGGGCGTGAAATTGATAGAGAACCCATATTATGAATCATGCAATAATATTTCCTCTCTATATGTTGCAAGAGATTATATCGAAGATGCACTGATTATGGACGGCGATCAAATTATTTACAATGATCAAATTTTATCACCGGAATTTGAAAGATCAGGCTATAATTGTATCTGGTGTGAAAATTACACAACGGAGTGGTTATTGACGCTTGATGAACATGAAATTGTTAAAAGCTGTTGTAAAACAGGAGGGGCAAAAGGATGGCAGCTATTTAGTGTATCTCGTTGGAACAAAGAAGATGGTTTGCGTCTGAAGTATGATGTTGAAAAGGAATTTGCCGAAAAAAAGAACAGGGATATTTATTGGGATGATGTTGCATTATTTTGTTATCCTCAAGAATTTCAATTAGGTATTCGGCAGATGAAAAGCGGCGATATCATAGAGATTGATAGTTTAGCTGAACTTGCAGAGCTTGACAGCAGTTATAGGGGATACGTTAAAAATTAAAGGGGATGTACATATGCATAATAATAAAATTAAGGAACAGCAAAGGGGAAAAATAGACTGGATGATTACGGTTGTTCCTTTTATAATTATTATTTTTCTTTGCCTGTTGTTTTTCTTTATGCCGGAGCAGTCTAACAAAGTTATTGGACAGATTAGATATTTGCTTGGAGACACATATGGTGTATACTATTTAATTATCGGGCTTGGCGTATTTTTAGTGTCCATATATATTGCCTGCTCTAAATATGGAAATATTGTTCTTGGCAGTCAAAATGAAAAACCGAAATATTCTTTTTTTACATGGGGATCCATGATGTTTACGGCAGGGCTGGCTGCTGATATTTTGTTTTATTCTTTTTCTGAATGGGTTTTATATGCAACAGATCCGCATATTGCAGAAATGGGAAGTATGCAGGATTGGGCCAGTGTATATCCAATTTTCCACTGGAGTTTAATTCCCTGGGGATTTTATCTTGTTCTGGCCGTGGCTTTTGGTTTTATGCTCCATGTAAGAAAAAGAAAACGTCAAAAATATTCGGAGGCCTGCAGACCTGTTTTGGGAAAATATACGGAACGTCTTCCAGGGAGAATTATAGATTTACTGGCCGTTTTTGCGCTGCTGGCCGGTACTGCCACAACATTTAGTCTGGCAACGCCGCTTATGGCCAGTATGATTAACGAGCTTTTTCATGTACAAATTGACAGGACTCTAATAACGGTTATAATTTTGGTGGTTACATGTATTATTTATACATATTCCCTTTTGCATGGCTTTAAAGGAATTAGTTTTCTTGCAAAGGCATGTATTTACTTATTTTTTTGTCTGTTGCTTTTTGTGCTGCTGTTTGGCGGAGAAACACGATACATTATTGAGACCGGCTTTTCCTCATTGGGCCGTATGATACAGAATTTTTTTGAATTGGCCACATTTACAGATCCTCAAAGAAATACGTCATTTCCTCAGAACTGGACGATTTTTTACTGGGCATATTGGATGGTATGGTGTGTTGCTGCTCCATTTTTTATCGGAAATATATCTAAAGGGAGAACCGTGCGGCAGACAATCCTGGGCGGTTATGTTTTTGGGGTTGGTTCAACAATTATCAGTTTTATTATATTAGGTAATTATTCGTTGGGAAAACAGCTGTCAGGAGCCGCTGATTTTATTTCGATCTATATGCAAAACGGGGATCTTTATGATGTTATTATCGCTATCGTGCGTACATTGCCGTGTGCCCCGCTTATATTGGCGCTTTTATTAATTACAATGATTGCTTTTTATGCGACTTCTTTTGATTCGATTGCACTTATCGGTGCGTGCTATAGTTATCATCAATTAGGGGACAATGAAACACCTCATAAAATGATTGAATTAGTCTGGTGCATTTTATTAATATTACTTCCCATTGCATTGGTGTTTTCTGATAGCTCCATGAGTAATCTTCAGTCGGTAAGTATTATCGCGGCATTCCCCATTGGAGCCGTTATTGTTTTAATTGTTGTAAGCTTTATGAAAGATGCAAAAAAATTTTTAAATGGAGATAAGAAGACCTGATTTAAAAAATTAATCGATTAAATAAACAGAAATTATTTTTAATTATAACAGGAGTGTTGTCCATGGAACAAATTCAAGGCATTATTGAACATATCGTTTATCATAATGAAGAAAACGGCTATACAGTGTTAAGCCTGATGAGTCAGGGGGATGAGATTGTCTGTGTGGGCACCATGCCTGTAATTAATGAAGGGGAGTATATAAAAGCTGAAGGTGACTATGTGGAGCATTCCATGTATGGTCAGCAGTTTAAAATAAGTGTATTTTCTGTGGAAGCTCCGGAGGATATTTATTCTCTGGAGCGTTATTTGGGGTCTGGAGCGATCAAGGGAATCGGCCCGGCTCTGGCTAACCGGATTATTAAAAAGTTTAAAGAGGATTCCTTCAGAATTATTGAAGAGGAGCCGGAACGTCTGGCTGAAGTTAAAGGGATCAGTCAGCGAAAGGCTCAGGAAATTTATGAGCAGTTTCATGATAAACAGGATATGCGTCAGGCCATGATGTTTTTATCAAAGTATGGGATTTCTACGGTTTATGCCGTAAAAATTTATAATCAGTACGGAAGCCGCCTGTATGACATTATCAAAGAAAATCCGTATCAGCTGGCAGATGATATTTCCGGGATTGGCTTTAAGCTGGCGGATGATATTGCCCACAGGGCAGGCATCGGGACAAATTCTGAGTATCGGATTCGCAGCGGCATTATTTATATGCTTCAGCAGGGCACGCTATCCGGCCATACATATCTTCCCGCAGATTTGCTGGCGGACCGCACTGCACAGCTTTTGGGGACGGATGTGTCCATGATTGAAAAGCATCTGATGGATTTGAATATTGATAAAAAGATTATGATCAAGGAGCTGAATGGACAGCGTATTGTTTATGCATCAACGTATTATTATCTTGAACTGAATTGTGCCAGAATGTTGAAGACGCTGAATATGAGCTGTAATACAGATGCGCTTCCTACAGAGCATGTGATTCGAAAGATTGAAGATGAAGAAGGTATTGAATTAGACGACATGCAGCGAATGGCGGTTATGGAAGCTGTTCGAAATGGGGTCATGGTGATTACCGGAGGTCCTGGAACCGGAAAGACAACAACAATTAATACATTAATCCGTTATTTTGAGTACGAAAATCTGGATATACGCCTGGCGGCGCCTACCGGACGGGCGGCTAAGCGGATGACAGAAGCTACAGGCTACGAGGCACAGACGATTCATCGTATGCTGGAGCTGACCGGTACACCGGATGAAAATACATCGGCCCGGTTTGAACGTAATGAACAGAATCCTTTGGAGACGGATGTGATTATCATTGATGAAATGTCCATGGTTGATATAAGCCTGATGCATTCATTATTAAAGGCAATTATGCCGGGGACCCGGCTGATTCTGGTGGGTGATATCAACCAGCTGCCATCCGTGGGGCCGGGAAATGTACTTAAGGACATTATTAATTCTCATTGTTTCAACGTGGTTATGTTGACCAAAATATTCAGGCAGGCTCTGGAAAGCGCGATTGTCACTAATGCGCACCGGATCAATGCCGGAGAAATGATTGACATGGACCGAAAAACGCCGGATTTTTTCTGCCTTAAACGCTATGACGCCATGTCTGTGGCCGGAGTTGTTGTAGCACTGATTCGGGATAAGCTGCCACCAAATGTCAAGGCTGCTCCCTTTGATATCCAGGTATTGACGCCGATGAGAAAAGGCGAGCTGGGTGTGGAGCGGCTGAATGTGGTGCTGCAGCAATATTTGAACCCGCCCTCCAAAGACAAGCGGGAAAAGGAATATCGTCAGGGGGTTTTCAGAGAAGGCGATAAAGTTATGCAGATTAAAAACAATTATCAGATTGAGTGGGAAGTTGTAAGTAAGTATAATATTCCTGTAGACAAAGGCGTTGGTGTTTTTAACGGGGACATGGGAATGATTAAGGAAATTAATCCATTTGCAGAGCAGCTCACCGTTGAATTTGATGAGGGGCGAAGGATTACATATGCATTTGGTCAGCTGGAAGAACTAGAGCTGGCCTATGCGATTACGATTCATAAATCCCAGGGAAGTGAGTATCCGGCCGTTGTACTGCCGCTGCTGACTGGGCCGCCAATGCTGCTGAACCGAAATCTACTATATACAGCAGTGACAAGAGCCAAGAAATGTGTTGCTATTGTGGGGAATGAAAAAATTGTGAACCAGATGATTCGTAATGAAAACGAGCAGAAACGATACTGCAGTTTAAAGGAACGGATTATAGAGGTTATGGATTCAAAAACCATTGGGTCAGGTTTTTAAGAAAGGAGTTGCCATGTTAGGTAATAAAAGTCAAAAGATTTTCAGAAAATTATTGATTACAGGCTGTATTGTAGGTATGATCGGACAGCCTGTGTCTGTGCTGGCTGCAGAAGAAACGATGGCAAGTGATACAGAGATGCTGTCTGAATCTGCAAGTGAAGTGAATGATGAAGCCGATTTAGAGACGCAATCCAAACCAGAGGTTGAGACAGAAGCAGAAACCGAGGTTGAAGAAAAGACCGAGATTGAAACAGGGGCTGAGACTGCAACAGGGGCCGGGACCGAAACTGAAACCGAGATCGAGACTGAAACTAAAAATGAGATCGAGATCGAGACTGAAACTGAAAATAAGATCGAGACTGAGAGTGAAACAGAGATTTCCGGGGAAAAAGTAGAAAACAGCTGGCGTTTTGAAAATGGTGTATGGTCCGGTGCGTATGCGGTTTCTCCATATGGGGCAACGGATTATGAACCCTGGACGAAAACAGACGGCGGTTATATTAATTCGGCTGGAAATGTTATCCCTAATGCGATTTCACGGGGTGTGGATGTCAGTGAATGGCAGGGAAAGATTGACTGGGAAAAGGTTTTAGGAGACGATATTTCATTTGCCATGATCCGCTGTGGTTCCAGCTTATCTTATGATGATAAATACTGGGAATATAATACGTCAGAATGCGAACGTCTGGGAATTCCGTATGGTTCTTATTTTTATTCTTATGCAGAAGATGAGGAAGAAGCAAAAAAAGAGGCAGAACATGCGTTAAGACTGTTGAAGGGAAAGAATTTAAGTTATCCGATCTATTATGATTTAGAAGATAATACGGTTCGCTATGAAACTCTGGAAGATGGCACAGTCCGTCAAAGGAGCGCTGAAGATATTGCCAAAATTGCAAGAGCATTTTGTAAAACATTGGAAGATGCCGGTTATAGTGTGTCTGTTTATGCGAATACAGACTGGTGGAATAATGTGCTGACGGATGATTATTTCAATCGCTTTGAAGACCGTTGGGTTGCCCAATATAATGAAAAATGTACATATAAAGGCGCATATGATTTCTGGCAGTGTACAAATACTGGAAAAGTCGATGGAATTACAGGAAATGTGGATATTGATTTTAAGATCGATTCCTCGATTACCGGAGGTATTATTTCGACAACCGGTAAAGGAACAGAAAAATATGAAAATGGTCAGTGGTATTATTACTATGAAGATGGAAGCCTGGCAACCGGTTGGGTAAAACATCATGGAAAGCAGTATTACTATGATCAGGAAGGTGTTATGCAGCACGGCCTTGTTTCTATTAATGGGCAGACGTATGGGTTTGATGAATGGAGTGGTGTCCTTCTTACCGGAGAACATATTTTTACTGATACGGTGAATAATGACTGGTATTATTTTGATGAAAACGGACTGATGCAGACTGGTTGGGTAAAACATGACGATCATCGATATTACTATGATGAAAATGGAATAATGGTTCATGGAATCATGAAGATTGGTGGAAAAACATACGGCTTTAATGAATGGACAGGGGTTCTTTTGTCTGGAGAACATCATTTTACGGATACAGTGAATGATGACTGGTACTATTTTGATCCTAAGACCGGGGAAATGGCAACCGGATGGACAGATTATAATGGTCATAGATATTATTTTGAAAGTAATGGCAAAATGTATCATGGTGAAAAATATATTGACGGGTACTGGTATTACCTGGATGAATGGACAGGAGTAATGGCAACCGGATGGGTAACCCACCACAATGAATGGTATTATTACGATGAAAACGGCCATATGTATCATGGTGAACATTTTATGGATGGCCATTGGTATTATTTTGATGAAGTGACAGGCGTAACTGCAAATAAAGGGCTTACATATCATCACGGTCATTGGTATTATTATAATGATTATGGGTATATGCAATATGGAAAACAGTATATTCATGGGAAATGGTATTATTTTGACGAAATTACCGGAATTATGAAATAAGAGACTGGAGAAACTTAAAATGAGGATTAAAAAAAGATGAAACAAAGATTTGTATCCCTGGATATACTGAAATTTGTGGCAATCAGCCTTGTATGTTCCTGCCATTTCCTCTATTACAGGGATACAGGTGTTGAAAATTTTATTGCGATACTGGCCTGCGTGGGTGTTCCTTTATTTTTTATGGTTAATGGTGCATTGCTAATGAATCGGGAATTTGATTTGTCCAGGCATTTGAAAAAGACAGTATCGTTATTGGCTGTACTTATGGTATGGAAGATTTTGACACCTGTTTTGGAACAATTTATTTTGCGTCTGGATTTAAGCCAGTATTCCAAAAGTCAGCTGATCAGATATATATGTGGAGAGGACCTGGCAGGCTTTTATACCGGCCATTTCTGGTTTATGTATGCCCTCTTGGGGATTTATCTGATTTTCCCTTTAATTGCAGCCTGCATAAATAGTGGAAAAAGTAAGGGGTACTTAATTCTTTTAGCAGGGATGATTGGGGTTTTTGAGTTTGTGGTTACAGATGTGAACACTGCGTTAGGCTATCTGTCTCAGACGTTCGGGATGAACGAGCTGATCATCTCAGGAATTGAAGTGTTTAACCCGTTTGGCACCTATGCTTACTGCCTGTTTTATTTTTTAGCTGGAGGGCTTTTATTTGACTTTATTACAAATAAGAAAAAGACATTTTCCTGGCCCCTGCCCCTGTTAATGACTGTTATTGGATGGTTATGGATCTTTGGCCTGAATCGATATCAGAATACCTATACCAATGCAAAGTGGATTGTCGTTGACGGCTATCAACGCATTGGTACAGTGCTTTTGGCCGCAGGCATTTTTATCCTGGTCTGTTCATTTGTTAAAGGATTAAAATCTGCTGTTTTAAGTAAAATTATAACGACAGTTTCGGATAACACGATGGGAATTTATTACTGTCATATGGTGATCGGGACCTACTTTATGGTGATTTATGACCGGTTTTTTCAGGCACGGGGAATCGGAGTGAACACGTTGAAAACGATTTTGTTTATGGTTGTTGGTCTGGGAATTACAATGGCAGCCAGAAAAATTCCGATTGTCAGAAAGCTGTTTAAATAACGTACATGAAAGATATTGGAGTATTTTCTATGAAGAAATTATCTGTAAAAACAATATTTAAAAATAATTATATAAAGGCGTTTCTGGCCGGATTGATTTTAGCCTGCGTGATGATTGTTCCCTTTATTATTAAAGGGCATGGTATTTTTACCATGGTTGATGATTTTAATTATCAACAGATTCCTTTTAATATGCTTTCCAATGCAGCCGTAAAGTCCGGCCAGACCGGTTGGAATTGGTACACAGATTTGGGAAGTAATTTTATCGGAAGCTACAGTTTTTATACTTTAGGAAGTCCGTTTTTCTGGCTTAGCCTTATTTTTCCCGCAGTGATATTTCCTTATTTAATAGGGCCTTTACTGATTTTAAAGTACAGTGTGGCTGCGGTAACCGCCTATGCCTATATTCAGCGTTTTGTGAAATATAAACCATATGCGATTATAGGGGCACTGCTGTATTCATTTTCAGGTTTTCAGATGGTTAATCTGATGTTTAACCATTTCCATGATGTTGTTGCATTATTTCCTCTGCTTTTAATCGGGCTTGAAGAACTCATTGAACATAAACGTTTTATAGTTTATACATTATCTGTAGCCTTAATGTCTACGGTAAGTTTCTTTTTCTTTGAAGGACAGGTTATTTTTCTGATCATTTATTTTTGTGTGCGATTTTTAAGCTATGATTTTAAAAAGCATATCAAAGATGTTCCCAAATGTCTGGCCGGCGGCCTGCTGGGAATGGGTGTTTCCGGGTTTATATTGATCCCGTCCATCTTATTTACTTTACAAAATCCCCGGGTTGGTGCCGGCTATTTTACGGGTATGGATGCATTAATGTATGAAAAGGACCGATATTTACTTTTACTGAAAGCATTTTTTATGCCTGCGGAAGTCCCTCAGCAGATCTCTTCAATCATCAGATATAATTTTATGTCCTGCGAAATATATCTGCCCTTGGTTGGTGGGATACTGGTTATTATGTATATTGTATGCAAAAAGAGCTGGATTTCCCGTATGCTAAAGGTTTCATTGGCATTTGCTCTGATTCCCGCTTTAAATAGTTTATTTTCAGGTTTTAGTACAATTCCATATTTCAGGTGGCTTTATATGCCGATTTTAATTATGGCATTGGCTTCTGCAGCGATACTTGATCAAAGAGAAGGCCTGGAAGAAAAAAAGGTTAAAAAGGTTTTTGTGGGATATGTTTCGGTTTTTATTCTAATGGTAGGCTTTATTGGGCTGTATCCATGGTCCGGAGAAAGCGGACATGCGGTATATCGTCCGTTGGCGTATATCTTTTTAACCGCAGCTGCTCTCATTGGAATTGTATGGACTTATATGGGGATGAAATGTAAGACAAGGCGGCACACGGTGATGGTCTTAGCTGTGGGCATCGGCTGTTTTATGGCGGTGCTGGGCTGGCGGCATATTATGAAAAGTCAGCAGGTATATGCAGATGAATCTACAGAAAAATATTGTCAGAACTTTTTGGATATTGCTGAAGGCGTGAATATTCCAGATGGAGATAATTACCGTGTTCATATCGATTCAGCTCTGGGAGGTGAAATTCCTCCATATTTAACATCAAACCTGTCTTTGATTTTACAGGTTCCGTCGGTTGAGTCTTACCACAGTAATATCAGTCCGTCTGTCTATGATTTTTATGATTCTCTGGGAATTCAGAGAATGGATGGTGTTGTGACACAGTTGCCAGACGATCAATTTGGAATATTCGATTTCCTGTCAGTTGGATATGTACTGACAAAAGATTCTCAAGATGGCATGCCTGTTTTTGTTGAAAATGAAAATTTTCTTCCAATGGGACTGGTCTATGATTATTATATTCCCCGTTCTGAATTCATGAGCATAGACTCTGAATTTAGACATAAAGTTTTAATTAAAGCAATGGTGATCGATGATGACCAGGAAGCATTAGCTGCCCGGTATTTGCAGAAACTTCCAGCCGATGAATTGGAACGACTGTCGGATTCAGATTATAGCGCTGATCTGCAGGCTCGAAAAGCTTTAGCTGCATATGACTTTTCAAGGAATTCAAATGGTTTTAAGGCATCTGTGGAAGCTGGGCATGGCACCTGGGTTTATTTCACAGTACCGTATGATCGCGGCTGGACGGCCCAGGTCAATGGCCAGGCGGTTGAAATAACAAAGGTTAACGGCTTTATGGCAGTGCCTGTAGCTGAAGGTGATCATGAGATTGTATTTTCCTATAATACGCCGGGATTAAAATTGGGAATTATTGCTACATCTGGTTCCTGTCTGCTATTGATTGCCGGCGGTGTGTATGGAATAAGGAAACAAGGCAAAAAACGTAGGTAATCTTAAATTATAACTGGGAGATTATTTGGGATGAAAGAATTTTTATATAAATATGATCGGGGATATAAACTTTTAGTATTCTTTATTGTTTTTATTCCTAAATTGTTGTTATGTTTTTTTGCAGAACCGGTATCTTTCATATCTGATGAAGTGGCAACCATGGCTGGCGGAGCCTATTGGGCCGGTTTGGATTGGTCGGGGGTCGTTTCGCATGCCGGTTATTACGGGACCGGATTTACAGCGTTTACGGCACCAATTTTTATGCTGACGGATAATCCACGGTTTATTTATTTTTTAGTCACTGTGATGTGCACATTGATACAAAGTATAACTGCAGTTATAGCATACTGTATTTTAAAACGATTCTTTAAAATAGAAAGCAGAAAGTATGCGGCGGTGGTATCTGTTGCTTGTGGATATTTTGTAATGACAGCGTCTATTGTTGTATTTAATGAGCATATGATTATTTTCCTTTCATGGATTATGGCTTTTTTGCTTCTTAAATTGCATGAATCCATAGACAACAAGAAAAAAAAGCGTTTTTATACAGTGATTTTATTTATTGTTATGTCCTATGCCTTGACAATTCATACGCGGATGTTGCTTTTTTGGGCTGCATTAGCTGTCACGGTTTTATTTTATTTGTGGACCTATAAAAAATGTCTTATTTCTTTGCCTTGTGCTGCAATTTCGGGTATAGTTGGATATTTTGTTTCAAATGAATATATACATTTTATACAGAAACAAATTTGGCAGGTGAACTATGGAACTGACAGTTTACGTAATGCATATATTGGCGGCAATATTTTTGATTCGCTTCAACTTCTTCTCAGCCCAAAGAGCTGGCAGGCATGGTTTAATATTGTTTTTGGACAGCTGCATACGATTTCGGTTTTTAGCGGTGGTTTATTTTTAATATTTATTGTGGTTTTTATCCATTTTATGTGGAATAAGCTTTTAAGGAAAAACTGGAATCAGGAACAGGCAGGAATGGAAGCCCGTATGATGCCTGTGGTTGTGTTTTTTTCGGCCTGTATTGCTGCGACGATTGCCGCTCAGTCATTAACCTGGCTTCAGGGATCAGTGGATGTGATTCATGCCGGATTTGAAAATAATCTTTATGAATCAAAAGCCTATGGGTATTTACGGTATTTCGGCCCTTACTGTGGTCCGATTCTTTTGATGGGGGCTGTATTTCTTTACCATTGGAAGGATAAGGTTCTTGAATACAGAAAAATTGTTTTTCCTATTTGGGGATTTTTGGAATTCTACTGGCTGGTTTGTATTTTTCCGTATATTTATCATACCGATCAGGTAGGGGCTTTGGAATTTTATTTTCCGTTCTCTTTGCAGATGCTGACGGATCCGATTGATATCAAGACCCTTTTTCCGGCATCAATTGTGTTGGCTGTTTCTTTGTTTCTGCTCTTTTTCTTATTTAAAAAGCGAAGACTGAAAACGGTTTTTATATGGGTGGGCATTTTGTTTGCGTATACTTATTTTTATATAGGAATTACCTGGGATATTGAGTTTGCCAGAGATAATAAGCAGCTGGCACAAAACAGTTATGAGCTTATTTCTGATATGGAAGATGCAGTTGATCTGCCTTATGAAATTTATGTCTATGACAGTTGGAAGAAGGATGATCATAATAATTATTACATGTATCAGTTCCTGCTGAACAGATATAAGATTATACCTGAACTGCCGCCTGAAAATTTGGAAAGTACCGTGCTTTTTGTGAATGATGCGTATACAGATGAGACGCATCAAATGTGGAATTCACAGGGCTATAAATGCTATAAGGTTGGGGAATTTGAATTGCTGCTTGTTAAAGGCGAAGACCTGCAGCAGCAGTTTATGGATGCCGGAGTGAATTTACAATAAGTTAATCAAAGAAAAAATGGAGATGCTGCGCTTGACAGGGCAGCATTTTCAAAGGGGTGGGATAGTTAAGGAGTTAAAATGAAAAAATATATTCAAGTTTTAAGTGTTGTGGCAAGTATTGCGGTGGTCATGATGCATACAAATGGCATTTTCTGGGAATTTGCCTATGAGGGCTACTGGGTTTGGTCTAATCTTCTGGAATGCTTATTGTATTTTGCGGTTCCCACATTTTTTATGATTTCAGGATGCAATCTCATTGATTACAGAAAAAAATACAGTACAAAAATCTTTTTTGTCAAAAGAATAAAAAAGACAGTTATTCCCTTTTTAATATGGAGTGTGATTGCCTGTGTTTATTTGCTGGCCATTGGCTATATCATGCCGGATTCTTTAACTGTTCAGAATGTCATTAATGCCATATTTAATGCCCAGTATGTTTCTGTTTACTGGTTTTTTATGCCTTTATTCGGTGTATATTTATGTATACCGCCTTTAGCAATGATTCCTGATGAAAACAAAAAAGATATATTTAAGTATTTGATTGTTGCATCGTTTATATTTAATATTGCGGCACCGTTTATATTTACAATGCTGGATTTGGCCTATAATTGGAACTTGTCTGTGGAAATGGCAGGCGGTTGTCTTTTTTTCGTTCTTGTTGGTTATTACATTGATCATTATGAGCTGACTAAAAGGATAAAAATTTTGATTTATTTGTCCGGTTTTGCTGGATTTTGTACACATTTTGCCGGAACATGGTTTCTTTCCTTTCGGGATGGTGCGTTGAATGAAACATTTAAAGGATATTTAACCCTTCCCTGTGTGCTGTATGCGGTGGCCGTCTTCCTGTTTTTTAAAGATTTGAATCATACGAAACTGATGAGCTTTCTGGCCAAAGGCTTTTCATTTTTTTCAGATGCCACATTTGGTGTTTATCTCACCCACTGGTTCATTATTAATATATGGTTAAGACATGTGGCAACTGATCGCACAACGGTTCTTTACAGATTCTGGGGTGGAATTGCCATATTTATTGTTGCTGCATTTTTAGTTAAATTAATAAAAAAGATTCCTTTTATAAGAAATATTGTTCCATAAGAAATATGGTTTTGTGAAGATAAAAGTTTTAAAATTGAATTGAAATGAAAATAATCCAGGAGGGCAGGTTTGATTAAATGCCATTCTGGATTATTTTTCTATAGAGGATGGATTAAGATGTATTGTCTTTAATGAACAGTTTTTTCCTTAGCGGCTATTCCATTGCCATTTTTTGTCTGTTCTTGCTGTTCATAGGTTTTTTCACTGATAATATATCTTGGCCGAGCCTTTGTTTCAAGGTATATTTTACCCACATATTCACCGATCACACCAAGGCTGATCAATTGTATACCGCCCATCAGGCAGACAATGCAGACACTGCTGGCCCAGCCAGGCACTGTGTTGCCCAGCATAAAGGTAATCACGGCCCAGACAACGGCAATAAAACTAAATATGGAAACAATGACGCCTAAGCCTGTAATCAGACGAATGGGCTTGATACTCAGACTGGTAATTCCGTCAAACGCCAGAGCCAGCATTTTTTTCAGGGGATAATGACTTTCGCCGGCTATACGTTCATTGCGTTCATAATAAACGCAGGTGGATTTAAAACCGACTAAAGGAATCATACCTCTCAGGAAAATATTGACTTCTTTAAAGTTGGCAAATTCTTTAAGCACTCTGGAGGAGAGCAGGCGGTAATCGGCGTGATTGAAAACAACCTCCGCACCCATCCAATTTAAAAGCTTATAGAAACCTTCTGCAGTAAAACGCTTGAAAAATGTATCGGTTTCACGTTTGCTGCGGACACCGTAAACCACATCGGCGCCATTGAGGTATTCCTGTACCATCTGGTTCATGGCATTAATATCGTCCTGGCCGTCGCAGTCAATGGAGATCGTTATATCGGCGAGATCCTTGGACTCCATCAGGCCGGCCAGGACAGCATTTTGATGGCCGCGGTTTCGGCTTTGGCATATTCCGATATAGTGTTCGTCTTTGACGGAAAGTTCTTTGATGATATCCCATGTGGAATCTTTACTTCCGTCGTTGACGAACATGACTCTGCTTAATGGGCTGATCATTTGTTTGGCGATAAGCTCATTGATTTTATCCAGAAACATGGGTGCTGTAATGGGAAGCACCTTTTCTTCGTTATAACAGGGAATTACGATATATAATATTGGATTTTTTTCCATTGTCACTGCTCGCTTTCTGAAATAAAGTTCATATCATTCTGTCTGCATAGAACGCTGTAAAGATATGAAAATAGGTATTTATTTATCCACATATTAGCATACCGTCAGCCCTTGTCTTTGTCAAGATATACATAAAATATAAGATGATCGTAAGAATTACTGCCTTGATACATGAGTTTTTGTGTGGTAGTATATAGAATAACATAGACTTATTATAAAATGAGGTATTTAACAGTGAAAAAGATTATAAAAAGTTTCCAAAATACAGTTGTTCTTCTTCTGAAGCTGGTTTTGTTTGGCGGGATATTTTTCATATTTTTCGGACTTTTCGGTATCCCCAACTGGCAGCTTTGGATTCCCAATCGAACCTCAGGCGTTACCATGGTGACGTTTTGCGCTGTCGGGATCTGTATGCTGGCGGCCTATGGCAGGTATGATATTGGGAAGAGAAAAAGCAAGCCGATTATTTATTCCATCGGATTGGCTACTTTTATTACGGATATCATTACATATATAGAGCTTAGCATCATGAATACGAATGCGGCCCGAAATCAAAAGTTTGTACTGGAAAATTTCGGGCTTTTGATTGCTGTCATTATATGTCAGTTGATTTTTATTATTTTGATGACCTATTTGGGGAATTATATTTATTTTAAAATAAACAAACCCGAGCGCAGTATTATTATTACTGCTTCTCAGGACAGTCTGAATCAGATCTATTATGGAATTAATAAGTTTAAACTTCAGTATAAGGTTGAACAGATTTTAGATTACAGAGATCCGGATGTATTTAAATATATTGAAAAGTGTGATACGGTATTTATGTATGATGTTCCTGTAGAAAGACGAAGGGAATTGGTGGAATATTGTTACCGTTTAATGAAAAATATTTATTTTAATCCGGAAATCGCAGACATTGTGGAGATTAATGCACGGCATGTAGTGCTGGATGATATATCCATGATTTGCGGACAGGTTAAAGAACTGACTCTGGAACAGAGAATATTAAAACGAACCATGGATATTGTTGTTTCCCTAATCGCCATGATTATAACAAGCCCCATCTGGATTGTATGTTGTCTTGCAATTAAACTTAATGATGGGGGCAGCGTTTTTTTTAAGCAAAAAAGAGCAACAAAGGACGGAAAAGTTTTTTCTGTGTACAAGTTTCGTACAATGAAGGAGAACGTTGTGAATCACTCCGTAACATCGGATGATGACCGCATAACAAAGGTGGGCAGGATTTTGCGGAAGTTCAGAATTGATGAACTGCCACAGATTCTTAATATATTAAAAGGAGAAATGAGTCTTGTAGGTCCCAGACCGGAAATGCTGGAGAATGTTTATGTGTATACAAAGGATCTTCCGGAATTTGCCTATCGCCTGCGTGTAAAGGCGGGGCTGACCGGCTATGCACAGATTGCAGGGAAGTATAACACATCTCCGAGAGATAAACTGGTTCTTGATCTGATGTATATTGAAAACTATACATTATGGAAAGATATAAAACTTATTTTTCAGACGCTGATTGTATTTTTCAAGTCAGACAGTACAGAAGCATTTGGCAATAAGATTCAGGCAGAGTTTAAAGCCTATAATGAAAATATGGAAAGTAGGAAAGAATAATGAAAAAATATGATTATGTTCTTGTGGGCAGCGGATTATTTTCTGGTGTATTTGCGTGGCATGCGAATAAAAAAGGCAAAAAATGCCTTGTGATCGAAAAAAGGAGCCATATTGGCGGTAACATTTATTGTGAAGATGTCCATGGGATTCATGTGCATAAGTATGGCGCCCATATTTTCCATACTTCGAACCGCAGCGTATGGGAATTTGTGAACAGCCTGTGTGAATTTAACCGTTATACCAATTCCCCGATTGCAAACTATAAGGGTGAAATTTATAATATGCCGTTTAATATGAATACTTTCAGTAAAATGTGGGGGATTGCTACACCGGATGAGGCTCGTGCCATTATCGAAAAACAGAAATCCAGTATTCAGGGTGAGCCAAAGAATCTTGAGGAACAGGCCATCAGCCTTGTAGGTGAAGATATTTATAAAAAACTCATTAAAGGGTACACGGAAAAACAGTGGGGAAGAGACTGCCGGGATTTGCCTTCATTTATCATTAAGCGTCTGCCGGTTCGTTATACTTATGATAATAATTATTTCAATGATTTATATCAGGGTATTCCCATCGGCGGTTATAATGTTTTAATTGATCGGTTGTTTGAGGGCTGTGACATTGAATTAAACACGGATTATAATGAAAACAGAGAAAAATATAATGCTCTGGCAGATAAGGTCCTTTATACCGGAACTTTGGATTCATTATATGATTATTGTTATGGAAAATTAGAGTACAGAAGTCTTAAATTCGAGACCGAAGAGCTGGAGAAGGAAAATTTCCAGGGCGTAGCAGTTGTGAATTATACAGATCGTGAAACACCGTATACGCGTATTATTGAGCATAAGCATTTTGAGTTTGGCACACAGCCCACCACTGTAATTACAAAAGAATATCCTGCAACATGGAGTGCAGGGATGGAACCCTATTATCCGATTAATGATGAGAAAAATCAGGAACTGTACAGCCGGTACAAAGCAAAGGCTGATGCACAAAACGGTTTGATTCTTGGCGGAAGACTGGCCGAGTATAAATATTACGATATGGATAAGGTCATTGAATCCGCATTTGCACTTGTGGAAAAAGAACTTGGCTAAAGGAGATTATCATGGAACCAGAAATTAAAGTCAGTATTATTATGCCTGTATATAAAGTTGAGGACTATGTGGGAAAAGCGATTGAGAGTATACAGGCACAGACCCTCAAAGAGTTCGAATTTTTGATTGTTGATGATGGAACTCCGGACCGAAGCGGCGAGATATGCGATGCGTACGCAAAAAAGGATTCAAGAATTCATGTGATTCATAAAGAAAACGGCGGAGCACCCAGTGCCAGAAATATGGCAATTGATATCGCCAAAGGCAAGTATATGTATTTTATGGATTCTGATGACTGGGCTGAACCGACAATGTTGGAGGATATGTATAATCTTGCTGAAAGAGACCGGGCGCAGCTTGTTGTAGCAGGCTTCTTTATTGATACCTATTATTCTCAGAATGAATACATGACAGATAACTTTGTCTGTGAAGATGGCGTGTATGCCAATGCAGATCAGTTTAGAGCCAATGCATATAAACTGTTTGACAGAAATCTTTTATATACACCATGGAATAAGCTTTTCCTTTCCAGTTATCTTTTAGAAAATAACCTGAAGTTTCCTCAAACCTTCTGGGATGATTTTCCATTTGTGCTCAGTGTCATCAGAAATATTGAGCGTGTCACGGTGACATCTAAACAGTATTATCATTTTATGCGTGCAAGGGCGGAATCAGAGACAGCAGCCTATCGTCCGGGAATGTATGAAAAACGTGAGGAAGAGCATGGCTGGATGCTGGATTTGTACAAGCACTGGAAGGTTAAGGATGAAAAAAGCAAAGAGATGGTTGCGCGTCGATACATCGAACGTTTTATCGGATGCGTGGAAAATCTTACCAATCCTAAGTGTACATTGACCGCTAAAGAAAAGCGGAGCGAAGTAAAAAAGATGCTTTCCGCCCATAATGTAAAGTGGTCATTAAAATTTGCACAGCCCAGATCGTTATTGATGAAAATCATGCTGATTCCGGTTAAAATGAATAATGTAACGCTGACACTTTTGGAGTGTAAAGTTATTTCATTTGTAAAAACAAGAAACACGAAGATATTCGCAACACTCAAAGCAAGGAGATAGTCAGATGGAAAAGCCGTTTTTTTCTGTAGTAATGCCTGTATATAAGGTTGAAAAATATCTGGAACAGGCTGTGAACAGTATTCTTGCTCAGACGTTTGGGGATTATGAGGTGCTGCTGATTGACGATTGCTCTCCGGATCATTCACCTGACATCTGTGACCGGCTGGCCAAAGCGGATCAGAGGATACAGGTCATTCATCTGGAAAAGAACGGCGGTGTCAGTCATGCAAGAAATCTGGGGATGGATAAAGCGATTGGAACCTATCTGTTTTTTATGGATTCCGATGATTATATTGATGACACACTTTTTGCAAGTGTATGGCAGTCGATTCAGGACAATCCTGCCCAGATCGTTTTTTTCGGAATGACAGAAGAACGATTTTCTTCCAGCGGACAGCTTTTGGAGTCCATGCCGGTGGCTTTGCCTACCCGGCAGTTTAAAGATCAAAGCAGTCTGAGAGATTATATGATGCAGCTTGAAAAGTCGACATTATATGGTTATGCCTGCAATAAGTTTTATAACCTGGACTATCTTCGCAGCCTGAAAATACGATATGAAGAATATGCGTTAAATGAGGATATTCTGTTTAATATTGCTTTTTGTCGTGACATTGACCGGATGAATGTTCTGGATATTCCGGCTTATCATTATCGGAAATGTATGGATGATCATAGCCGTACATCCCAATTTGTTAAGGCGTATTTTCAGCTTCATGTTCAAAAGATGCAGGCTTTATGGGATCAGTATAACTATTGGGGGATGTGCACACAGCAGATTCGGTGTGATCTGGCTGCCATCTATACCCGGTATATTATGTCTGCGCTGCAAAGAAACTGTGATCCGAGAAGCCAAATGTCACTGGGCAAAAGGAAGTGCTGGCTTAAACGGCTTTATGAGCAAAAGCTGTTTAATGAGCTGATTCCTTATGGCAAACCCCATAACCCTGTTGTTCGTATTCTTCATATGTGTCTGAAAAAACATTGGACATTGCTGACCCTTATTTTAGGCCGTGTGATTTATATTGTTAAAAGTAAGATGCCGGGTGTTTTCAATATTGTTCAGAAAAATCGGTAAAGTTAGGAGTTATTATGGAAAAAATATTATCAGTTGCAGTTCCAAGCTATAATGTTGAGAAATATTTAAATAAATGTCTGGATTCTTTTTCAGATGACCGTTTAAAGGACGGACTGGAGGTTTTGATTGTTAATGACGGCTCTACGGATCGGACAGAGGAAATTGCTCAGGAATATGTGAAACGTTATCCTGAAATTTTCAGGCTGATCAATAAGGAAAACGGTGGTCATGGCTCAGCGGTGAATGCCGGAATGGATCATGCGACAGGCAAGTATTTCAGGATTGTTGATGGCGATGACTGGGTTTTGACAGATCATTTGGTCCAGCTTCTGGATATCCTCAGGGATACGGATTCAGATCTTGTGGTGGATGAAAAGCGGGAAGTTCATATGATCACCAAAGCCACAAACTTTACGCCCCTTCCGGATTACGTGGAAAAAAATAAAGTTTATAAATTTAAAGAGATCTGTGATCTTAATGATATCGGAACCTATATTCTTCTTCATACCTTATCGGCGAAGACAGAGCTGCTTCGGAAAAATCATATTCATTTGCTTGAACATATCTTTTATGTTGACTATGAATATATTGTAAAAACAACCTGTGAAAGTGATACAATTATGTTCATTGATCTGGAAATTTACCAGTATCTTGTTGGAAATGCCAATCAGAGTGTGGATAGTCAGAATTACGTGAAACGTTATGAGCATCATGATAAGGTTGTCAAGGAACTGCTTCGGTTTTCGGAGCAAAAGCATTATGAAGGTGTGCTGAAAGCTTATTTGGATCGTAAGATTCAGCTGGTGATTCATTCACATTATAAAATATCCCTGATTTTTGATAATGACAGAAAAAGAGGACTGGGAAGAGGGAAGGCTTTCAACCACTATCTTAAGAAAAATTATCCCCTTTATTATAGAATGACTCAGAAAAGATACCAGACGGCAGTGATCCTACATTTTCTCGGTGTAAATTCAGCACGGCTGGATAAAATCATGGGCAGAAAAGCTTGAATTTGCGGAGGTAATTATGGCTAAAATTTCAGTGATTGTCCCTGTCTATAACTGTGAAGCTTATATCACACAGTGCATTGAGTCTGTACTCAGGCAGACCTTCCGTGATTTTGAGCTGATTCTTGTTGATGATGGTTCAAAAGATAAAAGCCCGGAAATTTGTGAGCGCTATGCGTTAAGGGACAGCAGAATTAAAGTCATCCATAAGCCAAATGGAGGAGGGGCTGGAGAGGCAAGAAATGTCGGTCTCGACAGCGCCTCCTCTCCATTTATCAGCTTTATTGATTCAGATGACTGGATTAAAGCGGATATGCTTGAAAAATTATGGGCGGCCCAGCAAAGGGATGACAGTGATCTTGTGATCTGTGGTTACAGAAATATTGTAAGTTCGGTCAATGAGGTGTATAATTTTAATACACAGTATGAAGCTGCCAGCATTTGTGGAAATCATGAGGTCAAAGATTTTTTTATAAAGTATTTTCCTGAAGGCATGGTCGGTTATCCGTGGAATAAATTATACCGTCTTGAAATAATCAGAGCGCATCATCTGAGGTTTCCTAAGATGCGCCGTCTGGAAGATGGTATTTTTAATACGGAATTTTTCTCATACGCGGAAAAAATAACTGTTTTATCGGATGTCCTTTATAATTACAGGGCCAGTCAGCAGGTGGAGCAGAGAAAACTGCCAAAGGATTTTTACAGCCTCATGGAAACATTTGTGAAACATTATTATCATAAACTAAGACAATGGGGCTACCAAATTGAAGCTGTTCAGAAACCGATTGTTTATTATTTCCTTAATGACTTTGTAGGCTGTCTGGAAAATATATTTTTCAGCTCAGAATATCAGTCCGGGAAAGAACGTATGGAAGCAGTGAAGGCATTAAGACACGCGCGCCTTGTTGGTTATATGCTGAAACAGGAAAGAACTGTGGGAAGATATGCCAGGATTGTTTTGGCGCTGTTTGAAAAAAAACATTATATGCTGATGGGTCTGGTGATCAAAGTAAAGATCCTGCTTAAAGTGCGTTTATATAAACTATTCCAAATGATAAAGAAGGTGGCCAATTGAAGGAAAACAAAATATCGAATATCCTCCGGTGTACGGTGTTCAATGACCTGTTATTAAAGTGCTTCTTTATAGCGGCAACGCTGGGAACGGCATCGCCTTTTATTCATATAGTGGTTGCACCTTTTATGAAGGTATTGCTGGCCTGGGGAATTATCCTGCTCGGTTATAAAATATGTACGAATTGGAGAATGTATTTAAATAAGTACTATATACTTTTAGCTGCCTTCTGTGTCAGCTACGGTATAACGATACTTTTAAACAGGGGCATGAATTTCAGCGCTAATATGAAAGCCCTGGCCTATATGGTTGTGATTTTCGGCGTGATTTTCTGTTTGGATTTCCATAAAAGTAAAGAACAGATGATCAGAGAAATGAAAGTTATGACCCTTGTTTTTGTGGGTGTATCCTTTTTGCTGGCTGCGGCTTCTTTATACACCTATGTTTTTTCTGTTAAAGGCCACGCGATGTACAATGGCCAGTGGGTTTATTACGGTATGTTTGAAAACCGGCTTTGGGGGCTTTACAATCCGAACACCGGTTCAGCCATAAATACGTTAACCATTTTGTTGATTTCCGGTTATTGGATTTTCTTCAGACCCAAAAGAAAAGTCATGAAAGCATTTTTTGTGATCAATGTTCTTTACTTTCCATAAAAGTAAAGAACAGATGAGCAGAGAAATGAAAGTTATGACCCTTGT
>QFCH01001388.1_pt1 | contig 28643 bp, 22 predicted proteins | sample 5346071 | NCBI WGS metagenome assembly QFCH01 (sample SAMN09062255, study PRJNA434731) | Human gut metagenome, whole genome shotgun sequencing project. | isolation source: stool timepoint B chromium assembly | host: Homo sapiens | collected 2015
ACTTATCGTGATGTAGTTATGATGCTGGCCGAGTGGTACGATGCCGGTTATATTTATAAAGATGCCGCAACCGATACACAGGGCTCAGGTACAATGATGAAGGCCGGCAATACATTCAGTTATCCAACGGCAATTAAACCGGGATTCCTTGTCGAGGCAAGGGCATCGAATGGCTGCGACGGTTATGTGATGTATTTTGGCCAGGACATTGAAGGCGGTTATTCCACAACAAATGTCAGCTTTTATGATACAGGTATTGCTTCCAACAGTGAAGACCCTGAAATGGCATTTAAATTTATCTCAGCCCTTTATAGCGACCCGGATGTTATGAATTTCTGGCAGAACGGTATTGAAGGCGTGAACTATCAGGTTCTGGAGGACGGTACTGCTTATTATGCAGACGGCGAAGATGCCACAAACTTCAAGTATCATCAGAACAGCGGCTGGTTTATGGGTAATCAGTTTATTTCATATGTATGGAATGATGGTTCGAAGACACCGGATTACTGGAGTAAACTGGCAGACCATAATACATGGGCAGATTATTCACCGGCGTATGGATTTATGTGGGACAGTTCAGCCTACACAACACAGCTGACTGCCTTAAAGAATGCACTGGATACATACAGACCGGCGCTTGAAACGGGTTCTGTAGGCGTTGACGGTGTGGATGCCACACTTAAACAGCTCAATGACGCTTTGTATGCAGCGGGACTTCAGGAAGTTATGGATGCCAAACAGGAACAGCTGGATGCATGGCTGGCTGAAAACGGTGCAACTCAGACTCCGGCAGAAAACGAGGAGCGGATTGCGTCCGTGACAACCGGAATCTTAACCCAGCCTCAGCCGGATGCAGCCGGCACTTCCGATGAAGGGACATCGGATGAAACGGCTGCAGCTGAATCCGCAGCAGATGAAACAGCAGCCGATGGTGCCACACCTGAATCTGAAGCTGCTGAAACTGAACCGGCGGCATAATCGGAAATAGCGGTAAAAATGAAATGATCGTATAAATAAAAAACGGCTTTTGGCTGCATGAATCGGTTTTATATAAACTGACGCAATCCAAAGCCGTTTTTTGTTATGCTTTTTCTGATCAGGTATACTTAACAGGTTTCTTACAGCCATCATCCGTGTAAATAACGGTATTCGCCTGAGGCGGAAAATGTACTGGAGTAATAAATAAGTTAAAATAATTGTTGCATTTTTAACAAGGGAAGTATAAAATGTAAACGACAATCAAATAATGAGAGAAATATTACAGATTAAGAGGTAATTCATCATGAAAAAAAGAAATATTCTTTTGAGTATCATGGTACTTTTAGTAACTGTTGCACTCAGCGCATGCGGAGGCGACAAGCGAACAGAAACTTCAGCAACTGATAATAGTTCTCAACAAGGAACACCAGCTGCAGGTGAAAGTGTTTCATCCGGTGACAGCACGCCCGTATCCGGCGGCAGTATTGTCTATGGTATGACACAGGACCTGGTTAGTCTTGACCCCCATCAAATTACGGACGCAGGAACTAGAAGCGTGGTATTTAATATGTATGAAGGCCTGGTAAAGCCGGCCTCCAATGGTGATTTAGAGCCGGCTGTGGCCAGCGATTACAAAATCTCCGATGATGCAATGTCTTATACATTCGCATTGAGAGACGGTGTAACCTTCCATGACGGAAGCGCTGTAACAGTCCAGGATGTTAAATATTCGATTGAACGCTATGCGGAGATTCAGGGTGAATCCTCCGCATTTTCCAGTTTACTGGATACAGTAACCGTTGATGATGAAAAGACAGTAACCGTAAAGCTGAAAGAACCGTATTCGGAGTTTCTGGCAGATCTGACATTAGCCATTATTCCTCAGTCCAACAAGGATCCCGAGGGAAATCCTATTGGCACAGGGCCCTTTAAATTTGTGGCCTACACACCGGGGCAGAAACTGGAGCTGGCCAAATATGAAGGCTACTGGCAGGCAGGTGTGCCCTATCTGGATAACGCTCAGTTTAAATTTATCTCAGATGTGGATACCGCCTTTACCGAACTTCAGGCAGGCACCATTGATGTTCTCAATTACCTGACAGCCGCTCAGGCCCAGACGCTTTCGCAGATGCAGGGGGATGCTTTTAACATTGTGGAAGGTCATATGAATCTTGTACATGCCATGTTTTTGAATAATGACTATGAGCCTTTTAAGGATGCCCGTGTTCGTCAGGCCATGTGTTATGCCGTTGACCGTCAGGCGATTAATAACTTTTTGTTCGACGGAAAAAGTCATCTGATCGGTTCTCATATGATTCCTTCCATCAGCAGATACTATGAGGCCGGGGCTGAAAACCTGTATTCTTATGATCCGGCAAAGGCTAAAGAACTTCTTTCACAGGCAGGATATGGAGAGGGCTTTGATTTGACAATTACTGTGCCCAGTTCCTATTCACAGCATGTGGATACGGCTCAGATTATTGCGGAGCAGCTTTCTCAGGTTGGTGTGAATGTTAAGATTGAACAGATTGAGTGGAGCTCCTGGCTTAGCGAAGTGTATCAGGGCAGAAACTTCCAGGCCACGGTGATTGGTTTTGACGGTACATTAGCCCCCAGCGATTGGCTGAAAAAATACCGTTCGGATGCCTCCAATAACCTGATCAATTTTAATAATGAAACTTATGACAAGACGATGGATGAGGCACTGGCCACAACGGATGATGCAAAAAAAGCGCAGCTTTACAAACAGCTTCAGATGATTCTGGCTGAAAATGCCGCATCGGTTTATATTGAAGATCCTGCGGATTTTGTGGCAGTGAGTTCAAAATTCGGCGGCTATACTTTTTATCCCACAGCGGCCTGGGATCTTTCAAAACTTTATATGACCGCTCAGTAATGAAACTGGCGTAACGGAGGCAGAAGATGAAATATATTATAAAAAAATTTTTAACTCTCATTATCACATTGTTGCTTATTTCTATACTGACCTTCACAGCCTTTTCCGTTATACCGGGGGATGCATCGGTTTCCAAACTGGGAACCAATGCCACTCCGGAGCAGATTGAAGAACTGAGAAATGAAATGGGACTGAATGATCCCCTGATCCAGCGGTATATCCACTGGCTGGGCGGTGTGCTTCACGGCGATTTTGGACAGTCCTACCAATATAATGATACCAGCGTGGCCTCACTGTTGTCAGACCGTCTGCCGGTGACGGTTCTTTTGTCTGTACTGGCACTGCTGATGATTCTGATGGTCTCCATCCCGCTGGGAATTATCTGTGCCAGACATTCGGGGAAATGGCTGGATACGGTCATTCATCAGCTGACACAAATTACCATGGCCATACCGGCCTTTTTCCTGGGGATGATGCTGACTTATATTTTCGGCCTTGTACTTAAATGGTTTCAGCCGGGGAATTTCATTTCTCCTAAGGAGGATTTTTGGGCGGGGATTCGGTATTTGATTTTTCCGGCAGTCGCGGTCGCGCTTCCTAAAATCGCCATGGTCGTAAAATTTCTGAGGAATGCTATTCTTGGAGAAATCGGAAAGGATTATGTCCGTACTGCTTACAGTAAGGGGAATATGGAAGGCAGAGTGCTGTATATGCATGTGCTTAAAAATGCCCTGATTCCGGTGCTTACTTTTATTGCCATGGTCATTGCCGAGATTCTGGCCGGCAGTATTATTGTGGAACAGGTCTTTAGTGTGCCAGGTATGGGCCGTCTTTTAATTACCGCCATTACAGGACGGGATTACCCGGTTGTGCAGGCCGTTGTTACCTATATTACTGCTATTGTAGTGATGATTAATTTTATCGTGGATATTTTATATAAACTTGTAGATCCCCGTGTTCGGGCAGCGTAGGAGGCCGGACGATGAAAAAGAAAAGAAATTATAATCTAATCATTGGCCTTGGGCTGACAGTTTTTTTTCTTGTTATGGCCATTGTGGGCCAGTTTTGGACGCCGTATTCGCCCACGGCCATGGATTCCATGGCTGTGAGCCAAGCGCCGAGTTTTGCGCATCCAATGGGTACCGATAACTTTGGCAGAGATATTTTAAGCCGTGTGATGAACGGCTGCGGCATTACTTTTCTGGTTGCCGTATGTACGGTTGCCATCGGCGCAGTGGCAGGAACGATCATCGGAGCATTGACTGGTTACTTTGGAGGATGGCTGGATGAGATCATTATGCGTGTCAATGATATGATTCTTTCCTTCCCAAGTGTGTTGCTTGCCTTGATTTTTCTCAGCTTTTTAGGTCCGGGAACCTATAATGTGATTTTGGCACTGGGCATTATTTTTATTCCCAGCTTTGCGCGTATTGTTCGCAGCGAGGTGATTCGCTGCCGGGAACTGGATTTTGTAAAAAGCGCAAAGGTGATGGGGGCATCGCCGTTTCGTATTATATTTGCGCATATACTGCCAAATACGGCAATCAGTATGCTTACAGCCGCTGCAATCGGGTTTAATAATGCGGTGCTTGCCGAAGCCAGTATGAGTTATCTGGGACTGGGGGTTCAGCCGCCTCAGTCCAGTCTGGGGCGTATGCTTTCAGAGGCTCAGTCCTATTTGTATAATGCGCCCTGGTATGCCATTGCACCAGGTGTTACCATTATTCTGATTATTTTAGGCTTTGGCCTGATCGGCGAGGGCTTGCGCAGTGCAAAGCGTTAAGGAGGAAATTATGGAAACTTTATTTAAAGCGGATCATTTATCCATAGGTTTTCCGGAAAAGGACGGGATGCATACAGTTGTCAGCGATGTAAGCTTTACTATAGGCAAAGGGGAAATTCTGGGGGTTGTAGGCGAATCGGGTTCGGGAAAATCGATGACCGCCCTGGCTGCCATGGGGCTGCTTTCCAAAAGTGCCAGGGTTCTGGGCGGCGGCATTACCTTTGACGGAAAAGACATCCTTGCTCTTTCGCCAAAGGCACAAAGCCAAATCCGGGGAAATCAGATGTCTATGATTTTTCAGGAACCGATGACATCTTTAAATCCCGTGTTAAAAATCGGTACACAGGTTGGGGAAAGCCTGAGACTTCACACAGATCTGAAAAAAGAGGAAATCCACAAAAAAGTTATTGCAGCGTTGGCTGATGTGGGACTTCCTGATCCGGCGGCTTTGTGCGAAAAATATCCCCATGAGCTTTCCGGAGGAATGCGTCAGAGAGTTATGATTGCGCAGGCTATGATTTGTTCTCCGAAACTGCTGATTGCCGATGAGCCGACCACGGCTTTGGATGTCGTTGTACAGGGCCAGATTCTCAGGCTTTTAAAGCGGCTTAACCAGGAATACGGTGTGTCTATTTTGTTTATTTCTCATGATTTAAATGTGATTAAGGAAATATGCCGGCAAGTGATTGTCATGTATCACGGTGTGATTGTGGAGCAGGGAGATGTACGTCAGGTTCTGGAACATCCTCAGCATGAATATACAAAGACCCTGGTGGCTGCTATTCCCGATGCCGGTAAAAGACCAGAACAGTCTGAAAAAATACTGGAGCTTAAAAAACTGGATATTTTTTATCATGAGGATGGCGGCGGGCTTTTTAAAAAGAAGGGACGGCGCAAGGTTGTAAAAAATCTCAGCCTGGATGTATATGACGGAGAGGTCATGGGCATTGTAGGGGAGAGCGGCTGCGGAAAATCCACCCTGGCCCGTACCATTGTAGGCTTAAACCGGGATTATGAGGGACAGCTTAAAATGGCTGCTGATACGCATCCTCAGATGGTTTTTCAGGATCCCTTTGGATCCTTAAATCCTTCCCGGAAAATCGGCTGGATTTTAGAGGAACCGCTGAAACTTTCCGGGATCAGGGATAAAAAATGCCGACGCCGGATGGTTTCAGATATACTGTGTGATGTAGGGCTGGATCCTTCTTTTGTCAACCGCTATGCCCATGAGCTTTCCGGCGGACAGCGGCAAAGAATCAGTATTGGTGCCGCCCTGCTGATGAAGTCCAGACTTCTTGTAGCCGATGAACCGGTGTCCGCACTGGATGTCACTGTATCTTCTCAGATTTTAAGGCTTTTGCTGGATATTCATAAAAAACGGGGACTGACTATTTTGTTTATTTCCCATGATCTGAATATTGTGCGGCATTTCTGCCACAGGGTTGCCGTGATTTATCTGGGGCAAATCGTGGAAATGGCTGATGTGAAAGAGATTTACGAAAATCCAAGACATCCCTATACGCAGCTTTTATTTGATTCTGTCCTGTCAGATAGCGTGAACGGATATGCGGCAAAAGAATATGCAGAGACAGATGACACCTTGGAACCGGATGGTTCTGAAAACTCTGAGGGTGTCGGATGCGCCTTTTATTCCCGATGTCCCAGAAGATGTTCCCAATGCCAGGCAGGTCCTGTGGAGGGATACATGCTTGAAGGCGGACAGGAACATTTTGTCCGGTGTATTCATATGTAAAAAAGAAAAGTCAGGGGCTGTAAAATAAGCCATTCATCAAGAAACGCCAGTTCGGCAAATGTCGAATCTGGTGTTTTTTTGCGTGTGATATTGTTGATATATAAGTTACTTTTCCGTCATATGTCGAAATGGGGAGGCTAAAATTATTGGAGTAAATCAGTGGTGTACTGCCGAAAAATCAGTTATAATACTTTTAAGACACAGTGGTATGGGGAATTGTATTGGAAGTATTGGGAGGAATGACTGGTATGGTAACCATGATTATTGTTGAGGATGAGGCGTTTGAACGCAATGCGCTGAAGCAGTGTATTGATTGGAATCTGATTGGCGTAGAGATTATTGGCGAGGCGTCCAATGGCGCCCAGGGACTGTCCCTTACCCTTGAGAAAAAGCCGGATATTGTGTTGACGGATGTATGTATGCCGGTAATGAACGCTATTGAAATGTCCAAAAATATTCGGAACATTTTGCCGGAGACAAAAATTATTTTTATCAGTTCCTATGATGATTTTGAATATGCCCGTCAGGGTATCCGGCTGAATATTTCTGCCTACGTGACAAAGCCGGTAAAGGAGGAGGAACTGCTGCGGACGGTGAAAAAGGCGGTAGATGAGATTACTGAGCGTAAGATGGAGCAGAAAATTTATTCCAAGATCAAGAACAATTATGAGATCAGTGTACAGTTTGCCCGTCAGGCCCTGATCTATCAGTTGCTGTCCGGGGTTCCTGCAGACGGGGATAATCTGGAGCACCTGGGCCTGAACTGGCTTGAGGAAAATGTTGGATATAAGGGGATTCTTTTATGTGTGCCGGAAAATCCAAAGGAATGTGACAAGGCTGTCCGACTTTTAGAGTCCATGAAAGTGCCCAAAGCCTCAAAATCCCTGGTGAACCGTGCCGGAAACGGGCGGATTGCGGTGATCGTCCTTTGGGATCAAGTCCCTTTAGAGTCGCTGCTTCGAGGGTATATCCAGCAGGTCAGAGACCTTTTTGGGGCACATCAGATCGCGCTGAAAAGGCTGGAAAAGGCAGTGGCAGAGCGGGAAGATGAGAGTATTCGGGGCTTATATGAAGAAATTGTGAAAAAGAGTATTTCCTTTGCTGGCGGAAACACGGAAATGCCCACGGAAAAAAAGCGCAGCCGTCATGAGATCGTTGAAGCTATTGAAGCGATCATCCACAAGCATTACCAGGAGAACCTTTCGATTGAATCTATTGCAAAAATGCTTCATTTTACACCGAACTATATTGGGACGGTTTTTAAGTCAGAAAAAAAGGAAGGGATTAACCATTATCTTTTAAATGTCCGTCTGGAATGTGCCAAAAATATGCTGTTGTCTACAGAACTTTCCATTAATGAGATTGCTATGGCATGCGGCTATGAAAATGTTACATATTTTCATACCATTTTTAAAAAGGCGTTTGGACTGACGCCCAATGAATTTCGGCTTCAGGGGCAGGGGTGATGGGGATGAGTCATTTTAAGTTCAGGACACAGCTGGTGAACTATTTTTTTATAACCATCATTTTTGTGATTGTCAGTATGTTTGCCTCCCTTTTTGTTTCCTTTAAAGACAGCTATCGGGATAAAGAAAATGAAATGCTGGAAAACCAGGCAAAGCAGGCGGTCATGAATATTGAAAATCGTCTGGATTATTATCGTTCCTTTTTAAATCTGTGGCTGGAGGACGACCGTTTTATCCAGGCCCTGGAGAATGATTCGATGGTCATCGTGCGCACCTGCCTGGATGCCTTGGTCAGCGATTTTCTGGCAATGAATATTACGGCTGTGGATAAGATCCAGATTTACAGAGACGGGTATTATGATCAAAGCAGTCAGGAGCCCTACGTGGTCCAGGCTATGGATGCCTTAAAAAGCAGTGCAGCTCGGGCAGAATATATTTCTGCCACCCGGCTGAATGAACGGAATGAAAAAGTGTTTTCTGTGTTTATTCCTTTATATGAGGCTGGACGGAGATATTACATAGAAATGAGTATTTATGAAACTGAAATTTACGGTTTTATCAGCGGAGATGCGTCGGGAAATGCTGTTTCTATTTATTATGGGAACCAGCTTATGTCCAGCTCTCTGCGCGAGGATTTCTGGCACTGTTTGCTGGGAACTCCTGAGAAAATACAGGAGAGATCCGGAGATGTCAATATTCGTATGGGGGATACCGACGGGTGGAATGTGTGGATTCTTACCAACGATTACTATTTAAACCGTGGTTTTTATAATGCTTTGAAAAACATCGCCTTCCAGGTGATTCTGATTCTGGGATTGGCGGTGGGACTGGCGCTGGCAATTTCCAAGTATTTTAATGCCCGCATGGCTCTGGTGCGGGCTAAGATCGCTGGAATTGAAAACAATCAGGTCCGTCAGGAGATCATTATCCGGGGAAATGATGAATTTCAAAGTCTTGCACAGGAGATTGACCACACTCAGCAGAGGATTCGTGGGCTGCTGGTGGAGATTGAGCAGACCAATGATCAAAAACGGCGAAAGGAAATGCAGGCCCTGAGAGCGCAGATTAACTCTCATTTTCTGTTTAATGCCCTCTCTACATTAAAGTGGCTTTCCTATAATGATTCGCAGAAAAATACCCTGTCTCAGGCCATTGATCACCTGGCCGTATTTTTAAGATATTCTATTTCACTGTCAGAAAATACAGTGCCGCTTTCTCAGGAGCTGGATCATTTGCAGGCTTATATTTATTTTCAAAAGCTGAAATCCGGCAATGCCTTAAATATTGTCATCGATGTGGATGAGGTCCTTCTGGAGTGCCCTACGGTAAAGCTGATCCTCCAGCCTTTGGTGGAAAATTCCATTTATCACGGCAGGACTGCGGCTATGGAAACCATGAATATTATGATTTACAGTGCGTATGATGCTACCTTTTATTATCTTATGATTGAGGATGATGGGCAGGGCATGGATGAGAAAACCATTGAAGCTATTATGAAAAAAGGAAGAGGTATCAGCACTCCCCACACTGACAGCGGCTATGGCATTGCCAATATCATTCGGCGGCTTGAGCTTTGCAGTCCCGGGGCTTATTTGAGTATTGAAGGGGAGCCTGGAAAATATACGAAGATCACCATTTGTCAAAAACGCTGCCAATAGTTTCGGAAATTGTTTGGCTGGATGATGATTAATTTTTAACGGACCTGCCTCTTGTATAGATTTTTATAATTGAAATATGAAACCGGTTGTAAGCATTTTGCTTGCAGCCGGTTTCATATTTACGTCTAAGTGTGGATAAACTGCATATAATTAAAAAATCTGTTTCTGTCTGGATATTCGATTAAAATCTATAGTGTTTTCAACTTAAAAAATCAATTATAAAAAACAAATAATATAAAAATGCATAAAAGAATGATGAAAAACTAAATTGTTCTGTTTATTTTATCCAAAAATGTAAAGCGCTATAATAAGTTCAACAAATGAGAGAGGAGGCAAACGATGAAACGGTTGGGGTGTAAACAGCATACGCATGATCAGGGGAGCCTGAGAAAGTATCTGTGGAGGAATAAGTATTTATATCTGCTGCTGATTCCGGGAATATTGTATTTTATCATTTTTAATTATGCGCCCATGTATGGGCTGACCATTGCTTTTAAAGACTTTAAGTTTTCTGAAGGCATATTTGGAAGCCCGTGGAATGGTCTGGAAAATTTTAAATATCTGTTTGGCCTTGAGGATTTTTACCGTGTATTGGCAAACTCATTGATCCTCAGTCTGCTGAAGCTGGTATTTTGCTTTCCGATTCCTATTATTCTGGCTTTAATGATTAATGAGATCCGGTTCAGAAAGTTTAAAAAGGTGACACAGACACTGATTTATCTGCCGTACTTTATTTCCTGGGTTGTTATTGGGGGAATTCTTGTAAATCTTTTATCGCCTTCCTGGGGAATTGTGAATGATGTAATCAAGTCTATGGGCGGGGAACCTGTTTTTTTCCTGGGAAGTGATAAATATTTCCGTGCCATTGCGGTTATCTCCTATATATGGAAGCAGGCCGGATGGGATACGATTATTTATCTGGCAGCGATTACAGCGGTAAATCCTGAGCTTTATGAAGCTGCAAAGATCGATGGGGCCGGAAATTTCCAGCGGATTTGGTATGTGACACTCCCTTGCATCAGGCCTACGATTGTGATTCTGCTCCTGATCTCCATTGGAAATATTTTAAACAATGGCTTTGAACAGATCTATGTGCTGCAAAATGGCAGCAATCTGGCTGTGTCGGAAGTGTTTGAAACGTATACATTTAAAATGGGCCTGGTCAACGGCAGGTATTCCTTTGCTACATCGGTAAGCTTATTCAGTTCTGTGGTGGGATTTGTTCTTTTGGCTATTGGCAACAAATGCGCAAAGCTTATGGGAGAAGAAGGATTGTTTTAACTGCCGGAGAACAGACTGGAAAGGAGGGGGCTTTTTGAATCAGGGGGAGCCAAAGAAAAAGAAGAAAAAGAAAATTTACATGACGGAGATTATTTCCATTATTGTTGTAGGAGCCTTTGCGCTGTGTTGTGTGGCACCGTTTATCTACGTGTTTTTTGTATCTTTTATGCCATACTCAGAGTATTTAGAAAATCCCATGAAGATCATTCCATCGAAATTTGATCTGACTGCATATAAACAGCTTTTAGATTATGATCTGATCCAGTCCGGGTATCTTGTGACCATATGTATCACTGTTGTGGGAACAATACTCAGTGTATTGCTCCTTGTGATTACTGCGTATCCTTTATCCAAGAAACGGCTCAAGGGCCATCGGGTATTTATGGGTATGGTATTGTTTACAATGTTTTTTAACGGCGGCACCATTGCCAATTATCTCCTTGTAAGAAATATCGGCCTGTACAATACAATATGGGCGCTTATTCTTCCGGGATGTATCAGCGGGTTTAATTTGATCCTGATGAAAAATTTTATTGTTACCTCTGTGCCGGAGGCATTGGAGGAAGCTGCCCGGATGGACGGGGCGAATGACCTGAAAACACTGCTGTTTGTGGTGGTTCCTATGCTCAAGCCGGCGATTGCCACCATGGTTGTGTTTTGTTCTGTAGGGTATTGGAATAACTATTTTTCGGCCATGATGTATGTTTCTGATCGGAAGCTGTGGCCGCTGACCCTGGTGCTTCGGGAGCTGGTGGTGGAAGATACATCTTCTGTATCGCCGGTAACAGAGATGCTTACCTCTGCCAATCGTTCGCATACATTTACATTAAAAATGGCGGCCATTATTATTACTGTGCTCCCAATTTTAATCGTGTATCCGTTTATGCAGCGGTACTTTGTGAAAGGGGTGTCATTAGGTTCGGTAAAAGAATGATTAAAAAACAACTGTGCCAGATCAGGTGCAGTGAAGAAGTTTTGTCACGAAAACATGAAAATCAAAACGGGAGGCGTATTTTATGTTAAAAAAGAAACAGATTATGGGGAGTTTACTTGCAGGAACAATGGTTATCTTGTCCTTTGCCGGATGCCAGGGCGGATCATCCGGTGACGGTCAGACTGGCGGGGAATCTGCTTTGGGCGGCAGCGATCCATCATCAGGAAGCAGCAGTGCTGCCGACGGTAATCCGTCATCGGGAAGCAGCGCTGACAGTGATGAAATCGTGGAACTTCATGCGGTTCTTCAGCTGAACCCTGAAATTTCCCTGGAAAATAATCCTGTCATTGCCAGGATTGAAGAGGAGTTAGGGATTCGTCTGATTGTGGAAGCACCTACAGTCAACGGTTACAGCGATCGGGTCAAGCTTTTAGTCAGTACAGGTGATATGCCGGATTTCTTTATCTATGGGGCAGACAGTTTTGCCACACAATGGGCGGAGCAGGGACTTTTGGCGGATCTGACAGATCTGATTGGAGATTATCCGAACCTTATGGCCAATATTTCACAGGAACAGTATGGGGATACAAAGTTTTTGGGTGATGACCGGATCTTTGGAATCCCGCGGCCAAATTCCTATGATAAGGCCGGGTTTGTGATTAATAAAAAATGGCTGGATGCCCTGGGACTTGAAGTGCCTGAAACTGTCGATGAGTTTATAGAAGTCTGCCGGGCATTTACGACGCAGGATCCTGATGGCAACGGTCTGGATGATACCTACGGGGTAAGCTTTGGTGCAGACCAGAGCAGCATGGATTCTGGTATCTGGCATTTAAACAATGACTTTTTATCCACAGCCTACAGCATTTCCTCATGGCATCACGGGCTGCCTGATGCCGATGGGTCCTTTAAGTTAAGACCTTTAAAATCTCAGTATTATGACTATGTGACTCTGCTTCGGGATATGTATGCAGAAGGGATTATTGACCGGGAATTTATCACTCATAAAAGTTCGGAACATGTGGAGAAATTTGCCCAGCAGCGGGTTGGTATTGTGGGCGCCTCAGGAAAAAATTATGTGACTGAGATCATTGAAAAATACGGGATGAATCCGGACGATGTGGTATACTGTGCGCCGTTAGTTCTTGAGGCGGGAGATGACCCGGTATATGCGATGCCTCCGTCAAACTGGATGGCGTTTTTCGTTAATGCAGAGTCTGAACATATTGATGATGTGCTCCGTCTGTTAGACTGGGGAAATTCGGAAGAAGGCTTTGTAACGATGCAGCTTGGGCTGGCAGGAGAACACTATAACAGTTATGATATTGAGACCAGAACGGTGGAGCGTACACAAGAACAGGCATCGGCAGTGTCAAAGGTTACCGGAAATATGATGTCCTTTGCCAATGCTTATGAAAATCAGGAGGCGCTCATGGGTGGTTCTACACCAGAGCTTCAGGAAAAATGGCGAACTGAGGCGTCTGCAGCGGATGCAAAAACTCAGAAATGTTATATGCCGTTTACAAAGATGCTGGATAATATTTCCGTAGACACAGTCTAATGGAACCACATCCACAACACCTATGCGCCTGCAACGGCAGATATCGCAGAAGAATTTGCGCAATTTATGGCGGAAAATCCTGTCCGCTATGAAAAATAAATAAAATTTGAGGAGGTTTATAAACATGAGTGAAAGATTTAAGTTTGGTATTGTTGTGGATGTGGTTCCATTAGACTGTGTGGGAAAGGACTGGGAATATTTTGAAGTGCCGGCATCGATTCACTGCAGTCCCATTTTAAATGACCGGGAGTGGGAAGCCCAGAAGGCGCTTTATAAAAAAGACGGACGTCCCTGTATGACATCCAGTCATCTGCTGGGGCCTGGCCTGACTTATATTGGCGGCAGTGGAGAAAATTATGATAAAGAGCTGATCCAGTTCTCTTTAGAGCGGGAATTTAAGCGGATGAGCGCGTTGGGCATTAAGTACGTCGGCTGCTGGGGCGGACACTTCCGCTGCCAGGATGGCTTTGACCGGACAAAAGCTATTGATCAGGCTATCAGTACCATTAATATGATGGCTGACCAGGCGGAAAAGTATGGCATGGAAATTGCGCTTGAGCCTCAGGCTGAAAGTGACACGCTGTTCCCGAGATACCTGGAAGGTGTCGAGTTTGCAAAAATGACGGGACGCCGCAGTGTAAAGGTTATGGCGGATCTGAATTACTTCCTGGAGCTGGGACAGCCCCTTGAGGATATTCTTAAATATCCGGAATACTGCATTAACGTACATATTCAGGGGGACGGCGGCGCTCAGCCAAATGTAGGTCAGCGGTATGAAACCTTAAAGCATCTGTTTGGCATTTTAAAGGAGATCAACTATACAAAGGGCGTATCCGTTGCCTGCCCGTGGATTCCAACCAATGGTGCCAAGGACATTGACTATGTTTATGAGACTGAGAAAACCTTAAAATTTGTCCAGGGAATTCGAGATGAGGTTTATCGATGATCTGTAAGCGCTATTTGACCTATAGAGAAGTGCTGTCAGACATCAAAGTTTAAAGAACGGCCGAGGTGATCCAATACCCCGGCCGATGTCAAGGAGGTAATCGGTGTGGGTGTAATAAAAGTTGGGGTTATTGTGGAAAATCATCCCTATGATATTATGGCATTTCAGGAAATGCTTTCGTCGCTGGAGGGCTGTGTGTGCTATGTACAGCCTTTTGACCTGTTTGTTCGGGATGTGGAAAACCAGGACAAATATGATGTACTTTTATTTTATAACATGAACCTGCCCCTGCCGGAGGCAGGAAGTGCGGCATATACATATTTGACAGAACATCTTGGGGAAAAAAGCCAGGGAATCATACTGCTGCATCATGCCCTTCTTTCTTTTCCTAAATGGGATTTATGGACTCAGGTCTCCGGGGTAAAAGTGCGGTGTGAGGACGGTGTTTTCCAGTATCATCAAAGGGAAACGGTGCGGGCGTACATTACAGATCAAACCCATCCTATTACAAAGGATATGTCCGATTTTTCTCTCATTGATGAGACCTACATTATCGGTGAGCCGGAATCGGAAGGAAATACAGTGCTTATGACAACAGATAATGCCCGGAGTATAAAGAATCTGGCATGGACGCGGACGTACAAAAACAGCAGAGTTTTTTGCTGGGCTTCCGGACATGATGGGCTTTCTTACGGGGATGACCGTTTCCGGCGTATTGTACGCAATGGAATCCTGTGGAGTATTGGACGGATTTAACCGGAGTCCGGGAACTTTGGCTGAAAAATAGAATACAGGGAAAAGGACAGTTCCTATGAGCCATGGTTAGATACTTGAAAGTAACTATGGCTCTTTTAAGTACCTTCTTTACAGACTGGCACAGACAGGATATGATATAGAAAAAGTCGGTTTCCTGTGGTGGAGTCGGCTGTATAATAAGGAGGTACAAATGAAAAGAAAAGTAAGATGGGGGATGTTTATGGTGCTGTCCCTTGTGCTTCTGGTGGCGGGCTCCCCGAATTTATGGGAAACATCCTATGCAGCAGATCAGGAAATGCCGGTGGAGAAGCTTCTTGTGGGAACCGACGGCAGTACCCGGCCGTATACGTATTACGATGAAAATAATCAGCTGACCGGATATGATATTGCGGTGATCAAAGCCATTGATGCGCTTTTGCCCCAGTATGAGATTGAGTTTGAGGTCACAGAGTTTCAGAGCATTTTTGCCGGAATTGATTCCGGGCGGTACCAGGTGGGGGCCAATAATATTTCCAAAAATGAGGAGCGGCAGCAAAAGTATTTATTTGGAAATCAGTATTATCTTTATAATAATGCGGTTGTGGCCGTTAAACAGGGCAGAGATGATATTCATACCCTGGCTGATCTGGCCGGTAAGCGAACACCGGTGAATCCGGTGGGAACATTTATACAAAGTTTTCTGGAAAAGTATAATGAGGAACATCCGGATGCACCGATTGATTTTTTTTACTCAGAACAGGACAGTTTAAAAACTTACCAGGAGATTTTGGACGGCACTGTGGACTTTATGCTTAATGAAGAAATCGTTATGAATGCTCTGATCGATGAATATAACATGGATCTTCAGGTGATTCAGCTTCCGCACGAAGATACGGTTCAGATTATGAATCCTGAAGGTTATTTTATTTTTCCTCAGACTGAAAAGGGAAAGCAGATCCGGGATGATTTTGACCAGGCGCTTTTGGAATTAATCCATAATGGCACACTTTCAGATATTTCCATAGAATTTCTGGGGCGGGATTATGTGGACAATATCACACCATTTACGGAAGATGAAGCCCAGATGGAGGATATAACCAGTCTGTTTGATTTTAAACTTGTTTTTACACAGATTCCTCAGCTTTTAAAATATTTGCCGACAACGTTGATGATTACTTTAACTGCGGCGGCAGGCAGCTTTATTTTAGGCTTTGTGATCGCTATGATTAAGCATAAAAAAATACCGGTGCTTCATCAGTTTTTCTCTCTCTATGTGTCTTTTATGAGGGGAACACCGGTATTGGTACAGCTGTATCTTACATTTTACGGCATTCCGTTGCTGCTTAAATATATTAATCATTATCAGGGGACCAGTTTTACAACAAGCAGTATTCCCTCGATTTTATTTGTGATTATTACATTTGCGCTCAATGAGGCGGCTTACAGTTCCGAGAGTATAAGGGCAGGTCTTGAAGCCGTGGACCGGGGGGAACAGGAGGCTGCCCTGTCCATGGGAATGACACCCTGGCAGACTTTTTATCGGATTACCCTTCCGGAAGCGCTGGTGATTGCCCTTCCAGCCCTGGGTAATTCTCTTGTGGGACTGATTAAGGGGACATCTCTGGCATTTACGTGTGCAGTTATTGATATTACGGCAGCGGCTAAGGTTATGGCAGCCAGAGATTACCGTTATTTTGAAAATTATTTGTCAGTTGCCCTTATTTATTGGGGCCTGACCATTATTATTTCTTTTGCTTTAAGGCGGCTGGAGAAGAAATTGAAGGCAGATGAACAGGAGGTGGGGATGAATGATTCAAGTCAGTCACTTACAGAAAAGCTTTAATCATATTCAGGTACTTAAGGATGTCAGCTTTGAACTGGAGCAGGGTCAGGTGCTTGCGGTGATCGGGCCGTCCGGCGGCGGAAAGTCAACCTTGCTGCGATGCCTGAATTTTTTGGAAATGCCTGATTCAGGAACGATTACGTTTAAGGATCGGACGATTGATGCCGGATCGGCCAAAAAAGAGGATATTTTTTGGCTGCGCCGTCACAGTGCCATGGTTTTTCAGCAGTTTAATCTGTTTCGTTATAAAACAGCCCTGGAAAATGTGATGGAGGGTCTGCGAATGGTTCAGAAAAAAAGCAAGGATGAGGCGAGAGCCATTGCTCTTGAAAAACTGGAGCAGGTCGGACTGGCAGATCGGTGTTATCATTATCCCAGACAGCTTTCCGGCGGTCAGAAACAGCGGGTTGGCATCGCAAGGGCTATGGCGCTGCATCCAGATGTCATTTTATTTGACGAACCAACCAGTGCGCTGGACCCGGAAATGGTGGGAGAGGTTTTAGATGTCATTCGCAGGGCAAAGGCCGATGGGCATACAATGATGATTGTTTCCCATGAAATGAATTTTGTACGGGAAATTGCGGACCAGGTGCTGTTCCTGGATGAGGGGGTTATCCTTGAATCGGGAACGCCGGATCAGATATTTACAGCCCCGGAAAAGGAGCGGACAAGACAGTTCCTGGCAAGGATTTTGCGGGACACAGTTTTTTCATAGATTAAACGCAATTTGGGCAAACATTTAAAACAAAACGTTCACATTCCTTCTTTATAATAAACACAGAAACAGCAAAAAGGGCATCGTGTTTAATATAAAGGAGGAATTTTTATGAGTCATGAAAGATACAATGTAGAAAATGAAAACCACAATGGAAAAACAGTCATTGATGTTCCATATAGAGAGGTCCGCAGCAGACAGCATCAAACTTTTGGAGCCAATGGCAGAAATCAGGGAAAAAGAAATAAGCGAGAAAAAAACAGAGCGGGAAAGTATGTAAAGCGTATGGGAATGCTGGCCATGAGTGCGGTTATGTTCGGAGCGCTGGCAGCCGGAAGTTTTCAGGGTGTTCATTACTTGACTGGATATGAGACTGCACAGCAGTCGGAGGAACAGGAAAAGCCGACGGCTAATCTGGTCAGGACATCTGCGGATTCTTCTGCAGACTCAGAGGCGCAGGATGGCAAAAGCGGTCTGGATGTTTCGGATATTGCTCAGGCTGCGATGCCTTCCATTGTATCGATTACAGGAAAAACGGTGGAAGAAGTACAGGGGTATTATAATGGCTATATTTTTAATCAGATTCAGCCGGAGGAATCGGTGAGTTACGGCTCCGGAGTGATTATCGGTCAGACGGATACAGAGCTGTTAATATTGACCAACAATCATGTTGTTGCGGAGGCAGATACGCTTTCCGTTGGCTTTGCAGATAACTCGGTATATGAGGCTGCCGTTAAGGGAAGGGATGAAAATTCCGACCTGGCTGTGATTGCGGTGCCCGTGGAAAATATTTCTCAGGATACCTTATCAGCCATCGCAGTAGCAGTGGTGGGAAATTCAGATGATCTGGCCGTAGGTGAGCAGGTTGTGGCCATCGGTAATGCTCTGGGTTATGGACAGTCGGTTACAACCGGTATTGTAAGTGCAACGAATCGTGTCATTGGCACATCATCTGCAGATTGGCAGGAATCTTCTGGAACAGCTTACATTCAGACGGATGCGGCAATTAATCCAGGAAACAGCGGCGGCGCACTGCTGAACATGAAAGGGGAGCTTATTGGAATTAATTCTGCAAAACTGGCATCTACCGATGTGGAAGGCATGGGCTATGCGATTCCCATATCTCAGGTCAGCGATATTATCGAGAATCTGATGAATCAGACAACACGGACACAGGTAGATGCCACAGAGCAGGGATATCTGGGTATTTCCGGAGAAAGTGTCACAGAGGCGATTGCCGCGATGTATGGGATGCCTCAGGGTGTTTTTATTTCTGATGTAACATCGGATATGGCTGCTTCCAATGCCGGGATTGAATCCGGAAGTATTCTCACCTCTTTTGACGGCACGCAGATTACCTCAACACAACAGCTGAAAAAACTGCTTCAGTATTACCGTGCCGGAGAAACGGTGGAGGTGACACTTCAGGTTCCGGGAGCAGACGGATATGAAGAAAAAACACTGACAGTGACTTTAAGCCCAACGGTGACGAATAATGGCGGCCAGATGGCCTGACAGGTCATTGTCTGAATGAAAAACAACTTGAAAAGAGATTAGAAAAAGGGACATGGTGATGTCCCTTTTTTTATATTGACACATATGTGTATATTGTATATAATACATATATACAATATATGATGTACACATATATTGGCAGTGGGGGCAAAAGATCTTTTGACTCCATGATCTTCGTATATACGATAATGATTCCGGCATGTACACCGGATGATAAGAGGTGAACCGATGAATATTATAATCAGCAATTCCAATGGTCAGCCCATCTATGATCAGATTGTTACACAGATCAGAGATATGATTGTTGCCGGTGTATTGAAGGAAGGGGACGCTCTGCCTTCTATGCGGCTGCTGGCCAAGGAGCTTCGTATCAGTGTGATTACGACAAAGCGCGCATATGAAGAACTGGAAAGGGAGGGTTTTATTGTTTCTTATACCGGGAAAGGAAGCTATATTGCCCCTCAGAACATGGAAATGATTAAGGAACAGCAGCTTCGGGAAATGGAAGCTTCTTTAAAGTCAGCCGCAGACCAGGCCAGGCGTGCGGGGATTTCTTTTGAAGCACTGGATGAGATGCTGCGTATGATTTATTTTGATGAGGAGTCTTAGGGAGCAAAGGTGTATAGAGCCTTTGGATTGCCTGAAGCGTGTGTTAAAAGGAGAAATGGGTTATGAAGGCGTTTTTTGATACAGCCGCAGTGTCCGGTACGGATCCTGTTTTGAGTATTCGCAATGTTACAAAAGTATACAAAAATTTTTCCCTGAAAAATATGAACATAGATGTTCCCGCCGGAAGTATTATGGGCTTTATTGGAGAAAACGGTGCGGGAAAAAGTACGACAATAAAATTAATTATGGATTTGGTCCATGAGGATTCCGGTGAAATCATGGTTTTTGGACAGAACCATAAAACCCTTGGCCGCCGTGAACGGGAATGGATTGGTGTTGTTTTGGATGAATGTCATTTTCCGGCAGAGATGACCGCAGGTGAAGTGGGGCAATTAATGAAAATGATGTATAAAACGTGGGACAAAAACAGATTTTATAATTTTCTGAAGGTGTACAAGCTTCCCGCAGACCGGAAGGTCAAGGACTATTCCAGGGGAATGCAAATGAAGCTTTCCCTGGCGGTTGCCATGTCTCATGATACTCGTCTGCTGATTCTGGATGAGGCGACCAGCGGTCTGGATCCTATTGTCAGAGATGAACTTCTGGATCAGCTGATGGAATTTATACAGGATGAGAATCACAGTGTTTTTCTTTCCTCACATATACTCAGTGATCTGGAAAAAATATGCGATTATATTACATTTATCCATAAAGGGCAGATCCTTTTGTCAGAAAATAAGGATGAACTTTTGGAACGACACGGAATTTTAAAATGTTCCAGGGAGGAACTTGAGTGTGTACGCAGAGAGGCTATTGTAGGCGCCCGTCTGAATGCTTTTGGCGCCGAGGCCCTTGTTTTGCGTCATCGGGTGCCGGAGACATGGCCGCTGGAGAGTGCCAGCCTGGAACAGATCATGCTGTATTATACAAAGGGGGATGAATAAATGGGCGGCTTAATGCTGAAAGATTTTTATACCATAAAAAAACAGCTGCTGATCATGGGCGTTGTTGTTGTGATTTATGGCATTTACAGTATTTATTCCGGAGATGCCTCCATGGTCAGTATTGTCACTGTATTGTTTGGTATGCTGGCTCCGGTGAACCTTTTTAGCTCGGATGAACAGTGCAAGTGGGATATTTATGCCAACACACTTCCTGCCACTCGGGATGTTTATGTGATTTCCCGTTACGTTTTCTGTACAGCTTTTTTGGTGGTCATGGCCGGACTTGCCACAGGTATCAATTTGCTTGTCACGGTGCTTCATCCGGAAAACGTGTTGAATCTCACATTTATTATTGAATTTCTGGGATTGGGAATGATTTATATTGCGCTGTTTCTTCCGGTGCTGTTTAAAATGGGGGCTGAGCGGGGGCGAATATTTCTTATGGCGATGTATATGATTCCTTTTTGTATCATTCTGTTTTTAGAACAAAATAAAATGATGCCAAATTTATCTGCGCTTCCGTTTTCTTTTCAATATGTGAAAATTGGAGCCGGGATCCTGATTGCTGTACTGTATGGCATTTCTGTTTTGGTTTCTTTGAGTATTTACAGAAAAAAGGAATTTTAGACGGTTTTGTGCCTTGGGACGATGGGTAAACCAAGTGTCCCAGGCACATTTTTGTTTTTAAAGGATTTCCATAGCAGCCATATAGCCTGCTCTGACAGCATCCCCTAGTTTTCCGGCCATACTGCAGTCTCCGATGACATGAACCGGTCTTTGCGCACAGGCATTTTTCAGCGCATCCACTGTATCTGAATTTGGCTTCATGCCCATGGAAAAGATGCAGGTATCTGCAGGAAGAAAAAGTTCCTGGTTATCCTTAGATACAAGAACGCCGTCTTGTTTAAATTCCAGGCATTTGGCCCCCAGAAGCTGACGGATGTGGCGCTTGTCCATTTCATCCAGCAGGGCATTGCGGTAATAGCCAAAAGTCTCAAATGCCATCATGTTCTGCATTTCTACCACAGTGACATTGTGACCGTGACTGGCCAGATGCAGTCCCACTTCGCAGCCTACAAGTCCGCCGCCCACTATGACCACAGATTGACCGATCTCATCCATTTTGGAATAAACCTCCAGGGCATTCACGGCATTTTCAATGCCCTTCATTGGCGGAACAAAGGGGTGAGAACCGACTGCGATAATGACAGCATCCGGATTGATGGATTGGATCATTTCCGGTGTACATTCAGTGTTCAGACGGATACAGGCACCGCTTTCATTGGCTTCACGGATCAGAAGATTTTTAAAGTTTCTCAGGTCAATCTTGTCTTCGTCGGTGTCTGTAAAATTTATAATCCCGCCCAGGCGGTCTGTTTTTTCCAGGAGGGTAACCGAATGCCCCCGCTGTGTGGCTGTGATGGCTGCCTGCAGACCGCCAACACCGCCGCCGATAATCAGGACATGACGGCTGGCTTCAGGCACAGGCATACGGTCGGGGTAGTGTCCAAAGCCGGAGTTGGGATTAATGGCGCAGCGGCCCATGGAAGCCGGGCTGTAGATTTTGGCCACTTCCTCCTGTGACAGTCCTTTTTCCCATAAAGGGACATCGGTTTTGTGTTCGCAAAAGCCGGGATAGCACTGAAAACACCGGACGCAGCGTCGGATATAGTCTTCTCTGCCGCTGAGAATCTTATTGGGAAACTCAGGATCTGCAAATCCCTGACGGCCCAGTTCCACAAAATCGGCTTTTCCTGAGGCGATAATGTCCTCGCACATTTGAGGACTGTTGATACCGCCGATCACCGCAACTCTGGATTTTTTTACGGCAGCCTTAACTTTGGCGGCAAAGTCTACATTAACGCCGTGAACATCAAAAAAGTCTGAAAAGGTCTGTGTCTGATTGCCGGCTCATTTCAGTCCGTTAGAAATATGGATAATATCTGCCATGCCGTCGATTTCTTTACAGAATTCCACTGTATCTTCGATCGTCATACCGCCGGGAACACCATCTTCGGCGCTGAATCTCAGTTCCAGAATCATATCTTCTCCAATACCTTCACGCACAGCGTTCAGAAGCATTTTTGGGAAACGGGCACGATTTTCCATACTTCCGCCAAATTCATCGGTACGGTGATTGGTCCATGGGGAGATAAACTGCTGCATATTAAAGCCATGGCCGCCGTGGACAAGTACACCGTCAAAACCGCAGGCTTTGGCAAAGCGGGAAATGGTTCTGAAATCATCGCAGACTTTTTTCATCATTTCCGGAGTCATGGCCAGAACCTCGACGCCGTCTTCCCGGATATAATGATCCGGTCCCCAGGGCTGATAAGGTGGTTTTGTTTCCGCGCGGGATCCTTCGTGACAGAATTCCAGATAGGCCAGCGCGCCGTGCTTTTTGATGCGGTCAGCATATTCCTTCATTTTTTCAAAGTCCGGTCCCTCATGGTGAACAAAGTCAATTGGTCGCTCTACAAAAAGCGTAATGCCCTCCTCGGCATTGACTGAAATTTCTCCTGTAGATACGGCAGCAAAACCGCCTTTGGCACGATTTTCTACCATGCGGTATACATTTTCTGCAATTTCAGGAAGAAAATATACGGCATGAGAAAAAAGTGTAGGAGCTGCAATGAGACGGTTTTTGTAAGTCTTGCCCCGGATGGTCATCGGTGTAAATAGATTTGGATATTTGTCCATGGTAAAATCTCCTCTCGTTTTAGTGTCAGTTTTATAATTGGGATTATAAGCCTTTTTTTCGCATTTTTCTTCCGACTGAAGACGAAAAAATAAGGCGGTTTGCAGCTGTCTATTTAGACTTTTGTCTATATGATAATCATAAACGACTTGTTCATCTGAATGATCCATGATAAACTTAAAATCAGTAAAAATCGTCATCAGTCAGAAAGATAAATAAGCATGATAAATTTGGAGGGATAAATATGCCGGTTTTTGATTTCAGCAGGACTTCAGATTCTAAACTTACACCTGAATGTACATATACAATTTTTAAATCCAATGCATCCCAGGTGACACCCCAGCAGCCGATCTTACTTTTAGATAACAGCGCCAGGACGTGGCCCCACCATTCCTGCGGTGTCTTTACCAATCCGGTGAAGGCTACGGCCTTTGAATTTAAGGAAGATCATGAAACTTTTGATGCCAGTATTTTAAAAATTGATGCCCGTTTTGTAAGTTTAATCCGCTGGCTGGGAGAAAATCATATTAATGTGCGCCTTTCCGGCGAAAACCGCAGTGAAGGCTATGCAGTTTACCGGATTCGGGAAATTGCTTTTGGCGGCGGGAAAAAGCTGTCAGCGGAGGATGGGTTTTTACAGTTTATGATCGAGCGCCTTTTGGCCAGCAGTGCACCAGAGGCTGAGTGCGACAACGAAGACCAGGATGAGACCGGAGACAGCATGAAACTGACCAGTATTCAAAGTATTACCGATTTTATAACCTGTGCGGGGAAAACCATGCCGGATCATATCCGGCTGTGGGCCAGAAGAAATCTGGCGGTGGCCAGATCTCATGAAGTTTCTGCAGAGGAGCGCCGCCATGCCCAGCGGGCCCTGTCCATGATGATGAATATTCAGTGGAAGCATAATTATTTTGAGGCGATTGACCCTAAAGCGGCCAGACAGATTCTGGATGAGGAGCTTTATGGCATGGAGCGGGTTAAACAGCGAATCATGGAAACGATTATTCAGATTAACAGAACCCATACACTTCCGGCTTATGGCCTGCTGCTGGTGGGACCTGCGGGAACCGGAAAGTCCCAGATTGCTTATGCGGTTGCCCGGATTCTGAAACTGCCGTGGACAACCCTGGATATGAGTTCTATTAATGATCCTGAACAGCTTACAGGAAGTTCACGTATATATGCCAATGCCAAGCCAGGGATTATTATGGAGGCTTTTTCCATGGCCGGCGCATCGAATCTTGTATTTATTATTAATGAGCTGGACAAAGCTTCGTCGGGAAAGGGCAGCGGCAATCCGGCGGATGTGCTGCTGACACTGTTGGATAATCTGGGCTTTACCGACAACTATATGGAATGTATGGTGCCTACGGTAGGCGTTTATCCCATTGCCACAGCCAACGACAAGAGCCAGATCAGCGCACCGTTAATGTCCAGATTCGCCGTGATTGATATTCCGGATTATACACCGGAAGAGAAAAAAATTATATTTTCACAGTATGCACTGCCAAAGGTTCTCAGACGGATGGGAATGGAGACAGAGGAATGTGGGATTACACCAGAGGCGCTGGACGAGATTATTAAGCTTCACGCACATACAAGCGGTATTCGGGATTTAGAACAGGCGGCTGAGCATATTGCGGCCAATGCGCTTTATCAAATCGAGGTAGATCATGTGCCTTCTGTGATTTTTGATGGGGAGATGGTGCGCCGTCTTTTGGGATAATTGGATGCAAGCTAAGGATTGGAGCAGAAAGGTATAGAATATGGCATATCTGAGGGATATTGTACACCGGTTGGAGAGAAGCCTTCATACAGTTGTCCGGGGAACCTATGACGGGCGGTGTAAAATTAATTATATTCGTTTTACATCTGAAAAATCTACAGAAAATCTTACGGAAAGTCGGCAGACACATCAGGGGATTATCTACATTGGTTCCTGGAGACAGTCTGACAGCCCTGCACAGGACTGCTGCGCTCTGATCTGTGGTCCGACCGATAGGGAAAATCCTGATTATGGCCAGGTCTGGCCGAAAAATGTACTGGTTTTGTCCGGGGAATTTTCTCTGATGACAGTGTATGAACTGGTGCAGGATGAGCTTTTAAGCTGTGTCCAGTTTAATGAACATAAAGAATTGATGTTTGAGGCCCTTGAATCGGGCAGCGGGATCGAGGGCATTATCAGAGCTGCCTTTGTATATCTTGAAAACCCCATCGTTGTGTGTGATACCAGTTTTTCTATTCTTGAAAATTATCCGGAACATGAAAATATACTGGATTTTGAAATCAGAGGCGGCCGTCAGTATATGAAGCCCGCCTCCGTTGATTCTATGAACCGGGAAGGGCTGATTGAACGGATTTTTAATGAAGTTCACGGATTTATTACATGGCGTGAAGAACTGGGCATGCATATGATGTACTGCGGTATCCGTATTCATCATATTTGTGTGGGATATGTATGCATTTTGTCTGATCGACGGGCATTTACCCAAAGAGATCTGGAATTTGCGGAGGTCCTTTGTAAAATGCTGTCCGTGGAGATGCAAAAAAGCAGCTTTTTTGCGGAAAAGTCGGGCTTTAAATATGAATATTTTCTGTCTGACCTTCTGGAAGGCAGTATGGAAAATGTGCCGGATGTGTCTGCAAGAATGGCCGGACTGGGACGACATCCGGGCATGCATCACTGGATTTTTATCTTTGCTTTTGAAGATTTGTCCTTGGGGCATATTAACAACCAATATTACCTTGAGCAGCTGCTGACGATTTTGGATAATGGTATGGCGGCTTTTTACAGAGGAGATATTGTTGTTTTGCTTACAGGGGACGGGCTGTTTCCCATGGATGAGGGAACATGGATAAAACTTCGGGAGTTTACATCAGTGAATCGTATTCTTGGGGCTTTTAGCTACAGATTTGAAAAACTTACCGATGCCCCGGTGTATTATGCTCAGGCAAGAAAACTTATTGAATACGGACGTGAGCGGGGAATGGCCGGAAACTTTCTGGATTTTGGAGATTATTGTATGGAAATCCTTGTATCAGACAGTACACCAGGCGGTGAAGGAGAACGATTTACACGGCGGCAGTGGCTTCAGGCGGCTGTGCATCCGGATTTACGCCAGTTGGAACAATATGATCAAATACACCGGACGGAGTATTTGAGAACACTGTGTATGTATCTTGAATGTGGACGGAACGCCCTTCGGGCTGCGGCGGTGCTCCATATTCATAAAAGCAGTTTCTTTTACAGATTGAACAGAATTTGTGAAATGATTCATCTCACCCCGGAGGATGAGGACAGATTTTTTGAATATGAGGTTTCTATGAAAATCGGGCGTATGCTGAAATAGGTTTTGGCATACGCCCGATTTTTAACGGATCTTAGTGTTTTGGCGGGAAATTCAGCGCCAGCTTACAGTAGAAGTCTTCCAGCGTAAAACGGGAATCCAGTGTGTGATAAACCCGGATGGGCCGGTTTTCCTGTTTATGAATATAGTACATTTCTTTGGAAAACTGAGGTGCCGGTATCCAGTCCCAATTGCCTCTGTTGTTTTCTTCCAGAAGCACGGTCACCGTACCCTGATCGCCCAGACCCCAGCTTTCTCCATGTGGCCATGGCACATAAGCGGTCATACGGTTATTAAAATCAACCATCTGCTCAAATAAATATTTTCCGATGTCGCCGCAGGGGGCTACACGATACTGAAGTTCGGCAAGGGAGACTTCCATGGCTTTATAAACATTTTCCGGAATCTGCCATAAAGGAAGATCGGAACCAAAAACAACGTTGGCTGCATGAATATCCTGAAGCAGGTTAAATTCAAAGCCTCCCGATGGATATGGGCCGCCGCCGATCCATACAACGGTCATACGCCGGGCGATTTTAGGTTCTTTTAAATAAGCACTGGCCAGATCTGTGAGACAGCCCTGAAAAACCGCGTATAAAGGAAGGGGATCGTCTTTCATGGCCTCTTCAATTAAGAAATCAACACCTTCGGATTCTACGGGCGTCTGTTCATCGGGCATGGCTTTTTTGGCCCCCTTATAAACCGGATACTCACCTTCAAGACCCATTAATTTTAAAACTTTGAGAATTTCAGCGTAACTGGCATCCATGGTTTCTTCCACGCCGTAAACGCTGTGGTTGGCCTCAAAATGGCCTGCGATAATACCTTTGACAACGAATTGGGGGGTCATCAGATGATGAGCCAGGGCAAACTGGTCATCCGCCTCATTTTTACAGTCTGTGTGGACAATGACACGGATTTTTTTGTTTTCCGGAACCTGATAAGCATACTTGAACATATGTGCATACCTCCTGCTGAACATGAATTTAATTGCTTAGGATTTTAACGATCATATTTTTGAAAAAATAGCCGGTACCGCCAAAGTGCTTCATAGGACATTTGCAGTAACTCTGGAAATAGTACTTTTATATTATATATATAAAAATTCATATAAAATTTTTATAAGATGATATGGCGGATATACGTGCGATAAAACCCTGAATTGCGTGGTTTCTGTTCCTATTATAACAAACTGAATTTAAAATTTCAATGCTTTGACTCCGTGGATTTATATAAAAAAACAGCCGTATTTTTGTCTAAAATATTTGATAAAACCGGTTGATTTATAAAAATAACCATAGTATAATGAAAACAGGAAGTTGAATATAAAAATATATAGAAAACGGGTATAAAAATTTATAACAGAATTTATATTTGACATACCCTTTTCTTAAAATTAAGGAGGAGTTTTCATGAAAAGAGTAAAACTGGGACTTGCGCCTACAAGAAGAAGTATTTTCAGTGCGCCGGACGCGATTAAATTCAGCAATCTTACAAGAGAACGTTTGAACGAACTGGGTATCGAATATGTGGATATCACAGATATTAATGAGGAAGGTCTTTTATATAACGATGCCGATATGGAAAAGATTGCGGAAAAATTTGCGGCTGAAAAAGTGGATGGCCTGTTCTTCCCTCATGGAAATTTCGGAACAGAATATGAGGTGGCCAGATTGGCTAAAAAGCTGAATGTGCCAGTTTTGATCTGGGGCCCAAGAGATGAACGCCCCGATGAAAACGGTATTCGTCTCCGTGACAGCCAGTGCGGGCTTTTTGCCACAGGCAAGGTTTTAAGAAGATTCCGTATCCCATTTACATATATGACAAACTGCCGTCTTACAGATCCGGAGTTTGAGCGGGGCATTAAGGATTTCTGTGCAGTATGTAATGTTGTAAAAACATTTAGAAATATCCGGATTCTCCAGATCGCACCCCGTCCTTTCGATTTCTGGTCAACCATGTGTAATGAAGGAGAAC
>QFCH01001083.1_pt1 | contig 28351 bp, 8 predicted proteins | sample 5346071 | NCBI WGS metagenome assembly QFCH01 (sample SAMN09062255, study PRJNA434731) | Human gut metagenome, whole genome shotgun sequencing project. | isolation source: stool timepoint B chromium assembly | host: Homo sapiens | collected 2015
CTTTGGTGGTTTCCTTAGCCTTTGTGGTCTCCTTGGCTTTTGTGGTCTCCTTGGCTTTGGTGGTTTCCTTAGCCTTTGTGGTCTCCTTGGCTTTTGTGGTCTCCTTGGCTTTGGTGGTTTCCTTAGCCTTTGTGGTCTCCTTGGCTTTTGTGGTCTCCTTGGCTTTGGTGGTTTCCTTAGCCTTTGTGGTCTCCTTGGCTTTTGTGGTCTCCTTGGCAGCGGAGCTGCTGTTGGATTCCTCCTGGGACTTGGAGCCGCTATCCCCGGAGGTTTCCCCGGACCCGGAGGTGCTGTTCTCCATTCCCTCCACCCGTCTGCTGTAGACCGGGGAGATCTGGTTGCCCGCATAGTCCTGAATGTATACGGTCAGGCTGTCGGTGGTCATGGGCAGGGTGACAATCCCGCTTTCCGCGTCGGCGGAGAGGGGCTTTACATTCTGCTTGTTGGCGTCCACGCCATAGATTCCCGCGTAGTCCACGCCGGACTGGCTGTCGTCCACCACAATGGTGAGCACGTCGTTTTCAATGGTATAGTTCTCGTCCACTGTGGGAAAGGAATCGTCCAGGGGAGAGATGGCCTCGTAGATGGGAGCCGCGCTCATGCCGTTCCAGCCGGTCGCCTGGATCTCCAGCACGCCGTTGCTGGTGAGCGTTGCGGTGTATGTATTTTTATTGCGCTCCAGCTCCACCTCGTTGGACTCCAGCGTGACCTTCAGGGACTTGACGGGCAGCAGGGACTTGACCTTGATGGAGATGTCCAGGGACTTGTAATCCTTGGTGTCGCCTACGGTCAGTTCCACTCTGGGCGTGGAGGTGGCCAGGAAGAAAATGAACAGGTTGAGCACAACCAATGGGAGGACGATGCAGACCATTGTGAACAGAACACGGTTGTCCTTCCAGCTTCGTTTGGGATAAGAGTTGCGCTTTTTATTGCGGCTGCCGCGCGGGGAGTAGGAGCTGCCGCCGGAAAGGGAACGCTCGCTGCGCGGTGCGCTGTATGATGAATGGTGATTCATAAAAACCTCCTGTGGTAATCGTAAAAATACTCCTATAGCATATCAGAAAATGTTTCTTCTTACAAGTAATTAAATTGCCCGCCCGTCCCAGAAACTGCTGGAAATGACGCAAATTCGTTGACCTTTCAGATATTGTAAGAAAATCTAAAGTAATCCTGCGGTGATTCTTAATGTAATTGTGATAGAATGTAACTGTTCCTCAGCCAGGGCTGTTGCCGCGCGGGGGCGCGCCGCGGTTTTCCCGGCAAGCGCCAAAGTTTAAGATGGGACTACTAAATGCCCCCGGTTTGTGGTAGAATGGAAGAGAACCCCAAAAGGACATGCCAAGGCAAAAGGAGCTATTGTTATGATTGAAGAGGCGGCCGCATTTGCGGAGCGGGTACACAGGGGAACCTTTCGGAAGGGAACCACAATCCCCTACATTGTACATCCCATGGAGACGGCGGTGATCGTATCCGGCTTTACCGACGAGGAGGAGATGATCGCGGCGGCGTTGCTCCATGATGTGGTGGAGGATGCGGGCGTGACGGGAGAAGAGCTGGAGGCGCGGTTTGGAAACCGCGTGAAGGAGCTGGTTCTGGCGGAGAGCGAGGACAAAAGCAAGTCCTGGGAACAGCGCAAGGCATTTACGCTGAGCCATCTGGCAGATTCCAGCCGGGACGTGAAGATTCTGGCCCTGGGGGACAAGCTGAGCAATATGCGCAGCACGGCGCGCGACTACATGGTGATCGGAGACGCTGTGTGGGAGCGTTTTAACGTTAAGGAGAAAAAAATGCATGCCTGGTATTACTGCGGCATCGCAGATGCATTGGAAGAACTGAGCACACATTTTTATTACGATGAATATGTGCTGCTTTGCCGGAAGGTCTTTGGAAAACATTGAGACTGGATGGAAAATATTGGACGTAGAAGGAGAATGTGGGCAGGGCGGTCCGGGTGTTGTAAAGGAGCAGGCTCCGTCTCAGGATCAGACAGGTGGCGGAGGGGCGGCTCAGACGCCGGAGCAGCCCGGGGACGGCGGTCAGGTTCAGGCCGGAGACGCGGGAGCGGCTCAGACCGACGGGGGCGCACAGCCTCAGACGCCGGAACAGCCTCCGGCGGGAGATTCGGGGCAGCCGCTTCAGATCAATTACAGCGTTTTTTTCCATCCTCATGGATGGACGGATACAAAGCCGGACAACACGGCGCTTCAGGCCCCCGGCGGCAGCTGGGTGACGGCCTTGAAGGCGAACCTGATCAACATCCCCGCAGGGGCGCAGGTGGGCGTGCGTTATCAGGTGAATTTAAGCGGTTCCGGCTGGCTCGACTGGGCTGAGGACGGAGCGGAGACCGGCGGCGCGGGCGGCGAGATGCCCCTGGAAGCTGTGCGCTTCGGCCTTTACGGAGATTCCGCCTCCGGCTATGATATTTATTACCGGGTCCTGCAAAACGGGTCCTGGACCGACTGGGCGGCGAACGAGGCAACAGCCGGACAGGAAGGCGCGGGGCTTCGCGTGGATGGAATTCGCGTGGGCATCGTAGCCAAGGGAGCGGAGCCTCCCGCCGATGCGGCGGCGCCTGCTTCCGGGATCGATCCCTCTAGGCCGATGATCGCGCTGACCTTTGACGACGGCCCCAGAACCTCGGTGACCAGCCGGATTTTGGACAGCCTGCAGGCCAACGGCGGTAGGGCGACGTTCTTTATGGTCGGCTCCCGGGTGGACTCCAACGCCGATGTGATCAGGCGGATGGCGGCCCAGGGCTGTGAGGTGGCGAACCACACCTACGACCACAAATATATTACCAAGATCGGGGCGGATGGGATCCGCAGCCAGGTGGGTTCCACCAACCAGAAGATCCAGGCGGTCTGCGGCGTGGCTCCGACGCTTCTGCGTCCGCCGGGCGGCTATAAGGATGCTGCGTCTTTGGCGGTGCTGGGTTCCATGGGGATGCCCGCGGTGATGTGGTCCATCGATACCCGGGACTGGCAGCACAAGAACTCGCAGAAGACCATCGAGACGGTGCTGAGCCAGGTGAAGGACGGAGATATCATTCTGATGCACGATATCTACGATCCCACCGCGGATGCCGCGGTGACCCTGATCCCCGAACTGACGGCCAGGGGATATCAGCTGGTGACGGTGAGCGAGCTGGCCTCCTACCGGGGCGGAATGCAGCCGGGGCACAGCTACAGCCAGTTCAGGCCATAGAAAGCTGTGTTAATGTAAATGAGATTGTGAGGGCGTAAAGCGATGGCTGCGCCCTCATTTTTTGTTTGAGTGCTATGGGCCGCTGCGATTGAGGGTATCGGCTCCGGGATTTTTGTGATATACTGAAATTTAAGAGAATCCGGAAAAGGCGGCGGGCGGTTGAGATAGGACGTTACAATTTTTCTTAATGTTTGCTGTGATTTTCGTCCATACTCTATAGTAGCACGATAATGGATCAGGATCCGGCGGATTTGCGCGAGGAGGCGGGAAGATGAAATTTTGGCTGAAATGTCTGGCGGCCGTGGCCGCGGCTGCGATGCTGCTGGCCCTGTATGACTCTGTGTTCAACGGTCTTTTGAACAAGGACGGCTACAAGCCGGTTACGGAGCAAATGCGGGACGTTATGGATCAATAAACTATAAATTTTAAATTTGCCCTTGATTATTTGTCAAGGGTCCTATATAATATGTTCTACAGAAACACAGTTCTGTGTTCTGTCTGTGCGTTTGCACAGCTCCATGTATCGGTTCTGGATCATGGATTTCCCGATTTTTTGTATTAAATTGGAAAAAGTGTACCTTGAAAATGGAATGCTGTCCGGCGGCGGTGGGATTGCCACAGTCTTTTTTGCGTACCGCAAATTTGGATATTGCGGGTTGACAGTTGGAGTGTTTGATTGGATACGGTGATTCGCCGGCAGGACCGGCGGATGATTGCTGGATGTAATGGGCCGTTGGCGCAGCCTGCGGGCGATTGCTGGATGTAATGGGCCGCTGGCATAGCCTGCGGGCGATTGCTTTGTGTACCCAAAAATCAGGAAAAGGGTACGGAACAGGAGGTTATATGGAGTGGAAACGGGGATGTTCGCTGGTGTTGGCCGTAGTGCTTATGTTAAATGCTGTGCAGTGGCCGGAGATGAAGGGATGGGCGGCTGAGCCGGACCGGAAAGCCGGGACCGTGGCAGGAATGCCCGCTGCCCGCGCCACCCAATCGGAGGCGGAGCAGGCGGCGGGGGAGAATGAAGCGGAACGGGAGCGTCCGGGCTGGGGAGAGACAGCCGGAGGAGAGAGACCTGGAGGTGGGACAGCCGGAGGAGAGAGACCCGGAAGAGAGACGCCTGGAGGAGAGACGGCCGGGGGAGAAAGGCCCGGGAACGGGACGCCCGGCGAGGCGGAATGGTATGCGCCGGATATGGAGGCGGAGGGAATCAGCCGGTTTTTTGTCCGGAATCCCCGGGCAAATACCCGAGGGAAGCTGGAGGTGGACGGGGATTCCGTTTGGTATCTGAACTACATCAAGGACTCGCCGGACAAAAGCTACGCTTATGAGGTTCTGGACCAATCCGGTGAAAAGGTGGATCAGACGTGGTGGAACTATTGGTGGGACGAGGAGTTGGGAGGCTGGCGCATCCAGGCGAAGCCGACCCAGTATTCTCTGGACCATGAGGAATACCGGTACTTTATTCTGGATGAGGAGGGCGCGCTGACTACGGAAGTTCCCGCAATGATTGACCGGAAGCCCGTGGTATCCATGGACGGCTGTTTCTCGGCCTGGGCTATGCCGCTGCGAAGTCCTGGAACCATTCCGGACACGGTGGTGAGCGCAAACCACTGCTATGAGAACTCGGAAATCACCGCCATGCCGGAACTGCCGGAAGGGCTGCGGAGCATGGAATACATGTTTGCCGGCTGTTCGGAGCTGGAGGAAACTGTCCGGATCCCCCAGTCGGTGGAAAACATCGATTATGGATTCAGCGGTTCAGGAATCCGGGAGACGCCGGAGTTTGCCCCGGGGAGCCGTATTCGGAAGCTGCGGTTTACGTTCAGGGACTGCATTTGGCTGGAGCGGCTGGGATCGCTGCCGGAGCAGGCGCAGAATCTGGAGGGAACGTTCTGGGGCGCGCTGGCAGCGGGCGCGGACCTGGGGGAGGCAGAGCTGCCGGATTCCGTGACGGAGATGGAGGACACCTTTTTCGACTCGAATCTGGCGGTTTCGCCCAGACTGCCGGAGGCGGTGAAAACTATTGACCGCTGTTTTATGAGGTGTACCGGCCTGGTCCAGGTTCCCCTTCTGCCGGACAGCATCGAGTCGGCCAACCAGGCCTTTGACCACTGTACGGGTCTGCGGTTCGGGGACGGGGAAAATGTCAGTGTTGCGGCTCCGAAGTCTCTGGCCAACGCGGACCGGATGTTTGCCGGTGCGTATCGCACCGCGGGCAGCCCGGATGCTTACGGGAGGGACAGCGAGCTGTTGTACCTGTGGGATGAGAGCCAGTGGGAGATCATTTACCAAAACGCGTTTGACCAGGAGCCGGGGGAGGAGTCGCGGGACGCGTACGGCGACTACAACCTGTTCAGGGAACCCATTGGGTTGAGCGCCATGGAGCTTGTGACAACAGGACCCTATATCGACAGTGAGTTGGTGCTTGAGGGCGGAAAGCGCGCGCAGGCCGTTACCTTCCGGGGGATTTTGGGACGCTACAAAGCTCCGCCGGACTATTATCCCGAGGATGTGATCCAATACCGGATCGGGGGAGCCGGGGAGTTTCAGGATTGGGATGGAAATCCGGTGTATCTGTATGAGGACGCCCTGGTGGAGGCACGGAAAATCCGCAGTATTCGGACTTACAACGGGACGGAAACCATTGTCACGGATGTGCGGGAAAAAACGGTGCGCGTGCAGCAGCCGGACGTACCGGTTTTGGACTGGAACTATATGGGAGGCGGCGAGTATGACGTCACCGTTATGTACCGGCCCTGGCTGCGCAGTCTTGAGCGCGTGGAGCTGAACTACCGGATCGACGGTGGACCGTGGAAATCCATTGAGAATTTTGGGCACCTGCGCGCCCACTGTGGACAGACGGTGAGCGCTGTTGCGGACTGGGGCGCGGTGTCGGACACAGCACTTCTGCGTCTGCCGGATTATGTAAAGCGAATTGAGGTAGAGAATCCGGTTGACTATACGGGAATTCATGAATGCATTCCCATTGTCTGCCGGCTGTCTGAGGCGGATGCCGGGGACAAAACCTACAGGGTGGAAATCACTGGCGATCCGGACGGAATTGCCCGGGTATGGCAGGAGAAGGGCGGGAATTGGAGCATAGGCAACAGCGGCTACGGCCAGGTTACGATCCGTGTGACCGCCAATGACAAAGGCGGAGCTGCGGCGGAACACACATTTTCCTTTGTCAGTCCGGTGCAGTCAGTTTACGTGGCGCTGGAAACACACCCGGACGGAATTCTGGGAATCGGTGAAACCGATCGGGCGCTGGTTTCCATTATACCGGCGGACCGGGAGGGGTACCAGCTTTCTGTATCGGATGCCACGGTTCTGCGGCTGGATGACCGGGAAGGAACTGTCACCGGGCTGCGGCAGGGGACGGCGGTGTTGGAGGCGAGGTCTATCGTGGATCCATCAGCGGCGGGGCAGATAACCGTTCAGGTGCGGGGGGATCCGGGCTGGATTAAACTGGAACCGGGGAACGCTGAACGGTACTGCGGGGAGACGCTCCATGTGACCTGTAACTGGGGGCCGCCCGGGACGGCGGAACCGGAGGTCGTACAGGAGGGGATTCCGGTGGACTGGCGCATCGTGGAACAGGGGGTGGGTTTGATCCGCGGGGAAGTCAGGCTCCGTGAGGAGGGGGCGTGGGGAACCACAAAACTGACGCTCCGAGCCAAGTCCAACCATGAGGTGCGCGGACAGTGCACAATTACATGGAAGCCCTATATCCGCTCCATCAAATTGACCGGCCCGGAGCAGATGGCGGCCGGAAGCCAGGCAAAGACCCAGGTGGTGAAGGATGTGGAGTCGGATGAAGCGTTGCGCTACACCTCGTCGGCCCCGGATATTTTGGAAGTTTCCCAGGACGGGGAGCTGACGGCGAAAAAGGCTGGGGAGGCGGTGATCACTGTGACAGCCGGTTATGGGGGAGCGTCCGGAAGTATTTCCGTGCGGGTATTGGAACCGGAGGAGAAGGATATTTTCAATATCCGGCTGACGCTGGATCGGGATGTGCTTCGTGAAGGGGAGGTCTGCGGATACCAGGTTCTGGTGGAGCCGGAGTATACCTCCGGCACATGGTCCGTCACATCGTCCGATCCCGGGGTGCTGGAGGTTCTGGACGGTGGGAAAATAAAGGCCGTGGCTCCGGGGACGGCAAAGGTAACGGCCCGGGAAACCGTAGACCCGGACGGCAAGGACCCGGCGAAGGATGAACGGAACGTCACGGTGATCCCCAATCAGACGGCGGTTTTGGAGGTATATCCGGCCGGTCCGCTCTGGGAGCGGAACGGGGAACCGGTGATTTACAAGAACCTTCCGGGGGGAAGGGAGGTTGAATTCGCCTGCCGGATTCTTACCGACGCCGCCGACCAATCGGTGCGCTGGAGCGTGGACCGGGCGGATTTGGCGGAAATTGACGAGAACGGTGTTTTGAGACCGCTGGGCAACGGCATGGTGGTGGTGACGGCGGCCAGCTGCGCCTATCCCCAGGCGGCGGCCGGGTATCAGGTGGAGATCCGCACGGTGGCGACTGAGATCCGCTACAGGGCGGTGGAGCGGAATTGGGGGCAGTATGTGCTGACAGCGTCGGTATGGCCGGAGGATGCCAGCCCGGACCGGATTTATTGCCGGGATCAAAGCGCCGGGGAGGCGTTTCATGACATCACGGGCAGGGAATATACGCTGGAGCGGATTGAACACCTGTTGGAGTTTTCCACCTGTACGGGGCAGCCGACCGTGGAGGATGTGAGCAGACGGACGGGAATCTTCCAGTCCCAGGAGGTGGAACGGCGGTATGAGCTGCACAGCTTCCACGCGGAGGAGCTTTATACGGTATATACGTCGGATTTGGACGATCAAAATGGTTTTTCACTGCGCATTTATGACAAGGAGCGGGGGAGATATCTGAAGAGCGGGGAGCGAAGCGGCATCTCCTGGCCCGCGGTCTTTGAACGCTGCGGGGGCTATGGGGAGGAGGAACAGCTGCCGATTTGGGTGTCCGATGAAGCGGATGGACTTTTGCAGTTGAGGGCGCAGGCCGAGGACCAGCTGAACAGCCTGTCCGGTACGTTCACCGACATCCATTTTCTGAGTTCCGGGCCTCGCTGGGCGGTGGAGGGCGGCGAGTTGTCCAGAAAAGAGTACCGGATCTGCTCGGACTGGCCGTTGCCTGAAACTGTGAATCTGCGCTGTCTGGACCGGGCGGGAAATGAACGCTACCGGTATGATCTGAGCCTGTATGAGGGCGGTATACCGGAGTTTCACTGCGGCGGCGGGGATCAGATTTTCTATACGGCCGCCAACAGCGAGCAGGGTGAGGTATATCTGGACATCAACGGAGAGACGTTTCCATCCCTGGAAGCCTGTAAAAAACGGTACGACATCCTGATTTACTGTGGAGAGGAAAATGTAACCGGCCGAATGTTGAAGCAGGTGGACGGACAGGGCAGGCCGCAGGTTCTGTTGATGGACCAGGGCATTTTCACGATCATCGTATCAGGCGTGAAAACAGGCGCTGCGGCAGTCCGGCAGGTGACGGCAGAGAACGCGGGAAGTTTCTACAATCTGTTTTTGGAATGCCCTGCTGCGGAATTTCAGCCTGTGGATCAGATCTGCACCCTTCAACAATTCCGGGGCAGCCGGAGTATTTATACCTATAAGGCGCCGTTTTCCCGGGAGAGTGATCCGGTGACCGTGAGATATGGGGTGCAGTACGGAAATGCCGTCCGGTTGGACGATGTCCCCGGCTATGAGTTGACATATGAACTGAAGGCCGACCCGGATGGGGGACTGCGGGCGGAGTATTCTGATCATGCGGTCACCGCCAGGGGATACACCTCGGATACCCAAACCGCGCCGCCTTCGGAGAATATCAGGGTAACGGTGAAACGGGAGGGAGAGACCGTGGCTGTTCTGTACGGAAGGTATCAGGTACAGTGGCAGCTGCCCACGTTGGAACTGCCGAAGGAGTGGTATCTGGCGGTGGGGAGGGAGTGTAGAATTCCATTGTATTATCAGAGCCAATATAGGAATGAGCGCGGTATTGTGGAGCTCAGGGACATTGAGGAGGGGACGGTTAAACTGACTCTGGACGGACGGCCTGTGACCGGGACCGGCGAATGCGGAGATTTTGTGATTACCGGTCTGCGGGACGGCGAGCTGGGGCTGATCTGCCAACGGGAACCGGCGGGGGAAGTGGAGCTGAGGGTTTATGTGGACGGCGAGCAGATTTTTCAGAATACCGGAGATCCGTCCTACCGCGGCGAACAGCCGGTGGAGGCCGCGTGCAGGCTGCATGTGTTGGGTAAAGCCCGCGGAGAGGTGGAGAATGTGGTATTGGACGTGGGGGAAACCGCCTCTTTGGTGATTCACTGCGGCCTGGGGGACGAGGCATCCGAGGGAGAAATCATCGCGTACAAGGTGCTGAACGCTCCCGCGGGCAGTCAGCCGGTGCGGATCAATCATACCCGGATTATGGCTCTGGAAGCCGGAGAATGGCTGGTGCAGGCTACGGTCCGTTTTTACAATCTGGCGTATTATGATGTGGTCTGCCAGTTCCGGGTGACGGCCCGCAATCCCGCCCAAGAGCTGACCGTGGCCGAGCGAAACGGCCGAACCGGCTGTGCGGTGGGAGAGAAGCTTTATCTGGTTCTGGGGTACAGCCCGGCGGACGCCGGAAATGTCCTGGGCTACGCCTGGGAAATGAAAGGAGGCGCGCAAGGGGCTCAGGTCGACCAGAATGGAACTGTGACGGCTGAGGCGGCCGGAGATTACACGGTTGTGCTCCGGGACCTGCCGGAGCGGAGTCTGAGCGCGGAGTATTCGTTCCATGTGGAAGAGGCGCAGGTGAAGGCGGAGGCGGTTGAGGTGAGTCCCTCCAGCGCGCAGGCCGGAGGTGGGGAAAACGTGCAGTTTACGGCGCTTGTCCGGCCGGAAGAAGCCGGGGACCGGGAAGTGGTGTGGGAGGTTGAGGCGGATGGCCGCGCGTGTTCTATCAGCCGCTCGGGCGTTTTCCAGGGGATGAGGACCGGAGATTACACTGTGCGCTGCTCCCTGGCGGAGGATCCCGCTGTCTGTGGAACCGCTGTGGTCCATGTGGAGGTACGGCCCGAGCGCCTTGAGATTTTGGGGCCGTCCTGTGCCACTGAGGACTGTCCCGCCCAGCTCTGGACCGTTGTTTTTCCATCCGATGCGGTATACCAGGGAATTACCTGGGAGCTGATTGAAGGCGGGGACCTGGCGGAGATATCCGGTAACGGTCTGTTGACGTGTAAGGAGGGGATCGGAAAGGCGCAGGTGCGCGCTGTGATCGATGGAACGGATATCAGCGCAGAGCGGGAGCTCGCGCTTGGAAGGGACCTGCCGGAGCTGAGAGCGGAGATCCGCGGAGCGGACGGTGCGGCCAAGGGGGAAATACAGGGCAGCGGGGATCCGGCCTATCTGTATGTGAACGGAAACCGCGCCACCGGTTCTTACCTGGAACAAAATCACTGCGTCCTGCTGGTCAAGCCGGATGCGGGCGGGCTGAAAATCGACGGAGCGGGCTGTGTCCATGGACTTTTGGCAGGTGATTATTCCGTGGAGGTAAGCCGGGAGGTGGAAGGGTTTGCCGTCCGTGATACCGTGCGGGTAACGGTGATGGACGGAAATTACTACCAATTTTTGGAGATTTGGCCGGAACAGGATGCGTACCAGATCACGGAACAGGCGGGGAATGTAAGGCTGCGTTACCGTCTTGTGCCGCAGCTGCGGGAGGAGGACGAGATCGTGTGGTCGGTGGAATCCGGCCGGGATATTGCGGAGATAAACGGCGACGGGCTCCTGACGGCAAAGGGGGCGGCGGACGGTCTGGTGACGGTGAAATGTGCTGTTTTGGACCGGGAATCCGGCCGGGAGTACATTTCCCAAAACTGTACGATCCTGGTGTCCGGTCAGGTGATTGGCGTATCGAAGATACGGATCAGCTGCGCCGGGGAAGTTATGGAGGGAGAGCGGCTGCCGGTGGAGGTGACCGTGCTGCCGGAGAACGCTGGCAACAAGGAGTATCAAATGCTGGTGTCCAACCCGGAGGTCGGAGCATTTCGGGATGGGGGGTTTTACGCCCGCAGACCTGGAAAGCTTACCCTGACGGTTATTTCGGAGGACAACCGGGCGTGTGAGGACACGGTGGAAGTAATCGTGAAAAAGAAGGAAGAAACAGTGCCGGACGGGGATGGCGGAAGCGGGGAAACTGACGGAAATGGCGGCAGCGAGCCAGACCGCAGCGACAAAACTTCAGCCGGAGGGAATGGCGGGGCTTCACGTGGAAGCAGCGCGGAAGTCTTCACATTCTGGCGGCTGAGGGACGGAAAATGGTACTACTACAGGGCAGATGGAACCATGGCCGCGGACAGCTGGGTTCTGTACCGGGATCAATGGTACCGGCTGGGAGCGGACGGTGTGATGTTAAATAACAGCTGGTTCCGCGATGGTGAGAAACAGTATTATCTGAGCGACAACGGGGCCATGATCCGGGGCTGCTGGGGTCATGTGGACGGCCAGTGGCGCTATTTTGATCAGAATGGGCAAAGCCTTCCGGATGTTGAGGCGCGGGACGGCTTCCGGCTGAGCGGCTGGGATCTGGTTTATGTGGGACCGGACGCCGACAGCTGGGTCAATGTAGGGATTTACACCTATTGTCTGGACGAACGCAGACGGGTGATGACCGGGTGCTGGGTAGACCGGGGCGGAGAACGGTATTACGCCGGTGCCGGCGGCTGGATTTTGCGGAATCAGTGGAACGAAGTAGATGGAAACTGGTATTTCCTGGATGGGGAAGGACGGATGGTGCGGGAATCCATCGTCTGGGAGGGAAAACGTTACCAGTTGGATGAAAATGGAATTGCAAGAGATACCGGAAGATAAGAGCGGAACGGGGCTTATGCCTGGCGCTGGGCCCCACCGGTATTCCGGGCCCGCGGGGATGGCCCCGGAAGGGGATGTACCTTGGAAATTGAATAAGAAACGCCATAGTTTGACGGGGGTTATTAAATAAATTGTAAGGGAGAAGATTATGTAGTATAATGTGGTTATTAATGTCGGAATATGGCCGGGCAGCGCGAAGCCCGGACAAAGAAAAGAGGAGCTATGAGAACGTATCGAAAAGCAGTGATGGCCATTGCTGCAGCCGGCGCGCTGGCAGCGCTGGCTGCGGTACCATCCTATGCGGGACAGTGGCAGCAGGACGGGAACGGTTGGTGGTGGCAGAATGACGACGGCAGTTATCCATACTGGATGTGGGCCTGGATCGACGGCAACCATGATGGGATTGCGGAAAACTACTATTTTGATGAGAATGGATATCTCTCCACAGACACCGCCAGTCAGGGATTGCAGGTAAATGAAAACGGTGCTCTGCTGATAAACGGAGCGGTGTGCACTGCGCAGATTCCCAGCGGCGGCGACTGGTACCCGGGCGTCGCGGTCGATGGGAAAATGTTTGTGGCAGAAGCCGACCGCTCGGAAGTCAACGCCGTGGAGGCCGCGCTGGCGGCGGAGCGGGAGGCCCGGGAGAGAGCGGCGAATGAACGCGAGGACATCGATCCCTCCGAGCTGGCTCTGCGGATCGTAGAGCTGGTCAATGAGGAACGGGTTCGAAAAGGAAAGGCGGAGCTGGAAATCAATGATGAATTGATGGAGAGCGCGCGGGTGAGGGCAGAGGAGGTGAGCGAGAATTTCTCGCATACGCGGCCGGATGGGACGAGTTGTTTGACTGCGATTAATTTGGAGTATGCGGCGGCTTCGGAGAATGCTGCATGTGTTTATGGATATACATTAGACAAAATAGCAGAAGATGCTGTGGAGGGATGGATTGCGTCCCCGGGGCATCATGTAGCAATGTTACAGTCGAAGTGGGAGGATACAGGAGTAGGAGTTTATATAGACGATACGGAGGTTAGTATTGTTCAACTGTTTATAAAAAATAAATAGTAAAATTTAGTCGAAAAAGAGCTATTGGCGAATCGTACACTGAGATACGCTGATAGTTCTTTTTTGTGCACAGAGGGGGTACGCATGAATTTTTTACGACGACTAAAACGTCCAATTTCATTTTTACTGGCAGTTTTTTTGTCAGTGTCCCTATGTTATATACCAGTATATGCAGACAATGATTCTTCAAAAATATGGCCACGTTTAACAATATTTGCAAATAAAAACTTTACTGTATTTGGAAAAACACACTATTCAATGAATTACTATCAGGAAGGGTTAAGCCCGGAAGCGCAGCCGACGTTTTGTTTGGAGCCGGGGAAAAAGCTACCCGATGGATCCCAAGCAACTTATAAAATATATACTGCCACAGGAGATGAGATGATCCCTGGGGTTGGCACATCCGACAAGTTTGTCCCAATAACTCTTGCTTATGAATGGATTCAACATAATGCGAATATTCGGGATCCAGTTTGTTACGCTGTTGTCCAGACTTACATATGGGGATGTGTGGGAGGATATGCAGAGGATTGGGAAATTCAGGAAGAGGCACAGAAAAAACTTGCTGGTATTCTAAAAGATAACAGTGTTTTAAAAGAGTTTTACAAATTGAAGGAATTTGTGCAAGAAGGGATTGACGAATTTGAAAATGTTTCATGGGGAGGTTTTCCGGAGTGGAATGGAACACAACAGATGATGTCTTTGGAAGATGGAATCTATACATTAAAATTGGATATAACAGCACGCCCGCAGTTAAAAAATGTTACATGGAGTTTACCGGATGCTGATTGGAGTTACCAAGTATACGAAAACCAACTGGTATTTCGATATAATGGCGCCAATAATCCAAAGGGAGAGATAAGTTCTTCAGATATATACGGCATCGATAACAAATATTATGCTTATATTTTTACACCTGGAAGTGATGGACAGTTCCAACATCAGGTGGGGCGTTTTGCCAGTGAAGAGGTTCCTGTACAGATACATTTTACAGTAGATAAGTATATTGAGTTCCCCGGTTCCGTCACCTTCACCCCCTACCGCCACACCGAACTCTTCGACTCCCACTACAACATCTCCCTGGAAAAATATTGTGCGGAGACAAATCAACCGCTGGAGGGGTCTGTATTCGACATTTGGGAGGATTTTGACCGGTCGCAGTTGAGCGGTCATCGTTACAGGGAGGGAAGCCCGGACGGGCGGACCGGCTGCCTTTACGACAATGCGTTTGAGCCGTTTCCGCTGGCCACTCATATTTGCGACACCGTTACCACCGGACAGGATGGGCGGGGAGAACACCGGGACATCAGATCCTACCGTTACAGCAAGATATACTGTACCGGGCATCCTGCGCCGGAATGGGTGGATGTGCCGGAGGAAGAGTACGATGAGGTTACTGGGGAGTGCACAAACGAGGGGGAGATTGAGGCGGCAGAGGCGGAGAATGAGCGCCTGCACGACCTGTGGATGGCCCAGCAGGAGTTGTGCAGTGAAACATGTGATTTTCATGTGGGAAATGAGGATGAGGACAATCATGACTATGACTACTCCGCACAGGAAGAGATGCTGGAGGACCGGGATGAGACTTACGAAAAATTCATCAACTTAGAATATTTATACACATTGAAGGAAAAGACCGCCCGCACCGGGTACATTCTCCATGGACGCCACAAGGATGATCAGGAAGTGGAGACAGTGTCGGTTTCTTCCGCTGAAAGCGGGGGAGGCGCCAGGCGGGCAGAGATGAGCGGAACGCTGCAATCCGGTGTGGAACCGGAAGTAAGCGACAATCAGCCTGCGATCAGTGAGGAGTTAAAGCGCCTGGTATTTTCCGTTGCAGCGCCGGGGCTGAGTCTGGAGGATCTGCGCAGGGTGGAGGACGTCGCCCCGCAGATCGTGACGGCGAGCGGAAGCAGTGCTGCACGGAATAATAGCGTGGCGGCGGACCATTCTAAACCAAGCGCTTCTTCCGCCAGCGAAAGCGAGGCAGACTACTTTATATTGACCGATGAGGGAGATGGGGATGATGATGAGTTCGAGGAGGAAATGATCCCCGGGAGCTATCGCTATATCTGGAAAACTGTGGAAATTCCTCGTATGAGAGCGGCCTCAGCCTCAGAACCGGCCCGGGACAAACCGGAAACTCCGGTGGAATCTCTGATCCCGGAGAGCTGGGGACCGGCGTTTTTCCGCCTGGCTATTGGACGCCTGGCTGGGGAGTGGGGGATGGATCTATCCGATGAATTTCCGGATTTTACGGACGACGACCTGGGCGGGAAGGAGACAGGGGGATATGGGGAACCGTCTACCCTGCTGTATACGTTTAGGGTGTGGGATCACCGGACGGAAGGGGAGCTTCACATCAATAAGCGGGATCTGGAGCTGTACCGGGCAGACCCGGAACGCAGTTTTGGCAGAACCCAGGGAGATGCCACCCTGGAGGGCGCTGTGTACGGGCTGTTTGCAGCCCAGGATTTGGTGCATCCGGATGGGAAGTCCGGGATTATCTACAATCGGAATGACCTGGTGGCCGTGGCGTCCACGGATCAGGATGGAGACGCTTCCTTCCTGGCATTTACGGAGAATCCGGGAACACGTCTTGATCCGGACGGAAATCTCCTTGTGCCGGAAGGGCCGACAGGGGCTGTGAATCTCTATAACGGCGGCACAATCACCTCGTCAAGCTGCGGCTTCGGCGCCATTTCCTACCCGGATTATGCGGCGGAAAACGGAGGGCAGTGGATCGGGCGGCCGTTGCTCATGGGCCGCTACTATGTGAGGGAATTGAGCCGTTCCGAGGGTTATGAACTGTCAGTACAGGGGATTCTGGCCTCGGAGACAAACCGGGAGGCGGACGGGACTGCGGTTGTGGCCGAGGCAGGGACGGCCCGGATCAGCGCAGGACTTTCGGATTACAACGATATGAACGCGGATGGCTCCTGGAACGACTTTATTGTCGAGTCGTACAGGACGGAAAACGGCTACGATGTGGTGGTTGCCGGTTACCCGGAAGGGACCAGGTTTTTCCGCATGGAGGTGGAGCAGGTTACGGAAACGGTTCAGACCATCACGGGCAGCACGCTGGAGCCGAAGAAGGGCGGGAACGGCAATGTGGTATACCAGACCGCGAAGGGGGGAGAGTACAAGACGGACGGGGATGGGAATCCGATTGTGAAAGATTTATCGGACCATACCAAACCTCAGGCAGAGACGGTGCCTTACCGCTTCCGGATGAGCGGTTATCCCAGGGGAGAGGCGGAACCGGAGGATATCACGCGGTGGCAGGAGCCGGTGGGCGATTTTGACTACCTGAGGGATGAGGTCAACAAAATGCTGCAGAAGGCCGGTTACAGGGCCTTGTCCGATGAGGACGGCTCTCCCTGGTTCAATCTGAAATTGGCAGGGGACACCAACGCGGAAGCGGGGACGGAAATTTTAGACTGGTTTACAGAGCACAATACATGGGACAGTGCTTCGGTCCACTCGGTTTATGAGGATGAGGAGGGCGATCTGTACGCGCGATTCTATTATGACTACTCAAAAGTGGATGAGTCGTACCCGGCTTTTTACGATGCTATGAACCAGAAGCTATGCATCCGCAAAGAAATGACAGTGGAGGGCAGAGAAGGAAGCGGACATTATTGGGTGCAGTATGAAAAAGGGGAGTATACCCTGGGCGGCACCACGGCAACGGCCGGGCAAAGGCGGGAAATACCGGAGGGCGCGGCGGTGCCGTTTGGAGATGAGATCGAGGTCTGGATTGAGGCGGTCTATCAGCCTTCCTATGAGACATACGCGCCAGGGGAGACATTGATGGGGCCTGACGGACAGCCTGTTCCGGTGATGGAGCGAACCTATACCTACGGGGAGGCCAGGCAGACGGTGGACCGTGAGAGCAGCCGGGAGGTTGCGGCCTCCCGCGAGGATTCCACCGGCTATTACACCATTCACGTGGAAAATGAGACGGATTGGGATGGGGTAAGCGGGCCGGAATATACCAGGTTTCGGGCGGTGACACGGCAGACGGACATTGAATATCAGGGAGAGCCGATGCCTTACAACCGTTATCTGGTGGAAGCGGCAGGTGCCGGAGTGTCGGCCAATGCCTCCGTGCCTGCATTCGACGCAGGAAGCTATATTGTGGCGGGGACGCTGGTTTATCCGGGGCAGATTGTGGTATACCAGGATGGAGGAACCCGTGACAAGCCTCTTCAGGTGCTGGAGCGGGTGATCAAACAGCCGATCCGGATCACAAAGGATATTTCTCAGGCCTCTTACGATAACGTGAACACCTACGGTTCCCTGCACAATGATCCCCTCACGGTATTTCTGGGACTGTTTGGTGTGACCGGAGGCCGGGGAATCAAGCAGCTGAGCCAGTTCAAGTTCAAATTGTACCTGAAGCGGAACCTGGAAGCGATCTATGTGGATGAGAACGGCGGGGTGGTGTCGGAGGAACTCTATGATCCGGGATTTAAAGGGCTGGTTCAGACTGCATTTGCACCGCCAAAAGAGGGGGCTGGGCGGCAGCTTCTGGAGAAAAAGGCGGATGGAACCTATGACTACCGCAAGTTTTTCGATGCCCTGAAGGCCGCCGGACAAGCTGACGGCGCTCCCCGGGATTTTGCGGTCCGGCAGTTTGCCGTGACCTATCTGGATGTGGCGGGTTATAAGCAGGAAATTCTCTCTGTTGAGCCGGAGCTGGGCAGCGATATCGCTTATGAGCGGGCGCTGGAGCGGGCCGTGAACGAGGCCGCCGTCTATCTGTCCGCGTTTCGGGGGCTGGAGGAAAAGCTGGCAATCGCGTGGGACAGCGATCCCGGCGGCGGCCCGGACCATGACAGGACAACGCTGCAGTGCAACACAAAGAACGGGAAGGACGACTATTATAACAGTTCGGTTATGCTGCCCTACGGTACTTATGTGGTGGTCGAACAGGTTCCGGAAGCGGTGAAACCGGAATTGGCGAACCGGCATTACGAGCGGGATTATCCCAAGGAGATCGTGCTGCCCTTTGCCCCGGATATTGGCGAAGATGGGAACACCGGGGAGACGGTTGTGGACAGCGGGACCGGGAATCCATTTTTTAACTACAACAGCCAGGACCGGCCCGAGGACCTGATCCGCAAGTACAAAATCCGTTTTAACGAAGAATCCCATGTGATCAGGGCGCACCGGTCGGACGGAGATTTCCTGATTTATAAATATGGGCTGAAAATGGATGGAGCGCCGGAGGAATTACGGGGAAAACACATATCCTGCAGCGAGGTCTCAGGCACGGTGGACGGCGTGGTCTACAGCGGCCGCGAGACGCAAAGCGGAGAGCTTGAGGTTCGGGACAACGTGGCCTCCATGACCGGGGTGAATACGGCGGTGGACGGAAAGTATGCGGCCATGCTGGTCCCCTGGACAATCCTGGAGCCTGCGGTGGACCGGGTTAACCCCGACACCGGCAATGTGGAGACGCTGACGCCGTCGGGCAGCGGGGCAGATTTCAACTATGTAGCGTACGCCACAGAGGATTTTGAGAACAAATACGCCTCCTTAAAGCTGCGGATTGAAAAGCTGGATGCGCAGACCGGGGAAAATATTATCCATTCCGGCGCACTGTTCAGAATTTACGCTGCCAAGCGGGAGGTGGAACAGACCGGAGGCGGCGCTGTAAGCGGCAGCGGAAAGGTGCTGTTTGGCGAAGCCGTGGATCTGCACGGCAACCGGGTGGTGGATGCTGCGGGCAAGCCGGTGCTGTACCCCAGAGTGGGGCAGTTAAACGGAGGCGATAGCGACCTGCCTATCCGTCTGAACCAGGAGGGAATCCCGCTGTACGATGAAACGCAGTTGATCCGGCAGAGGGATGAGGACGGAAATGAGACCGGTATATTTAAAGCATATTCAACAGTGCGGGAGGTGGTAGTGGACGGTGTAATCCGCAAGGAAACGGTGGGGTATATTGAGACTTGCCGTCCGCTTGGAGCCGGGGCCTATGTGCTGGTGGAGATTCAGGCGCCGGAGGGATATACAAAGAGCCGGCCGGTCGCCTTTGAGGTGTATGGGGACAGTGTGCATTATTATGCAGAAAAATGGCATTCGGATGGAACCACGGACGGCTGGGAACGGATTCCGGCCGTGCAGTATCAGTATGCGGTGCCTGTACAGGAAGCGGCCAACAAGTTTGGGACGGAGACGGTCAGCCGGATTGAGGTGGAAGATTATCCGTCCAGAGTCGAGATCTACAAGGTGGAGGATGGCGACTCCCTGGTGGGAAATGAAAACGGCCTGAAAGCACAGGACGCCTGGGGCAACCCGGAAGCCAGCAGCGGTTTTATACAGGAAATTGCCGTGAACGACGCGGGGGATCATCTGGTATATGAGGTCCGCGGCAGGAAGGAGTATCTGGAGGAGCGGGGAGACGTGCAGGATATTGCCTATGATCCGGAGACAAAGGCGTGGTACGGCCGCGTAATAAAAGCCAACGACGAGTATTCTGAGCAGATCATTGAGGGTACGGAAATGGAGTTAAAGGCCATGGATCACGTTAAACCGCTGTATCATCCGGATGGCACGTTCTCAGGAAAGGGAATCCGATTTGGTGTGGCGGTCAGCGGCGCCGGTCTGGCGCTTTACCGCGGGATAGAACTGGAAAAGACTGGGGAAAATCAGTATAAAGGCGTGACCGCGGTCTGGGCGGACGGAAAAGTGGAGCGCGTCACGGACCGGAATACCGGAACCCACAAGGAAATCCGGATCACCGGGTCGGATTCCGGTCCGGGCGGACTGGATATCTGGGACGCGGTGGAACTGGAGAATGCCCCGGTCGACTTGTATTTCTACGATCTGCAGTCCGTGGAAACCAGGTATCACTCATCGAACAATGAGCTGGCGGTGCTGGATAGCCGCGGCAATGAGATTTGCTTTGCGGATTCTGTCACAGGCATGGCTTACGTGTACGACGATTATGGCAGAATGATCGCGTACACGGCGGATGATCAGGGCCAGAAAGAGTTGGTTCGTTCCATTCAGATTAAGCGGGATGGTACGGTGGAAACGTTGTACCCGGATAAGGTCACGGAGGACGATGAAAACGGGCTTCCGGTTTATTACAGAAGCGGTTCTGTGATCACAAAGGAGGAGTGTTGGACCACGGATCAGAGCGCAGGGGCGGACGGGACGCCGGAGACGGAGGGAGCGGTCCACCGGATCGCGCGCCTTCCCTTTGGGGCGTACATATTGCAGGAGGAACAGGTGCCTCACGGGCAGGGATATGTCCAGTCCCGTTACCTGGGAATCGTCCTGCGGGATACCGGGGAAGTGCAGAAGTATTTCCTTTCCAACGAATTTACCAGGACGGCATTTTCCAAGGTGGACGTGAGGACCCAGAGGGAAATTCAGGGGGCGGAGATGACCCTTTACCGGGCGGAGGTGGATACGGAGGGAAAACCGGTTACGGATGAGAACGGAAATTACGTCAAAGGGGAAGCTGTCGCAGCCTGGATCAGCGGGTATGAGTGCGACGACAGGGGGAATCTAAAGCTCGGAGCGGATGGAGAGAGGATTCCCACCACAAGGCCGCACGGATCGACCACATTCCGGTAGGCCCATATGTGCTGGAGGAGACGATATGTCCCTATGAACAGGGATATGTTCAGTCTAAAGCCATGCCCATCGATGTGCGGGAGACTGGAAATGTGCAGTCCTACCGCATGGAGGATGATTTTACGTCCGTTGACATCCGCAAATACGACACGGAAAATGGGGAGATTCTTTATGAGGACAGCGCGGCCTGGCTCTCATTATACCCCGCTCTGCTGGATGAAGAAGGAAATCCAGTGCGGGACGAGGCAGGGAAACCGGTATATGACCCGGAAAATGAGATTTTCACGTTCCGCGCCGCCACTTACAGGGACGGCCAGGAGGTGGCGGCTACGGGCAGGCTGACTGCGGACGCGGCGGGGAATCATCCGATTATGAAGTATGATTACTGCTACCGGCCCGTTCCTAATACTCTTCAGGGGCGCTATTATTATACGGAGACCGGCACCACAAGGATTGAGTATCTGCCGGTGGGAAGCTATGTCCTGGCGGAATCCGGGAATCCGGCGGGGTACGCCACCGCTCCGGCCATGCTCCTTACGGTTGAGGACACCGGCCATCTGGAAGAAATCCAGGCGTTTGAGATGGGCGACCGGCCGCTGACGCTCCAGGTATCCAAGGTGAGTATTACCGGAGGAAAAGAGGTAAAGGGAGCCGGAATGGCAATCTATGAGATGGACGGCCAGGGAAATGTGTCGGTGCAGCCCCTTATGGTCCGCCGTCCCGGCGAGGGCGGCGCATATGAGGAGGTGGAGGCCAGCTGGGTATCCGGAATGGACGGGATCTATACCCGGGAGGAAGCGGAAGCAGGGGAGATTCCGGAGGGATTTGAGGCCGGTGATCTGAAGCCTCATATAATCCGCTACATTCCGGAGGGGGATTATGTTTTGGAGGAGGTGACCACCCCCTACGGATTTCTACAGTCGGTCCGCGTTCCGTTTACCATCCGGGATACCGGGGAACTGCAGTCGGTGGAGATGATTGACCGCATCCCCGACGGAGAGCTGGAACTAGTGAAATCCGATACCGACGAGCCGGAAATGAAACTGGCCGGGGCGGAGTTTCAACTGTTGAACCGGACGCTGGGAATCGTGTGTGGGACCGTGGTGACGGATGAGCAGGGCGCCGCGAAATTTCCGGCCCAGCCCATCGGTTATCAAAACAGCCAGGGTGAATTTACCCCGTATACCTATGTGTGTACGGAGACCAAAGCGCCTGCGGGTCATATGCTGACGCTGCCGAATTATGAGTTTCAGTTCCAGTATGAGGACAGCAACACCCCGCTTCTGAGGGTAGAATACCGGCCTGCCAACGACTCCAACCGGGTCAGGGTGGACAAGGTGATCCGGGATACCGGAGAACTGTTGGAGGGTGCTGCACTGCAGATAGAGCGCACGGATCATCCGGAGGCACCGGAGAGTGGAAAATGGGAGGTGGTGGACCGATGGATCAGCACCAGGCAGCCCCATTACAGCAAGGGTTTAGAGGCAGGAACCTACCGTTTGGTGGAGACGCAGACGCCGGGCGATGGGTACCCGGTTCTGGCGGAGCCCATTTTATTCGTGATTGAGGACGGGATGCGGGAAGTGCTCCACCTGACGATGCCAAATGACACGACCGCGGTGGATATCGGGAAAACCGTCGGCGCTTCCCAAACGCTGCTGGCGGGGGCCAGGCTCGCGCTGATCTGTAAATCCGACGGAAGAACCGTGGAGGAGTGGACGTCGACGGATCAGGGAGCCCACCGGATCTATGGGCTTCCAGCCGGTACCTATATCATCCGGGAGCTGGAAGCGCCGTCCGGTTACCGGAGGGGCGAGGATCGGGAGATTGTGGTGGATCCGGGTGGAAAAATCCAGGTATTTCAGTACGAAAACTACAGAAAGAGCTCTGGGGGAGGCGGGGGAACGCCGGATATACCGCCGGAAACCTTTATCAGCTTCCGAAAGGCAGATGCCAATGGAACCGCGCTGCCTGGGGCGCAGTTTACGTTTTACAACCAGGACGGGTCCGTGCTGGGAATTTCGGTCAGCGACAGCAGCGGAATGTTCCGGATTAAAAAGCCTGCGGACGGCACCTATACCTTCCGGGAGACCGGAGCTCCGTCGGGGTATGCATTAAACAGTCAGGTGTTCAGTTTTACAGTCCTGAACGGAGTGGTGGAAACGGGAGTCTACCAGGTGGAGGATGCGCGGCTGGAAGTGCCGCTTCACAAGCTGGACGGTGAGACGGGACGGGGAATTTCAGGCGCTGTGCTGCGGATTACGGAGCCGGATACCGGAAAGATTCTGATGGAAGCCGGGACGGACGGCGAGGGCCTGGCTGTGTTCCGGCCATCCGGGCCAGGGAGGTACCGTTTGGAAGAGGTTCAGGCGCCGGAGGGCTACGTGAGGACGGAGGCACAGATGGAATTTTCAGTGCTGCCGGATGGAACAGTGGAGGGGAATACCTGCGTGTACAACTTCCGGGAAGAAACGAAAATCGGCAGAATCACGGCCTACTATAAAACCTCTCTGAGAGGAGACGGCGTGCTGCGTTTCAGGGGACAAACGCCGGAGCTTGTCAAAACAGGGGACGATACACCGTTAGAATGGATCGCCGCCGGGATTTTAATTTGTCTGGCAGGTATGATAATATCCGGCGGGGAGGAACTTAGGAGGAGAAAACGGGAGAGAGATCGGAAACGATGCGGGCCGAATGAATTAGAGGGTCACAATAAGCTGAGCGCACACATGACGGTTAAACGTGTATGCTCCGGGCGGCGCTTGTATACAATTTTCTTCCTGGTCCTGCTCGCTGCGTTTCTCTTCCTAATCCCTGTGTTTATGCCGCCCGCGGCAGCGGGGCAGCGGCTTTGGACGGAAATAAGGGCAGAATCCTTGGAAGGTGTGGATACGGAGATGGATGGTGGTTCTGAGGATTTGGAGGATGAAAACATCTCTCAGAATTTTCCGTTGACGAAAGTGGTGGATGGCCGGAAGTATGTCCGAAGCAGGGTGGAGCGAAAGTGCATCACCGGTCTTTTGGCCACTGTCCCCGGAAGAATCAAAACGGTTCTGAGCGATCCATTTCAGGATTTGCCGCAAAATCACATTCCGGCCGCGGTGATCGAATATGAGGGCCGGCGTTACGGGCTGAAAAGTTATGAAACCATACCCGCAAAAATAGGCGGCAGAACGCTGGAGGTGAAAAAGCAAATCACATATCAGGGGCTGGGGGCGGAAGAAAATCCGCCTCAGACTGCCCGCTTGGAGGTGAAAGATCCGGTGACCGGAACCGAAAGCAGTGTGGTTATGCCGCTTTTGAGCAGTTGTTTTTCCAATGAACGATGGGAGAACGGTTTGGACCTGAGAATTGTGGCCGAGGACTGTGACGCCGGGATATTTCTTTTGGGAAATGCGCTGGTTCAACTGCCCGGGGATAACCCGGACGCCCCTTCCGCTGATGTCATAAACACAGACCTGTGCGCCGCCCTGCTGGAAGATCTGGGACTACCGGCTGATTGCTGCCAGATCACGGAGATCCACTGGGACGGGCCTTCGTACGAGGAAAACGACACGGTAAACAGACGCCTGCGGGTCAAGGGACAGCTGTTGGTGCGGGACTGCGAGGCTGTGTATGGGGGAATGGCTGCGTTGAATCCGCTGGACGGACAGCAGATTCAGGCGGTGTATGAGGAGTTGGAGCCGCAGGAGTCGATGGAGACAGGCAGGAAGGCAGAGGGGGCGGTTGGGGCTGCGGCATCGGCGGGAAACCTCCGGATATTGGAGTATACGGCCGTCTATGAGCGGTCTGGGAGAAAAGGAGGGGATGATGTGAATTATAAAGAGGTGAGGCGCAGCGCCGCACGGTTTATTCCGGGGGCATTGGTGGTTCTGTTTTCCGTCGGCCTGATCCTCTGCTGCGCCGCGGCCATCCGGGCCGACCACAGGTACAGTCAGGACCAGGAGTCTTATGAGGCGGTCCGAAAACTGGCCAACGCCGTCTCGGACGGGGAACAGGTTGAGGCAGTTGGGACTATGGAAGCGGCAATTTTGGGTGTAGGAAAGTGGAAAACGAAAAAATCCTTCGGTGCGCCGGAGAAGTCAGGGGCGGTTTCCGGCGCATATGGGAAAACTCTTAGTATGCCAGGAAAATTCCCGGGTTTGCCATCGAAATCCCCGGGGTTGCCATCAAAATTCCTGGGTTTGCCATCGAAATCCCCGGGGTTGCCATCAAAATTCCCGGGTTTGCCATCAAAATCCCTGGGTTTACCATCAAAAACCGCAGTTGTGCCTTCGAAAATCCGGTCCGCAGCGCGTCACGCTGCTGGTACGGCGGTTTGGGGAAATCGTGGCTTGGGCGGCTTGGCTGAACACCGTGCTACCGGCGGATCCGTACCGGCTGTGCCCTGTACAGCCAGCCCGTCCATACCGGCTGCCCATCGCGCTACCGCCCCGTCCATACCGGCTGCCCGTCGCGCTACCGCCCCGTCCGTACCGGCCGAACGCCATGCAGCGCACCTCCCTACCCTCCCCGCCGATCCATCCAACGATGTCATTGCCCTGCCGGATATTCAGGAAGAAGCGCTGAGGAAAATGAACCCTGAATACTGTTTTTGGATCTACATACCGGGCACACGCATCAATTACCCTGTGGCGCGGCATTGTGACAATCAGTTTTATCTCAGCCACAGATTTGACGGAGGAGAGGGCGGGTGCGGCAGTCTCTTTGCGGACTGCCGGGAGAAGCCTTTATCCGGGGCGGAAACCTTAGTTTACGGCCATAATATGAAGGACGGTACGATGTTTGCGGGCTTGAAGAACTATTTGGATGAGGACTTCCGGGTGCGGCATTTGAACATTTACGTCTATGATGGCGGCGCGTGGAATAGTTATGCGGTGGAGTCGTGTTCGGTTACCGGAATGGAGGAACATGCACTGCAGGAATGCGGGCAGGAGATGGGGCGGACGCCGGATTCCGCCGGGACTGCCCCCACACCGGATTCGGCCGGGACGGCCCCTACGCCGGATTCCGCCGGAGCTGTCCCCACGCCGAACACCACCGGAGCAGCCCCCGCACCCCCTAAGTATTTGACGCTGCTCACCTGCCACAGCGGCGGGCGCAGGCTGGTGGTGCGGGCCGCTGCGAACGGGAAGGGGGCGCGGCTATGAGAGGACAGCCTGCGGCCCGGATTTATCTCCGGATGTTACTGACAGCACTTCTTGTGTGCTTCCTGGCGGCCAGCACAGCTTTTGCCGGAACAGACGGAAGCCGGGAGGAAAGCCTTGTGATAAACCAGGACCAAAATATGAGAAAGACGATCCGCCAGGCCACCTTCATGGATGCCGCCGAGCGGGAGCGCTTTGTGCGGCCGCCGGAATACTACACGGATGAGTCCGGGGAACGATACCGGCTGGCGGATTGGAATGTGGAGTGCATTCCGGAAGAAACGGCTGGTCACGACGCGGAGAAGGAGGTAGTTTACCGGGCGGTGGAAGGGGCGCAGGTGATTCCCTGGCAGATTACGGTGGAGGAAGACCAGGATGGGGAGAACGCCCGGGGAGTGCTGGAAATGACGGAAAAAACAGTGCTGGATGAGCGCTGGTCCGATGAATTTTCCGTGCCGGTCACGTTTCATTCCTATGGGGCTGAGCAGTATGAGCTGGGAGAAATTATGATCCCGGCGGGTCAGGAACTTCCGCCGTCCGAAGCGTACCGGGAGGAACTGCTGCGGGTTCTGGGCCTTAAGAGCAGCGATTATGTGGTGGAAAACATGGTTTGGGACGGCGAACCGTATATGGACGCAGGCGGCGAGGTCTGCCGGGATGCCGTCGCTGTTGGGAAAAAACGGGTGGCGGATTACCGGGTGGTCTATGCGGGGCAGATCGTGCGGACGATTCCGGAGCGCTATTGCCTGAAAACCGTCTATGAGCTGAACATTCCGGTCCGGGAGCCGTCGGTGAGCGTGATCCGCGAGACCACGTCAGAGGCAGAGAAGCCTGTTCCGGAAAACGAAAATGGGAAATTCTGGTACCTGATGCGCAGCGGAGTGGTGGTCACCATTGCAGTGGGGCTGTTTGCGATTTTGTTGGGCACGATTGTGCTTCTTGCAGCCTGGCGGAGGGAGGAGAGAAGAAAAAAGAGGAAATAAAACGAATGCGCCGGGGCTTGAGCCGCCAGGGGGACATGTGGTAAAATGGCGGTGACGGGCGGTAAGCGCCCGAAAGAAAGGAGCATGCGATATGAATCCGGTTTATGATAAACTGCTGCGCTGCTATGACAGCGTGAAGGACAGAATTCCGTTCGCACCGGACGTTGCGCTGGTGCTTGGGTCCGGGCTGGGGGACTATGCGGACCACATTCAGGTGGAGGCAGCCATCGACTACCACGAGATTGAGGGATTTCCCATCTCCACTGTGCCCGGACACAAGGGCCGTTTTGTATTCAGCCATATCGAGGGGGTACCGGTGGTGCTGATGCAGGGGCGGGTCCACTATTATGAAGGGTATGCGATGACAGACGTGGTGCTTCCCATACGACTTATGAAGCTGATGGGGGCCAGGATCCTGTTTTTGACCAATGCGTCCGGTGGCGTCAACTTTGATTTTGCGGCGGGAGATTTAATGCTGATCCGGGATCAGATTTCAAGCCTGGTGCCGTCGCCGCTAATCGGTCCCAATCTGGACGAGCTTGGACCGCGGTTCCCGGATATGAGCCATATTTACGATGAGGACCTTCGCAGCCTGATTCGGGAATGTGCGGCGGAACTTGATATCCCGTTACGGGAGGGCGTCTATGTCCAGTTCACCGGCCCGGCTTATGAGAGTCCCCAGGAGGTGCGGATGTGCCGGAGCCTGGGCGGCGACGCCTGCGGTATGAGCACGGCCTGCGAGGCGGTGGCGGCAAACCACATGGGAATGAAGATCTGCGGTATTTCCTGCATTTCCAACCTGGCCTGCGGCATGACGGATCAGCCCCTCAGCCACAAGGAGGTTCAGGAGACCGCCGACCGTGTGGCGCCCAGATTCCGGGAGCTGGTGACAAGGGCAATCGGGCGTATGGGTTCCTTGTAGGACGAACCAGTTTAGAAGGAATTTAAAAAAAATTAAAGAAAAAGACATAGCAATCGCCGTGGTTTCGTAGTAATATGTATCATGTATCCGAGCCGGGGGCTATTCCGGCGCGGATAACTGAGGAGTATTTTGTGAGAAGCAAAATAACGAAGAGGAGATACTGAATTATGAAAAAACATTATTTAGCCATCGCAGTGCTGGCACTGGCGCTGGGAATGACCGCCTGCTCTTCCAAGAAGGCGGAGGAGACCACTGCCGCCCAGACAACTGCAGCGGAGACAACCACGGCGGCTGAGACGACCACAGCGGCAGCTGCATCTGAGTCCGATCAGGATGAGGATTATTTTTACGGATATGTGAAGGAACTTACGGATCAGATCGTGACGGTTGAGGACGACGAGGGAAAACAGGTGAAGTTTACATACGCGGATGCGGAATTCTCGGATGACCGCAAGCTGGGAGTGGGCGACGAGGTTGAGGTTTATGAAGGGTATGCGATGACAGACGTGGTGCTTCCCATACGACTTATG
>QFCH01000594.1_pt1 | contig 28308 bp, 26 predicted proteins | sample 5346071 | NCBI WGS metagenome assembly QFCH01 (sample SAMN09062255, study PRJNA434731) | Human gut metagenome, whole genome shotgun sequencing project. | isolation source: stool timepoint B chromium assembly | host: Homo sapiens | collected 2015
TTTATCATAGAAGAACCTTTTAAACATTATTTTACAGAAAAAGTTTCATACTCTCATTTTAAGTGCTGCTATATTTTCTATTGGAAAAAACATTGTTGCTACTGCCAAAATAATACCTGCAGTTACTAAAAACGGTATATGGTTTGCCATTGATTTACCTTCTCTCTTGCTTTTTTAATATTATTTCGTCTTAATTATATAATTCTATTAACTGATAAATCTGCTTATCAAAGTATATGCTGTAGCTGTATAGACAAAAATTGCTACACCTACAAATATCATAGCATCTTTCTTCGTCCCTTTATCATAACAATCCTTTGTAGTTGTTAGGAGCCTTAATCCCATAAAGACAAATATAATTGGTATTATTATATTATAAGACATTATGTTCATCAATCCAAGAGAAGAAAAGATAAGCGTTAAAACGGTAAAAATTGCTTTTGAATGAGGAAAATGAAAAAAATTCTGAAAATCTCTTGACCTGTACGCAGCGTACATACTTATACTATCATTACAAGGAGGTGTTTCCGATGTTATTGAATGAAATTGTAAATGAAGTCGGAATGACAAAGCGTGCAGTTAAGTATTATGAAGAAAAAGGATTGCTGTCAGTAGATAAAGATAGCAATGGTTATCGCAACTACTCTGTGAAAGATGTTGAAATTTTAAAAAAGATTTCAGTATATAGAAAGCTCGGTATTGGTATTAAAGACATACAGAGTCTTTTGGAGCGTGGTGATAAAAGCATTCTTCTTCGTATTTATCAAGAAAAATTGCAGGAAAAAGTTTTACAAGATTCAGAACTTGAAGCTTTGAAGCAATTCATAGATGATGGCAATGCAGACAAAGCAAATGAGTTACTTGATTACCAAACTGTCGAAAATGCAATTGAGTCTTTGTTGCCGGGCAAAGAATGGGGCGATTACTTAAAAAGTCACTTCAAACCATTTCTTAATGTCAGATTACGGACTCCAGAGCAGAAGCAAGCCCTGCGGAATATATTAGAGTATTGTGATGAAACTACATTAAAAGTTCCTTTTATTATGGGAATAGGTGTGAAGATGGCAGGCGGAATTGCTCAAGAAACAAGAACCGCAGACGAGATGATAGCCTATTATCGTGATATGAGTGAAAGCGAATACGAAAGATTAAAAGAAATGGTGTGGAAAGGGGTTAAAATGAAAACTGGTATTATGAAATACCATCCGTCATTTGTTGCACAGAGAAAAATGCAGAAAGAGTTGCAAGATAAAGGCTATAATGATATATTCATTCCTAACTTGATGGTTCTGTCTCCGCAGTATGCAGAATATAAGAAAGCCTTAGATAAGGTGAACGATAGAATATGCAGAGCGCTTGGAATGCACTATGATAGCAACTACAATTTAGTTATAAAAAAGCTTGAGTGAATATGTTATAATAGTTTTACTGTTGGCGATGGTGTTTTAGAGGAACATTATGAATCAAAATAAAATGAGCGGGGAAAGTTAATGAACGAATTTGAACAGAATAAAAGTATATATGAAAATGCCTGGAGAGGCACATATTTAATTATACCGGTTAAAGTGCGTGAGAAAAAAACGTTTTATTTATCGAACTGGAGGTGTATTCCGTTCGATGAGACAGACGAAATGTCAGATAAATCGGATCTTCTTAAACGAAGGTGTGAGGCTGGTTATGTAAAGAAGTTTATGCCAAATGATGAAAAACAGATGATTCAATTTACGGGAAACGAAAAGATACGATTTTCAAATCAACAAATATATCTATTTGAAAATGGCATCGGATTTTTAACATTGTTTGTTTTTTGCCACAATAATGATATTGAATCCGTTTATAAGCTTGTAAACAATGGGTATATAGGGGCATATAAGGGAAAAGATACATATGAAATTTTATATGATGAAATTACAAGGGTGATTGATCCTTTAAATTTGGAGATTTTCACGAAGGATAAATCCTTGCTGTTAAATGAATCCTATGTACATAATGTCGCTTTTGTGGAAAAAAGATTTCAGAATCTGGAGACATTAGAGCAGATTACTTTAAATGCGCACAAGCAGATCAGACTGGAAACAGTTTTTAGAGATCAATCAGAGAAAGATATTTGGTACACGTTTGGTGCGCGTGATGTAATAAAAGAAACATATCGCTGGGGATGCTGCATTTCTACGTTAGATATTTCTTTTGTATATCAGGACGATATTTTAGAAAAAACGATGGATCCGGAAGATATTCGTAAAAAAATGATCTTAATATCGGCAGGTGATTTATTACTAACGGTTCTTGTATTGATTCAAAAATATACGTGTATGCAGCTCAATGGCGAGATGCACAATGAACTCTATGAAAGCGGAAACAAAAAGAAAAAAAGCGAAAGAAGAAAAAAGATTAAGCAATTAAAGAAGAAAGCGTTAGATTTTCGGGCATTTGGAACACTGGCGCCTTCTCAGGTTTCCAGATGGAACAATGTATGTGAAACATATCGTGGGCTTTTGGAAGTTCACGGAATCGATGAAGCGCTGGTAGAGATTGAACAAAAGATAGATTCATTAAGCGTTGAACAGGAACAGCAGGCTGCGGAAAAGCAAAATGTGATTACTTCGGTAATCATAGTTCTTGGTTTTGTATCTATTGTTGCATCAATCATGACGATTATAGATTTGATATTGAGCGGCGGCACGATAATGGCAATAGCAGGAATCGTGTCAACATTGTCTTTATTAATTTTGGCGATAGGCTGGGTAAAAATATTTGCAAGAAAGTAATTATGAGGGGGGAGTAAAAGAAAATGCTTAGAGGAAATGCAAATTTATATGTTATACAAAAAAATATGTCAGGTGCATCAAATCAGTTTATGCTGAAATTGAATAGAGAGCAAAAAACACTGGATTTGTATGTGCGAATAAACGAAGAAAATCTGCGCAGGTTTTATACGTTACGGGAAGATTTTGATTTATCAGAGTATGTGATTTTTGAAAAGAAACAATCTTTTTCCTGCCTGTACGGGAGAGCGGAATCACCGACACCGTTTGGGCTGTTTCAAATTCAAAAGGTAGCAGCAGAGGCGTATGTCAGCGGATATTATGCAAAATATGATAAAGTAAAATTTTTTGGATATTTGGTGATATTTGAAGACTATTTGATTCACAGCGATTTGTATCTGGCGGATGTGACAGAAGCTGATATGAGAGAAGGACGGGCAAAATCAGTTAGCAAGGCAGATCAAGGGACGTCAGGGTGTATTCGGGTGTCGCAGGAAGTTGTCGATTGGCTGATTGAAAATGTAGAAGAAGGAAGTTTGGTTTATTTGTAGGAGCAAAAAGAGATGGGAGAAAACGTAAATATTAGTAAAGTGATTGAATTTTATTCAAACATAACGGAAGAAAATTATAAAGAAAGATTTCCGGTTACTTATAAATTTTTAAATGAAAATCCAGGAAGTGGACCATATTATAAATTAGCAGAGCTGTTTGTTTCAGATGGAAGGAACGTGACAGATGATCCCTATGATTTGAAATTTTATGAGCATCTGAAAATGTTAAATTTAAGGGACAGATATATATTTAAAGCAGATGAACTTGTGGCAAAGGTTGCTGTTTTTGAACCATTTGTTGATAAAGAGAAAACAATAGTTAGTCAAAAGTGGCATTTGCTAATATCGCTTTATGCATATTTAGATTTTGTGAATAATAAATTTAAATTTGAAGACTCGAAAATATATAAAAAAAATAGAAAAGATGGCATTAATTTTGAGGAGATAATAACAGGGACAGAAAAAAATTGGAATTTGATTAAAGGAACCGGATATCATTATGATGCATTAAAACTTTGGATGGCAGAGGCCGCAGGTATAGAAAATGTACATCAATATATACATTTAGAAAATAAAAAAGGGTGGCAGGTGGAGATAAAATGGGGCATAGTAGAAGATAAAATAAGGTGTAATTATAAGCAAATTTAATAAAACGATGAGCGTCGGATTGAAATCTGCTTATTTTGGCAGGAGCAGTCGGAGAAAATAATGGAACATAAGAAAAAAATAGTACATGATTTTGATTTTATCGGAAGAATATTAGAAATATTAAAAATTTTACAAGAAGAAACGGATGAGTACACAACAATTTCTCAAACTGAGATTTTGGGATTAATGAGGGAACGTGATCATCCTTGTTCTGAACGAACATTAACGGATTATTTAAAGGTAATGATGAAAGAATTAAATCCAGAAGAAGCGGATGGTTTTGTTGACAACAGGTTTACGATTGCCGACTACAAGATTATCCCAAAAGGATTGGAAGATAAGTTACATGCGCGTGATGTCGGATTAAAGAAAGAAGGTTCAAAGAAGCTTCAATTGAGAGGGCTTCGATACAATCAATTATTTTCATTTGAAGAATTGAATCAGATTGTAGAGGCTGTATTATTTTTGAAAAATATTGATTCAGAGACAAAGAAGAAATTAATCAAAAAGCTGCAATCTTTATCCAGTGTAAACTATCCTAAATATTCTCCTTTTATCAGTGAGACAACAGGAAAGATTAGTAACAGTATTTCAAGTGTATTCGAGGATTCCAGAGTTGATGAGGCACTGGTCAGAGAAAATTTACGGCGTATTCGAAATGCGATTGAAGCAGATCATGGAAGAGGAAAGAAAATTTCATTCCACTTTAATGGATATAATGAGAAAAAGGAACTTGTTCCAAGAAGGAATAGATCCGGTGAAAAAATGACATATGTAGCCAATCCGTATTATGTGATTTTGTATAACGGGAAGCATTATCTGATCTGCAGCGTGGAACCTTACGATAACGTTGCATTTTACAGAATCGATCTGATGTCTGATATTACAGATAAAACGAAGATATCTGTATTAGATAATGAAACGGCTGTTTCAGAGATAAGAAAACCAAAACGTCAGGTAAAAGGGCTCCCGACAGAATGGAATGATAAAGTTGCATCTCAATTTCAGTCAGAGCATCTGTATATGTTTTTTGGAGATCCGTGTCAGATAAGGCTGAAACTGGACCAGGAAAGATATACACTTTTACATGACTATTTTGGTGACAGATATACGTTTATTCAGCACATTGATAATCGATGGGATGAAGTGGAAGTGATCTGCGTTCCAAAGGCAATGGAATCATGGGCAATGCAGTGCGCGGATTACGTGGAAATATTAAAACCTATAGAATTAAGAAACAGTATTATAGAAAAGTGTAAGAAAATTTTGAAACGTTGTGGACAATAAGTTCGCAACGTTTTTTTAGATAAAAAGGCAGCGAAACATTATAAATAAGTTCATAAGTTGAAAATCGCAGCTATTTTTATAAACTGCAATATGTTGCGGGTTTGTGCGGTTATAATAAAGACATACTTCTGACAAACAGATTACTTAGATGAGGAGGATCATGGATTATGAGATATTATGGTTTTGTACTTCATGCAAAGGCTGAGGAAATCAAGGAAAATGCAAGAATTAATCTTAAAGCGTATGCCTATGAAAATCCTATTTCAGCTATGAATAATTATTTGTATAAAAGTATGAAAAATGATATATGCTTTTTGGCGTACAGAGAAGAAGAACATTCGATTTTTGCAGTATTTTCTTATGATGAAAAAAAAGGATTGTTTCAAGAGGCTTATGATTATATTTTAGGAATGTTAAATGATAATTTTAACATCAGAAGAATCAGGGAGAACCCCCATGAAATAACAATGTTTCAATTCCTTGAGTGCTTTCTTGAATCAAAGCGAAGAGATTACTCGACTTTTTCAAGCAGGTTTATTGAGGATACGAATTTATGGATCTATAATTATTATCATGATGAATCAAAATCATTTCATTATGACTTTAAGGAGTATGTTATTTCAGAAAAGAAAACAAAAAACAATCCAATATATGATCCTAAATTTGTAGATGAATTATCAAACATAGAAGCCCATGAGAATGTTTCGGGATACAGTGGAAATATGGTTCATTATATCATATCAGGTCGTAGTGTGGCTGCGGCAAAAGATATGACGGAAACACTGATGCAGCGTTTACTGAAGGCAAATAGAATTAGCAGCAGGCGTATGGAAATTATCAGTGAGATAGCGCCGGATATATTTAAAATAAATAATCACCTGGAAGAGATTATAGAGAATAATTATGGGGGCGTCATTGTTTTTGATCTGTCGGAAAAGTTTGGATATGACCCTGTAGACTATGCAATGACAAGTCAATATTTAGAAAAATTATTGAAGAAATACCGCAATCATTGTTTATTCGTCTTTACATATAATATGGAACATCCTGGTTTTTCATATTTTCTTTTACCCCAAATAAAAAAATATGTGATTCCAATTAAGTTAAGAGAAGGTGTTGGCGACAGAAAAGCAGCTGTGTGCTATATGAAAGCGTTGATAAAAGGGTCAGAATATGCAAAGTATGCGGATCAGGCAGGCGAGTTTATGGCGCAGTTCCCGGGAACGAAATTTTCTCAGACAGACGTGCTTATGGCTTACGAACAGTTTGAAGCGTGGTGTTTGAATAAGAATATACTGCAGGCCTATCATTATGACATTTCTGAAGAATTTATGCTGGATAGAGATGCGCATGGGGAATCTTTTTATGATAAGTTAAAGAAACTGGTTGGTTTGAAAATTGTTAAGGAACAGATTGACAATATTATTGCAGCGGATATTGTTGAAAAAGAAAGGAAACAAAGGAAAGGTAAAGATTATCAGGCAAGTTCTATGCACATGATTTTTAGTGGCAATCCCGGTACGGCGAAGACAACCGTTGCAAAATTATTTGCCGGAATTGCAAAAGAAAAAGGAATTCTCAAAAGTGGTGCATTTGTAGAGCGTGGCGGAATGGATCTGGATGACTTTGGCAGCGCTATGACAATCAGAGAATCTTTTCTGGCAGCAAAAGGCGGTGTTTTGTTTATAGATGAAGCATATTCTCTAAAGAGCGATACTGCTATTACGGTACTTCTTCAGGAAATGGAAAACCAAAGAGACAGCGTCATTGTTATTCTTGCAGGTTACAATGAAAGAATACAGGCATTTATGGAAAAAAATGAAGGACTAAAAAGCAGAATCCCTTATTGGATTGAGTTTCCGGATTATACTGCTCAAGAGCTGACCGATATTTTTAGGCTGATGCTGAAAGCGCGTGGTTTTAACGCCTCGGAGGATGCAATCATGGAGGCGCATTACATATTTGAAAAAGTAAGACATACAGACAACTTTGGAAATGGAAGATATGTCCGTCATCTGATGGAACGTGCGGCACAAAATCAGGCGGTAAGATTACTTTCTGAAAGTGAAAGTGCAAGCCATATCCCAAAAGAGAAATTGTTTCAGATTACAAAAGCAGATATCCGCCTGTTGAATGAAGGAACGAGAGAAGAAAGAGCAGCCGGGACTGCCAAAAAGGAATTAGAGGAACTGATCGGTCTTTCGTCTGCAAAAAAAATCATTCACAAGGCAATCGCAAATTATAAACTGAAAAAACTGTGTATGGAGAGAGGCATTCAGAAAGAAAGTGTTTCTTTACATATGGTGTTCACTGGAAATCCGGGTACAGCAAAGACAACAGCTGCCAGATTGTTTGCCGAAATTATGAAGGATGAAAAAGTGCTGCCGACTGGAAAATTTGTAGAAGCAGGACGTGCAGACCTTGTTGGTGATTATGTGGGATCGACGGCGCCTCTGGTCAGACGGAAGTTTAAGGAGGCTCAGGGCGGCGTTTTGTTTATAGATGAAGCGTATGCGCTGTGCGACAGTTATGAAAATGGATTTGGCGATGAAGCAATTCATACAATTGTTCAGGAGATGGAAAATCACAGGGATAACGTGATTGTTATTTTTGCAGGATATCCAGAACCTATGAAACAATTTCTTGACAGAAATCCCGGTATGCGATCGAGAATAGCATTTCATGTGGAATTTCAGGATTATTCAACTGATGAACTTTGTGATATTACAGAGTTAATGCTTAAAAAGAAACAAATGAAAATCACAGATGCTGCGATGAAAAGCTGAGACAGAATTATGAAACTGTGAGAGAAACCATCGATTATGGAAATGGTCGATATGTAAGAAAAATTCTGGAAGAGGCAGAAATGAATCTGGCAGAAAGATTACTGGAACTGGAAGAATCAGAGATTACTACAGAACTGGCAATGACGATTGAAGCGTGTGATATTCCAGAATCAGGAACAGGGAAATTACCTGCGAAAAAACAGATCGGTTTTGTGTGTTAATTTTGTTTTCAATTAAGCTGTTGTGTATTTGTATCTGTATACTGTAAAGCGTAAACAAGGAGACGTAAAGATTATGAAAAATGAAATTCAAACATCAATTCAAACAGTTTATGGCATGCTCTGGGAAGTACTGGCATTGTATGAAAAGACGGATGGTTATAACAGAATTCCGGAAGGCGAGAAAGCAGGGGATATCTGGGCGTATATGAGTGGTCGTTTGCTTGAGGTTAGAAAGTGTATAGATAAGCTGTTTTTGGGAGAGCGGGCGCTTTGTGAAAAATTACATAACATAGTGGATGAGACAGAATATTTTGTAAGGGCTTATGAAGTACCTGGTGTAGTAAAGCGGTGGAAACGGATGAATCCTCAAATATTATTCTTTGACTGTGCCTTTGAGCTTATGGAAAATTACCCGGATATATATAAAGAGATCAGCTGGGGATTGACAGATTTAAACCTTGCATGTTATCCGGATGAAACACTTACAGAAGCAAGAAAAAAATATTTTGCCTCAGCAAAGAAGAAAATTGAAGAAAATAATTTAAGATACACAAAGGAAAGGGTATTTCAGAATGAGTTATTAAGAACATTGACGTTTGTATTTGAGCATGATTTCAAGGCGTATCTTTAAATAAAATTTTTAAGAAGTTGGCAGTTGTTTTTGTAAGATAAAAGGACCTGGGATGTGGGATTGATATGAAGGAGCGTGTGAATGAATTTATGCAAATATGCCCCTGTTTTATTGACATATATTTGATTTGGTGTTAACCTCTATGTAATTTGCAAGAAACAAGGAGGAGAGCAAAATGAAAAAAAGATTAAAAACTGTTTTTACAATTCTTTTTGCTCTTATATTCAGTATATTTTTTCCTTCCTTTGGTTTGTGTGGCAATGAAGGTATTTTGGTGCAAAACCCTGGTTTGGATATTCGGGCAGAAGTAGAATATACGGATGATTCGGATCACGGGATTTTGCATCATAGTTTTATGTGCATGGAGGGCCAGAAGGGGCTCTTCTGGGCGCAGAATTTTGAACAGCCCAAGCCGATCTGCAGATTCTCTATTGAACTTTTTGGCATTTTTGTACTGTTTTCATGTATACTTTTGATTTATTTGTCATACATTCAGTTCTGTTCATCTCATTTTGAACGTTTCCTGTGGGAGCATGACATACTACTGGAAAAAGACGGAAAAAAGCGAGACATTGTTTTTAAAATTAAAAAAATACAGGATGTTATAAAGAAAGTGAGAAAAAATGAAAATTTTGATTTCAATGTTTCAGGGAATGCTCATTGGCCTGGGTTCAGTTCTTCCGGGAATTTCAGGCGGTGTTTTATGTGTGATTTTTGGTATATATAAGCCGGTGATGGAATTGCTGTCCAATCCCAGAAAGTACTTTTGGGTGCATATTCGTCAATTGTTTCCGGTGATTTTGGGCATTGGTGCTGGATTTCTCGGGGTTGCTAATCTATTGGCTTTTTTTCTGGAAAAATATCCGGCTCCATCGGTGTGCCTTTTTGTGGGGCTGATTGCAGGCATGCTGCCGTCTCTTATGCGGGAAGCTGGAAAAGAAGGCAGAACAAAAGGTTCCTGGATGGCGATGATGATTTCAGCCGTGGTGATTTTTGCTGTATTGACAGCGATGGAGATTTTGTCCGTGAAGCTTGTTCCCAATATGGGATGGTATGTTTTTTGCGGGGTCTGTCTGGCTTTAAGTGTGATTGTTCCAGGAATGAGTTTTTCTACACTGCTGATGCCATTGGGGCTGTATACACCATTTATTGAAGGATTGGGACATCTGGATCTGAGTGTCATTCTTCCCGGGGGAATTGGTGCTTTGGCGACCATCGTATGTGCTGCAAAATTGATGGATATCCTTTTAAAAAAATACTATTCTTATGTATTTCATGCCATTGTAGGCGTTGTAATCGCGGCAACAGTTATGATTATACCATTTGGAAGCTTTGCCCTGTCCCTGGGCAGTATGATGATAAATATTCTTTGTCTGGCGATAGGAATGATATGCGCGCTTCTCATAAATAAAATGAATTTAAATCAGTGAACTTACGGATAAAAGTTTGGCATGCAGAATTATTTCCTTGCAGGAAGCTGACGGTTGTTTTTTGATGAACTATTGACATTTTTGGCGTTTAATAGTAATCTCTTTGTGGAAGAAAAAATTAAACAACGATTGTATGATTTTGTATTTTGAAGCAACGGTATTTTTTACCGTTGCTCTGCTTTCAAATAAGAGTTAGATAATACTAATACATCAGGAGGAAATAGAAAATGAAGCTAAGTGAATTGAGCATTGGCAAGACTGCTACGATACAGTCTGTGGGTGGTTCCGGTGCTTTGCGTCAGCATTTTCTGGATATGGGATTGATTCAGGGAACCGAGGTGACGGTTGTCAAATATGCACCTATGGGCGATCCTATTGAATTGAGAATTCATGGATATGAGTTGACGATTCGTCTGGAGGATGCCAGAAATATCGAAATTGGAGAGCCGCACAAGCCAATGGCGGTTAAAAAGAAAACTCTGAAACCTGAAAAGCATCACCCAGGATATGGAGAAGGCGGAAAATTTCATAACCGTAAAGATGAGAATCCGCTTCCGGATAATGAAATACTCACATTTGCCCTTGTAGGCAACCAAAATTGTGGTAAAACAACATTATTTAATCAGCTTACAGGTTCCAAACAGCATGTCGGCAATTTTCCAGGTGTTACCGTAGACAGAAAGGACGGTGTGATCAAGGGACATGAGAACACGTTGATTACAGATTTGCCGGGAATTTATTCCATGTCTCCTTACAGCAGTGAGGAAATCGTGACAAGGGAGTTTGTAATCAGGGAAAAACCAAAAGGAATTATTAACATTGTTGATGCAACAAATATTGAACGTAACCTTTACCTGACCATGCAGCTTTTGGAATTGGGTTTTCCGATGGTTGTGGCCCTGAATATGATGGACGAGCTTAGAGAGAATGACGGATCCGTTATGGTAAATGAGATGGAGGCGGCTCTCGGCGTTCCGGTTGTGCCGATTTCTGCTGCAAAGGGGGAGGGGATTGAGGAGTTAATTCGCCATGCAATCCATGTGGCTAAATATCAGGAACGTCCGTTGGAAACGGATTTTTGCAAAAGCGAAGAGGGAATCCACCGGGGAATTCACGCGGTGATGCATTTAATCGAGGATCACGCAAAGCGTGCGCAAATTCCGGTGCGCTTTGCTGCCAGTAAGGTTTTGGAAGGTGACACAAAAATTCTTGAACAGTTAAAGCTGACTGCAAATGAGATTCATATTCTGGAGGAAATTTCCGGACAGACGGAAGAAGAAACCGGTATGGATCGGTCTGCGGCTGTAGCTCAGATGCGTTTTGATTACATTGAAGATATTTGCGCAGAGGCGGTTATAAAACCTAAAGAGAGTAAGGAACGGGTCAGAAGTCGTAAAATTGATCAGTTTTTAACCGGTAAATATACGGGGATTCCTGCATTTATCGGGATCATGGGGATCGTATTCTGGCTGACCTTTAATGTGATCGGTGCATTTTTGCAGGGGATTTTGGATTACGGAATCACTGCGCTTACTGAAGTGGTGGATATGGCCATGCAGGCTGCGCATGTAAACACAGTTGTGCAGTCCCTTGTGATTGACGGTATATTTAATGGCGTTGGCGGGGTATTAAGTTTTCTGCCGATTATTGTAACCTTGTTTTTCTTTTTATCTTTATTGGAAGACAGTGGCTATATGGCAAGAGTTGCATTCATCATGGACAAATTGCTGCGTAAACTGGGGCTTTCAGGACGAAGTATTGTGCCTATGCTGATCGGTTTTGGCTGTACGGTTCCCGGGGTTATGGCAAGTCGGACGCTGCCGTCAGAACGTGACCGTAAAATGACAATACTTTTGACTCCGTTTATGAGCTGCACGGCAAAGCTGCCTATTTATGCATTCTTTACGGCAGCCTTTTTCCCGAAGCATCGCGCCCTTGTTATGATTAGCCTGTATGTTTTTGGCATTGTGATGGGCATTTTAATGGCTCTGATTTTTAAGAAAACAGCGTTTAAGGGAGAGGCTGTACCATTTGTTATGGAGCTGCCCAATTATCGAATGCCTGGCGCAAAAAATGTAATGCATCTGTTATGGGATAAGGCAAAGGATTTTCTTCAGCGAGCATTTACGGTTATTTTTATTGCAACCATTGTGATTTGGTTCCTTCAGAATTTTGACACTGGTCTGAATATGGTAGCGGATTCTCAAAATAGTATTCTTGCCATGGTTGCCGGTGTGATTGCTCCGGTATTTACTCCGGTAGGGTTTGGAGACTGGAGAATTACAACTGCATTGATTTCAGGATTTATGGCAAAAGAAAGCGTTGTCTCTTCATTGACCGTGCTTTTTGGAAGTACGGCAATTTTGCAGGAAACCCTGACAACGATAGGAGCGGCGGCACTTCTTGTATTCTGCCTTCTCTATACACCCTGTGTGGCGGCCATTGCTTCTGTTAAGCGGGAGCTTGGTGGTAAATGGGCGGTTGTGATGGTGGTTGGCCAGTGCGTGATTGCCTGGATTGCGGCATTTGCAGTTTATCATATCGGAATGCTGTTTTAGGGGCGGACTGTTTTTGCCGGACATGCATTGGAAGTATGACCGACCATGCGTTATAAGTATTTGCAAAGTGAAGGCTGCTGTGTCAGAATAAGGGCATAATAATTGTGTAAAATATGGGAGGAACCGGTATGAATTATACAAAATTAGGCATGTCTGAATTAAATGTTTCCCGGATTTGTTTAGGCTGTATGGGTTTTGGGGATGCCCAAAAAGGACAGCACACATGGACCGTTGATGAGGATATTTCCCGTGGGATTATTCGCAGGGCGATCGATATGGGAATTAATTTTTTTGATACCGCAATCGCCTATCAGGGTGGAACAAGTGAACAGTATCTGGGCAGAGCACTGAAAGCTTATGCAAAACGCACGGATGTGATTGTAGCCACTAAATTTCTTCCCAGAACGGAAGCGGAAATCCAGGCTGGAATTACTGGGCAGCAGCATATTGAACAGATGATTGATAAGAGTCTGAAAAATCTTGAGATGGATTATGTGGATCTTTATATTTATCATATGTGGGATTATAAGACACCCCTTTATGATATTATGGAAGGTCTGAACCGTGTTGTAAAAGCAGGCAAAGCCAGATATATCGGTATTTCCAACTGCTATGCTTATCAGCTGGCAAAGGCTAATGCACTGGCACAGAGAGAGGGGTTTGCACAATTTGTATCCGTGCAGGGACATTATAATCTGATTTTCAGAGAGGAAGAAAGAGAGATGGCCCGGTTGTGCCAGGAAGATCAGATTGCCATGACACCTTATAGTGCCCTTGCCGGCGGACGATTATCAAAAGCACCAGGCGAAACGTCCAAACGGCTTCAGGAGGATGTCTATGCAAAATCCAAATATGATGCCATGGAAGGACCGGACCGTGCGATTATTGAAAGGGTGGAGAAACTGGCGTTAAAACGGGGGGTATCCATGACTGAGATCGCCCTGGCGTGGCTGCTTACAAAGGCAACAGCGCCTGTTGTGGGCGCAACGAAGCTTCACCATGTGGACGGCGCTGTTAAAGCTGCAGAATTGTCTTTGAATGGTGAAGAAATAAAGTATTTGGAAGAACCCTATATTCCCCATCCGCTTGTGGGGGTTATGGCACAAAACAACCGGTGAGATGATTTTTTTAAAATAAATTTGGATAGGAATCTTACCGATGATACAAGAAAATCATGAATTTACAAAACCCGTGTCCCGGACTGCATGCATCAGTGCAGCCCGGGACACGGGTTTTTGTAAAGGCTAAATTATGAAGTTTCAGGCGTTATAAAACGTCTTTTCGTTTAATATAGCCTGGCTTTTCCGGAGGGGCGATCACTTCTTTAACATGAATCAGTCTGGCGCCTTTATCGATCACGTAGTTTTCCACATAAACGTTTTCACCGACCAGCGTATTGGGCAGTAAAACACTGTTTTTAATAACGGCGCCCTGTTTTATGATACAGCCTCGGCCGATTACAGAATTTTCTACGGTGCCTTCAATCAGGCAGCTGTTGGATACGACAGACTTTTTAACATCAGCGGTTTCGAAGTACTGTGTCGGACAGGAATCATTGGTCCTTGTATAGATTGGCCAGTCATCATCAAAAAGTGTTGTGGCTGTTTTAAAATCGATAAGCGAGATATTGGCATCATAATAGCTTTTAAAATCGGTAATCGAGGCGAAAAATCCTCTGTGAGCCACGCCCCGGATATCCAGATCTTCACATTCGGCGCCCACAATGTCGGCCAGGGTATACATGGACGATGTTTTATGGGCTTTTTGAACAAGCTGGATAAAAAGCTCTTTGGTCATTACATATGTATCCATGAAAATATTTCTGTTTTTCGCATTGCCCCGGTTTGGTTCAAGAGAGAGAATTCCTTTCTGCCGGTTCAGATTGACAACGCTGCAGTTGAAAAATTTTTCATTGGCATTATCTACAGCGTGGTATAAAAGGGTAATATCGGCACCGGAGTCTATATGTGTCTGAAGAAGCTGATCGAAATCCATGGAATAAATCATATAGCTTGGTGCAATTACCACATAAGGACATTGCGTATGCTCAATACACTCCATGTTTTCAATAAAAGCGGCAACATCTGTATTGTAAAGATCATTGTCCAGGTTGGATTCTGAATAGAGAATACGCAGTTTGCCCCGCTTTGAATTAATGTTGTAATGACGCCCTGTTCCCAGGTGTTCTGTGAGCGAACGTGGTTTTCTTCGAATGTAAACCTGAATCTGATCAATTTCACTGTTGCTCATATTTGAGATTGGAAAGTCGATCACCCGATAACGGCCAAGGAAGGAAAAGGCACCAATCGGGCGGTAAGGCTGGAGTCCGTTGACATATACATGATTTCCGGAAAAATTGACAATACCAAATGCTTTACTCATATTATTCTTCCCCCTTTACACGCTTGGCTATAAGCTGGATGTGTTCACTGTCCGGATCTCCCACAACGGCATTTTTGCCGATGGTAATACCATCAGCTACAAGTGCACGCTGAATTATAGCCCCTTCTTCCACGGTGACACCGGGCATAAGTACACTGTCAATAATTTGAGCGCGTTCGCCTACTTTGACACCGGTAAACAGTACGGAATTTTTGACCGATCCGGAAATCACACAGCCCTGATTAATAAAGGCACGCTTAATATTGGCGTTGGGACCGATATAATGCGGAAGCGTGGTCGCATCTTCGGTGTAAATTTTCCAGCTGGGGTCATTAAGATCCAGCGCATTATTTTTGTCCAGAAGATCCATATTGGCTTCCCACAGGGAATCAATAGTTCCCACATCTTTCCAGTAACCGTTAAATTTATAGGCAAAAAGGTTCTTACCGTCGTTTAAAAGCTGAGGAATAATATCTTTACCGAAATCGTGATTGGAGGAATCGTTTTTCATATCTGCAAGCAACAGCTTGCGCAGCAGCTTCCAATTGAAAATATAGATGCCCATCGAAGCCAGATTACTTTTGGGTTTTTCCGGCTTTTCTTCAAATTCTATAATGCGTTCGTTTTCGTCTGTATTCATAATACCAAAACGACTGGCTTCTTTAATAGGTACTTCAATGACGGCAATGGTGGCATCTGCATCATGCGCTTTGTGGGCAGCCAGCATTTTAGCATAATTCATTTTATAAATGTGATCTCCGGAGAGGATGAGAATGTATTCCGGAGAAAATGTATCAATAAAATCGATATTTTGGGAAATAGCATCAGCGGTTCCTCGGTACACATTCAGATCAGTTTCAGCGGTTTCACGGGGCGGAAGAACATAGACACCACTGTCCTTGGCATCCAGTCCCCAACGTCTTCCGGCAGCAACATAGCTGTTGAGCAAAATGGATTCATACTGAGTCAGTACACCTACAACGTCAATGCCGCTGTTTGCACAGTTACTCAGCGGGAAGTCAATGATCCGGTATTTACTGCCATATGAAACGGCCGGCTTGGCCACCTTTTTGGTCAATTCATGAAGTCTGGAACCTCGTCCGCCGGCTAAAATCATTGCTAGCATATTGTTTTGTTTCATAATAAGCCCTCACTTTCATATTGATGCTGTAATATATTATACAATTTTTTGGAGAATTTTGCCATAATTTTGTGCAAAAAATCGATATTATTTAAGAAAAAATATTGTAAAGGATTCTTAAAAAAACAGCATCCGGTATTTTTTTGGCAGACTGTAATCAAATTTCTTAAATTTTTTTAAAAGATTTTGAAATTGCAGGTATAGTGTGGTATAATAGCACAAAAAGCTTTAATAATGATAAAATAGCTTTAATTGTGTGAGAGGTAGATATATGCTTAATGAAAAGAAAATTCGGCTGATGACCCGCACAGCAATTTATGAAAAACGTGAAGGTAAAGAAGATTTGAAAGTTAATTCCTATTGTGGCAGTGACTATGTCCGGTTTAATATGCTGAAAACGCTGATCGGTGTTACAATAGCTGTTTTTTTGTGCAGCTGTATTTATGTCCTGTATTCTTCCCAGGATCTTCTTCAGATGATTTTCAAGGTGGATCTGCTGGCTCTGGCAAAGCTTCTGATTACGGCCTACGTACTTTCACTGATTGTGTATGTTATTATCAGCGTTATGTTTTACCAGTATAAGTACAGCCGTGCTAAGAAACGTCTGAAACATTTTAATCATAATCTCAGCCTGATTGATCAGTATTCCCAGGATCTTTCCGTAAACGAAGAGACAGGAGGTAAATCAAAACATGACTAATTTTTTTGTCTATAAAGCCAAGATTACCAGGTTTTATAAAGAATTTGAGGCTTATTTTCAAATCGCCTTCAAGTTTATCATCGCATTTTGGGTATTCGGCTATGTGAATTCAAATCTGGGTTTTTACAAGGTACTTGACAACCTGGGAATCCAGACCGTTCTTTCACTGATCAGTGCGATTGTACCGTCTTCGGTTTTCGTGCTTCTGGTAGCCATTCTGTCCATTCTGCATTTATATAAGCTGTCCATGATTATGATGGTGCTGGCGCTTGTTGTATTTATTGTTTTTTATTTTTTGTATTTAAAGTTTGCCCCTGAACATGGCATTTTAATGATGGTAATTCCGGTGCTTATGCCCCTTAATCTCCACTTTATTGTGCCCTTGATTGCGGGACTTTTCTTTACACCGTTTACGCTGATCCCGATTGGCTGCAGTTTTATAATGATCAAGTTTGTTCATTATATTATAGAAGCTGCTCCTATGCTGGGAGAGAATACGCTGGATATTACGGCTATTGCACAGGCCTACCAGTATGTGATTGATCATGTTCTGGAGGACCGGGAGATGCTGTTATATATTTGTATTTTTGCAATTGTGATTGTGCTGACCTATGTGATTTCCAGACTGCCTTTTGATTATGCCTGGTATGTGGGTATTGGTGTGGGAACCATTGCCAGTATTGTAGGCATGCTTATCGGAAGCGGAATGCTGGATGCACAGATTTCCAACGGCGGTGTGATTCTGGGTTCCGTGATCGGTGGATTGGTGGCAGCGCTGATTCAGTTTATGCGTTGTACGGTTTCTTATTCGAGAAAAGAATATGTGCAGTTTGAAGATGATGATTATTATTACTATGTAAAGGCTGTACCTAAGATTTATGTTTCAAATCCCGAGAAAAATGTCCGTACCTTTGATGATGTATTTCTCAAGGATGCGTCATCTGAAACAATCCGCGAAATTGAACATGAAGGCCCTTCGGCGCCTGTGAAAGGTACGAAAAAGCCTTCAAAGCGCAGACGAATGGAGATCCTTCAGAAAATTCGGGAAGGAAGCGGTGCGGCTTCCGGGGAAGATGACTGGGATGATTTTTCTGATACATCTCAGCCTCCTGAAATGCCGGTTCAACCGGTAAGCGAAGAAAAGACACATGCGCCAAAAACAACGGTTAAACCGGAAGTAAAAACAGCCGACAGGCCGAATCAGGAGACAAAGGCAGCCGACAGCGGTTATGACCCATTGGATTACGGCGCCGACAGCAGCTATGATGACTTTTCCTATGATGATTTAGAGTAGCTGCCTATTTAAAATGATTCAAGATTGAGAAAACAGTACAGCATTATCTTATAGAGTTGCTATTGTTTCTGAGGGAAGGTGGCATATTGTTTGACAAAATTTTAGATTCAATAAAAGAGAGCTTTTCTTGGTTGTCGCTGCCGACCTGGGATTCGTTTGGCATCAGTTCATTTATTGAGATTTTAATACTGGCATTTTTAATTTACCAGTTAATTATGTGGATTAAAAATACGCGGGCCTGGACATTGTTTAAGGGGATTGTGGTTGTCATTATTTTTGCGATTGTTGCTTATCTGCTGAAGCTGACAACAATTCTCTGGATTTTCACAAAGACGTTTAATGTGATTGTCATTTCTATCTTTATTCTGTTTCAGCCGGAGCTGCGCCGTGCGCTGGAGCAGCTGGGACGGAAGAACATTGTGTCATCCATTTTTGGCACAAGTAATACCGAGGAAAAAGTTGGAAAGAACATGGACAAGTGTCATAATGAGATTGTCAAGGCTGTTTTTGAGATGGCCAAAGTCAGAACAGGGGCATTGATTGTCATGGAAAAACAGGTGCTGCTTAATGAGTATGAGCGTACCGGTATTGCCATTGATTCACTGGTATCCAGTCAGCTGCTGATTAACATATTTGAAAAAAATACACCGCTTCATGACGGAGCTGTATTTATCAGAGATAACCGCGTGGTGGCAGCGACCTGTTATCTGCCTTTGTCAGACAACGAGGAACTGAGTAAGGCGCTGGGAACAAGACACCGGGCCGCTGTGGGAATCAGTGAGGTGTCAGACAGTGTGACTATTGTCGTTTCAGAGGAAACCGGAAGTGTATCTGTAGCCAAAGATGGGCGGCTGTACCGCAGCCTCAGTGCGGAGGAGCTTAAAAAAGAACTGGCAGCACTGCATCGGCCGAATACAACCACAAAGACTTTGAAATTAAAACGTTTGAAAGGGATCATCAAAAATGAGAAAAAAACTAACAGATAATCTTGGAATGAAGCTGGGGGCTCTGGCTTTGGCTGTAATCATCTGGTTAGTTATTCAGAGCGTTGCTGACCCGGTAAAGACGGTAACAATTTCTAATGTACCTGTAGAAGTGCGTAACACGGAAGTATTGACAAAAGACGGAGAAAATTATACGTATACGGTGATTGACGGCGGTACAGCCAGTTTTAAAATTGAAGGAAAAAGTTCGATTGTTAATCGGCTGTCTGCATCTGATTTCTCTGCTTATGCAGATCTGGGAAAGATGTCCCAGGTTGGAGCGGTGCCTGTGGATATTGTAGCTAAACGTTATGCGACACAGGTGGAGATTCTTCCAAATACAAATACGCTTCAGATTGAACTGGATAAATATGTGGAGATGGGGGTTAAAGTCAATGTCTATACAACCGGTACGCCTGCACAGGGCTATGCGGTTGGCAATACTTACTGCGAGCCGAATATGATTAAGGTACAGGGACCGGAGAAGCTTCTGAATACAGCAAAGGAGCTGGCTGTTTATGTGAATGTCAGCGGTCAGAGTTCGGATATAACAACTTATCAGGCACCAAAGCTTTATGATAATAACGGTGAGGAAATCGATGAGAGCAATGTGGCTGTGGATACATCCGTGACGCCGGAAATTACTGTTGAGATTTTTCCCACAAAGACCATTGCCATAGAGGTGGACGTGATGGGTGCACCTGCAGAAGGCTATGCCGTTGTCGGTGATGTGGAATATTCTCCACAGCAGATTATTGTAGCCGGCCGGCCGGAAGATCTGGCAACCCTTTCCGACAGCCTGAATAAAACGGTGGAGTTGGACGGAGAATCTGAAACAAAGAGCGGCACTTTTTCCGTCAGCGAGTATTTCGATGAAAGTAAATTCAAGCTTGTGGAGGGGGATGACGGAATTGCCTATAAGATTAATATTGAGAAAAAGGTAACAGCGGTTTTAAATGTTCCGTTTGATCAGATTACACTGAAAAATAAAATTGAAGGTTTTGAATACGAACTGCAGGGGGATTCCGGTGTTTCTGTGAATATATCCGGTGTTTCTGCCGATCTGGATCAGCTTAAAAAGAATGAGGAAAGCTATGGATTTACCCTTGATGTGGGCGGCATTACTCAGGCTGGGGAATATTCGGTAAAACTGGAGGCTGTTTTGCCCGATGGTATCGGTCTGGCGACAGATCAATATGTGACCATTGTTGTCACTGCACCAACAGAAGCAGGTTTGGACTCTGAGTCCCAGTCTGCCAAGTAATATACATCAAATGAAACAGATACAGGGGGAGAGTCAGTATGTTAAGTGATAAAGTTGTCGTGAACAATCCGTCAGGTTTGCATTTGCGCCCTGCTGGATTGTTATGCAAGGAGGCAATGAAGTTTAAATCTCATATTACCTTTGGGGCAAAAGGCAGCGTGGCAAATGCGAAAAGCGTGCTGAGTGTGCTTGGAGCCAGTGTGAAATGCGGCGATGAAATCGAGCTTGTCTGTGAAGGTGATGATGAAGAAGCAGCTATGACAACCATTAAAGCGCTGATTGAAAAAGGATTGAAGGAGTGATTCCTTCAATCCTTTTCTTGACATTACAACTTTTATCTGATAAAGTATTATAAAAATAAAATCTCACTAAAAAGAATGGCGAGGTGCGAGATATGTTAAATTATAAAAAATATAAAAAAGTTCCGGTTGTGAATTACCCACAGCGTCAGTGGCCGGGAAAACAGATTGAGAAGGCACCGATCTGGTGCAGTGTTGATTTACGTGACGGTAATCAGGCATTGGTTGATCCGATGGTTGTGGAAGAGAAGATGGAGTTTTTCAGCCTGCTGGTCAAGTTGGGCTTTAAGGAAATCGAGATCGGATTCCCATCGGCTTCACAAATTGAGTATGATTTTTTAAGAATGCTCGTGGATAAGCATATGATTCCTGACGATGTTCGTGTACAGGTTTTGACCCAGTGCCGTCCACATTTAATTGAGAAAACTTTTGAGGCCATCGAAGGTATTCAAAATGTTATTGTACATATTTATAATTCCACCTCTACCCTTCAGCGGGATGTGGTATTTCATATGAACCGCGAGGAAATAAAGCAGATTGCTGTTGATGGAACCCGCATGGTTAAAGAATATGCCAAAAATTTTAAGGGGAATCTTTGGCTGGAGTACTCACCTGAAAGTTTTACAGGCACTGAACTGGATTTTGCCCTGGATGTGTGTGAAGCCGTGAAGAATGAGTGGCAGCCTACAAAAGATATGCCTATGATCATTAACCTTCCGGCTACTGTGGAGATGACGACACCGAATGTTTATGCGGATCAGATTGAATGGATGGATACCCATCTGACGGATCGTGAAACGGTCATTCTTAGTGTACACCCGCATAATGACCGGGGATGCGGTGTGGCTTCTGCAGAACTGGCTTTGCTGGCTGGTGCAGATCGTATTGAGGGTACATTGTTCGGCAACGGTGAACGGACCGGGAATGTGGATATTCTGACGATTGCCTATAATATGTTTTCCCAGGGAATTAATCCAAAGCTGGATATTGAAAATATTAATGAAATCATTGATGTCTATGAAAGATGCTGTAAAATGGATATCCATCCACGCCATCCGTATGCTGGAAAGCTGGTCTTTACTGCATTTTCAGGATCTCATCAGGATGCCATCAATAAAGGAATTAAGGCTATGCATGACCGACAGTCTCAGATATGGGAGGTACCTTATCTTCCTATAGACCCGTCCGATCTGGGAAGAAACTACGAGCCTATTGTACGTATTAACAGCCAGTCCGGAAAGGGCGGCGTGGCCTTTATTATGGATCAGTATTTTGGCTACAAGCTTCCAAAGGAAATGCACAAGGACTTTGCGGATGCAATTCAAAAGATTTCCGAAAAGCAGGGCGAGGTTACGCCGGAGCAGATTATGCATGCGTTTACAGATATGTATATCGAGGCCAAGGAGCCGCTGCACTTTATGCGCATTAAGATTGAGGATATCAGTGAACAGCATGATGTTTATGATACAAAGGTTCTTCTTACCTTTACAGATCACGGTGATCAAAAGACGATCGAAGGCTTTGGCAATGGTCCGATTGATGCGGTTAAACACAGTCTTTGTGAACAGTGTGGCTATAATATCCGTCTCATATTGTACAGTGAACATGCGCTGACTAAAGGTTCTGATTCCAAAGCGGCCAGCTATATTGAACTTATGGATGAAAATACAGGGCATACGGCATTTGGTGTGGGTGTGAGCTCCAATATTACCCGTTCGTCAATTCGTGCTATTTTCAGTGCGATGAACCGTCTGTTTTTCAACGCGTAGGCGATGCATATGGTGATTGCAAAAACACAGCATCTGGTGATTCGCGAGTTTACGACAGAAGACATTGATTCCTTATATGAACTTTATGATTCCTGGGCAAAAGGCCCGGGAATCTGTTTTCTGGAAGAAATGTGTCCGGGGATGGAGGGACTTTGCGATGATCCGGATGCGGAGTATGAAAAAATGAAAAGCTATATTCAATGGATGTATGGCTTTTATGGCGTGGGGCTGTATGCAGTTATAGAGGCAGACAGCGGCAGGCTGATCGGTCGCTGCGGCGCCTGGCCGGCAGAGCATGAAGATCTGTGGCTGCTTGAACTGGGGTACTTGATTCATTATGATTATGTCCGAAAGGGCTATGCAAAAGAAGCAATGCGTGCTATACTGGATTACATCCGCGAAGAAACAGAGTTTGAAAAGGCTGCGGCACAGATTTATGAAAAAAATGTGGCGTCAAGGCGAATTGCAGAGTCTTTGGGGATGCAGCTTTTCAGGGTTAAGCAACGGAATCAGAAAAATATATGTCTATATATGATGGATATTCACTGAGACTGCAGATTCGTGGATTGCAGTCTCGTTTTTTATTTGCTCTGAATTTCCCGCTTTTGGGGGCATGCAGGGTAATTAAAATGCAGGAGGTCGCGAAAAATGTTGGTTTCTGTTATTGTTCCATGCTTCAATGAAAGTGCGGTCATTGATGAAACATGGAAAACATTGTCAAAGGTTATGGGGGAGGATGCAGGCAGAAGGAATTATGATTATGAACTGATTTTTGTGGATGACGGCAGTTCGGATGACACCCTTGCCAGACTTAAGCGGGCAGCGCACGCCTGCTCTCAAATTCGCTATATTTCTTTTAGCCGGAATTTTGGCAAGGAGTCGGCTATGATTGCTGGGCTTGAGTATGCCGGTGGTGACTGTGTGGTGATTATGGATGCCGACCTTCAGCATCCGCCTCAGATGATCCCGGAAATGATCACCTATTACCAGGAAGGTTATGACCAGGTGATTGCGAAACGTAACCGGAAAGGGGATAAAAAGCGGGCCACGTTGATGGCCAGATTATATTATAAGGTTGTTAATCACATTGTGGATGTGAAGATGGTGGACGGTGTGGGGGACTTTAGATTATTAAGTCGGAAAGCGGTCAATGCACTGCTGTCTATGAGAGAATATAATCGTTTTTCCAAAGGACTTTTTTCCTGGATCGGATTTAAGGAAAAAATTCTGGAATACGAAAATCAGCAGCGGGCAGCCGGGGAAACAAAGTGGTCATTTAAGCGGCTTTTGTCCTACGGTATAGACGGACTGATTTCCTTTAATAATAAACCCCTGCGCATCTGCTTTATATTTGGCGGCATTCTGGTGTTTATCAGCTTTATTTATATTCTTATTACTTTTATACAGATTCTCTGTCAGGGGATCGATGTGCCCGGATATTTTACGACCATATGCGCGATTTTAATTATAGGCGGTGTTCAGCTGATCTCGGTAGGGGTCCTCGGCGAATATATCGGCCGGATTTACTATGAGGTTAAACAACGTCCCCATTATCTGGTGGCAGATACCAATGCCCAAAAATATGAGGAGTGTCATCAACAATTAAAAACTGAAACCAGTGATGAAACGGAGAAATACCATGATTGAAAAAGCGATGAAACTATATAAAAAATACGAAGAACTGATTCTTTATGTATTTTTTGGAGGCCTGACAACGGTTGTGAATATTGTTGTTTATGGTGTGTGCGCGGATCTGATCGGGATCCATTATCTTGTTTCAAACGGAATTGCCTGGATACTGTCTGTACTTTTTGCTTATGTGACCAACCGTAAATGGGTGTTCAAAAGTAAAAAAACAGGTGCGGCTATTTTTAAGGAATTTGGCCTGTTCGTGGGCGGACGGATCATGTCTGGACTGGGTGATATGCTGATTATGTTTGTATGTGTGGATGTGATCGGTCTGTGGGGAATGGTGGCCAAGATTTTATCCAATATTTTTGTTGTGATTTTTAACTATATTTTCAGCAAGTTAATTATTTTCAGAAAATCAGGAAAATAAGTGGTTCGTTGAAACGGCAGGCAGACATTGGGGGTCTGGCTGCCTTTCATAATAATGCTTTCAATTTTTTTTAACATTGTCTTCACAACTAAAACACATTTCACTGATAAAATAAAATCATCAAAAAGAGGAAACAGTATAAAACGAACAGTCTTTGATTTTTTCGGCTGGGGCCGATTCAAAGTATGGATAGAGAAAAGAAAGGTGAATGAGTATGAATAATGAATTTGATCATATGAATCCGGAAAATAATATGAATCCGGAAAACGATTCCAACATGGGCGGTGTCGGTTCTGTGCAGTCTGATCAGGCGCAGTCCGATGCCGTTGGGCCTGATCAGGCACAGCCGGAAAGTGATCCGGGTGTAAGCGGCAGTCAGTACCGCATGAAGTTTAATGGTCATAGCGACGGCTATAATGGTGGCCCCTATAACGGTAATGCCTATAATGGCAATGCTTATAACAGTAATGCCTATAATAGCAATGCCGGCAGGGGAGGCAATGGCTGGGAGAACGGCGGGCGGGCAAACGAACGCTTTAACGAATACAGCTATTATCAGAATAACAGTCAGAATGGTCAGGGCGGCGGATATAATTATCAGACTTTTGATGGTGGTCAGGTGCCTCCAAAGCCCAGCAGAAAGAAGAATAAAACAGCCAGACAGTTTGTGAAGGTTGTCTGCTTTGGCCTGGCTTTTGGTGTGATTGCAGGCGGTGCCATGTGGGGAATAAATACCCTGGGAAATCGTGTGACTCAAAATGATGCTCAGCCGGACTTTACGATTGGTGTTGTAAAAACATCTGCCACCGATGTGGAAACCATTGAAGGCCAGGATGTTTCAGATATTGTTACACAGGCTCAGCCTTCGATCGTGGCCGTGACGACTGAGATTGTCAAAACAACTCAGGATTTCTTTGGCAGACAGTACTCTCAGGAAGGTCAGGGCGCAGGATCCGGGATTATATTCAGTGAAGATACAGAAAATAATCTGATGTATATTGTGACAAACAATCACGTTGTGGCAGATTCCCAGCAAATCAGCGTGACCTTTAATGATGGGAGTTCGGCATCGGCCGAGATTAAAGGCTATGACGTGCGGGCAGATATCGCGGTTCTTACGGTGGATATGAATGATTTAAGTGATGAGACAAAGGCTGCTGTAAAAATTGCAGTGCTTGGGGATTCCGATAAACTTCTTCCCGGAAACGGTGCAATTGCCATCGGGAATGCTCTGGGCTATGGCCAGTCCACCACAACCGGTACAATCAGTGCTGTCAACCGTGAAGTGCAGACTGAGGACGGTGCTATGAATGTGATCCAGACAGATGCAGCCATCAATCCGGGCAACAGCGGCGGCGCTCTTTTAAATACAAAGGGCGAGGTGATCGGCATTAATACAATGAAGTCGGCGGAATCCAATGTGGAAGGCATGGGATTTGCGATTCCGATCAACAGTGCCCTTGAAACAATTAATGATATTGTCAGCGGCAAGCTGATTAACAGAACCGCTGAAAATACAGCCTGCCTTGGCATTACCGGTGCGACGATTGATGATCAGATGGCAAGCATCTATAACTGGCCTGTCGGCGTAATGGTTGCTTCGGTGCTTCCTGAATCCGCTGCCGAAAATGCAGGAATTGAAGCCGGATACATTATTACAGGATTTAATGATCAGGAAATCAAGAAAATGGAAGAATTGCAGGATATGCTGGAAGACTTTAACCCTGGGGATAAGATTTCTTTGAACGTGAAGATTCCAAAGGGCAATGGTGTTTATGAGGATCAGACGATTGAGGTTAAACTGATTTCTATTGCAGATACACCAGGATATGAGGCATCCGAACAATAACTTTAATAAATACGAATGGGGCTGCCCCGCAGGAGAAAGCATAGTGTTATGCTGCTGCTGCGGGGCGGTTTTTTTGAAAATGGACGGAGTGCATGATAAAAAGTTACCAAAAATTTTATAAACGTTTAAGTTGATTGAACACATTAGATGGACTATAATAAATACAGTGGTAAACACAGGAGGAATAGCGATGAGCGATGAAAGAGAAAAGGATGAAGTCATAAAGGCTTCGGATGATGATAAAAAAGATACGAAAAAGGATCACAGCAAGGATCATGAATATGAGGATATATGCTATGTGTGCCGTCGGCCGGAAAGCAAGGCGGGCAAGATGATTCATCTTCCTATGAACAGCAATATATGTATCTGTTCGGATTGTATGCAAAAAAGTTTTGATGCCATGAATAACAGCAATTTTAATTATTCGGACATGATGAATCAGATGAATATGCAGGATATGTTCAATATGCCGCCAATGATGAATATGTTTGGCGATGATCCTGTTCCAAAGTCCCAGAAAATTAAAAAGAAAAAGCCAAAGGATAAAGATGAGCCGGTGCTGGATATTAAAAATATTCCGCCGCCCCATCGGATTAAAAGTCAGCTGGATGATTATATTATCGGACAGGATTATGCGAAAAAGGTGATGTCTGTGGCTGTTTATAATCATTATAAACGGGTGGCGACCAATACGATGGATGAAATTGAAATCGAAAAATCCAACATGCTGATGATTGGGCCCACTGGCTGCGGAAAAACGTATCTTGTTCGTACATTGGCCCGTTTGCTGGATGTGCCTCTGGCGATTACAGATGCCACATCCCTGACTGAAGCCGGGTATATTGGAGATGATGTGGAAAGCGTTGTATCCAAACTGCTGGCAGCTGCAGATAATGATGTGGAAAAAGCGGAGCGGGGCATTATTTTTATTGATGAAATTGATAAGATTGCAAAGAAGAAAAATACAACCAGCCGCGATGTCAGCGGTGAATCTGTACAGCAGGGGCTTTTAAAACTTCTGGAAGGCAGTGACGTGGAGGTTCCGGTTGGTGCCAGCAGTAAGAATGCCATGGTGCCTTTGGTTACTGTTAATACAAGAAATATTCTTTTTATTTGCGGCGGCGCATTCCCTGATCTGGAAAATATTATTAAGGAACGGCTGAATCAGAAAAGTTCCATGGGCTTTGGTGCTGATCTCAGTGATAAATATGATCATGAAGAAAATCTGGTGTCAAAGGTGACCATTGAGGATTTGAGAGATTTTGGCATGATTCCGGAATTTATCGGCCGTCTGCCCATTATTTTTACCTTGCAGGGCCTGACAAAGGACATGCTTGTAAAGATTTTGAAAGAACCTAAAAATGCGATTTTAAAACAGTATCAGAAACTTCTGGCACTGGATGAGGTAGATCTTCGTTTTGATGACAGTGCTATTGATGCCATTGCGGAAAAGGCAATCAGCAAAAAGACCGGTGCCAGAGCACTGCGATCGATTATAGAAGAATTTATGCTGGATATTATGTATGAAATTCCAAAAGACGATAATATCGGCAGAGTGACCATTACCAGAGATTATATTGAAAAAACCGGAGGTCCGGTGATTGAGATGCGAGGGGTTCTGGCACTGGAAGGTTAAACTGCATATACTAAAAAGTAACCAGTAAAAGGCCGGTGAGGCTATGGCGGATTGT
>QFCH01000913.1_pt1 | contig 28305 bp, 25 predicted proteins | sample 5346071 | NCBI WGS metagenome assembly QFCH01 (sample SAMN09062255, study PRJNA434731) | Human gut metagenome, whole genome shotgun sequencing project. | isolation source: stool timepoint B chromium assembly | host: Homo sapiens | collected 2015
GATTAAAAGTGTGCTGCCGGATTTAATTCTTCTGGATGCGATGCTCCCCTCGATTCAGACAGATATCTCCGATTTCAATAATCTCCTCCTTGGCCGGTTCACCCATCCGACGCAAAACCGCCTTGATCCTGGATACCAGTTCCATCACGCCAAAGGGCTTTGTGACATAATCATCTGCGCCCTGATCCAAACCAATAACCTTATCATATTCTGTAGTTTTGGCGGTCAGCATAATCACCGGAATTTTACTGTAACGCTCATCTTTTTTCAATTTCCGGAGAACAGAAATTCCGTCCTCATCGGGAAGCATCACATCCAGAAGAATTAAATCCGGCAGCACACTTTTAATCCCACGATAAAAATCTCTTGCGTTTTCAAAGCCAATTGTCTGGAAACCAGAAGCCTTAAGGGCATAGACGACCAGTTCCCGGATATTGGCATCATCCTCTATATAATAAATCGTCTTTTCCAACGTTTTAACCTCCTCGTCTTTGAAACCCGCAGGTTTTAAAGCAGACTTTAAAGTCAGACTTTGGATCTCTAAAGCTCTTTCTTTACATATCCCGCAATATTATCCGCATGATCCGAGATACGTTCCAGATTGCTCAAAATATCCAAGAAAACTACTCCAGCCCTTGGTGCACACAAATTTTCCGAAAGCCGTTCTATATGCTTTTCTCTCAGTTCACCCTCAATATAGTCCACCTGTTCCTCATATTCTTTTGCCTTAAGAACTGCGTCCATTTTTGTTCCCTCTCGGGCTCTGAGTGCATATACAATACTGTTGGTCACATATTCCATAATTCCTTCCAGTTCTTTATTGGCTTTTTCGGAAAATACAATATTATTATTCACTTTAAACTTTGCCAGCTCCGCCAGGTTTTCCGCATGGTCGCCAATACGCTCAATATCACTGACCGTATAAAATAAGTGATTGATCAGCTCATGCTGCTTCTCCGTCAGAGAAAGACTGGATATTTTTACCAGATAATCAGAAATCATACCTGCCATCTGGTCAATATCTTTTTCCTGGGCATAGACCTGGGCAATTTTATCCTCGTCATTTTCCAGGCAGGCCTCAAAGGCGCGCTTTGTATTTTCGTAAGTAATCTGTCCCATATGAATAACTTCGGATACAGAATTTTCTACAGCAAACGCCGGGTTTTCAAGAATACGGCTGTCCAGATGACGCAGCGTCAGTCCGGCCTCAGATTCTTCGTTCTTATCATCTTCGTCCTTATCTTTAATCAACAGACCTGACAGTTTCACCAGCTTATTGGCAAATGGGAACAATATGATTGTATTGGTAATATTAAAAATCGAATGGAAAATGGAAATCTCCACACTGCTGATCGAGCTGGCCGCAAAAGTTCGATCCACCTGAAAAATTACAAACATAAGAACCCCAAAAATCGCAGCACCGATAGCATTAAACAGAAAATGAATCACTGCGGCCCGTTTGGCTGTTTTGTTTGTGCCTGCGCAGGAAATTAACGCAGTGACACATGTCCCCATGTTTTGTCCCAGAGTAATATAAACCGCTGAATTCCAGGTTACAAGACCATTGATTGCCAGGGTTTGTAAAATTCCCACAGAGGCAGAGGAGCTCTGAATCACCGCAGTCACAATCAGACCGGCCAAAATTCCCAGGAAAGGATTACTTCCCAAAACTCTGAACGCTTCAGAGAAAATCGGGGCATCTTTATATGGTGTGATTGCGCCTGACATAAAGCTGAGCCCGATAAACAGCACTCCAAAACCAACCAGAATCTCTCCGGCCTGCTTTTTTCCATCCCTTTTTGCAAACAGCATAATAAAGGCGCCGACACCGATTAAAAGCGGTGCAAAAAACTCTGGCTTCAAAAAGGCACCCCATTCACTCATAGATACCAGCCAGGCGGTTACGGTTGTCCCCACATTGGCACCCATAATCACGCCCACAGCCTGGGCCAGATTCATAATTCCCGCATTGACAAAACCAACCACCATAACGGTTGTAGCCGATGAACTCTGGATAATTGCCGTCACCAGTGTTCCCACCAGCACGGCAAGCAGACGGTTATTGGTCAGAATCCCCATAAGCCGCTTCATCTTCGGCCCTGCAGATTTCTGCAGTCCATCTGCCATAATGTTCATACCGTACAAAAACATTCCCAGACCGCCGACAAACTTAAATATCATTTCAACGTCCTGCATTGACATAAACTTTTCTCTCCCTGTAAAATATGATATTCATAGTATACATAGGGATTGTAAAAATTAATCCGGATTATTGTAAAGTTTATGTAAAGTTTTTAAAGTTTATAAATTTTGTAAATTACAGCTCAAGATTTCCTGTAATCATAAAGGTAATCCATTTTGCAATATTGGTACTGTGGTCAGCCATACGTTCCAGATATTTAATAATCATAAGATAATCCACATACTGGCTGATTCTCTCCGGATTATGTTTCATGGCAATACACAGTTCGGATTTGATTTTTCCGAAATAATCGTCCACAACATCATCCGCCTTCATAACATTATATGCCTTTTGGGCATCCTCATCCACAAAGGCTTCGATCACCTCTGCTACCATCTGACGCATGGCAGTGATCATCTCCACCACCCAGGATGGCATAGGAATTTCTTTTTCCTCGGACAAAAGCAGTATATATTCGGAAATATCACAGCAATGATCCGCTATACGCTCAATATCGGAAATAATACGCATATATGAAGAAATTTTTCTCAAATCTGTTGCCACGGGCGCCTGTTTTGCAATCAGATTAATACATTTGGTCTCAATCCCGCACTCAATGCCGTCGATTTGATCATCATCTGCAATAATCTCTCTGGCCAGGTCCGCATCCATTAAATTCAGAGCCTTAATCATCTTGTCAATAGAAACCTGGAGAACTTCTCCCATATGAATTACATCTTTATTTAAAACCTTAAGTTCTTCCTGATAAATAATTCTTGTCATAACATCCTCCCAATCAACCAAAACGTCCGGTAATATATTCTTCTGTTTTCTTTTCCTTTGGCGCATTAAATACCTGCTGAGTCTGACCATACTCAATCACATCGCCAGTCAGGAAAAATGCCGTTTTATCCGAAATACGGCTGGCCTGCTGCATATTATGGGTTACAATAATAATTGTATACTTTTTCTTCAGCTCTGCAACCAAATCTTCAATTTTCAATGTAGAAATCGGGTCAAGAGCGGATGTAGGCTCATCCATTAAAATCACCTCCGGCTCAACGGCCAGTGTTCTGGCAATACATAACCGCTGCTGCTGCCCACCGGACAGCCCCAGTGCATTTTTTTTCAGTCTGTCCTTAAGTTCATCCCAGATGGAAGCCTGCCTGAGACTGCGCTCCACGATTTCATCCAGCACCTGTTTTTTCTTTGTCCCATGAATTCTGGGTCCATAGGCAATATTATCATAAATACTCATCGGGAATGGATTAGGCTGCTGAAAAACCATGCCCACCTTGTGTCTGAGTAAAATAGGATCCAGCTCCGTAAAAATATTTTTCCCGTCCAGTGTCACTGTCCCTTCGATTTTAACGCCGTCTACCAGGTCGTTCATTCTGTTTAGTGTTTTCAAAAATGTGGACTTTCCACAGCCGCTGGGACCAATAAAAGCCGTAATTTCGTTTTCCATAATATCCATATTAATATGATTTAAGGCTTTAAAATTGCCGTAATAAAGGTCTAAATTTTTAACAGAAAATTTTGTTTTATGTTCCATTTTCGATTAATCCTCTTTCTTTAACATTTCTGCTCACTTACTTTTCCTGCAGGCATTAACTTTTTTCACCGGAATTTTTTTTGCGTATTCTATGACTCCACGCATTGGCACCAATACTGAAGGCCAATACTAAAATCATTAAAACAGCTGATGAAAGATTGGCCAGCGCCCGATCCTGGCCATTTGTCTGCAGATTCCAGATCTGAATGGATAATGTTTCAGCAGGTCTTAAAAGATTCAGCGGGCATGTGGGAGATGTAAGATTCCAGTTTCCCCAGTTAAGGCTGCTTCCCGAACCGGTTGTATAAAGAAGTACAGCGGCTTCGCCAAAACCCCTGCCCGCTGCCAGAATAATACCTGTCATAATTCTGGGAACACAGGCAGGCAAAAGTACACGAAAGATAGTCTGCCATCGGGTAGCTCCAAGTCCTAAGCTGGCCTGAATATATCCGTCGGGAAGTCCTTTAATGGCATCCTCTGTTGTAGTCGTAATCAGGGGCAGCGTCAATATGGAAACCGACAGGGCGCCGGCCAAAAGGCTTTTCCCCATACCCATAAATACAAGAAAAATAAGATAACCAAAAAGGCCCACAACGATGGACGGTAATGATGACAGAGTTTCAATACATATTCTTAAAAATTTTGTAACAAAACCCTGTTTGGCATACATCGCCAGATAAATCCCTGCAAAAACGCCGATAGGCACAGATACAAGCAAGGCTATCAATACAAGATAAATTGTGTTAAACAGCTGATTTCCAATGCTCCCTTTTCTTGAAAAGGCAAACATCTCAGGGGTTGCACCGGCCAGTCCGCCGATAATGACCTTGCCTGCAAAGGCGATCAGAAGTACAAAAAAGAAAATAGCGATTCCGTAAAAGATCACGGTCATTGCTTTATCAACGCCGTTGGCACGTTTAATTCTTCGATTCATTTATTTTTTGTCCTCCTTATCGATTGTCGCTTTATGTGAAAAATGATGAATTAAGGAAATAAATAATAATGCAATCAAAAACAGCAGTAATGCCATTGTCCACAATGCGGATTTCATTTCTCCGCCCTCCATGGCATTGCCCATCTGAGAGGCAATCTCAGTTGTCAGGGTTTTGGATGTTGAAAAAATACTTGTGGGAAGTGCCGTTGTCTGTCCAATTACCATGGCCACCGCCAGCGCTTCACCAAAGGCTCTGGCCAGCCCCAGAATAATACCGGAAATAATTCCCGGTCTGGCTGCTGGGAGCACAATTTTATAGATCATCTGCCATCTTGTAGAACCCAGACCATAAGCTGCATATCTGCACTCTACCGGTACAGCCCCGATGGCATCTGCACTCACTGTTGTAATTGTGGGAAAAATCATAATAGCAAGCACAATACCTGCCGCAAGGATAGAGTGTCCCACCTGTCTGTCAAAAACCGTTTTTATAAAAGGCACAAGCACTGTCAGGCCCACCCATCCATAGACAACGGAAGGGATGCCCGCAAAAATTTCCACCACGGGTCTGTAAAAACGTTCTCCAAACTTTTTTGATATTTCTGTAATAAAAATAGCCGATCCCAGGGCAAAAGGGGTGGCAATCAACAGGGCCAGTCCGCATACACATAATGAACCTGCAATAAAAATCAGGGCACCAACATGCCCACCGCCCTGGGCATTATCTGCCGGACTCCAGTCTGCACTACCCAGAAACTCAAATATGGAATGCCCGAATTTTAAAAACGTATCTGACCCTTTGTAAACCAGAAATGCTCCGATTCCTATGGTCAGGACGATTACAAACATTCCGCATATCACAGCCAGTCCCCGCCAGCCATATTCTTTGAAAAACATGCCTTTGCTTTTTGTTTTATTCATAAAGCCTCCTGATCCTTTATTTCCTCTAACGAAGGCGGACACCCAAGGATGCCCGCCCCGCTTTACGTTCTTAATATTTTGTTATTTTTTAATGCTCTGTTGTCATTTTGGAAGAAACACCATATCCCAGATCTTCCATCTGTGCCCCGTATTCATCGGACATTACAAAATCAAGAAATGCTTTGACAACTTCATTTGGCTCGCCGTTTGTATACATATGTTCATATGTCCATACAGGATATGTGCCATTGTATGTATTTTCCAGTGTAGGTTCTACACCGTCAATAGCCAGTGTGGATACACCTGTATCTTCACCTGTCAGATAGGATAAAGCCACATAACCGATCGCGCCTTTTGTATCTTTCACATTCTGAAGGAGTACGCCAGAATCATCTGTTTCCATAGAAGCATTGGAAGCTTCTTCATTGCCGTCCAGCGCATATTTCTGGAATGTTGCGCGGGTTCCTGAAGATGTCGGACGAGTTACAAGAACAACTTCTTCATCCGGTCCGCCGACTTCGCTCCAGTTTGTAATTTTCCCTGTAAAGATGTCAATCAGCTGCTGTTTTGTCAGGCTTGTCACACCAGCCTCTGTAATATCCGGATTCACAATAGGGGCCATTGTCACAACACAAACCTTGTGATCAACCAGGTCTGCTGCAGCAGCTTCATCTAATTTTTCAGAAGCCTCAACATCGGAGTTTCCAATATCAACTGTGCCTTCTGAAACCTGTTTCAGACCTTCACCGGAACCGCCTGCATCGATTGTAATCGCTACATCCGGATATCGTTCATAAAATGCATCTGCCGCATCATCTGCCAGCGGCTTCAGTGCTGAAGAACCTGCGGCGGTAATTGTCCCGCTTAAATCCTCTGATGACTGGACATCTGTTTTGGCCTCAGATTCTGCTGCTTTGTCCTCTGTGGAAGCAGCTGCCTCAGATGCAGCTGCACCTGCTGTTGCTTCTGTTGTTGATGAATTACTATTTGATGACCCACATCCTACCGCAAGTCCCATGAGCATTGCTGCTGTAAGTACAAGACCGCTTGCTTTTTTCATTTTGAATTCCTCCTAAAAATTTGCATTTGTTTTTTCTTTTCCTTACAGTCACATACTTTACATGACCAATGTCAAATACGTTTCATGATTATATAAAATTTGTGTAAAATCTTCGTTAAATTACTTTACATGATTGTTTCAGCAGATCATCCGGAGTATAATAACAATAAAGAGGTGATTCTATGAAGCTTATGTTTTTAGGTGCTGCCCATGAAGTTACCGGCAGCTGTACGCTGCTTGAAATCGGCGCCCATCATATTCTTATTGACTGTGGTCTTGAACAGGGACCGGATACCTATGAAAACTGTGAAATGCCCATGGACGCCCACGAAATTGACTGTGTTTTGCTGACCCATGCGCATATCGACCACTCTGGCCGACTGCCTTTGCTTGGTGCCATGGGCTTTACCGGAAGTATTTATGCCACAGGTGCCACCTGCCGCCTGTGTTCCATTATGCTTCAGGACTCTGCTCATATTCAGGAATTTGAAGCCACATGGCGCAACCGCAAAGCCCGAAGGGCAGGAAAGCCCGCCTATGTCCCCCTTTACACTGTGGAAGATGCCCTGCGTATTCAAAAGCAGTTTATTCCATGTGAATATGAAGATACGTATCAGATTTATCCTGATGTCCGCATTCGCTTTATCGATGCCGGCCACTTACTGGGCTCCGCAAGTATAGAGATCGTTGTCACGGAAAACGGGCAAACCCAGACAATTGTATTTTCCGGCGATATTGGAAATACCGGCCAGCCCATTATCAAGGATCCGGTTTATCCTACACAGGCAGATTATGTGATTATGGAATCCACCTATGGCGATCGAAGCCATGATAAACGGATCGACTATATTTCCCAGCTCACGCCGATCATCCAACGTACACTGGACCGGGGCGGAAACCTTGTCATTCCTTCCTTTGCCGTGGGCCGAACTCAGGAACTTTTATATTTTATCCGACAGATCAAAGATGCAGGACTTATTCATGGGCATGATCATTTTCCGGTTTATGTAGACAGCCCTCTGGCCGTGGAATCTACCCAGATTTTCACTCAAAATATTTACAATTACTTTGATGACGAAGCCATGGCACTGATTCAGAAAGGAATTAACCCCATTAATTTTCCGGATCTTAAGATTTCCATCACCGGTGCAGATTCCATTACCATTAATGAAAATCCTCAGCCCAAAATCATTATCTCCGCCAGTGGGATGTGTGAAGCCGGCCGTATCCGCCATCATTTAAAACATAACCTGTGGCGCAAAGAATCTACGATTCTTTTTGTAGGTTACCAGGCCGTGGGAACCCTTGGCCGTTCCATTGTAGAGGGAGCTAAAGAGGTCCGTCTTTTCGATGAACACATCCATGTACGTGCGGAAATCTGCCAGCTTACCGGTATCAGCGGTCACGCCGATGACCGTGGCCTGCTCCAATGGATTCAAAGCTTTAAAACACCACCGAAACACGTATTTGTCAACCACGGAGAAGATCTTGTCTGTCAGATTTTTGCCGATCGGCTGACCAATACCCTGGGGCTGACGGCCACCGCCCCCTATAACGGATCCGTATATGATCTGACCAATAATACATGCCTAAATGAGGGCAACAAAAAACGGCTTGAAACGACAGCCGAATCCACCGGCAAACGGCATATGAATCCTGTATATCAGCAGTTAATTGATATGCAGCAGCGGCTCAAGACAGTCATCGACCATAACGAAGGCGGTGCCAACAAAGATCTTCGTGCATTTATTCAGGAATTAAGCGATCTCTGCGAGAAATGGGACAGATAAAAAAAGCCATTTGGAGCCCTGCCAATACGGCAGCGGCTTCAAATGGCTTTGCTTGTTATAAAATTTTCCACAGACCGGCACCTGATTTCTCTCCGCTGCCGTTGTCAGACTGATTCCAAGGGTGTATAATAGCAACAACGCCCCGCAGTGCCCAGGGGGGAATGATATGGAGGAAATTTTATGACGTCAAAACAAAAAAACTATGAAAATCTTGGGGATTCCCTGATTGAAAAATTCAATCTCAGACAAATCGAAGCCTATTACGCCAAAGATGGCGACGAGGCCCTGGAAAAAGCCTGCCGCTTTCTCACACCGGAATGCAGTGTCGCCTGGGGCGGTTCCCAGACACTGGAGGAAATCGGATTAATTGACGCAATCCGTGCATCAGATTGTGTGATCTATGACCGCTTTGCAGCCCAAACGCCTGAGGAGCAAAAAGAAATCTACGGAAAAATCGCAACCTGTGATTACTATTTTATGAGTTCCAATGCCATCACATTGGACGGACAGCTTATCAATATTGACGGACGGGGCAACCGGGTCGCCTCTTTGATCCACGGGCCGGAAAATGTCATTGTCATTGCAGGCATGAATAAAATCGTTCCTGATGTGGATAGTGCCATCAAGCGCATACGAAACTTCGCTGCCCCGCCAAATGCTGTTCGTCTGGACTGTAATACACCCTGTAAAGAGCTGGGACGGTGTGCAGACTGTCTGAGTCCAGACTGCATATGCGATCAAATTGTGATTACCCGCAGAAGCTTTATCCCAAACCGAATTAAGGTTATTCTTGTGGGTGAAAGCCTGGGCTATTAAAAAACTTTAGATATACACCTTAACTCACCGAAATATCCCCGGAAATCGATCCGGCCTGTACCTGAATACATTGAGAAAAATCAATATTTTTCTGCTGAAGATCTATAGCATCTACATCACCTTTAACCCGGACATCACCGCTGATGGTCCGGGTTTTTGCTACAAAATCCCGTCCCTGACGTTCAAGACGAATTCGAATGTCACCGCTTTTTGTTGTAAATTTCCCTTTTCTGAAAAAAGTCTTACTCATTCCCACATCCCCGCTGACGGATTCTGAGGCAATCTTTGCACTGCACATTCTTTTTCCGGATATGTCACCACTGACAGATTTCAGATAAATATAATCCATATGAATATTATTCAGCGCTAAATCACCGCTGACGGTATTCATCTCCAGATTACTGCCAAATATATTTACAGCCGCCAGATCCCCGCTGGTCGTCCCCAGGCTTAATGTACTCACGGATACATCCTGAACATCCAAATCCCCGCTCACAGTTTTGATCTGGGCCAGATTAAAACCCCCTGGAATTTCTATAATAACCTTTGCATCACTCATAGCCAGAAAAGCCCAGAAACCTTTGCGTTTACGTTTAACCTGAACATAATAGCTCTCCCCCTGAAAATAGGTTTCCAGTTCAAATTCTCTGCTACCTTCACCCATAAGGTATACTTTAAGCTGTCTGTCCTCCGACACAATAACTTTTGTATCCAGTTCTGCACCTGAAAAACTAAACTGACGGACACTGCGCCCTTCCGCCAGGCAATCATCTTTCATTTCGCCGGAATATCCCTGGAATTTCTCATCATTTTCCCACTGTCTGTCTCTGCCATTTTCGAAAAAGCTTTTCTTCTCATCCTCTGCTTGATCGTCGGATACTTTATGATCCAGGGCTGCTTGATTATCATCGGATACCGCATCATCACTGGATACCTCAGGCAGATCACGATGTACCTCGATCTCGGTCTGATCGTATCCGGGATGCGTGGCCGCCATCTCTTTACATTCTTTAATCAGCTGATCCACATCGCCTAATTCCCTGCATATTTCCTCTTCACTTTTTCCCATATTCAAACCATTTTGAAAATGAATCTCATAATCATTTAAAATATCATTGGCAAATTTTTTGTTTAAAGACTCCAAACCTTTTTCAAGACGATACATATACGCTCTTCTTGTCATATTCTACTCCTCCATATCTCCATCAATTAACCGGCCAACAGCTTCCACAAAGGCTGACCACTCCAGCCTGAGATTTCCCTGATATTCAAAGCCCTTTTCAGTGAGATGATAATACTTTCTGGCCGGTCCCCCCTCTGATTCCACCAGATAGGTTTCCACATAACCGTCATCCTTCAGACGCTTTAAAATCAGATACAGTGTCCCTGTGGCAATCTGCATCTGACCTGAAATCGTCTCAGTCAGTTCATACCCGTATCGATCTTTTCTTGTCAGCAGAGAAAGTACACACAGTTCCAACGCGCCTTTTTTAAATTGTGCATTCACCTATTCCACCTCCTATCCTGAATTTTCCAATCACCACACGCCGTTCCTAAAACTATGGACTTACTATATTTTCCTGTTGAATATATATTATCACATACTATTCTATAATACAATATAGTATTTTAAAAAATAGAGTAAAATCTCTATTTATTTTTTCCTTTTTTAAGTTCTTCCAGGATTTTGAGCTGTTTATAAGCCATACGAATTTCCTGAAGCAACCGCTCTTTTGTATTAAACTCATAAATCAACCGCTCATTTTCACGGATTTTAAAAATTTCATAGGCCTTCCAATTCGCAGCCTCCCACGTTTTTTGGGCCTGCCCCCGCCTTTGACGATTATATCTACATATCTGATCAAAGGCAACGGCGCCGCATCCCAATTCAGCCAAGCCGAAAAACCCCCGCCAAACCGATGGCAGAAACTCGTCAGGAATTCCCCATACCGTGGCCGCTGCACCCAAACCGGTAAGCAATGCCGTCACGGTCAATGCCACCCATGCTTTTTTGGGATAACAGATCATATCTTTCTCCAAAGGTTTATAAGTTCCGGGAAATCCCAGCATTTGCACCCTTTTCTCTTTTTGAGTAATCTCCAGTCTGAGACTGGCTATCTTTTCATCCAATTCTTCCTGGCTGTATGTATCAAATTGGCTAACATTTATTTCTAAACTGTCTTCTGTTATATTTCCGCACATACATACCTCCGGCTAAAAGTGAATAAGTCTCCATCTGAATACAAGATCCATTTGGAGACTTATTTTAGCACAGTAAAGCTACAAAAGCAACAAAACCGAAGGCCCTATAATTACAAAAAAACTATGTTAATAACTAAAATTATTATTAAATTCCCAACCAGCGTTTGACGGTTTCTTTCATATCCTCAACCGAGCACTGTGTTGTATGAATCACGGATGCCGTACGAAGTTCTTCAACCGCTTTTGGGACTGGTACATTGGCAATTTTTGAAAGTTTATCGATCAGATCAAAATCATCGGTACCTTCATATTCACTGTCAATGGCTGTCATTACGCTTCTGGCAAACTTAAACGGGCTGGCTGTGGAAGCAATGACTGTTTTTGTATGATCGCCGGTATCGGCTCTGTACTTTTCATATACAGCACTGGCCACAGCCGTATGCGTATCAATCACATAGCCGGTATCCTGATAAAGCCTGCGGATTGCAGCGGCCGTTTCATTTTCATTCGCATAGTTTCCATAAAAGTCTTCCAGATTTTCCTTCATCTCCGGTGTAATTTCATAGCGCCCGCTGCCTGCAAGCGCTTCCATAAGGGCATTGTTTTTTGCAGCATCCTCCCCGCAGATTTTATAGATCAAACGTTCCAGATTACTGGATATTAAAATGTCCATAGACGGCGAACTGGTGAGAATAAAATCCCGGTTTCTGTCATAGCTGCCTGTCTTAAAGAAATCATATAAAACCTTATTTTCATTGGATGCACAAATAAGGTGGGCAATGGGCAGCCCCATATTTTTAGCATAGTAAGCAGCTAGAATATTTCCGAAATTTCCTGTGGGAACAACCACATTCATCTTGTCGCCATCCTTAATTTCCCCGTTGTCCACCAACTTTGCATAGGCATAAACATAGTAAACAATCTGAGGCACAAGCCGCCCGATATTAATGGAATTTGCCGATGAAAACTGAAATCCTCCAGCCTCCAGTTCAGCGGCAAGATCAGCATCACCAAACATCTTTTTAACTCCGGTCTGGGCATCATCAAAATTACCATGAATACCTACAACAAATGTATTTTTTCCCTTCTGAGTCACCATCTGTTTTTCCTGGACAGGACTGACACCGTCCTTTGGATAAAAGACAATGATTCTTGTACCTTCCACATCTGCAAAACCGGCCATAGCAGCTTTTCCCGTATCTCCGGAAGTTGCCGTAAGAATAACAATCTCATTATGTACATTATTTTTCCTTGCAGCCGTTGTCATCAGATGGGGCAGAATCGATAATGCCATATCCTTAAACGCAATTGTAGCGCCGTGAAACAGTTCCAGATAATATGCCCCGTCCGCCAAAGCCAGCGGCGCAATCTCACTGGTATCAAACTTAGAATCATAGGCTTTATTGATACAGTCCTTAAGCTCCTGCTCCGTAAAATCCGTAAAATACAGCTTCATGACTTCATAGGCAACTTCCTGATACGTCATAGACGCCAGTCTTTTAACCGGAACATCCAGCGCCGGAATATGATCCGGCACAAAAAGCCCGCCGTTATCTGCAAGACCTTTCAAAATCGCGTAGGATGCACTGACACCTTCACCGCCCCGTGTGCTTTTGTATACTAGACTCATGGGATTCTCCTCACTTTCATACTTTAGTACGATAGAGTATAGCACATCTGTTTTTTTGAATCAACCCTCAAATCCGTTCCGCAAATCATTAAATTCGAATCTTTTTTCTTTCCCATCCCCCCCTGGCATGATATAATAGAAAAGACACTGATGTCAAAAATAAATTTTCTGAAAGAAGGGCTTTTTTTGAATAAAAAAATATCCGCCGGACGGCTGGCCATACAGTTGATTTTATCACTGGTCATCGTGCTTTTCATTATTTCTTTTTCAGTTGTTTTTACCTTAAATTTCCGACCTTTATATTATTTTGACATGGAGTATTTATCCATATCTGAAATGTCAGGCTACACAAACGCCCAGATTAAAGAGAATTATAACGCACTGATCGATTATAATTCCATGTTTAATCATGATCCTTTAAATTTCCCCTCATTAACTATGTCCGAAAACGGCCGTATCCATTTTGAGGAAGTCAAGGAAATTTTTGTCGCTGTACAGTATATCTGTATTTTCACCTTTATTTTAGGGCTGGCCGGCATTTTGTGGCAGCGACGATATCAAAACCACCTCTACCTTGGACTGACCGCCATACTGACAATTGCCATTCCCCTTGGACTTGGGATGGTCATCAGTCTGAATTGGGAACAAAGCTTTGTCACCTTTCATCATATTTTCTTTGACAATGATTACTGGATTTTCGATGCCGCCACTGATCCCGTAATCACCATTTTGCCAGATACATTTTTCTTTCACTGTGCACTGATGATTTTAGCCGGTATCCTTTTAGGCTGTACTATATGCAGCATTTTTTACTTTTACTTCAGAAAAAAAGAAAAAAATCATGCCCAGGAGACTGCTTCCAACTAGCAGTCTCCCGGCATGATTTTTTGTTTAATAAATTCCAAAGAACAGCCGAATCAGGGCAATAACAAATACAACACCACTCAGGGCAAAAACGGTTAAAAAGGCATACCCCTTCCGGCTAAACAGTTCCAGCTCTCCCGCATCCAGCTGCCGCTTTTTAATGCACCGCATGATCCCGCCCAGATTCAGTAAGATCACCAGCAGCATCACTGCCAAAGATAAAAACAGAAGTACTCTTTGCATAATTCCTGCCACATTGGCTTTCTCGGCATAAGATTTTACCTCAATCACCTTATTATAAGTGACACAGGTGAGAATATTATGGTCTTCCAGGACATTTTCACAGTTATTATTATCCGAAAAATGGGCTTTAAATGAAGATGGATATTCAAATCTGTAAAACAGTCCCTTTGTTGCCTGGGAACCACTGAGAAAATTGAAAAAATTAATGCTGTCCACATATTCATATCTGATTTTATTCAGCCTGTTTTCCTTGGACTTTCCTCCTGTAAATCCCGAATTACTTTCATTATCAGGACCATCCAGAAAAGCACCAGTCAGCTGACTTAAACTTTCCGGACTGTCGGCCTTCATTGTCACAGAAAAAACCGTTGATGTGCCAACAGCCGCCTTTTCATAACTCATGGATTCCGAAGCAAGGCGCTCTTTAATTTTCGACTCAAAGCTCTCTCCGATAATTCCCATTTGTTCTCCGGTCAGCGTAAACTCCAGAATTCTTTCAAAATCATGAATACTCTTCATTCTGGTTGTAACTTCAATTTTGTCAATATCCACCGTATAACCCAGGGTTACCGTAATCTCATCAGACGGCCGCACCGATACAGTTGTGCTGCACCAATCCTCATTATCTTCAAAGCTGTAACTTTGGATATAACCGTTCACACTTTCACAATTTTCAAAAGAATGTTCCGGCGAAGCTTTCAAAATATATTCCATTGTGGAAGCTTCGTTGGAATAATCCAGAAAATAAGAAGCATCCAGATAGGCAACAATCTTTTTTGTAGCTTGCAGAGTATCACCCTCACCGCTTTCCTGTGTCACTTTAAAAACAGTATCCGTGGAATGAAGGGCTTTATTCATTTTATCTACATAATCAGACGCACTGACCGCACTGAAACTGATGGTATAAACCATCCCTGTATCATTTTTTTCTGAGGCAAAACTGCCCCCTTCCGGCACCAGCGCCCCCAGCAAAGAAGACAGTTTATCGCCCATTTGGGAAACCACCGACGTTCCGGCATAAAAATTAATGACAGCATCATAGCTGCCGGCATCATTCAGTGTTGTCTCTACAGACAAATGATCCAGAGCGCTGGCTTCCATTGTGGAATAGCAAATCTGTTCATCGCAGGCAATTTCCTCACCGTTGAAATTCAGAATCGTTATTCCGGATATAAACACCTCATCCAGACTTTTCCCCTGAATCTGGGGAATATCCTGAGATAAAACATCCAGCAGCCAGAAAACAAGATCTTTTGATGCAAAATTTTCCTCCAGTGTTACACCTTTTTTTAAAAGGCTGTCCGAATATTCATAATACGTGGTCGGCATATTCTCTGCATCATAGCTGCTGCTGTTGGAAAAAATCTTTCGTATTTTATCGTAATACTCGGTATGGCTGACAAAAGGAATGGTCATGGAAATTTCCACACTGCCCTTTTCTCCGGCAACGGCCTGGGCCGTCATATCCTTTGGGCAGTTGTCATTGAGCAGTGTTTTTAAGGCTTCCAGATCTGATTTAAACAGCCCTTTAAACTCTCTGGCAGTGAGGGTAATGGTCATCCGCCGTTCCCCTGAAAAATCCTGATCCACAGTCAACACCGTATCCACCTGCAGAGGTTTTGACGTACATCCCCCAAGAAACACAGCCATCAGCAGGCAGCATACGACCAACAGGTATTTTTTTATTTTACTCATTCTGTCACTCCATCATTATGTTCACGGCTTTTTGGCGTATTTCATCACACATCTGCGGCCCAGATCCAGTGCTTTCGCTACAGCGGCCTCACGCACCTTCATACGGTTTCCGTTAAAATGACATTGAATAACCTCTGTACGTCCATTGATACAACAGCCAATATAAACAAGCCCTACAGGCTTTTGGGGTGTCCCGCCTCCCGGGCCGGCAATACCGGTTACAGAAAGGGCCACATCGGCCTTTGCCCATTTTGCCGCACCCTCGGCCATATATTTGGCAGTTTGAGGACTCACGGCTCCGTATTTTTTCAAAACCCGCTTTGGCACCCCCAGAATTTCCCGCTTAGCTTCATTGGCATAGGTCACTGCACTTTGCATTAAAACATCCGAAGCTCCTGCCACATTGACCAGCCTTCCGGTTAAAAGTCCCCCGGTACACGATTCCGCACAGGCCACCGTTAAACCATATTTTTGCAGTAATTCCACAAAACGGCCTTCCAAAGTCATATCATCTTTAGTGGTAAAAATATTTGCGCCAAAGCGCTTTTTTAATTCCCGGATTACAGGCCTTATCATCTTTTTGGCTTCCTTTTCAGACACAGCCCTTGCCGTGATTCGCAAATGCACCTCGCCTGTTTTTGCATAGGGTGCAATCGTAGGATTTTCCTGAGATTTCAAAAGATCATCGATCTCATCAGCCACAAGACTTTCTCCCTTTCCGGAAATTTTTACGGTCCGTGAATAAATCACCTGAGGATTCAAACCAGCCAGATATGGCCGAATTTGATGTTCAAACATAGGATAAAGTTCTCCGGGAGGGCCTGGCAATAAAATCAGCTTCTGCCCTTCATCGTTGGTCATAATCAATCCTGGAGCAGTGCCGTTATCATTGTCCACGATTTTGCAGCCTTCGGGTACCAATGCCTGTTTCCAGTTATTTTCTGTAATTGTATAATTACCCTTTTTCAGATAATTTTCAATTCTTTGTCTTGTATGTTCATCTTGAACCAGGCGGGCATGAAAAACTGCTGCTGCGGTTTCTTTTGTCAGGTCATCGTCTGTAGGCCCCAGTCCCCCGGTTAATATCACAATATCCGCCCGGGAAAGCGCCGTGATTAAAGCGTCTTTTAGCCGTTTACTGTTATCTCCCACCGTTACCTGATAATAGCAGGACAGTCCTAATGCCGCACACTGCTCCGCCAGATAACTGGCGTTTGTGTTGGTAATATTCCCCAGTAAAATTTCTGTACCCACAGAAATCAGCTCAGCAACCATCAGATTTTGCCTCCATCCTTCAGTACACTGATATTTTTAACAATATAGTCAACAAGGGAAACAATGGTCAGAATCAATGAAAGATATATTAAAATCTGTTCAATTATATAAACCGTACTTCCGCCGAAATCAGGAAGCATAAATATAATTGTAATCATCTGAACCGTTGTCTTTATTTTACCCCAGTAACTGGCCGCAATAACAACGCCGGCATCCGAGGCCACCAGCCTGAAACCGCTGATAATAAACTCCCGGGCAATAATAATGAGTACAACCCAGGCCGGCATTCTTCCCATAGATACAAAGCAGATCAAAGCCGATGTCACCAGAAGCTTATCTGCCAGGGGATCCATAAACTTTCCGAAATTTGTTACCAGATTATACTTTCTGGCGATTTTTCCATCCAGTAAATCTGTCAGACTGGCAATAACAAAAACAGCCAGAACCGCATAAACCGACCATGGGCCAATCATGTCAGCACCAAGCAGAAATACCACAAATACCGGAATCAATAACACTCTTAATATGGTCAATTTATTCGGTAAATTCATCAGTCACTTCTCCTATCAAATCATACTCATTGCAGTCTGTTACCTGTACGGTCACAAAATCTCCGGACATCAGCTCCCACTCCGAGGAAATAAAAATATAGCCGTCCACATCCGGTGCATCCTTATATGTACGCCCGATATAAATGCCTTCCTCCGGAAGCTTGCCTTCCACAATAACCTTTAATTTACTGCCAACCATGGACCTGGAAATTTCTGCCGCAATATCATGCTGAAGTGACATTAGCGCATCCCGGCGGGTTTCCTTGACTTCCTCATCAATCTGATCCGGCATCAAGGCTGCCGGTGTGTCTTCCTCTGGTGAATAAGTAAATACGCCAAGACGGTCAAAACGCATCTGCGCCACAAAATCCATAAGTTCTTTATGTTGGCTTTCGCTTTCTCCAGGAAAGCCTGTGATCAACGTTGTTCTAAGCGCAATATCCGGTATTTCACGGCGCAGCTTTTGAATAATTTCCACAAGCTGAGTTTTATTCGTCTGACGGCCCATACGTTTTAAAATACCGTCACTGGCATGTTGGATGGGAAGATCCAGATAATGGCAGATTTTAGGCTCAGATTTTATAGTTTCAATAAGTTCATCCGTAATTTCTTCCGGATAACAGTAAAGAATGCGAAACCACTCAATACCCTCGATCTGACAAAGTCTGTGCAGCAATTGAGGAAATGCCTTATGCCCGTAAAGATCTTTCCCATACATCGTTGTTTCCTGAGCTACAATGTTAATTTCTTTGACCCCCTGACCGGCCAAATATGTGGCATCCGCAATGACCTGCTCCATGGGAACACTTCGGTAATCCCCTCTAATCTTGGGTATAATGCAGTAGGAACAATGCTTATCACAGCCCTCGGCAATCTTAAGATAGCTGCTGTAGCCTCCGGTTGTCAGCACACGTCTGGTCTTTACCGCCGGCAATTCATTGATATCATGCAGATCAACAATCTTCTGGCCTTGAAGGACCTCCTCAATAACATCGCAGATATCACCATAGCCGGTTGTCCCTACCACGGCGTCCACTTCCTGAATTTCATCGATAATTTCCTGCTTATACCGCTGGGCCAGACAGCCTGTAGCCACAAGTACTTTTAAAGTACCGCTTTTTTTATATTCAGCCATTTCCAGAAGTGTATTAATACTCTCCTGCTTGGCATCATGAATAAAGCTGCATGTATTTACAACAATCACATCGGCTTTTGTCTCATCATTTGTCAGTGTATAGCCTTTTTCGGCCAATAATCCCAGCATAACCTCGGAATCTACCAGGTTTTTATCACATCCAAGGGATATGAAAAATATATTCATCGGGTTCCTCCTTATGTTCGGCAATTAATCCGTTGTTTTTTAATACTTTGATACCGCCGCTTTGACACAATTATACATAAGCATGGCAATGGTCATGGGACCGACCCCCCCTGGCACCGGCGTAATTGCCGAAGCTACAGGGGCCACAGATTCAAAATCCACATCGCCGCACAGACGATTATTTTCATCTCTGTGCATTCCCACATCGATCACCACAGCCTGATCTTTGACAAAGCTCTGGTCAAAGAACCGGGGTCTGCCCACGGCACAGACAAGAATATCTGCTCTTTTGCATACTTCCCGCAAATTTTTCGTCCTGGAATGGCAGATGGTCACCGTGGCATTATCCCGAAGCATAAGCATAGCCATAGGCTTACCCACAATATTGCTGCGGCCAACCACAACACATTCTTTGCCCTCAATTTCTATATGACTCCGGTGCAGCAGCTCTATAATCCCTGCCGGCGTACAGGAAACAAAGCCGTCTTTCCCAATACTTAAAGCCCCTACACTCTGAGGATGAAAACCGTCTACATCTTTCGCCGGATCAATGGCATCGATAATACAGTCTTCATCAATGTGCCCGGGCAGAGGAAGCTGTACAAGAATCCCATCCACAGTCTCATCTGTATTCAGTTTGTCAACAGCCGCCAAAAGCGCTTCCTGCGTTGTGTCTTCCGGAAGTCTTTGTACAACAGAGCGAATACCAACATATTCACAGGCCTTCTCTTTATTTTTAACATACACACAGGAAGCCGGGTCATTTCCTACAAGAATAACCGCCAGTGTCACATTTTTCCCCTGTGCAGCCAAGGCCGCCACCTGGGACTTCAGCTCTTCTTTTATCTGTGCTGAAATAAATTTTCCGTCAATTATCCGAGCCATCGGATCACTCCTTCCTTTATCACGGGATCAGAACAAGCCTGTAATCTTGCCGTTTTCATCCACATCGATGCCCTCTGCCGCTGGTTTCTTTGGAAGCCCCGGCATGGTCATAATCGCACCGGTAATTGCCACAACAAAGCCAGCTCCCGCAGAAACATAGGCTTCCCGGATATTAATATTAAATCCTTCAGGTCGTCCCAGAAGCTTTGCATTATCAGACAATGAATATTGGGTCTTTGCCATACATACAGGAAAATGTCCCAATCCCAAGGCTTCGATCTTATCCAGAGCTTTGGCTGCAGCCGGGGCATAACTGACACTGGTTGCACCATAAATTTCTCTGGCAACCGTCTCAATCTTTTCTCGCAGAGACAGGCTGTCATCATACAAAGGTTTAAAATGACTTTCTTTTGTTTCCAGTGTCTGAACAACCTTTCTGGCCAGTGCTTCGCCGCCTTCGCCGCCTTTTTCCCAAACACGGGCAAGTGCAAATTCACAGCCCCGCTCCTCACAGAAGGTTTTAATATAATCCAGTTCAGCCGGTGTATCTGTGACAAAAGCATTCAAGGTTACAATGACTGGTACATTATATTTCTGAAGATTTTCAATATGCTTCTCAAGATTAACGATCCCCTTTTTAACAGCTTCCACGTTTTCCTGTCCAAGGTCAGCCTTAGCCACGCCGCCGTTATACTTAAGGGCACGTACCGTGGCGACGAGGACAACTGCATCAGGCTTTAAACCAGACATCCGACATTTAATATCAAAGAATTTCTCTGCACCTAAATCTGCACCGAAGCCTGCTTCTGTGACAACAATATCTGCCAGCTTTAAAGCCATCTTTGTCGCTCTGACACTATTGCAGCCATGGGCAATATTGGCAAAAGGACCGCCATGAACAATGGCCGGCGTATGTTCCAATGTCTGAATCATGTTGGGCTTAATCGCATCTTTAAGAAGTGCCGCCATGGAACCTACGGCTTTCAGATCCTTTGCAGTCACCGGTTCACCCTGATAATTATAGGCAACGATTATCCGGCCCAGGCGGTCTTTAAGGTCATGCATATTATCGGCCAGGCATAAAATCGCCATAATTTCTGATGCCACGGAAATAACAAAATGATCTTCTCTGACAACACCATCCATTTTTCCGCCCATGCCTACAATAATATTTCTGAGTACACGGTCATTCATATCCACACAGCGTTTCCAGACAATCTGCTTTGGATCAATGCCTAAAGCATTACCCTGTTGAATATGATTATCAAGCATGGCGGCCAGAAGGTTGTTGGCCGATGTAATTGCATGAAAATCACCGGTAAAATGAAGATTCAAATCTTCCATTGGAACGACCTGGGCATATCCGCCCCCTGCCGCCCCGCCTTTAACACCAAAACATGGCCCTAAAGACGGTTCTCTCAAGGCAACCACTGCTTTTTTACCGATATAGTTCAGTGCCTGTCCCAGTCCTACACTGACAGTGGTCTTCCCCTCACCGGCCGGTGTGGGGTTAATCGCGGTCACAAGCACAAGCTTTCCGTCCTTACGGTCTTTAATCCGCTCCCAAAGTTCATCACTAAGCTTTGCCTTATATTTTCCGTAAAGTTCAAGGTCATCTTCCGTCACATTCAGTTTTGCGGCCACATCTTTAATGTGGATCATCTGAGCCTCCTGTGCAATCTGGATATCTGTTTTCATCTGAAAATCCTCCTTGTATTTTATATTGGGATAAGAAAGGTATACTTTATATGTTATCTTACCTCAGTTAAACATATTCTTCAATATATCTTTCAAACTCTTCAGCACTCATCAGCACTTTTCTTGGTTTTGTTCCTTCCTCCGGGCCCACAACACCGGCGTCACAAAGCTGATCCATAATCCGGGCAGCCCGGTTAAATCCGATTTTATAAACCCGCTGAAGCATACCAATTGAAGCCTTTTCCTTTTCTATAATAAACTTTCCGGCTTCCACAAAATAAACATCCCGTTCCGGAGCCGAACCGCCCTGTACGGCTTTTGGGGAATTAATACTGTTTGCAATCTCTTCATTATACTGAGGCTTATCCTGATCCTTTGTAAGAAATTCAACCACTGCATTGACTTCCTGATCCGAAACGAAAGCGCCCTGCACACGCACAGGCTTCTGGTAGCCTGTAGGGTAGAAAAGCATATCACCTTTTCCAAGAAGCTTTTCCGCACCGTTCATGTCAATAATCGTTCTGGAATCCACACCAGAGGAAACGGAAAAAGCAATTCTTGACGGTATATTGGCCTTAATCAGACCGGTAATAACATTAACGGAAGGACGCTGAGTTGCAATCACCAGATGAATACCTGCAGCTCTGGCCAGCTGAGCCAGACGACAAATTGCATCCTCCACCTCATTGGATGCCACCATCATCAAATCTGCCAGCTCGTCCACAATAATCACAATCTGCGGCAATTTCTGATGTTCCTGGCTCTCATATTCACAAGCCTCGATTTTTGCATTATAGCTTTTCATATCACGGACATTCAGCTGGGCAAACTTTTTATATCTTGTTTCCATCTCTGCCACAGCCCAGTTTAAGGCGCCTGCAGCTTTTTTAGGATCTGTAACGACCGGTATCAAAAGATGAGGAATCCCATTATAAACACTAAGCTCCACAACCTTTGGATCAATCATAATCATCCGCACATCTTCCGGCCGGGCCTTATAAATAATACTCATAATCAGCGTATTGATACATACAGATTTACCTGAACCTGTTGCTCCGGCAATTAAAAGGTGAGGCATCTTGGCAATATCCGCCACAATGACCTGTCCGCCAATATCCCGTCCGGCACCAAAAGCAATCAGGGACTTACTGTTTTGAAATTCCTGACTTTCGAGTAAATCTCTAAGCATAACTGTTGTATTTTCTTTATTAGGAACCTCAATGCCCACGGCCGCTTTTCCCGGAATAGGCGCTTCAATACGAATATCGGCCACAGCCAGATTCAGCTTGATATCATCTGTAAGCGCCACAATCTTACTTACCTTAACCCCCTGTTCCGGCTGAAGCTCATAACGGGTGACGGACGGTCCGCAGCTGACATTGGTAACCTGCACCTTAACTCCAAAACTGTCCAGTGTAGACTGAAGCTTCATCGCAGTTTCCCGAAGCTGCTGATCGCCTTCCGCTGAAACTTTGGACGGTTTTCCCTGCTTTAGCAGCTCAAGAGGCGGAAAAACATATTCTTTTACCGGAGGTACAATTTCCTCAGCCGTCACTGGTTCTGGCGCACAGGCCGCTTTTTCACCGCCATGGCGATGATCCGGACCTGCATCGGAGGCTCTTGCAGCTCTGCGGACAGCTTCCGCAGGAGAAATGGCCTCTGTTTTAGGCTCATACTCCGGCAGATTTGTATATTTTTCCTCTACGCTCCGTTCACGGATCTCATCGTTTTGAGGCAATGGCATTTCCTGTACATTGTCAGCCCGGAAATTTTCGTCATCCTTCTGTGCCCGATCCAGTAAATGGGATAAATCGGGAAGTTTTGCAGTCTGCCCAAACTGGTCTTTGTCTTCAGGTACATTCATCGGTTCAAAATAAACCGGATCCGGCTGAAATTCAAAATTTTCCATATCACTTTCCAGTTCACGACCAATCTGCATTTCCTGGCCAGCCTGTTCTTTCCGGATATCCTGTCTTTCATTTTCCCGGTTTTGCGTCAAAGACGGTTCACCCGAGTTTTCCTGACAATTACCCGCCCGGTCAATATCGCCCATGTGTGTCACTGTAAACTGAGGAATATCTAAAATAATCTCTTTTTTCAGGTCATCCTCATCCTTGAGAACTGGCGCCGGGACTTCTTGATCATCTTGCGCATGATCCCCATTGTATCTAAGCATCTGAGCCTTTTCCTGGTCAAGCTGAGCTATATTATAATCAAAGCCCAATGGCTGTATGGTCTCTCCAAATTCCGATGGCTCCCGAACAGCTTTTTTCTTTTTTTTGTTTTTCTTTTTTAATAAAAACAGGTCATCTTCATCCAGATCATCATAGTCATCTTCATCTTCGATGTCATCTGTAATCTTTGTGCGGCGTGAAATACTGATGATCTTGTTTGAATCCGTATCTGTTTTTGCATCTTCCCTGTCAAGAGCCTCAAGCCGTGCTTCCTCTCTGGCCGCATCAAGCAGTGCCCGTTTCTGCCGATGGCGCTGTGCCGCTGACGCTGCCATTGTACGAATTTTTCGCCACACATCCGCAATCACCGCCTTCTCTGCCATTAAAGCCAGACCTACGAAAAACAGAATAATAATCAAAGCATAGGTTGCAACGGTTCCGATTAACGGATTAAGAAAACTGCATAAAATCCCGCCGATAATCCCCCCACCGCTTCTGTAGACAGAACTGTCATCATAATAATCCAGTATGGTCATCGTACTGTCTCCAGGATTAAAAAGCATCTGTAAAAACGCCATAATAGATATTGCTACAAGCACAGATGCCGCAATACGCATAAACGCAATCCTGTTGTGTCTGTTCGATATATAAAACGCACTGCCAAAAAAAATCAGATAAGGCAGCAGGTAGGCAAACCATCCAAAGACACCAAAAACAAATTTTGAAACATAATCTCCCACAACACCGCACAAATCATAAATACTTAACAGCAGAAGGACCGAAATTCCCAGAGCAATCAGCATCTGAACTTCATCATACATCCCGCTCTGCCGTCTGTAATCAACATCCCGCCCGGTTTTTTTGCTATTCCTTGTCCGACTGCCTCCACCTGCAGATTTTGTCTGCGTTCTTTTTCCGGCCGATGTCTTCGAGGTTGGTTTTTTCCCTGAAGCAGTCTTTTTCCTGGATGCCGAAGTATTGGTTTTTGAATTATTTTTATTATTTGCTGTTCTACGGTTGCCAGATACCGCACTTCCGGTCTGCCTTGCAGCCATCGAATCATCCTCCTTTTAGATCATGTTTTCCAAAACAAATTGCGAAACATCCCCGCACAAAATGGAACATTCCGCAATTTTATAAACCCCTTATATCCTATGTATGCTGCTATCTGATAAAGAAATAACAGACAATAGAAACAATACCAAGCGCCGCGCAGTAGTATGCAAAATATTCATACCGAGCACGCTTAACAACATTAATCATCAGCTTTATACACACAAAACCAACCACACCTGCCACAAGCATACCTACAAGATAATTAACAATCAGACCGCCTGTAATTGTCGAATCGCCTAAATGCGGCAGCTGAAGAATATTTGCACCTACAATTGCAGGTACTGATGCCAAAAATGAATACTTCACCGCAAATGAACGGTCAAGGCCTAAAAATACGCAAGCCGCAATCGTAGAACCTGAACGTGAAATACCTGGAAGCGTGGCAATTCCCTGAGCCACACCGATGAGTGCCGCATCTTTATAATTCGTAGCCTTTGCTTTCTTTTTGCCGTTAGGGCGACCATCCACCAACAAAAGTACAATGGCCGTAATCACAAGACAGATCCCCGGAACAATCAGAGTTGATCCCGCTTTTTCGATGGGGCCGCGAAATACAATGCCGATTATACCGGTTGGAATCGTTGTCACAATAATTAAGGCAGCAAACTTACGATACGCATTTTTTATGACCCTGCGATAAGGCCGGTTTTCTTTCTTGATTGTATTCATTAACCAGGACCAGCCATTTACGGCAAGATCCACGATTAAGCCGATACCGTGCACAACAAGATTCCGCACATCCTTCCAGAACACGACGCACACTGCCACAAGCGTTCCCAGATGAAGAAGCACTTCAAATAGAACACCTGTATCTGTCTCCATCTTAAAAAGCTGCTGAAAGATCGCAAGATGTCCGGAGCTCCTAACTGGAAGGAATTCCGTAAGCCCCTGAATCAAACCCATAAAAATTGCCTGTAGTAAATTCATATCCCACACCTCTTGACCATCGGCAGCCAGCTGCCAATGGCTTTATCCTCTCGTCTTTTTTAATCTTAATGCTAGCTATTCTTTTAATATATTACTACACTTTACCCTGTTTGTCAAAAATAAGCTGCCTTAACTTTCGATCAATTCATGAAGTTTTTTCAAAGCATCACGAATACCTCCGATTTCATCGATCAGGCCTTCTTCAACCGCTGCCCGTCCAACCAGTATGCTTCCCACATCTTTGGTGAGCATCCCTGTTTCCATCATTAATGCCTCAATCCTGTTTTTTGTTATCTTACTATGTTTTTCAATGAAGCCTACAATCCTGTCCTGAATCTTTTTAAAATAATCATACGTCTGAGGCACTCCGATAATCATACCGCTCATTCGAACCGGATGGATCAGCATTGTCCCTGTTTCCACAATAAACGAATAGTCTGTAGACACGGCCAGAGGGACGCCGATGGAGTGACTGCCCCCCAGAACAAGCGAAACCGTTGGTTTGCTCACCGATGCAATCATCTCCGCAATTGCCAGACCAGCTTCCACGTCGCCGCCTACGGTGTTCAGCAATACAAGGATACCGTCAATTTCATCATTATCCTCAATTGCTGCCAGCTGTGGAAGAATGTGTTCATATTTGGTTGTTTTTGTTTGTGGAGAAGATACTTCATGGCCTTCGATTTCCCCGATAATGCTCAGTAAATGGATTTTATGCTTGGATTGATCCAGAACAATTTGTCCCTGGTTTTCAATCTGCTCATTTTTCAGCTGCTGTGTTTCCAGTTTTTCCTTTTCGCAGCCTTTATTTTGATGCATCTTTTCCATATCGTTTTCTTCATTTTGCTTCATAAATCAGCACCTCTCATACTCAGAATTCTTTTCCGTGACAGATGAATCCGTCCTTTCAAGTATCTGTATTTTTACTGAAAATATACCCGGAACACTGCCATTGCTTGAACAGCATAAAAATATCATCAGCCCGTAAAATAATTTTATTGACCATTCCAAAATGGCATTTACAAAGCCATCATCATTAACTTATAATAAAGGTATCCTAACGATTTCCAAAGTAACAATGGAGGCGATTTATGTGAAAAATAATCTTAATCAATTTTCTAAGCCCCAAAAAAAGCTGTCAAAAACCCTGTTATCCGTTGGATCAACAGCCGCTCTGTCCGTCTTTGGCATCAGTCTTCTGATTTTCAAAAAAGCCTTTGGCCGAGGTGAGCCAACCAAAGAGCAATTCCCGAAGGATCCCAGAATTCATCGGTCCAGGCTCTGGCTGAAGCATACCAGGCATGAACATGTTTACACGACTTCCACTGATGGTTTAAAACTCCACGGTGTTATTTACAATCCATACCATCGCTCTGACCCACCTACAAATCCGGTGATCATGCTCTGTATTCACGGCTATCATTCAGACGGAGCCGGTGATTTTGCTCCAATCGTCCCGTTTTATTATGCTCAGAACAGAATCGTATGCCTGCCGGATCAGCGCGCCCATGGACAAAGTGAAGGCAAATACATTGGTTTTGGCTATCACGATCATTTTGACTGCATCCGCTGGTGTGAGGAAATGGTTTGCAGGTTTGGTCCTGATTGTAAAATTTATCTGCACGGCGTTTCCATGGGCAGTGCAACTGTGCTTTCCTGTTGTGATGACCCAAAACTTCCCTGTCAGGTTAAAGGAATTATTGCAGACTGCGGCTACAGCGACGGTTGGGAGCAACTGTCTCATGTACTGAAGAAGGAGTTCCATCTTCCGGCTTTTCCCTTGCTTTATACCTATAATATAGTATGTAAACTTATGGGAAAATTTGATATAAAGAAAATCAGTCCCATTAAAAACGTTGCAAAATCCAAAGTTCCTATTCTTTTTATTCATGGCGATCAGGATGACTTTATTCCTACAAAAATGGTTTATAAGCTATATAAGGCCTGTACAGCTCCTAAAAAACTGGTTATTGTGCATAAGGCCGGACATGCCCAATCTTATATAAAAAACAGCTGTTTATATGAAAAAGTGATTATGAATTTTTTTAGGGAATAAATATTTTCCTTGTCTGATGGTATACTAAAAAGAGCAGCTTTAATGCTGATTAAAATTTCAGATACTTATAACATTCACAGAAAGGCAAATAATATGATATATTATTCAGACAATTCTAAACGATCAGACATGAACAGAGAAAAAAATATCCAAACAGATCATTCCATTTCCGAAATCAGTATGCCTAAAGAATCTGTTGCAACGGATATCATACCGGACGAAGTTCCAAGAAAAGATGGTCCCAGCGGACAGTAGAAGCAGTTGTAAAATACGAAATATTATTGTATAATGCATGATAGAAACAATTCGGTTCCGGAAGGAGTGCCGGCCTCAAAGCCGGTATCGCTGGTGTCTAAGCTCACTTAAAGATTATTCTTAGAAACACGCAGCGGCCGAATTGTTTCTATCAT
>QFCH01000567.1_pt1 | contig 28163 bp, 20 predicted proteins | sample 5346071 | NCBI WGS metagenome assembly QFCH01 (sample SAMN09062255, study PRJNA434731) | Human gut metagenome, whole genome shotgun sequencing project. | isolation source: stool timepoint B chromium assembly | host: Homo sapiens | collected 2015
AAAAAAGAGCCCCCAAGCCTCCGCCCAGGAACTCCCCATCCTCCTCATTCCCCCTTAAAACTCCTAACCACCTGCGCCCCCGCAATCATCATCGCCCCCAGGAAAATAAACATATCCCCGAGATTAAACACCACCTTCTTCAATCCCTTCCACTGCACGCTAAAATAATCCACCACATACCCTCTAAAAATCCTGTCATACAGATTACTCAGCGCTCCCCCAATGGTCACCGCCAGCCCAATCCGTTCCACCGCCGAATCCTTCCGTTCCATCAACGCCACCAGTCCCCCCACCAGCGCGGACACCACCATCAGCGGAATCCCCTTCACCAGCTCCGGCTTCTGCTTAAGCACCCCAAACGGAAATCCGCTGTTATGGTTCTTATACAGCCTGATCCACCCCTTCGCGCAGGGCAGATCCCGCGGAAACGTCTCATCCTCCTGATCCTCAATCACCTGTTTAATCCCCAAATCCAGAGCCGTCAATCCTCCAATCAGCCAACCGTACATCGCTCCGCCTCCTTTTCCCATCCAAATCATTCTTCACAACCGTCCACGCCCTCACAGTCAGGCAAAATATTCCCGCCAAAGACGCAGACCCGCCAAACAACTACCATTATTTTACTATGTTCTCCACCCACCGTCCAGTGAAACGTTTCTAAAATTTCGCATATAATAGTAGAAACGCCCGGACTGCGAGGCAATTTATGGCACTCTGTCCCTTTAACCCGGCTTCCGAGGACTACGCGGATTTCATCTATAACTACAGCAGCCAGAATGTGCTCTCCCCCACCGGCCCTCTGCTCTCCGGGGCCTGCACGGAATTCGTCACGCAAAATTACGCGATCTTTTACGTCCCTCTAAACAGCATCCTTCCCCTTTCTCTGGAGAAGTATGCTTACTACAGCATTCCCAATCTGTTCACCCCCCTGGACACCTCCAGCATGGACGCCTCCGGCATTCTCTCCACCTTCAACACGCCGGCCCTGGCAAACAAGGGCGCGGGCACCATGATCGGCTTTCTGGATACCGGCATCGACTACACCAACCGCCTGTTCCGCAAATCCAACGGCACCACCCGAATACTGGGAATCTGGGATCAGACCCTGCCGGTGGACACGGATGAACTCCCCCCCGGCGTGCCGGACTATTTTCGCATGAGCGGAGCGTCCTACGGCACTGAATTCACCGAAGAACAGATCAACGAAGCCCTGGCCTCCGACGATCCGCTGTCCCTGGTTCCCTCCCGGGATACCAACGGCCACGGCACCTTTATCGCGGGGATCGCCGCCGGGGGATCGCTGCCGGATGACTCCTTCACCGGGGCAGCCCCGGAGTGCAGCCTGGTGGTGGTCAAACTGAAGCAGGCCAAGCGCTACCTCCGGGACTACTATCTGATCCCGGAAGACGCCACCGCATTTCAGGAAAACGACATCATGATGGGCATTAAATACCTGCGGGTCATGGCGCACCGCTACCGCATGCCCCTGGTCATTCTCATCGCCCTGGGCTCCAACATGGGAAGCCATGAGGGGCTTTCGCCTTTAAGCACCTCAATCCAGGACGTAACCCGCTTCCTGGGCTTTTCCGCCGTGATCGCCGCGGGAAATGAGACCGGCCTGTCCCATCACTTCGAGGGCATTATCCCCTCCGACGAGCCCTACCAGGATGTGGAAATCCGCGTGGGGGAGGAGGAATCCCGCCGGGGATTCGTGCTGGAACTGTGGGCCACCAACTCGGACACCTACTCCGTGGGTTTCGTCTCCCCCACCGGGGAGGCCATCAGCCGGATTCCCATCATTTCCGGCAATGAGACCCGCATCCCCTTTCTGCTGGAGGATACGGTGATCACCGTCAACTACCAGCTGATCGAGGCCCTCACCGGCCGCCAGCTGATCTTCATGCGGTTCGAAGAACCCACCGTGGGCATTTGGCGCATCCGGGTCTACAACTCCCAGTTTTTCACCGGGAGCTATCACATGTGGCTGCCCGTGGAGGGCTTCATCTCCGACCAGACGGTGTTTCTCAATCCCAGCCCCAACAACACCATCACGCTGCCGGGAAACTCTCCGTCGCCCCTGACCATCGGCGCCTACAACCACCTCAACAACAGCATCTACATCCACTCCAGCCGCGGCTACACCCTCTCCAACGTGATCAAGCCGGACCTGGCGGCTCCCGGCGTGGATGTGTACGGCCCCGCCCTCACCGGCCCTCCGGACACCGTACCCATGACGCGCCGCACCGGCACCTCCGTGGCCGCCGCCCACGCCGCCGGAGCGGTGGCCAACCTGATGAGCTGGGGGTTTGTGGAGGGAAACGACCGCTCCATGAGCGAGGCGGCCATCCGCTCCTACCTGGTCCGGGGGAGCAAAACGAAATCCAGCGCTGTCCTACCCCAACCGCGAGTGGGGGTATGGCGCGCTGGATCTGTTCCAGACATTTCTTCATCTGAGGGAATAAATCCGCGGAAAAAATTGCGGATACAAACTTATGGGTATCATCCGTGTAAGATCAGCCGCGCATTCGGATCAGCGGCCCGCCGCTCTTCTCCAGGTACGGACGGGTGACCACCACGGAGCCGATGTTGGAGTCCTTGGGAATCTCATACATGATGTCCAGCATGAACTCCTCCAGGATAGCCCGCAGCGCTCTGGCGCCCGTGCCCCGCTTGATGGCCTCCCCGGCGATCCAGTCCAGGGCGTCGTCCTCAAACACCAGCCGGACCTCGTCCATGGCCAGCAGCTTCTCATACTGCTTGGTGATGGCGTTCTTCGGTTCTCTGAGGATGCGCACCATCATATCCCGGTCCAGCCCCTGAAGGGTCACCGTCATGGGCAGGCGTCCCAGGAACTCGGGGATCATGCCAAAGGTCCGTAAATCCTCGTTGGTCACGTAGCTAAGCAGGTTGGGATCCTTGTCAAAGGTATCCCGCAGCACCGCGCCGAAGCCCATGGAGGACTTTTTGGTCAGCCGCTCCTTAATGATCTCCTCCAGGTCGGGGAACGCGCCGCCGCAGATAAACAGAATATTGTCCGTATTGACCGTAGCCATGGGCGTCATGGCGTTCTTCTGGTTGGACCCCACCGGCACCTCCACCGTGCTGCCCTCCAGCAGCTTGAGCAGCTCCTGCTGCACGGATTCGCCGCTGACGTCCCGGGTGTTGGTCTGCTTCTTCTTGGCGATCTTGTCGATCTCATCGATGAAAATGATGCCCTTTTCGGCGCGCGCCACATCGTTGTCCGCAGCGGCCAGCAGCTTGCTGACCACGCTCTCGATGTCGTCTCCGATATACCCCGCCTCCGTCAGGGAGGTGGCATCCGCGATGGCCAGGGGCACGTCCAGCAGCCGGGCCAGGGTTTTCACCAGATACGTCTTGCCGCTGCCCGTGGGGCCGATCATCAGAATGTTGGATTTCTCGATGGTCACTTCCTCATCCGGCCCGGGGGCGGTCTCCTCCTCAGGCTTCCCATCCAGGAACGCGCGCTTGTAGTGGTTGTAAACGGCCACGGAAACCACCTTCTTAGCCTTCTCCTGGCCGATCACGTACTCGTCCAGCCGGGCCTTGATCTGGTGCGGCGCCGGGATATCCTTCATGGACAGCGCCGGCTGGTTGTCCGCTTTCTTGCGGATCTTCTGCTTCTTGGGAATCTCCATACCGGGCTGGTTTAAATTCATCTCGTTGAGATTCATGTTCATATACGGCATCCCGGGCAGCTTGGAGAGGTCCATGCCGCTCTTGGTCACCGTGTCAAATGCCTTCTGCATGCAGTCGTGACAGAGGTTCATACCCCCGGGCATGGAGATCATGGTTCCCGCTTTGCTCTCCGGCCTGCGGCATATGTAACATACCTTCTCATATTGATCGTCATCCCGCGCCTGGCCCTTGTCCTCCGGACCGGCGGGATTTTCCTTTATCTCATCCTGGTTCTTATCGCTCTCTCCCAAAGTGTTTCTCCTCTCTGCTTCTCAAAAATAGAGTCTCCGTTCCTCTTAGTATATAACAAAATGCCTCCCCTAACAAGAGGAAGCATTTTCAATAAATGGAGCTGTCCTACTGCTCATCCGCCGGCATGGGGGCCAGGGTGACCGGCACCTTGTGCTCCACATACTGCCCGTCCTGCAGCGACTGCACTGTCAAATCCACCGTCTCCCCAACCTCGTAGGAGGTGAGCACCTCCTGCAGATCCGCCATGGTTTTCACCGACTGACCGTCGAACTTGGTGATAATGTCCTTCTCAAACAGCCCGGAACCGGCTGCCGCCCCGTCCTCCAGAATCTTGTAAATATACACGCCCTCGGGCATACCCAGGGCCTTGGCAGTGTCCATGTCCACGGTGATACCCTGAATTCCCAGATATCCCCTTTTCTCCTCGGCCACCTGGGTCTGGGTCTTTTTGTTCATCAGATCGCCGATGATATCCTCAGCCTTGGAAATGGGAATGGCGTAGCCGATGCCCTCCACCTCGGTGGAGGCGTACTTGGCCGCGTTGATGCCGACCACCTCGCCCTTCATATTCACAAGGGCGCCTCCGCTGTTGCCGGGGTTGATGGCCGCGTCCGTCTGCAGAAGCGTCCTGGTGTTATTCTCAGAGGTGCGCACCTCCCGGTTCAGCGCGCTGACATAACCCACGGTCACCGACTGGCCGTAACCCAGGGCGTTGCCGATGGCGATCACACCCTGCCCTACCTTGAGAGCGTCGGAGTCTCCAAGCTTCGCCACCCGGACTTTGTTCCGCGTCTCCTGCGGGATATTTTCCAACGGTACCGCGATGATTGCCAGATCGGAGTCGGAATCCGTACCCTTGACGGCCGCCTCCACCACCTCGTCGTCGATAAACGCCACCTTCAATTCCTTGGAGTCCGCCACCACGTGATTGTTGGTCACAATCAACAGCTCCTTGTCGTTCTCCCCCACGATGATGCCGGAACCGCTGCTGGGCACCTCGTAGGTCTGCGTGCCGCCGCCCCCGAAAAACCAGGAGTAGGGATCATTGCTCTGATACTCCATCAGGCTGGTGATCGCCACCACAGAGGGCATCGCCTCCTCCACGATGGAGGACACGTCCACACCGCCGGAGCTGTAGGGCCCTCCGCCGTTGCCATAAAATTTCCCCGCCGGAGGCTGGATATTCTCAATACTCCCGTTGTCCTGGCCGGGCGTCTGGGTCTCCTGTGGCTTCTGCTCCTCCGTTACCGCGGCTCCCTCAGGCGCAGACACGGCCTGGGGCAGAAAACTGGCGGCCGCCATATTTACGCCCACCATGGTGACACCCGACACGCCGCCGAACAGAATTGCGCCGGCGATGAGACCGGCCACTCTCTTGACCGCTCCCCCCTTCTTCCTGCGGGGCGGCCTGGACGGACCGCCCGGCCGCGGCGCTCCGCCCCCTGGGTTATTGTAAGAACCCGGGCCCTGCTGCGGACCCTGGCTGTAATTCATTCCATTTTCATACTGCTGTCCATTCTCATACATGAACACGCCCCCCTTTCTCTGAACATTCTCATTTGTTCCGATTCTGGGAATAAGTTTATCAATGAAATGTGATAAATTTGTGACATTTTTATTAGAAAACCCTAAAATCTTAAAGCCGCTGCCCCAAATGCCAGGCAGCGGCCTTTTAAAACGCTTAGTGCGGCTTCACACAGCCCCGGATTTCGTCCAGGGAGCGGATTCCCAGCTCGTCCAGACGGCGGTCCAGGGATTCGATCAGGCGGGGCATAAAATCCGGCCTGGTCAGATTGGCGGAGCCCACCTGCACCATCCAAGCCCCGGCCATGATGTGCTCGATCACATCATCGGCATTTGTCACACCCCCTGCGCTGAAAATGGGGATGTCCACGGCCTTGTGCACCCGGCTGCAGCTCCACAGGGCCAGGGGTTTGAGTCCTGGGCCGCAGTAGCCGCCGCTGCCGCTGTTTCCGCAGCGGAATTCACGGCTGTGAACGTCGATGGCGCAGCCGGTCAGCGCGCCGAAGGAGGTAAACCCGTCCGCCCCGCACTCCCTGGCAATGGCGGCGATGTCCTCCACGTCCACCATGGTGGTGGGCACCTTGATGATCAGAAGCTTCTCCCCCGCGGCCCCCCGGACGCCCCGGATCATTTCCCGCAGCCACCCGTAGTCCCGCCAATACTGGCGCGGGTCCGTGGCCGCCATGGAGTAGGGGCAGTTCATGTTGATCTCGATTCCCGCCACCTCCCGGCAGCCCGCCGCGGTACCGGCCAGCTTTACCAGCCCCTCCAGGTCCTCGGCCTTCAGGTTCAGAATCAGAGGGGATTCCTGCCAGGGCAGATGTACGGCGATCTTTTTCACAAATTCCATCACGCCCAGGCTGTTGCTGCCCAGGGAGGTGATGTAGCCGTACTCCGCGCCGTAGAGCTTCCTGGCTCTGGAGACCGAACCGCTTTCCATCATGATGGAATTGGGCATCAGCGCGCCGAGGAGGCTCAAATCATAGTATTTTCCGTATTCGATCAGATCGCCCAGCCCGGCGGCGGCCGGCATGATCGGATTTTTAAAGCACAGTTCCCGTTTTCCCACGGGAATGCGGACAGATAAGTCAGCCATATCGTTCCCCCTGTCTATTCAAATGTGTGGAAACAGCGGCGGTCCGTCTCAAAGTCCACCCGCTCGTAGGGCAGGTAGGGGCCGCTGCAGCATACGGGTATTCCCAGCCGGATGGATTGGCTGTGCAGGTAACAGCTCTTGCAGCCGCCCACCCCGCAGCTGATCCTGGTGGCGGCGAACACGTCAAAAGGCAGATGCTGCGGCCGGTCCCAGACAGCGGTAAGCTTAAGCAGGACAGGAATGTTGAGCGCGGCGGCCACCGCGCCGGGGCGGGTCTGCTCCAGCTCCCGCGCCATCTCCTCCACCGATTCCACCGGGCGTACGGACGGATTTTTTCCCAGAAATTCCCTGTCCATCGGATCGCACAACATGATCTGCCTGCACCGGGGCTCCGCTTCCAGAAATGGAGCGGCGAGAAACCAGGTGGCGGACTGGGACAAAACAACCGTGTCCGCACCGGGCCGCACCGCGCGGCCGTTGGCTCCCCAGACCACCAGCGGAGTTCCGGGCTGCACCTCATACAGGGATGAATGTTCCACCGCGCAGACCGCAAATCCCTGATCCGTGCGTTTCTGAAGCATGTAGGGATAAGCCCAGCAGGTGGGGCCGCAGTCCATTCGGATCATGACAAACTGCCCCGGGCCAAAGGAAATCTCCGGGTACTCCACCAGAATTTCCTTCCAGCGGCGTTTTCCCGGTCCTCCAAGCTCCCGGACCTCCAAGACGTGCGTCTCTACGATGTTATTATGTTTGAAAGGCATAGATTCCTCCGTTTCATAGCTGCATGATTTACATAAAGACTCCCGCGCCGGGTCCCAACGGGAGCTTAAACAGCATCCAGACCAGGAACTGCAGGATCAGCACCACGGCGATGGCCACAGTGTAGGGCAGCGCCAGAACCATGATAGTTCCCAGGCCCACCTTGCCGTAGCCCTTGGGTTTCCAGAGCGTGTAATAGCCGATAATCGCGCCCAGCATGGCGTTCATCGGGCAGATCGAGTTGGTGATGGCGTCGCCGATCCGGTAGGTCATCTGGATCACCGCGGGGGACACGCCGATGGAGGCGAACAGCGGGATGAACACCGGCGCAAACAGGAGCCATTTGGTCAGTCCGCTGATCACAAACAGGTTGGAGAACATGGTGATCAGGATCAGTCCCACCAGGGCGGCGGTGGGGCCGATGTTAAAGTCCTTGAGGAACTGGCCGCCGGCAGCGCCGATCATATCGCCGATGTGGCTGTCCGAGAATACCTGGATCATGATGCTGGCGCTGAGGATGATGACAATGAACCCGGACACATCCGTGATTCCTTTCGCCATCATGTCCGGCAGGTCCTGAAGGCTTTTCAGGCTTCCCGACACCTTGCCGTAAATGATACCGGCGAAAATGAAGTACAGGGTGATGATCATCACCAGGCCGTTCAAAAACGGCGACGTGGGCAGAATGGTGCCCTCCGGGGACCGGAGCAGGCCGCCGGACGGAATGGTCATAAAGGCCAGAAGGCCGAAATAGACCAGGGAAAAAATCCCCGCGGCCCGCAGGCCCTTAAGCTCGGCCGGCGTCAGCTGGCTGTCCGAGATCAGCGTGCTCCCCCCGCCGGTTAAGTTGGCGTTGGGGTCCCGCAGCGGAAGCTTGTTCTTCATGATGGTTTTGCTGACCACCACCATGGTGATCGTGATGAGGAACGTGCTGACCATGATGAAATACCAGTTCATCAGCGGATTCACCGGGGCGCTGATCCCCAGATTTCCGGTGATCTGCTGGGTCACGGCGGCCAGGTTGATGTCCGTGCTGGTAATCACGATGGTGGCCGAGTTGGCAGCCGTGGCTCCGATGTAGGAGAGGGTGATTCCCAGCCAGGGGTTAAAGCCCATGGCGGCGAAAATCGCGCCGGAGAGCGGCGGCAACACCACCACGGCCACGTCCGCCAGGAGATTGCCGTTGACCGCGATAAAGGCGATGATCAGCATCATCCAGGTGGGGGAGGCCCCCAGCAGGACCCGGCGCACAAACGCGGACAGCAGGCCGGAGCGCTCCGCCACCGCGATGCTGATGATCACCACCAGGGCGGTCTTTAACGGGCCGAAGGAGATAAAGGTCTGCGGGAAATTGATGACCAGATTTAACAGATAGTCTTTGGTCACCAGGTTTTGAATGGTAAACACCGTCTCAGCAGTCTCGCTGCCTCCGTTGGTGGCGGACAGGGCGGTCACAGAGACCCCGGCCCGGGACATGACAAGCGACAATACCAGTATGATGCCGGACAGGATCATAAACAGAATGAACGGATGGGGCAGAGCGTTTCCAGCGCGTTCGATGGAGTCCAGTATCCTGTCCACACGGGATTTTTTTCCATCCCGCGCAGCAGCTACAGCTACATTCTTACTCATTTGTTACCCTCCTATGTTCGGGCTGCCTTCTCTGCAGAAGAAAGCTTCCCTTGCCTTTGAATTCCCTTGCCGGCCCGGCTTTTTATGTTATAATTAGGGAAACGTATCCCTGATCGACGGCCTGCGGCTGCCGGTCTTGTATCATCAATCTTAGCATATGACGGATGGTTTTACTAATACGGATCGTGGATAGGTTATCTCAAATACAGATAAGCGGGGGGCAATGGGAATCTTATGGATATCAAAAACCTGGCGTACATATTGGAGGCTTACAAATGCCGCTCCATCAACAAGGCGGCCCAGAACGTGTACATTTCCCAGTCACACTTGAGCAGTATCATCAAAAACGTGGAGAGCGAGATCGGCTATGCCGTGTTCATCCGCACGCCCTCCGGCCTGACCGCCACCGACGAGGGGCGGTATTTTCTGGAAAATGCCGAAAAAATTGTAAAAAACTGGAGTAGTATTCTGGACGTGCCCGATATTTTCCGGGACCGGAACACGCTGACCATCTGCTGCACCCCGTCCTCCAACATTTTCCAATATTTTCTGGATTACAAAGAGCTCTATCCCGCCAAATGCAGCGACACCTTTCTGGAGAGCGGTCTGAAGGAGACCATGACCGGTATCGTGAACCGGCGCTGCCGGATCGGCATTTTGATGATGCTGGAAAGCCAGCTTCCCAAATACAGCCAGCTGGCCAGCGATTACAAGCTGGATTTCACCGTAATGAAGCAGCACATTCCCATGCATGTGTACATGTCCCGCTCCCACCCTTTGGCAGGCGCCGCCCGGGTAACCAGGGCGGACTTAAGCTGTTACCCCACTGTGACGGACGTCAATCTGGACACCGACGACCGCCTCAGCCTGTCGGACGGGCGGCAAAATACCCTCTATGTGTCGGACCGGGGCACATCCTACGACGCGGTCTGCAAGGGCGGTTACCTGTTAGCCGGTCTCATCCATCCGGGCAACCTGGAAACCATGGACTGCGTCAGCAAACCCCTGGCGGACGGCGAACCGGTGGCAATCTGTCTGATCAAGTCCCAGCTCTACGAGCTGAACCTGCGCGAACAGCAGTTTATCGCGTTCCTCTCCAGAAGGCTTTCATGCCTCTGAAAAAATCCCGAATATTTCTGAGTCCACAGCCAAACAGGGCGCCAGCTTGTGCTGGCGCCCTGTTTGGCACGTGGTTCTGTATTTTATTCACCGGTTCAACCGTTCCCGCCCGGGCCCAAAATCACTGATCCGGGACCTCCCGTGCTGTTGCTCTCCGTGGGTTCCGACGCCCTGGTGGTCGAAGGTACAGTCGAGTTATTGTTGTACGGGGACCTGGTGGGCGCCGTCGCCGCTCCGGGGCCGGATACATCGTCCGGTGAGGTTGTCGCCCCTGCGCCCGGATAAGCCGCCGTGCTGGAAGACGTGGGCCTGTCGCTGCCGGGCTGTGACGGTCTGGTCCCGCCTCCCGGATAGCTGCCGGTTCCTCCGCCGGGGTATGCGCTGGTTCCGCCTCCCGGATACGCGCTGGTTCCACCGCCGGGATACGCGCTGGTTCCGCCTCCCGGATACGCGCTGGTTCCACCGCCAGGATATGTGCCGGTTCCGCCTCCCGGGTAGCTGCCGGTTCCTCCGCCGGGGTATGTGCCGGTTCCGCCTGGGTACCGCGGCTCTTCGTCCTCCGGCGGGTCGATCACATTGCCGAATTCGTCTGTTTCCAGCTCCAGGCCGTCCGGGAATTCCCCGTCGATAATACCGGGTTCCGTCTCGAACGCGGTGGTTTTCTCCTCGTTCTCCTCCTCCGTCTCCGCAGCCGTTGTGGCCTTGGGCGCCTGGGTCGGTTTGGGAATATATCCGCCGTCCGTGCCCACGTGGTCTATGGGTTTGCCTTCTTTATAAAGTCCCGAGTCCGCCGCGATCTTGGAACTGATCTTTTTGACCATTTCACTGGGCTCGTAATTATCATCCCCAAACAGGAACTGATGCAGCAGCACCACATTGCTCTCCAGCGTCTGCGGAATTACGCAGTCGCCCTTTTTCCCCATGTTGAGGTCGCCTCTGGCCTGGGGGAAGCCTGTTGTCTCCCCGATATAGAATTTGGTCACGGTTTTCGCCAGGGGGATCAGATCGTTTAAGTCCACGCTGCTCTCGATCTGGCCCAGCACAACCTCCATAACGTTGTTCACAACCGCAAAATCTGCCTTTTTCAGCTTGTCAAAGGCCAGCTGAATGACCTTTCTCTGGCGCTCCGTTCTGGCAAAGTCCGTGTCCATCTTTCTCAGTCTGGCATAAGCCACCGCCTGAACGCCGTCCATATGATTCATGCCCGCGTGGGTCAGCTGTACGGAGCCGACTCCGGTGGCCTGCACCGTCTCTGTGATAAATGCATTGATGTAGTAGAACTCCGCCTTACTCAGCTCGATGTCCACACCGCCCAGAATGTTGATGGCGTCGATAACGGCCTTCCAGTTGAACACGGCATAATCGTCAATCTCCAGATCCAGATTCCGGTTCAGCGCCTTGACCGCCTGATCCGGGCCACCCTTGAAATACGCCTGGTTGATCTTATTATAGCTTCCTTCCTCATCTATGTTCAGATACGAATCGCGGAACACGCTGACCAGTTTGATCTCGCCCGAATCCTGATTTATGTTGCAGATAATGTTCACGTCCGCGTTGTTCCCCTTGCCCAGGGAATTGTTCCGGCTGTCAACGCCGAACAGCGCCACGGTCCAGAACCCCTTCATACTTTCCACTTTCTCGTAGGACAGGTTCGGGTTCGTCATCTCCGCCATGTTGATGTTGGGGTTACGCTGAATCGAGTTCAGCTTCTTTTTGACGGGCACGATCACCAGGAACAGTAATGCCAGGAACAACAGCTCCACCACGATCACGCCGATCATCACTTTGCGCCAATAGCGGTTCTCTGAGCTCTGTTTGCCGCTTCCCCCGCCATTTCCCCGGCCTCCGCCGGTTCCGCGGTTGCCTCCGTTTCCGGAGCCGCCCCCTTTGCGGTCCGTCTTTGGGCCGCTCTCATCCAGATCGATCCAGCCGTCGGTTCCGTTTCCGGCCGCTCTGGCGCCTGCCGCCCCGCCAGTCTCGCCTTTAAAACGCGGGCGGTCTCCACCGGCAGCGCGCTGCCCCGCGGCTGCGCCCTGTCTGCCTGCCGCAGTGGCGGTTCCCGGAACATTGCCGGGCTGCCCGGCGCGCCGGGCGCCGGTTGCGCCTGCACCGGGCGTCTGGGGTCTTGAACCGGCCGTGGTTCCGTTAGGGGACTGGGTTCTTGGCCCGGCGGCGGTTCCGCCTGCTGCCTGGGTTCTCGCCCCGGCGGCGGTTCTGCCCGCTGCCTGAGTTTTCGCACCGGCGGCGGTGCTTCCGTTTGCTGCCTGGGTTCTCGCTCCGGCGGCGGTGCTTCCGTTTGCTGCCTGGGTTCTCGCTCCGGCGGCGGTGCTTCCGCCCGCCATCTGTCCTCTCGCTCCGGCGGCGGTGCTTCCGCCCGCTGCCTGGCCTCTCGCTCCGGCAACAGCGCTTCCGCCCGCCATCTGGCCTCTCGCTCCGGCGGCGGTGCTTCCGCCCGCTGCCTGGCCTCTCGCTCCGGCAACAGCGCTTCCGCCCGCCATCTGGCCTCTCGCTCCAACTCCGGCGCTTCCGCCCGCCATCTGGCCTCTCGCTCCAACTCCGGCGCTTCCGCCCGCTGCCTGGCCTCTGGCTCCGCCAACGCCGCTTCCGCCCGCCATCTGACCTCTGCTTCCGGACGGCGCTGCACCTCCGGCAGCGCGGCTTCCCGCGCCCGCAGCTCCGGCCGCAGTCCGGCCACCGGTTCCAAGTCCATTGGCTCCGGTCCGGCCATCCGCGCTCGCAGCCGCCACGGTCCGTCCTGCCGCTCCCTGAAGCGCAGCGCGGCCGCCGGCGTAACCGCCCGCAGCCCCTGCATCCGCACGTCTTGAACGGGCGGCGTCCGGCCTTACTCCGGCCGCGGCCGCTGTTCTCCGCCCGGCCGTGTCTCCCGCCGCTGTCTGACCCGCGCTTCCGGCCGGACGTCTGGCTGCGCCTGCTTCTCCCGCACCGTACTCCGCGCGGCCCGCCGTCCTATAGGTTCCGGATGTACGGCCAGCCGAATCCCCGCCTGCCGGCCTCGCCGCGCGCTCTATCCCCGACGGCCTGCCCGCGGCAGCGCTGTCCGCCTGCCGGCCAGCCGCCGGTCTGCGGCGGCTCTGCCCTGCGCCGTTCATCTCCTCCTGATCAAATCCATTTCCACTCTCAAACTCACGATTCATGCGTCATCCTCATTCCATTGCGCGTGCACCATCATACCTGCCGCGCACACCACTTGGGTATCAATAGTATGTGTTTTCCCATACAATTAATATGCGTTTTTATTGATAAAGCCTTTAAAGATCGTCAAAAACATAATTTTAAAATCAAATCCCAGGCTCCAGTTTTCGATATAATAAAGGTCGTGTTCAATCCGCTTTGTAATGGAGGTATCCCCCCGGTAGCCGTTGACCTGCGCCCAGCCGGTCAATCCCGGACGCACCTGGTGCTTGATCATATAGCGCGGAATTTCTTCCTTAAACTTCTCCACAAACAGCGGCCGCTCCGGCCTTGGCCCCACCAGACTCATGTCCCCGACCAGAATGTTGAAAAACTGCGGCATCTCATCGATGCTTGTCTTGCGGATAAACTTCCCGATGGGCGTCACTCTGGGATCATGAGGAGTCGTCCACTGACTCCGCTCCTTTTTAGGATCCTGGACCTCCATGGAACGGAATTTATACATTTTAAACGTATGGTTGTGCAGTCCCACCCGTTCCTGGCTGTACAGCACCGGTCCCGGAGAAGTCACCTTGACCAGCAGGGCCGTAACCAGCATAATGGGCGAAAAAATAACCAGACCAAACACAGCCCCCGCAATATCCACCAGCCGCTTCATGGTGGCGTTGAACATATTCGTCAACGGCACGTGGCGGATATGGATAATCGGAAGGCCCTGCAGGTCCTCCATAAACGGTATGGTCGGTATCATATTATTGTAATCCGGAATAAATTTGGTATGAACCCCCGACTTCTCGCAGGCGGCCACAATCTCCTCCAGATTCATATACTCCTTGATGCTGAGGGTGATCGCGATCTCATCCAGCGTATTGGACGCCAAAAACACCTCCAGATTGGCAATCGGGCCCAGCACCTCCACTCCCTTGTAGGCATACCCCGCCGGCTGATGGTCGTCCAAAATCCCCCTGATCTGATATCCCCACTCCGGGTTAACGCAGACCCGGTCCACGAACCCTTCCGCCGCCCGGCTGTAGCCGATCAGCAGAATGTGTTTCAGATTAAAGCCGTTGGAGCGCATAGAGCGCAGGAACAGGCGGATCGCATTCCGCTCCAGGGCCTGCATCACAATATTCAGCGCAAAGAACGCCAGAATCATTTTTGTAGAAAAATGGTACAGGTAGCCGTTCTTACGCGCTGCAAACAGCACAAACGTAATCAGCATCAGGCCGATAATATTGGCCTTACAGATATTAGCAAACTCCAGGCGCCGGCCCTGAACCCGTTTCGGCGCATACAGGTGAAATCCGCCGTACAGCAGCAGATACACCGGAACAATAAAAAGCAGCGCTGCGAAATAATACTGCGCCGGGACAACGCCCTCCGTCACAGGCAGCACCTTACCGCTGATCATAATCAGCCACACCAGGCTGTACGTCACCACAATAAACAGCGCGTCCAGCACCACATGCAGCCGGTTCAATGTCTTTTGATTATCCTTAATCATTCTATCTCATCTCACCCTAATTCCCGGCCAACCCCCGCCGCCGCAAAATCCGCTCAAAAAACTCCGAATATCCTGTATATTATACATGATCTGTCAAGGCTTGACTATAAAAAATATCTTAATTTTTTCCGACTACGAGCCGGGCAGGGGGCCTTAGGGAAGGGTCCGGGAGCGTGCTCGCACGTTCCCGGGCACTTTTCTAAGGTCCCCTGTGTGGCGACAGCCACAAAGCCTGGGGCCGCGCGCGGCCCCAGGCTTCCCGGCGGACTCTCTCCCGCCAGTCCACCCCTTCCCAGCTCCCGCGCCCCCCTCACCTCGTCTGCTCTTTTATCTTCTCTTCCCTATCTTCCCCACCTGTCTCCATCCAAACTCCCACAAATACACCATCATTCCCGCCATCATCTCCCCCTGAGCTCTCCAGCAGGCCCCACTCTTCACCTTCCGAAAATCCACTCTCCTACACTTCCCCCTACTCCCAATCCCTTCCAACACCCCATCCCAATAAACCTTTCCAAACCCCAACTTCTTAAAAAACCCATACTTCACCCAAATCCCCACTGCCAGCGGCACCGCGTTCAGCGCCAGCTGCCAGTCCGGCATATTCTTATAATTCAAATACACATTATTCCTTGCCGCCAGCCTCACCTTAAACTCATTATACTTCGACCCGCTGGTTCCGCTCCCCACATGATACACCACCGCATCCGGACAATACACATTATCATACCCGGCCAGCTTCGCCCGGTATCCCACATCCATATCCTCCAGATACGCAAAATGCATCTCATCAAAATACCCAATCTCCTCAAACACACTTTTTCTGTAAATCCCGGCCCCCGCACACGCCGAAAACACCCTGCAGGCCCGGTTATACTTCCTCGCCGACCTCCCCACGCCTCTCTGAAACGCCCAGCCCAGCACGCAATACATATCCCCCGCGTCGTCCATCAGCTCCCGGTTAAACATCTGCACCATCTTAGGACTCACCGAAAAAATCCGTTCCGACCTTCCAATGGCCCTCACCAGCTCCCCCACATAATCCGGCTCCGGCTCCGTGTCATTATTTAACAGGATCACATAAGGCGTATCCGCCTCCCTGATCCCCACATTCACCGCCCCGGAAAATCCCGTATTTTTCTCCAGAAAAATCGCCGGAACCCCGCGCTCCTTCAGCCACTCCACGCTGCCGTCCGTGGACCCGTTGTCCACCACCAGCACCTTAAAATGCCGGTACACCTGCAAATCCAGCGCCGCGAAGCAATCCTCCATGAACCGCAATCCGTTATAATTCGGTATCACCACCGTCACCATCGTCCGCTTCATGCCTGTTCCTCCGGCGCAAACCGATCGTACACGCTCAGATCATAAGGTTCCCCGATTTTCTCCTTCAGCAGATCCCGCAGCGCGAAATTAGACTTGCGCAGCGTCAGATTCGGATTATAATACGGATCCCCATTCTGAATGATATCCGGCCATTTCTTAATAAAAACCGCCACCTCCCGGTTAAACCGTTCGATCTTCTCCGGCGTATCCTCCAGCCCTCTGGACTTGGACTCATAATGGTACAGCAGCGCATACGGCGCATACACCACCAGTTTCCCCAAACTGCGCACCTTCATGCAATAGTCGATATCATTAAACGCCACGGCCAGCTCCTCCGAGAGTCCGCCCACCTGATCGAACACCGACTTTTTCGTCATCATGCAAGCCGCCGTCACCGCGCTGTAATCCTGGGCGCACATGGCCCGGTGGAAATAGCTGTTCTCCGCCTTATGCAGCCCGATAAACGTGTGCCCGGCAATCCCGCCGAACCCGACCACCACGCCCGCGTGCTGGATCGTATCGTCCGCATACAGCAGTCTTGCGCCCACGATCCCAACGTCCTCGCGCTGGCAGAAACCCAACATTTCCTGAATACAATCCGGCTCAATAATCTCCGTATCGTTATTCAGCAGCAGCAAATATTCTCCCTTCGCGAACCCGGCCCCAAAATTATTAATGGCCGAGTAATTAAACTCCCGCTCCCAGGTCACAACCCTCACATTCCCGTGTTCCGCCTGAAGCCGCTCATAATACGCAAAGGTCTCCGCCTCCGTACTGTTATTCTCCACAATCACAAACTCCAGGTTCCTATACGTCGCCCGCTCCATCAGCGACTTCACGCAGACATCCAGATCCTGCCAGTGATCCTTATTGGGAATCACCACCGACACCAAGGGCTCCCCCTGAATCTTAAACTTCGTGTGATAAATCCCAAAGTCCACGCCCTTCACCACGGACTCCGCCTCGATTCCCATGCGCTCATAGTGCGCCATAATGGCTCTGGCCCCGGCCTCAAAGGCATACCGCTTGCTCTCCGGATTGCTGGCCGTGGAGTTCTGATGGCAGCGCCAGTGGTACAGCACCTTGGGAATATGGTAAACCTCCTTCGCCGCCTCCGTGCACCGGAAAATGAAATCATAGTCCTGGGCCCCATCAAACTCCTGCCGGAACCTTCCCACCTTTTCCAGCAGATCCATCCGCACCACAAACAAATGGCAGATATAATTCACGCTGGTCAAAAGATCCGGGTTAAAATCCGGCTTAAAATGCGGGTCGAACAGCGCCTTCCCGTCCATGTCCAGCTTGTCCTCGTCCGAATAGATCACCTGTGCGCCCGGCCGCTCGTTAACCGCCTTCACCACCTCGTACAGCGCATGAGGCGGCAGCGTGTCGTCGTGGTCCGCAAGCACCAGAAAATCCCCCCGCGCCATATCCATGGCCGCGTTGGTATTTCCCGCGATCCCCTTATTTTCCCCCAAAATCTGGTAACGAATCCGTGAATCCTTCTCCGCGTACCTGCGCAGCACCCGCTCCAGGCTCTCGCCCTTTGGGCTGCCGTCGGCGATGCAAACCTCCCAGTTGGTATACGTCTGGGCCAGAATAGAGTCCAGCATCTCCTTCAAATACCGCTCCGGCGTCTTGTAAGCCGGAATGGCGATGGACAGCCTGGGCTCAAAATCGAACAGTTTCTTCCTCTGGGCCTCCAGCTCCTCCTCCGTGGGTTTGGTCAGCTCGTACCACTCCCCGTAATCATAGTCGTTGTCCAGCCCCTGAAGCTTGTGTTTGGACTTGACCACCAGGGCCTTCAGGCCGTGTTCCTTCCAGAAATCCATGGCCACATGAACCGTTTCCATGTTCATCAGGTCCTTGAGTTTCTCGATCCGCTTGTGGGCCACGCTGGAACGCCTGGCGATCAGCTCCTCATTATATTTGATCTTTGCCTGCTTCCCCTCGCAGCGGATCAGCAGGAAATAGTTTTTTCCGCGCTCATAGGGAAACCGGATGTCAAAGCCGAAGTCCCTGTCATAACATTTTTTATAATAAATCTGGCTCACATCGTCCCGCCTGGTGGGGACATACTTAAATTTCACCGGGTTGTGCCGCTCGTCCTCCACACGGAACGTCGCCTTGCTCTCCGGGGATTTGCCGATCACCCAGCCGTTTAAGGTAATGGAATTTTCCCGGATCCGGACCACATCAACTTTATATTTCATCGTTTACTCACCATCCTGTATCTGCTGCGCCCCGGACTTCTCATCCCTGCCAAAATTCAGCCGCTCTTCCTCGATCACCAGAGGCCGTTTCATCACCCGCTGGTTGATGCTCATAATATACTCCCCAAGCAATCCAATGAAGAAAATCTGAATCGACCCAAGAAACAGCATCCCGATCAGCATGGGCGCCATGCCGGCCGGAAAACGGTCCCACCAGATCAGCTTCATCACCAGGTAGACGAGGGCCACCACCATGCTGAGCCCGGCGCAGATGCTGCCGAAAATGGTAGCCAGCCGCAGCCCCACCTTGGTATAGGAGGTGATACTCAGCATAGCCGCATCATACAGGCGGTAGAAATTGTTGCTGGTCTTGCCCGCCCGGCGCAGGGGCTGCTCGTAGGGTATTTCCTTGCGCTTAAAGCCCAGCTCTGCCACAATTCCGCGCAAAAACGGCGTGGGATCGTTCAGCCCCCGCAGAACCTGGATAAATTTCGCGTCATAGAGGCCAAAGCCGGTAAACTGCTCGATCTGCTCCACGTCGGAGAGTTTTTTGATCAGCTTGTAATAACAGCCTCTGAGCCAGTACATAAACTTGTTCTCCTGGCTGCTCTTCTTGATGCCAATCACAATTTTATACCCGGACTCCCACTCCCGCACATACTGGGGAATCATTTCCACCGGGTCCTGGAAATCCGCAGCCATGAGAATGGTGCAGTCCCCGCTGGTCTGCAGCATGGCGTAATAGGGGGAATTAAACTGGCCGAAATTCTTGGCGTTAAAAATCGCCTTGATGTCCGGGTCGCTCTGGCAGAGCCCCCGCAGCAGTTCCCGGGTCCGGTCCCTCGAATCATTATCGATAAAAATCAGCTCGTACCGGTAATCCGCCAGCTCCTTCTCAAACAGGGCCGTGATCGCGCGACTTAAGGGGATTACGTTCTCTTCTTCATTATAACAAGGCACTACAATACTTATGGTTTTCATATTATCTCTCGTTTACTCCAGGATATCGTATTTGCGTTCAATCGTTTTGTACCATGACCTTGACCAGGTCTTTCGGCTTGTGGTGCATAAGCTCCAACGCCGCCTCCACTTTGTCCAGGCCGTGCAGCCGGTGGGTCACCATTTTCCCCGGGTCCACCCGCCTGTACTGAACCATTTTCAGCATACGCTCGATGCGGGCGCGGCCGCCTCTGGCCAGCTCCATATGGATGGTCTTTCCGGCCATGCCTCTGCCGCCGGAAAATTTCGGGTAGCCGATGGAGCCGGTTCCGCCGTAATAATTTACATTGGAAACCGTTCCGATGCCGTAGCGCACCATGTCCACGGCCTGGGTGAACACCTCGTCCCCGCCGCCGCAGATGATCACGCCGTCCGCGCCGAGACCGTCCGTCATGTCAAGGACCTGCTCCACCACGTCCCCGTCCCGGTAGCTGATGACATCCGTGGCTCCGTACTCCCGGGCCAGGTCCACACAGACCGGGCGGGTTCCCACGCCGATGATCCGCGCCGCGCCCATGTGGGCCGCCCCGGCCACCGCCATCAGGCCGATGGGCCCGATGCCCAGCACGACCACGGTATCTCCGGCCTTGATATCCGCGTACTCCGCCCCCGTAAAGCCGGTGGTCATGGTGTCTACGCACATCAGCGCCTGCTCCAGCGTGACCCCCTGGGGAATCTTCGCCAGCGTGGTGTCCGCGTCCGGAATCAGAAACCGCTCCGCAAATACCCCCGGCTGGGTTCTGCCCAGCTGGTGGCCGGAAAATGGCTTCCCGGCGTGGCGGTCGTTGCCCTCCTGGATGGCCAGAGCCCGCCAGTCCGGCGTGATGGCCGGAACCGCGACGACCTCTCCGGGAGAGAAATCACGCACCTGATCCCCCACCTCCAGAATCCGCGCCACGCACTCATGACCCAGAATCAGATTGGGCGCCTTGGGCGAGCCCCCGCCGTACACGGTGTGCACGTCCGACGAACAGGGCGTCATGGCCACTGGGGCGAGTATTGCTCCGTAAGGGACGAGGGACGGCTCGGGGGCATCGTGCCAGCCGACTACGCCTGGTTTTTTTAGTACGAATGCTTTCATGGTGGGGAGGTCCTTTCTTTTTATGTGGTGATTGGGATTTTTTTTGGGGGGGGGGTGATTCGCAAGCCGTCCTAAGGAATCCACCAGGCTTCGCCTGGTACCCCTTAGGACAAAGTCTATAACGTCTCCAGATGATTGAACCGCATCGCGCGAACTTCCACGTCTTTGCCGAACCGCTCCCGGATGCTTGCTGCGATCTCGTCCGTATACCCCGGTGCGGTGATCACGATGGCATCCACCGGGTGTTCTTCAAAATGTTCCGGGCCTACGATGGGCAGGTGGGAGGCGGGTGCGAATTTTCCCTGCTTGAACGGGGCGGAATCGATGATGTACTCCGCCTTTTTCCCCAGCTTGGTGGTGGCCGCCAGCGTGAAGCCCTGGTGGCTGGCGCCCCAGATGGCGACTTTCTTGTTCCACGCCTTGAGATATTTCAGGTACGTGTCCATTTCCTTGCGCAGGTTCACATAACATTCCAGCAGATTCCCCGTCTCCATCTGCGGACGCTTTTTAACCACTACTGACAGGGTGTCCCGGTTGATGATCTCGCATTCCTCCACCACAAAACCGTTCCGCTCCAGAAGCGGCGTCAGGGTGTCAAAGGTATAGTAGGCGATGTGATCCCGGATCAGCTCGTAATAACTGTTGTGGTCCATGATATACTCAAAGCTGGGCACGGTGATCAGACCCATGCCGTCGTCGTCCAGATTGCGGTGGATCGCCTGCAGCATGGCGCAGGGATCCGGCTGATGCTCCAAAAAATTAAAGGACAGGAACACATCGTAAGGCCCGTCCGGAAAAACCGTGTCCTCCGTCTCCGTAAACCCTTCCGTCACATCCAGCCCGCGCTCCCTGGCCAGGGCCACCAGCCTGGGATCGTGCTCGATTCCGTGGGCCTCCACCGGGAACTCGGACAGCACGCTCAAAAATTCGCCCTGTCCGCAGCCCACCTCAATAAACCGTTTTCCTTCCAGATGGTAGGTGTCGATCAGATGCCGGTACTGGTATCTGCGCAGCTCCACCATTGTCTTGGAAAATCCTCCTGCCCGGATCACATCCCGGTAATAATCCACCGGCTCACAGTCAAACTGAACCAGCCCGCAGCCGGCACATTGACATAAGTCCAGAGTCAGCCCTTCGTCCGTCTTAACTCCCTCTGCATCCGGCATGTGCTGGGCCGAAGCGGGCATGTTATCTAGCGTAAGCAGCGGCGTCTCCCACAAAGGGGCGCCGCAGGCGATGCATCGTTTCATTTGCTATTCTCCTTATAAAACTCATGGTTGGCAATCATTTCCCGGATTCCCTCCTCAAAGGAGATCCTGGGCTGAAAATTCGCAGCCCGGTATAATTTCCCCGTATCCGGGTTCAGGGACACCACGCCCTCCGCGTTGGGCGGGCGTTTTCCGTACTCAAAGGTGCCGCGGCCTCCGCAAAGGCGGTGGATTTCCCCGATAAACTCCCGCAGCGGCCTGGTATCGTTACCCGCCACATTATACACGCCGGAAGGGGATTTTGCAAGCAGCAGACCGGTAATGGCCCGGACTGCATCTTTAATATAGAGATAGTTCCACAGCTGGGTGCAGGCTCCAAACTCCATATGTCCGCCCTTTAAAAAGGTGTCCACGCAACTGGACACCAGGGACCAGGGATGGTCTCCCGGACCGTAAACGCTGAAAATCCGTGTGTGCAGATAGGTGATTCCCAGCTCCCCGGCCTTCTCCCCGGCCCGGCGGCACACCTCCAACTTGTCCTTGCCGTACTCTGACACCGGATGGCAGGGGGAATCCTCGCGCATAAGACCGTCCGTAATCCCGTACTCCGCCTGGGAACCGCTGAACAGAAAGCGGGTGCAGCCCAGACGCGCGGCTGCCCCCAACGCCTCCAGGGCATAACCAATATTCCGGGCCTGAATCTCAGGGTTCGTGCGGTTGGCGCTCCCAGAACCCTCCCAGCCCAGATGGAGCCACAGGTCTGCCCGTCCCTCCAGGGCCGGGTGGCGGTCCAGCGTCCCGCAGGCGCTAAGGTCCACCGGCAGTACAGTCAACTGCCCGCCGGTCTCCCGCTGCATTGTTTCCAGCTCCCCCCGCCCGGCCGAATCCGGGCGCACCGCCGCAAACACCTGATGGCGTTTGTCCAGCAGTTCCTCCACAACGGCCCTGCCGATAAAACTGGTGGCTCCGGTCACAACAATACGCATGTCACATACTCCTTCACAATCCCGGACCCTATTCCTTGATCCTGGGAATCATCATATTGGCGTCCATCTCCTCATCCGGCAGGAAGGGGGACAGATCCTCCAGGGGCGGGGACACCATGGTCCCGTCCGGCAGACGCTTGGCCGAGGACTTGGGCTCAAAATTCTGGTCCCGGCTGACAAACACCTCGCAGATCACCGGTCCGTCGATCGCCAATGTCTGCTCCACCGCCTCCGGCAGCTGGCTGTTGTGGTAAACGGCCACATAGGGATAGCCGTAGGCCGCGGCCAGCTTCTCCATGGACGGGAAGCTCAGATCCCCGCTGTCCACTCCGATGCCCACCAGGGGCTCCCCGAAGAAATTCTTCTGGGTCTGGCGAATGGAATGATAGCCGCCGTTATTGATCAAAAATATCTTAATATTCATCTCATGGTGAATAATGGTCTGCAGTTCCTGCAGATTCATCTGGATGCTGCCGTCCCCGGTGAGCAGGATCAGATCCTTCCCGGTCACCCGGTCGCCCTGGTGGTAGCACTGCTGGTCCCTGGAGGCCGCCCACACGCCGATGGCCGCCGGCAGGTCGTAGCCCATGGCCGCAATGGCGGAATTGGTAATAAACCGCTGGCCCTTCTTAATCACCCAGGCGTGACCGCCCACCACGCAGGCGGAGCCGTTTCCAACCACCGTGATCTGGCCCTCCTCAAGGCGGCTGCTGATCTCCTTGATCATGGCGTATACATTGGCCGGTTCCTCATCACCATGCGCAAAATGCTTGGGCAGCACCACCGGGTATTTCTCCTTCCACATCCGGCAGGTCTCGATCCAGCTCATGCCGGCAAGCCCCTGGCCGCCGTCAAAGAACGGTTTCCCGCCGGCTTCGCCCCCGGCGCATCCCCCTTCCGCGGTCAGAAGCTCGTCCAGCACCTTGTCCATCTGCTCTAAAAGGTCCCTGGCGTCCCCGTGAATCCGCATATCGCTATGCACCGAAGGCTTCTTTAACTCTTCCTCATCGATATCGTTGACAATCACGTAGGCCGCTCTGGCCCAGGTGCCGTAGTTGTAGCCAACCTGGCGGATGCTCAGGCGGCTGCCGATGCTCAGCACCAGATCGCTGTTCTGAATGGCAAAATTCCCGGGGCGGTCGCCCATGTTGCCCGCGCGGCCCACGTACAGCGGATCGTCGTCGCACATCAGATCCTCGCTGTCCCAGCCGGTAATCACCGGAACGCCCAGCTTGTTCACCACCCGTTCAAACACGTCGAAGGCTTTGCCGATGCGGATTCCATTTCCGGCGTTAATCACCGGGCGCTGCGCAGCGCGGATCTTTTCGAGCACGGCCATCGCCGTCTCCCGCGACACCGGCGGGGGCAGAACCTGACGTTTTTCGCCTTTTCCGGCAAAATCCCCGGGAATGCCGTGGGAATCCTGGGCCTCTTTTGTGCCCCAGCCGGTTCCGCCCGCCTCGTAGGCCGCGGGGTCGAATCCCACCAGCGCCTCCGTCTCGATCTGAGCGGACTGTACATTTAAGGGGATATCCAGCCAACAGGGGCCGGGGCGGCCGGACTGGGACAGATACAATGCCTTCTCCAGGCAGAACCGGATGCGCTCCGGATCGATCACCATCTCGCTGTATTTGGTCATACAGTCGATGGACTTACAGATGTCAAACTCCTGGTCGCCCATGGCGCGGATTCCCACGCCGGACCAGCGGGCCGTGGTGTCGTAGCGCACCTGACCGGAGAGCACCAGCATGGGAATGGAATCCAGCCAGCCGCCCACAACCCCGGTGATCGCGTTGGTTCCGCCCGGGCCGGTGGTCACGCAGAGCGCCGCGATCCGGTTGTGAATCCGCGCGTAAGCCTCCGCCGCCATGGCGCTGGCCTGCTCATGATGATTGTACAGGCAGTGAAGCTCTTCCTTATGTCCCAGGGCGTCATTTAAATGCATGGCTCCCCCGCCGGTCACCGTGAACACCTGGCAAATTCCCGCCTCCACCAACCGATCGGCAATATAGTCGGACAATCTTTTTTTCATAAACATCTTCTCCTCTGATTCTGCGGTCAATTTTGTATAACGTGAGTATAGCATAACTTCCCGCAAAATCCTACTGTTTTTCACTCCGACGGGAGACCCCTGCCCAATGGCGCATGCTCCCGCGCGCCCCGCCCATTTTCTCCCCTCCCCAGCCGCTTCCAGAACTTCCAATAACCCTCACTATTCAAATGCCCCCGCGTCCGCTATAATCATGATCGTAATGCAACGACGGATTTTCGGCCACATACGAATCCAAAACAGTATATCAAAAAGGAGAGACATCAATATTATGAAAAAACACACAAAAGTACTGGCTGTATTATCCACTACCGCGTTCATGGCGGCATTTGCCCCGAACTTCTTATCCAACGCTCCCGTATCCAGCGTATACGCTGCAAGCGCAGGCTGGACTCAGGAAAATGGGGGTTGGGTGTTCTACGATTCCGACGGCGATCTGCTGACGGACACCTGGAAAAAGAGAGGCGACGACTGGTTCTATCTGGATTCCGAGGGAATGCAGGCAATCAATGCGCAGGTAGATGAGTATTACGTAGGAGAAGACGGAAAGCGCGTCACCGAGAGCTGGATCTCCGTGGAAAACGAAGATTACGGCAACGATGAGAGCGAGCCGGAATATTACTGGTACTATTACGGAAAAAACGGAAAAATGACCACATCCCGCTGGATGACCATCGAGGGAAGCACCTACTACTTCAATGAGGACGGCCACATGATGACCGGCGAACTCAGCCTTGACGGCTTCAACTATTACCTGGGCGAAGAAGGCGACGGCAAGATGAAGACCGGCTGGATCCAGCTTGAGGATGAAAACGAAGATTCCGATTACACTGAGTCCTGGTTCTACTATGACCGCAGCGGCAAGCGCGTGGAAAACCAGGTCGATAAAAAGATTGACGGCGCATACTACACCTTTGAGGACGGCCGTATGCAGACCGGCTGGTACAAGCTTCCGGTAACGGAAACTGCCAGCGCCTCCGAGGCAGCTGCCGCGAACAACAGCGTGGCAGGCTACCAGTATTACGACGAGGACGGAAAACGCGCCTCCGACTGGAGAAACATCGAGGGCGTTGAGGGAATCAGCGAGGAGGGGGAGACCTACCGCTTCTATTTCAAGAACGGCAAGCCCTACTACGCAGAGAGCGGCCTGGAGCTGTTCTCCATCGATTCCAAGAAATATGCGTTCAACACCAAGGGTGAAATGCAGACCGGCAAGCAGGTTGTCAACATCGGCGAAGGCGAGGTAGCCAACTTCTACTTCGGCGAGGACGGCGTAATGCGCACCGGCAAGCAGGTCATCTACGACGAGAAGAGCGATGAGAACCAGAACTGGTACTTCCACACCGACGGCTCCAGAAAGGGCCAGGGTTACCACGGGATCAAGGATAACGTTCTGTATATCTACGGCCTGCGCCAGGAAGCCGACAAGGACCTGCGCTACGTTCCGGTAGAGCTGAACGGCAACCAGTACCTGGTAAATGCCAACGGCGTTGTTCAGAAAGCCAGCTCCTCCTCCAAATCCAGCACCAAGCCTGAGTTGGGCAACGGTTTCAAGGATTACAAGGACGAGAACGATAAGATCTGGGTTGTAAACACCGAGGGTATGATCCAGCAGTAAGGCGCCCGCGCCCTGCACCGATCCATGGCTGCCGCGATGGCAGCCATGAAAAACCAACCATCTCCCTCCTGATACACACATCCGTTCAAACATGTTAAGACGACATCCGATAAAAAGGGAGACGAAAATGCGGCAGACTTGCTAAAAGTCTTGCCGTATTTTTGTATATTTTGCCAAAAAATTGTATTTTCCCTAATCATGAGGTATATTTTGACGATTTCAGCGTTATAAATAGTATGTAGGGGGGCTATGCCTCCGGCAATCGGCATTACATATGTAAGCCCAGTGCCGGTTTGAAAACGTTTTGTGCCGAGGTACGACCGGTTTCAAATCCGCACTGGGATCCGGAAATAGAAAGGGAGGATTCATTTATGCGCGAACTAGCGGTATTTTATTGCCCGGATTGCGGCCATTACGCTTACTACCAGACATCCCGGCATCCGGTCTGTCCCAAATGCGGCGACGGCCGCACAGCTATGTGCATGCTAAAGATGTACTATACGGAATTCATGAATATGACGTGTGAGGAACGTGACAATTATCTCTCCATGGAAATGTTAAAACGGAATCCCTCGATCATGGCCCGCATCACCGAGCCCCACAAGCGCTTCAACAGCCGTGAGACCATCGCGGAGCTGTGCAACGTTATTATGGATCTGGACGCGGAGAACAAAATACTTAGCGACACGGTCAGCTGGATGCACGATACGATTTGGGATATGCTGCGCGCGCAGAAGGGGTTGGATCAGAAGTCTAAAGAGAGGGTTGCGACGGACGGGCTTGAGGCAAAAGCCCCGGCGAAGGCTGAGGGCGGAGCAGATACCGTGGAGGTGGGAATTGAGAAGGCTGGCCCTGGGTTAGAGGCGGCAGCTACGCAGGAACTGCCGGGACCGAGGAACGAGCATTGAGGTGAGGGAGGCGGTTGACGACATGGGGATTGGAGGGATTGGAGGGATTTGATTCGAACCCGCCGCGTATATTTTCTGACATTTTGCTATCTTTTCTTTCTGTTTTGCATTATAATAGACGTATACTTATTATTGTCTGCACGGTTAGCAGCAGTATGCTCCGCGGGATACCACTGCAAACGGCAACATAGCATTTTACTGTATACCCACACTTGTCAGAAAGGAGCGCGCTTATGAGTCATAAAATTATCACCATCGCCCGCCAGTTCGGCAGCGGCGGACACGAAGTCGGAGAACGGTTGTCGAAACTTCTGCAGATCCCCCTTTATGACCGGAGTCTGGTTGAGATGGCCGCAGAGAAAATGGGCCTCTCCCCCATCACGGTGGAGGAAGTGGACGAAGCTGCGCTTCACTCCTTCCTGTCCACCTATCGGATTCCCAAAACTCCCAACGACGTAACCGGTTACGGTCTCCCCCTAAACGACAGCACCTACCTGACCCAGACCGCCATCATCGAAACCCTGGCCAAGGAAGGCCCCTGTATCATCGTAGGCCGCTGCGGAGACTACATACTGAGGAACTACCCGGATCTCATCGACGTCTTCCTCTGCGCCTCCATGGAGGACCGCATAAGCCGCATCATGGACCGCTACCAGATCCCACGCAAGGAAGCCGCCAGCGCCGTCCGGCACACGGACAGCCAGAGGCGGAAGTATTATGAAAATTATACCAAGCAGGAATGGGGAAGCATTGAATCCCACCAGATGTTGTTTAATTTGAGTAAGTTGGGGGTGGAGAAGGTGGTGGGGGTGATTGCGGGGATTTATAAGGGGTAGATAAAAGCCCAATGAGTTTAAGCATAACATTTTTAACCACCAGACATAAGTGAATAATAGAAATAAATAAGCAAATCAGACCGGAGCAGAACATGAAACTGCTCCGGCTTTTGTGAAGGTTGCTGGTAAGCAAATAGATATTTTAAACGAGTATGTGAAAGTTTTTCTGTAACTAAGGTTTTATAAGGTCTTCTATGGTAAAATAA
>QFCH01001297.1_pt1 | contig 28163 bp, 24 predicted proteins | sample 5346071 | NCBI WGS metagenome assembly QFCH01 (sample SAMN09062255, study PRJNA434731) | Human gut metagenome, whole genome shotgun sequencing project. | isolation source: stool timepoint B chromium assembly | host: Homo sapiens | collected 2015
TTAGTTTGCAAGCTCTGGCATGAATGGAGTCAGCCGGCAATGGAGGCATCCTCAATGGCGGCCTCCAGGTGCTTCATATTCATGTACTTTTTGTTGCCCCACTGGGAGCCAGCTACATGGCGTAGCCGGGCACAGACCAGCATAAGGGCAGAGTTGCCGTCCGGGAAGCTGCCCACTACACGAGTACGGCGGCGGATCTCCCGGTTCAGCCTCTCAATGACATTGTTGGTGCGGATACGGGTCCAATGCTCACTGGGAAAATCACAATAGGTCAGAGTCTCCTCGATGCTGTCCTCCACCTTCTTAGCAGCCTCTTTCAGCTTCATGGAACACAGCTCCTCCACTACGGCCCTGGCCTTTTCACGAGCGGCTTTTTTGCTCTCCTGGGCGTGGATCGCCTTGAGCATTTTGGCTACCAGTTTCACCTTGGAGCGAGGTGTGACAGAGAACACATTACGGTAAAAGTGGACGGTGCAGCGTTGGTATTTGGCTTCAGGGAACACTTCGCCCACGGCCTCCAGCATACCAAGGCACTTATCTCCAACGATGAGTTTCACGCCGTCCAGGCCACGGCCACGCAGCCACTGGAAGAAGTTGATCCAACTGGCCTTGTCCTCTTTCATGCCCTCGGCGGCACCTAAAACCTCACGATATCCGTCCTCATTGACCGCGATTGCCACCAGGATGGCCACATTTTCAAACTCTCCACCCCAGTTGCGGCGCAGATAGATCCCATCCACATAGACATACGGATACCGCCCGCCTTGCAGAGGACGGTTACGCCAATCCTCGATGTGGACATACGCTTTCTTGTTCAGCTCACTGATGGTGGAGGGAGAGACCTTACTGCCCCAGAGAGTCTCGGTAATATCCTCTACACGCCGGACGGATACGCCAGCCAGGTACATCTCAATGAGAGCCTCTTCCACGCTACTCTCCCGGCGGCGATACCGCTCAATGATGGCAGTCTCAAAGGAGATCCCCTTGAGCTTGGGCATCTTGAGTGTGACATCCCCAGAAGTGGTGGTAAGGTTGCGGTTGTAGTGGCCGCTGCGGTAGCCCTGGCGTTGCTCATTGCGCTCGTACCGGGCCGCCTGGGTCAGCTTCTCCGCTTCGGCCTCCAGCAGCTCGTTGAGGGTTTCCTCTACGCTTCCGCGCACAAGTTCCTTGAGCTGCCCCTTGATAACTTCTTCGTTTAGCTGTACAATCTTTTCGGACATGGTTTGCTGTCTCCTTTCGACTGGTGGTGTCGCCACTTCATTCTACCAGACATCTGCAAACCATGTCTCTTTGTCTTTTTGCGAAACTTATTCTACCTGACCCTACTGTAATCCTGGCCATGGGCGCCGGAAAGAAGGCTGCCGAGGCCATGGATCAGTATCTGCGCCAGAAGCACGAATAATGCAGTCCGTCGAATTGGGTATGATAACAAATGCGTTGAGCCGTCCAACCGGACGGCTCAACGCATCAGCCTGTCAAAGAACCCCTGTTTTCATGAAGCGAAAACAGGGGTACTGGTCGTATTTGGGGAAACAACAGCAAATATGATGCGCAAAATGGAGTTCTCCCAACTCCAATTTGCCATCTTTTTCAGATTCATGGCAACATATTTAAGCCGAACCCACCTGGTAACGGCGGTTAGACCTCTGTGGTGTGTGTAACGCATGGCGTGCTTCTCCTTTGCATCAGCAAATACACGCTCAATTGTTTCTTTTCGTTGGGCATAGATTGTCTTGCCCTTTTCAGTTTTGCGGATGGCCTCCACAATATCCAGATACTCCTGCCAGATATGCGAGGTCATCACCTTTTGCCCCTTTTCGTTGGCTCCGCATTTGAATTTGCATGGGCAAGACTTGCACTTGGACGGAATCGTGCGGTAAGTTCGCTTTCCTTCCTTGTCTGTTGTAGTGTGTCGCAGCACACCACCTTGAGGGCAAATGAAACTGTCCGTTACAGGATCGTACTCATACTCCCAGGGCTTGTACCGTTCTTTATCTCCCTTACATCTGGTATAGGGCATGATGGGTATTCGCCCATCCTACAGAATCTTCTTTGCAATCCACGGGGTTTTATATGCTGCGTCCATCGCCACATACTTCAAACGTTCAAATCTACTCGTTATATTGTCATATACTGCATCCCAGGCTACGCTGTCATGAACATTCCCTGCCGTTACTTCTACTCCAAGAATAAACCCCCGCTTGTCGCAGGCTGTGTGCTTCGTATGCAAACTGCCGTTCATGTTCGCCCTTGATGAACATTCCCGCATCGGGGTCGGTCGTGGAAACTGTCTTTTCAACCATCCCTCCACCAGAGGCACCCTCATCGTCGTGGTCGTCATCGTCGTCGATGGGCTGCTTTCCCAACTTCTCACGCTCGGCATTCACTTCCTGCCGGAGCTGCTCGGCGTACACCTTGGCAGTCTTGGCTACTTGCTCTTTTTGATACTTCTTCTTATTCGCACTGGCCTTAATGTGAGTCCCGTCAATAAACACGGTTCGAGGATCTACCATGCGGTTGTTAATCGCCTTGTTCAGAATGTGATCAAAAATTTCAATGGCTAAATCTTCGGGAAACCTATGGCAAAAGGCATAACTCACCGTTGAAAAATGGGGAATCTCTTCCAACAGTCCGTATCCCAAAAACCAACGATAGGCCAGATTTACAATGATGTCCCGGTGTGTCTGGCGCAACGATGCAATTCCAAACAAATGCTGAATCAGGGCCATTTTAATCAAAACAACGGGGTCTTTACCTGGTCTCCCGTTGTCATGGCAGTAATATGGATCCAGTTTCTCATACAACCACTCATAGTCCATGACTTTTTCCACTTTACGAAGCAGGTGATCTTTGGGCACCAGTGCTTCCAAATCTGTCACCACTGCTTCTTTCCGTGATTCTTTTCTCCATTGCTCCATAAAGCACACCCCCATATCTGATACTATTTTACCAGTTCTGGGGGGGCTTTGTAAGTTTTTCGACAGTCTGATGCGTTGAGCCGTCCAACCGGACGGCTCAACGCATTTCAGTATCTCAAAAAACTCCGCACTGGAAAGCATCGCAGGATTTTGCCAGCCTCATAAAGTGTCACCGCTGGAAGCCTCGAACCTTTCTTTGCATTGCTGTTCTGCATCTTCTAAGCTGGCATAGCTATATGCCTTTACGGTGTGTTCCATCACGGACAGCGCCATACTGCTATTTCTGCTCTGAAGTCTTTTCGCCATATCAAAATAGAGCCTAAGTGTCCTGACAGAGTACGTGTGCAGCTCTCCCCACAGATATGTTTCAAAGGAGATGGAATTCTCCGTATCCGCTTCGGAGCGGAAATCCCGGTTCTGTGCTGCAAGATAGGGGTACGTTTTTCGGTACTCATCCATTCCGCGCATTTCCAGAGATATGATTTCTGCAATCAGGGCCAGTGATTCTCCAGAAGGTACCTTCAGCAGGTGCTTAATCTGCTGGAATTCCTCCGGTGCAGTGCGCTCCATCATCCAAGCATATTTTTCCGCCACAAGCTCATGCCCTTCGGCCCTAGCCGTGAGCAGATCGTCATACCAGCTGTCAATCATCTCCTCACTCCAAGGGGCAAACAGACTGCTTCTCATAATCCAGAATGTTTTTCGGTCATCTTGACAAGGGGCCCGGCTACCCTTATTGTGCACATTCTGAAACTCCTCCCACTCTAACCGGATCAGACGCTGCAGCTTCTCTTCTATCATTTCTGACACCTCTTTATCCATCTAAAACATGGCGGGCTCTAAGCTCCGGATTTCTGATATGGCTCATAATGTCAGGGAGATGGGCTTGAAGGAACGGGGAGCTTTGCCAGCTCAGGCCCTGTTTCTGCAGCTCCACCGCCACGCTGGTACAGATATTTTCGATTATAGAGACCCGCTCATCCAGAAAGTTTATATCTTGATTGCACTCAGTCTGCTGTCTATGATTCCATGCTGGGAGTTGCTGAGAGGTAAGTACAAGGCGCTCTAATTGGCGGACAACCTCCGGCAGAACAAAATTATCTGTGCGCTCTCTCATCGCTAGGTTTAGACGGTAAAACTGCCATTTGTAATAGGGAGCATAGATCCTGTTCATCAGGTACACTAGAGAAAGCGCGGCCTTCATAAATTCATGCAGCGCCAGCTGAGCGGCCGCGGCATCCTTTCGCCTCATACATCGTCCATAGTTGTATTGACCTGCCTGAGCCATCACCGCGCACCGGGCAGCAATTTTCTTGATGCGGACATCTTCCGGATAGTACTGCGCCAACTGTTTTCGTATCCCGCTGAATTCTCCCAGCGGGTCTGCAAAAACTGCTCCATTTGTTACGGTAGCCAGATTGTTCTCCGGCAGATAGAGCCATTCCAGCATTGTTTTTGGGGGCTGATAGCGACCGACAAAGCGGGAATAGAATGAGGTGATCTCCATTACCCCTACCCGTTTACCAGCCTGCTCAGTCTCATTTCTTGCGGGAAAGCCCAGAAATTCACGGGGTAGGCCATCATAGATGCGCTGCAGCTCGGGCCCAATGGCTGCGTAGTCTTCCCGGTTTAGCCAAATGCAGAATCCTGCTCCAAAATCGTGGTCTCTGGATAGTTCATCATCATACCCAAAACATTCTGACCCCTCACCTACAAGTCCGACTGCGAGCCGGGGAAGCCAATTGGCAAACAGTTTCTCCAAAGCGGGTTTTCCTACCGTTTCATAATAACGGCGCGACAGCTCCAGTCCCTTCATGTGTGCAGCGCCTCGGTGGTTGATTTTATTTTTTCAATATTTTTCCGGATGATTTCATTGCCATGGGAATCTCCCAAATAGGAGATATTAAAGTCCAATGCCCGCTCAAAGTAGGAAATAGCTTTTTTATGATCTCCCTTTCTCCAGCAATACTCGCCAGCTGCGCAGAGGGCAGCGGAATAGTGCCCGTCCTGCTCCGCCATATTTTTTTCATAGTAGTGCAAGACGTCCAGAATATACTGCTTGGCTTGGTCCAACCGGTTGAGGGCCATCAGGCACAGAGCGATGGAGGCCTTTGTGGTGGCAATTTCCTGCTCGGAATCCTGAAAGGACATGACCAACTCCAGGGCCTGCTCCAGGTAGCGCAACGCTTGCACATGATCTCCCTTCTGCAGGAAACAGTGGCTGATATTATTATAGAGCGCCGCCGCCTGATAGGTTTCCTGCTGTCCCAGTTCCTTGATGAGCACCAATGCCAGACGGAACATTTCCAGTGCCTTGTCTGTATTGCCCTGTACCACAAGGGAGGTAGCGCAGTTGATCAGCGCGGTAACATGGTGTCTGGTATGGGTAAGGCCCAATTCGTCAATTAAGGCCAGGGCGCGCTCAGCCAAGTCCACGGCTTGCCCCACCCGATTGGTGACCCGGTACAATCCCTCCAGCTCGCTGTACAGAGTCAGAAGATCTAGGCGTGCCCCCGACATACCGGCTTCCTCAATCCAAGACAACAAGTGGGTCTCAGCTGTGTTGTGATCTCCGTTTGCATAGAGCGCGTCCAGATACTTCAGCATTTCTTCCATTCCCATTGAATCACTCCATGTTGATATTGGTCTTGCAGGGCCTGGCTTATGCAGACACTCCGCACGGGAGAAATATCATAACCGCTGGTTCAGTTGGCCACCAGCCTGTCAAAGGCAAATTCAACGTAAAAAGATGACATTTCTTCGCCAATAAAAAGGGACCGCCCTGCTGACGCTTTGCAGTCAACAGGGCGGTCCCATTTGACCCTTTGTGCAGCATTATGCTAGAACTACTGGATTTGATTTCGTATTCTTTTGTATCTATCTTTAGAAGATAATAGAACCATACAGGAACCCGACAACGGAGGCAACAACACAAAGGAATACGCACGAAATGATACCATGAACAAACTCGGCTTTAAACGTCACAAGATCCTTTTGCGCAAACAGTATTGCATTCATCGGGTTTGCCGCTGGGAAGAACATCGACATGCTGCTTCCAATCATGCACATGGCGAATGCGATATTCTTAAGTTTGACGAATTTCGCTTACACAAAATTTCCTGCCGTGCCTGCAAAACCCGATTATGGCTGACAGACTTTGTCTGGCGGCCTGATTGTGGTTTGTCTCGGCAGACATTTTGAGGAATATTCTTGGCTCCTATCTGGGTCAAGGATGTTTCATTTTATCTGAACGGAATTATACGGTGTTGCCTTAAGTATTAAGTTTGATTTGCGTTAATTGTAGCCATACGTTTAAACGACAGATGCTTATTTATCCTTGAAAAGTTCAAATGGGGCATAGTCGTGGCCGCCCAGAACAATCGCATCGTAGCTTTCCATCTTTGCGAATGACCGATAGCAGTCCTCCATATTGGTATAAAGACCGCATGGTATGCGTAAATCCCAACCTTCCTTTATAGAAATTAGGTCACCCGCAATAATATATTTCCCCTTTTTTGTATCCACAACAACGCCCTGAGATCCTGGAGAATGTCCTGGCAACGTAATAATTTCCAGCCCATTATCAAACACGCTGTCGCCATCCAGAAACACATACTGATTATACAACTTTAAGAAATAGGGAATATCGTCTCCAAGTTGGTTTTCATATACTCTTCGATCACTCGGTAACGGTGCAACAGCATAGCGAAGCTCTTCTTTCTGGACGTATAATTTGGCATTTGGCAGGTGCAACGCTCCATATGCATGATCCCAGTGTAAATGAGTTAAAATTACAGTGTCAATATCTTCGCAGTTAAGGTTATATTTTGCCAACACAGCTGATAATCTTTGTTCTGGTGCACACTGCAATGGGTTATGCTGCACACTAGCCCATTCTGTATCTTCTCCCGGTCCTGTATCGACTAAAATGACTCTCCCTGTGTCCAGATTGGTTAGCAACCACACAATGCAAGGTTCTGCGACAATCCGTCCTACATCAAACTTTGCACCATGCCTGGCAAGCTGCGTTGATCGAGTAACATATAAGGTACCTACGTCTAGAGGGATAATTTTCCACATATGTCCCATCCTCTCCTTAGATAAGTCCGATAAAATTCCACCATGGGAAAATAATGATACCCATAATGATAAAAGTAATAATTGTATTCAGACCAACCATAAATATAAAATCTTTCATTTTTATGTAACCAAAGCTGTACAGCACTGCATAGCAGACAATCTCATGAGGCATAAATACAGCGGCTGTAGAAATGGCGAGACACATGAGGCTAAACATGGGATTTAAGCCCATATCCAGGACAACCTGACAAAATGGAACACTTAAGCCACTCAACATGGCAAACGGAGTAAGTGCCATATTTGCCAATGCACCTAGACCAACAAATGCGAACATGAGGGCAAATGGGCCCAGGTTGGAAAGCATAGGTGCCAGCCCTACAGAGATCATATCATCCAGGCCAACCGCGACACCAACTGTTCCGATAGACATGCAGCCCGTAATAAAGAACAGGACACCCAATTTAATATTGTTTACAGACTGTATGGTACCAATTCTCATTCCGGGAAGTACCATAATCCAAGGCAATACAAGAAATGCATATTCAGACGGCAGCTTATGGATTGGACTGGTGATTAGGAACACTAGCAATATACCAGAACAGACGACTGCTTTCTTTTCGGCGGCTGTCATTTTGCCAAGCTCCTCATATTTTTTCTTAAACTCATCCATATTCTCTGCCGACTTCAACTTCTTTGTCTTATAGAATTTGGTTAAAATAAATAATGTTAGGAAGCAGGTAAGAAAAATGGGCCAGTTATAAAAAGCTCGGGTAAAATATCCAAACTTAATATCTGGCAACATCCCGGCCAGAGCTGCCGTGACCAATCCATCGGCTGCAGGATAATAGGTGCATGCGACTAGCCCCTGGGCACCCAATGCGCCCGCACAGCAAATCAAGGCTGCTTCTTTAGAGCCTTTTGTTAGCTTCAGGGTCACACAAACGCTGTAGGCCAAAAAAACCTCCACCATATATCCATTATTAAAAGTCAGCAGTGACAAAATTGCGCCTGCAAGGAAGACGGCAAACACCATTCCCGTAAAACTTCCACCTAATTTTACAATCGTCCAGTAGGAAATTCGCCTAAGCAACCCGCACTCATCTAACAAATTTGAAAAGACAAATGCACCGATGATCATAAATATCGTTGTGCCCCCGGTCCAAGGTGCAAAGACCGTAGCGGGCGGAGCTACCTGAAATAGAATGTACGCAATGGGGAGTGCAAATGCGGGGATAGCCATATCAAAAAAGTTGAATGCTACAACCGCCATAACAAATACCGTTATGGCAAAAAAACGCTGCAAGGTCGGCGTATAAATGTCCGAGGTTGGAATCAAAAAGAATACCGCAGCCAATGCTATGCAAATCAGCCATTTGATCCAATACATTTTTCGTGCCATAAAACCCCTCTTCCCATTGTACTGTTTTGAAGATTAGTCTTGTTCTGCTAGTCCTAATTGCTTCCGGAAAGCATTGTTTAATTTCTTTACCGCTTCTTTGTCGGGTGCCTTGACATCCTCCATTTTATACTCCATATTAAGCTGGTGATATTTTGTACTTCCGTAGTTGTGGAACGGCAATAGTTCGTAATCTTTCAGATCCGGGATTTGTTTTATAAAATCTACTATATCCTGTAGCTCTTTTTTGTTGTCATTCACACCTGGGATGACAGGTGTTCTTATAACCAGTGAAACGTTTGGAAAATTTTTCTTTATGCGAAGGATATTTTCTTTTATGATACCATTATCCACGCCAGTCCACTTTTTATGTTTTTCGTTATCATACAGCTTACAGTCGCAAAGCACCAGGTCGCACTGTGCAATAACCTTTCGGGCTGCCTCCCAAGGAGCGTACATACAGGTTTCAATCGCTGTGTGAATACCCATATTCTTGTTTTTCTTTAAAAAGGCCTCTGCAAAGTCAGCCTGCGCTAAAACCTCCCCTCCGCTCAAAGTTACTCCGCCATTGCTGCGCCAGGTCATGGACTGATTGTGAACCTTGTGGTACAGTTCATCTACCGTGTAGTCTTTTCCAAATAAATGCATTGCCTTTGAGCAACAGTTTTCGACGCAAAGACTGCAATCAATACATTTTGTCTTATCCACAAGAACCTTGCCGTTTTCTTTTGGGGTCAATGCATGCTGGGGGCAGTGAGCAATACAAAATCCACATCCAATGCACTTGCTCTCCTTATAGGCGACTTGACTTTGAAAACTCTGTGATTCGGGATTTGAACACCAAGCACAGTGCAGGGGGCATCCCTTGAAAAAGATTAGATCTCTGATGTCCGGCCCGTCATGAACGGAAAACCGCTGTATGCTAAATATCTTTCCTGTTAGCTCTTTCATGGTCCCCTCGCTCTCTAATAAAATTTGGTCAGGCCGCAAATCTGTTATGTAGCCTGACCAATTGATACAAGGTCTTAGCCTGCCATTTCGTGCTCTGTTCTGTTGATAATCTCGGTTTGCAGTCCCGGACTCAGTTCGGTAAAGTATGCGCTATAACCAGCCACCCGCACGATCAAATTCCTGTAATCATCCGGATTCTCCTGAGCCTTTTCCAAAGTTTCTCGGTTCACCACAGCGATTTGGATATGCCACAGCTTCAAATCGACCCAGGTTCGTAGCAGGCGCACAAGATTCTGAGTGCCTGTTTCACCAGCAACTGCCTGCGGACTCAGCTTCATATTCAGCAATCTGGATGCGGAATTGGAATAGGCGTGGCTCATTGCGTTGCGGATGGAAGTTAACGTAGCAATCGGCCCTTCAATATCAGCGCCCTGCGAGGGAGAGATGCCCTCCGACAATGCGACACCAGCCTTGCGACCGTTGGGTGTTGCGATTGTCTTATGTCCCATGCCCACATGAGAGGTAATCGGCACATATTTTACGTTCTGTTCCCCGTTATATGTTCTGTGATGCTTCACTACCGTCAAGATCATGGCGTCCAAATCCCGCGCAACATCATCTGCATAGGGATCGTTATTTCCGTACTTGGGTGCGTTCAGCAACATTTGCTGCAATGTCTCGTAACCTTCGAAATTTGCGGCCAGCGCCTTTTTCAAGGTGGCAAAATCAACTTTCTTATCGTCAAATACTACCTTTTTTATGGCGGCAAGTGATTCTGCCACTGTGCCAAAACCGTTAAATGTAGCGTTTCCGGTGTCACGGTACAGCCCACCTGGGATTCTGTGCTGATGAATATCTATCATGGCGTTACGAGACACTGGGTGGAGCATAGACATGAAGGGTGCGGCCAGGCGCTGCGGGTCGGTGAGCTCCATGGCAATCTGCCGCTTAGTGAAATGATCCACATAGAAAGTAATGGCTGCATTCAAGTTGGTCATTACATCATCAAAGGATTTGATCTGGTCAAGTGGGATAGGCATGTCGGCCTTCTTGTCATAATACTTTCCGCCGTAATGCACCCATCCGTCACTCATAGCCATTTCCAAAGCAGCGGCAAGATTGATGTGCCCACCCAGAGGTAGATAGCAGTCTCGGTCTGGGACGCGCATTTCTGTACAACCGGCGCCGCAGTAATTGCGTGCTTCCTCCATCGTACAACCATTCTGCAGCATGCAGGGAATGATTTCTTCGTCATTAAAGAATTTCGGAAATCCGGTACCGTCCTTCACCAGCTCCGCACAGGCCCGCAGGAGCTCCGTCGGAGAGCCGGAGTGTAGCCGAACAGCCAAATCGGGATAGGGGATGGACAATTCCTTTTTAGAGCGGATGATAAGATAGGTGAGGGGGTTGGTCGCATCTTGACCATAGGGGGTCTGACCGCCTACCATAACCACCTCAAAGTGGGCGTATCCCTCCCAGAAGTTTCCCGCATTTGTGGCGTTAAATATTACATTACCCGCAATTTTCATCCACAAGCAATCCAATAGTTCCAGAGCTGTGTCATCGGTCAGCGTACCATCTTCGATCCCCTTCTTATAAAGAGGATACATGTATTGATCGATACGCCCGGAGCCAATGCCGCCGGCAATTTGCTGCTCAAATTTATAGCCCATTTGCATAAACCACTGACACTGAAGGCCTTCCCAGAATGTCCTGGGCGCATGCATAGGAACCCAGTCGCAGTTTGCAGCAATCTGCTCCAGCTCCCGCTTACGCACAGGATCCGTTTCCACGGAGGCCATTTCACGTGCCTTTGCAGCATAGCGATTAGCGAGAATTTCCATTGCCTCGCATGTCTCAATTTCGGCCTGCAAATAAGCAACTTTATCATATTCCTCGCCCCGCAGATTGTCCTCAATATCGGCCAGACGTCTTTGCGCTTCTTCCTTAATGGCGTTCAATCCGTTAGCGATCACGTAGTCATAGTTCCCGGGCCAATTTAACGTGGAACTCACATTGGAGTTGTCCTGCATCATGCCGGTAGAGCCATAGTCATCGTCACCGTATATAATGCTTCTGGTTTCGGGGTCCATAATGGCCAGGTACATCTCATGGCTGGTGCGACCCTTCCAATAGGGCACGACCTTCTCCATAATCTCCGCAACCGCCTCGTCGGAAATCGTATAGGCGTCCTTCTTCTGTGTGTCAGGCAAACCCTTTTCGTACCAACCAGCGCGCAGCTCAGGATACAGGATGGAGTAACGCCCCGGTCCGCCGCAGGTGCCGACGATCAGCTCATTGTCCTGGATGACCACGTCGATATTCTCGCAGATATGCTTCAGAGCTTTTGCCCAACGGAGATTGAGAGGATAGGCTTCCGTTTCCTTCATGGATTCTGTAAATAGAACTGCCCTCTGAATATCAATTCTGGGCTTCACATCACGAAAGTTTTTCAAAAGCCGGCTGGTTCGCTCCCTTGGGCTTGTTGCTCCGTGGTAGATGATTCGCTCTTCTTGTGGACTTAATACACAGCAAGACATACACAATTCCTCCTAATATTTTATTTGCAAAGCAGAAGCAACCACGTGAAAATAGCTCTATGGCTGCTTATGCTCAGCCGTCGTTTGAGTAAGTCATATATGGAAATAAGCTGATCAATTCACGAAGAAATTGGAAAAGATAAAGGATACGAGAAACAGGCTGACCCAGGTAACGCCGCCCAATGCAATGGGTTTAAGGCCCTTTGTAAACAGTTCCTTAAACTTGATTTTGAATCCCACGCCAGCCAAAGCGACTGTCACAAAGAATTTATAACCGTTGGCAAAGAACGGAGAAAAGTAATCGGTATATAACACCTCGTCCGCCGCCGCGTTCGCAAGTACCGTATTCAGCGCCACAGCGGCCAAAAAGAACAGAATGAATTTGGGGAACGCCTTCCAGACCACGCGCCCCACGGAGCCGGACGAACCAGAATCGGATACCGCATCGTGCCGGATGGTGATCAGAGAGAAAATCAGCGCCAGTACGATGATCATAGAGGTCCGTACTACCTTGATCGAAGCTGGCAGCGCATACCCGGTTATATTCATTAAACCGGAAAAGGTTTCCTGGGCGGCTACTACGGAGGAGGTATCGTTAATGGCAGTGCCAGCCAAGAAGCCGAATTGTGTCTCACTAAAGCCCAGGTTCATGGCAAGGTATGGATAAGAGAGGCAGGCGAGCAGATCAAAGAGAAAGATCGACGTCATAGCATAAGCGGTCTCCTCCTCCTTGGCCTTGATAATGGGCGAAAGAGCGGCAATAGCTGTACCGCCGCAAATGCAGGTGCCGCCTCCCACCAACGTGCAGGTATTGGGGGGATACTTTTAAAACCTTGCGCCCAACAAGGTTCGCCATGCTAAACGCAAGAATCATATTGAACAGGACCAGAGGCAATGCATATACGGCGCTGAATATGTCTGTGAAAGCAAGCGTGGCACCCAGTGCAATGATACCCAAGTTCAAATATTTTTTCCCGGCGTAGGAGGTACCGGCTTGGAAGGATTTACTGAATTTCTCGTCGGGAATCAAATTAACAATGACAATGCCGATAATTAGCGCCAACATGGGGGAGCCAATATAAACTTCGTGCTTGCTAATGACAGTGGCAACCACCGCAATTACCGCACAAAGTGCAATGGCGGCATATTTCATCGGCTGAAACCTGCTTGCCCGTTCAGAATTCTTCTTTGCCGCTGCGAGATCGCCAATGACAGAATAAAGGAACACAATCAAAACACATAGCAGCATAATGATCCATATATCTTGCCGTACACCTAAAAACATATCGTTCACCCCTATATACTGGTTAGTCACGCTCTTGCTAAATTTAGTGTTTGCTGAGTTCAGGGAACAGCCGGGAAGCATTTTCATACATCACATGCGCAAGCGACTCCTGTGAGTGAGTTCCAATCTGCTGCGTGTAATATGACACGGCTTCCTTCATGCTTGCAGCGGGATATGAGGTTCCGTAAATCAGCTTATCACGGCAAATATGAAGTGCCGCGGTTGTATAATCCTGACTGCCCGGTGTGTTGATAAAATAAATATCAGGTGAGAGATAGAGATTCGCTCTGCGGAAGGCAACGTGGCAAATGGCTGACGTCCACGGCCAGCAGCCATGGGTGACGATAATCGTCAGATTTGGGAATGCGACCGCCACCTGCTCGATATGAGTTGGCATGGAATAAGATACATCCAAACCAGCGGTGGAACCGCAGGTAATGATTACGGGGATGCCGTTATCCTCGCACATCTCATAAATCGGGAAAATGTGCGTATCATCAGCATACATAGGAACTATATTCAGCCCAGGCTCCACAATAATTCCTGTGCAGTTGCCTCGGATCACATATCTCAAAATTTCTTCCTTGGCATCTTTGTCCAGGGGATCTATGGCCGGAAAGCCAAGGAAACGGTTGGGATACAAACTGACCAGCTCAGCAATATCATCATTATCCACACAATCCGCCTTTGACTTTCGTCCGGGGATACCGCATTGTGACACTCCGGCATCGTCCATTTCCTTGAAGAACAAATCCATGGACTGCTCCTTCGCCGCCTGCGCATATGTAGTGCCGAGTTTCTGGGAAAACTGAATGTTTTTCTGAAGATTTCTGTATAGACCCATCGTCAGGAAACTCTTATAGGGCGGTCTGACTCTTAAATCAAAAATATTCATATGAACACTCCATTTAAAACAGATAAAACGACGTACCAGCGTAATAAACAAAAAGAACCTAGGCGTTTGCAGAAGCTTTCTGCATTTGCCTAGGTTCTAATTATTCTGCTAGAAAAAGTGTCATCCACCTTTCCCCAAATAACTACCCAGTATATTTAATTTTTAGTTGGCTAACACCCCAAGTGATATCCTTGGCATTACTTTAACAAAAACACCTTGTTAGTGCAATACACATTTAGAACAATTATGATGGATTATTTTTGGCTATTTCAACATATTTTTCTGCGGCAACTTTAATTGTTTGGATAATAGTACTAGCCGACGCGCCGTAAAAGCTGGTGCGAATATTGGAAAACAATTCATTGAGGGGTTCACACAACCGATATCCAGTCACTAAATCCGCCAAGAATTCTTGCGTCAATGGAGAGATCACATTAAAATTTGCTTTTTTTATCGTACCAGTTTTTCTCTCTACTAAAAACTGAGCTGTAAAATTGCCATACAAACGGTATGCAGCCAGAGCCTTGGGCGGCTGGGCTGTGACTACGAGCAAAATATGTGTTTCATATAATTTCTGTTTTTCGTTCATGATAGCCTCCTTTGGGATATTTTTGAAGTAAGCAATTCCACGGGTTCTCATTTTAGACAAAAAAGATGGACATATAATCACAGCGCATGGGCCAGGGACGCCCATATGCGCACAAACTTCATACGCCGCGAACTTTGCCCGTTTTCGTGGCGCGCTCTTGGCGTATGAAATTTTATAACAAAACCTCCTGTGTTTTCTTAGTGGTTGTTAGACCACTCTTAAACTAACACAGGAGGTTCCTTTTGTATACTATAATTTTTTCTGCTTACCCTCAGCTGAGCTTGGGCAACATACCCACTCAGCGTCAGTCAAGAGACTTTTGTGCAGACAAAATCAACTTCAATATTCGCCTCTCTCCCATATGGATCTGTCATTATTCTTTTCCAGAGGCCTATTTCAAATAATAAATGAATAAAAGAACAGATTAAAATGGATATTTCCCGCTGTTTAATCAATATGTTTTCACTTACTCCGATTTTTCTAAGGTGAGATTTGCAATTAGAGAAAGAGATCGAAGAATTGTATCCCGATCCTCCTTGGAGAAAGGTTCCATAACCAAGTCGTTCATATCCTGAATGAGAAGTTCAATAGCTGGCTGCAGTTCCGATCCTTTAGGTGTTAGCGAAACATGAACCACGCGGCGATTATCCGGGTTAATATTGCGTTCAATCAGGCCGCTCTTCTGCATCCGATCCAAAACGCTCGAGATAGAAGATGCTTCGATTTTAAGAAGTTCTCCAAGCTGTTTGGGAGTCAGCGTCTGATGCTTCCACAGGCAGTTCAGCACGCCGTACTGGGCGGGGGTGATTCCGTAGGGAGCCAGCTGCCCGTTGAGATATTGAAACACCGTGTGCTGGGCGGCACTTAATAAAAAATTGATGCATCGAGACAATTCCATTTTATATCACTCCTGTACTTGACATTGTAGCACCGGCGTGCTAATATTGTCAACATAAAGAAATTTACGGCAACAGAAATATTCTGATATAATATTATTCTGCCGCCGGAAATTGATAAATTTTTGACAGGAGGAAATCCATATGAACTTCGAGCTGACCCAACAGCAGCAGCAGATCCAGCAGATCGCCCGTGAATTTGCCGAGAACGACCTGCTTCCCGGCGTGATTGAGCGGGACGAGACCTCCCAGTTCCCCCTGGAGGCTTTCCGGAAGCTGGGCAAGACCGGCATCTATGGCCTGCCCTACGGCACCGAGGTGGGCGGCCTGGGGGGCAGCTACCTGAGCTACATCCTGGCCGTGGAGGAGGTGTCCAAGGTGGATGCCGCCTTCGGCATCGCCTTCTCGGTGGACACCTCCCTGTATGGCGGCAGCATCATGAACTCCTCCGCCCCCACTGAGATCAAGAAAAAGTTCCTGGCTCCCATCACCTACGGCGAAAAGATCGGTTCCTTCGGCCTAACCGAGCACTCCGCCGGTTCCGACGCCGCCGGCCAGCAGACCGTGGCCACCAAGGACGGCGACAGCTACATCATTAACGGCTCCAAGTGCTTCAACACCAACGGTCCTCTGGCGGACTACACTGTCATCTACTGCCTCACCGACCCCGCTCTGGGCACCAAGGGCATGGCCGCCTTCGTGGTGGAGAAGGGCACCCCCGGCTTCACCGTGGGCAAGGTGGAGAACAAGATGGGCATCCGCAGCGCCCAGGTCTCCGACATGATCCTGGAGAACGTCCGCGTTCCCGCCGAGAACATGATCGCCCAGCCCGGCGAGGGCTTCAAGCTGGCCATGAAGACCCTGGACGGCGGCCGCATCGGCGTGGCGGCCCAGGGCCTGGGCATTGCCAAAGGCGCCTTTGAGATCGCCCGCAAGTACATGATGCAGCGCCAGCAGTTCGGCAAGCCCATCTGCAAGCAGCAGTACCTGGCCTTCAAGATGGCCGAGCTCCAGACCAAGATCGACGCCGCTGAGCTGCTGCTCTACCGGGCCGCCATCTATAAAGAGGAGGGTAAGCCCTACACCGCCCCCGCCGCCATGGCCAAGATGACCTGCACCAACGTGGCCATGGAGGTCACCACCGAGTGTGTCCAGATGCTGGGCGGCAACGGCTACATGAAGGACTACCACGTGGAGCGCATGATGCGCGATGCCAAGATCACCCAGATCTACGAGGGCACCAACGAGATCCAGAAGCTGGTCATCTCCGGTGGGCTCTTCCGCTAAGCGTACCCTCAAAGCCGTCAAGCGGTTCTGACAGACTGCCAGGCAGTCCCACAATATGACAGCGTGGCTATATTACACGGCAGGAGGTCCCGGCATCTCTGTGGTGCCGGGATCTTTTGTTAAATCATCATAAGCCGAAGAATACCCATAAAGAGAGGTTTTTACCATGAAAGAAGTATATATTGTCAACTGTTGCCGCACTGCCGTCGGCTCCTTTGGCGGCAGCCTGAAGGATGTACCTGCTGTGGATATGGGGGCCCTAGTGGTGAAGGAGGCCCTGAACCGCTCCGGCGTGAAGCCCGAGCAGGTGGACGAGGTCATCTTCGGCGGCGTGCTCACCGCCGGCCTGGGGCAGAACGTGGCCCGTCAGGTGACTATCAAGGCCGGTATCCCCTGCAGCGTCCCCGCATTTACCGTGAATATGGTGTGCGGCTCCGGCATGAAGGCTGTGATGGAAGCCGCCCGGGCCATCCTCAGCGGCGACGCCGACGTGATCGTGGCCGGCGGCACCGAGAGCATGTCCCGCGCCCCCTTCGCCCTGCCTGAGGAGCGCTGGGGCGCCCGCATGGGCGATAAGAAGGTGGTGGACACCATGATCAAGGACGGCCTGTGGGACGCCTACAACAACTACCACATGGGTACTACCGCCGAGAACATCTGCGACATTTGGGGCGTCACCCGGGAAGAGCTGGACACCTTCGCCGCCTCCTCCCAGCAGAAGGCCTGCGCCGCCATTGAGTCCGGCCGCTTCAACGACGAGATCGTACCCGTGATGATCAAGAAAAAGAAGGAACTGGTGGAGTTCAAGGTGGACGAGTATCCCAAGGCGGGTACCACCCCTGAGAGCATCGCCAAGCTGAAGGGCGCCTTCCCTGTGGGCCCCGACGGCGTGGAGGACGAGGTGATCCACACCTTCCAGCCCACCCAGGTCCATGAGGCCGACACCCGGAAGTATGTCCAGCGGGTGACCGCCGCCAACGCCTCCGGCCTGAACGACGGCGCCGCCGCCATCATTGTGGCCTCCGGCAAGGCGGTGGAGAAGTACGGCCTGAAGCCCATGGCCAAGCTGATCGGCTGGGGCCAGGGCGGCGTGGACCCCAAGATCATGGGCGTGGGCCCGGTGCCCGCCTCCCGTCGGGCCATGGAGCGGGCCGGCGTCACCATCGACGACATCGACCTCATCGAGGCCAACGAGGCCTTTGCCGCCCAGTCCATCGCCGTGGCCCGTGAGCTGGGCTTCGACATGAGCAAGGTCAATGTCAACGGCGGCGCCATCGCCATCGGCCACCCCATCGGCTGCTCCGGCGCCCGTATCATCGTCACCCTGCTCCACGAGATGCTCAAGCGGCCCGACGCCAAGAAGGGCCTGGCCACCCTGTGCATTGGCGGCGGCATGGGTGTCGCGACGGTCTTTGAGACCTGCTGACAGCGGGTGCCTTCTCAGATGCACATTATGGTGTACGTCCACAGCTTGACGGGCGAGAGCGGCGCCGGCCTCTTTCGCTCCAGTGCTCTGGACGGTGCGATACAGGTAGCAAAGGAGATACCTGACACACGGATCACCGCCGTGGCCATGGACAGGCCAAATGGGGACGAGGTTCTTCGCTCCAGTCTGGCCCTGGCGGCAGACGCGGCCCTTCTCCTGCAAGGCCCCGAGTTCGCTGTGTATGACAGCGTTACGCTGGCCTGCCTGCTGGCAGGGGCGGTTCAAGCGGCCGAACGGGAACAGGGCCCGGTGGACGCTGTATTCTGCGGCGACAGCGACCCGGGCCAGGACGGGCTGGGTCCGGCCCTGGCGGGCTGCCTGGGCTGGCCCCAGGTGACAGGCGCCGGCCAGGTCGGGGTAACAGGGAACAGCCTTACGGTCTGGAGGAACTGGGATGATGTCTCTGCCCTGCTGCGGGTGGAGACGCCTTGCGTGATCTCCTTCCTCCCCTCCGGAGATCCGGTCAGCTATCCGCAGCTCTCCCGCCTGATGGCTGCTAACCAAGCGGAGATACCGGGCAGAACGGTCCAAAGTACACCTGCGCTTCAACAGACGCTGTCTTTTTCGCTCCGCCCACAGCACAGGCAGGCCCTCTACCGGGACAACCAGGAGGATATGGAGCTTCTGGTACGGGCGCTCCGCGCCGAACAAATGATCTGAGCTCGCACGGCAGGACCGGCATGCCTCGCGCAGGCCGTGATCAGGAAGGAGATACTATGGACTATCAGACGCTCTATCAGGAAAAGCTGACCACCGCCGGCCAGGCGGTAAAGACGGTACAGTCCGGGGACTGGGTAGACTACGGCTGGTGCACCAACTACCCGGTGGCTCTGGACAAAGCCCTGGCAGCCCGCAAGGAGGAACTGCGCGATGTGAAGGTGCGGGGCGGTGTCTCGATGTGGATGCCGGAGATCTGCAAAGCGGAGGACGCCGGGGAGCACTTCACCTGGCACGCCTGGCACATGAGCGGCGTGGACCGGAAGATTGCCGCCAAGGGCATGGGCTACTTTATCCCCCTGCGCTACTCCGAACTGCCCCGGTTCTACCGGGAGAACGTGACAGTGGACGTGGCCATGCTCCAGGTCACCCCCATGGACAGCCACGGCAATTTCAACTTCGGTCTGAACGCATCCCATTTGGCGGATATGCTGGATCAGGCAAAAACTGTCATCGTGGAAGTCAACCGGAACATGCCATGGGTCAACGGGCTGAGCGGCTGCGAGATCAACATCAAGGATGTGGATTTCGTGGTGGAGGGGGACGATCCGCCTATCGCTCAGTTGGGGGGCGGCGAAGAGCCCACCGAGGTGGACAGGGCGGTGGCCAATCTGGTGGTGCCCCAGATCCCAGACGGGGCCTGCCTCCAGTTGGGTATCGGTGGGATGCCCAACGCAATCGGCTCCATGATCGCCCAGTCCGACCTGAAGGATCTGGGGGTCCACACCGAGATGTATGTGGATGCCTTCGTGGACATTGCGAAAGCGGGTAAGATCACTGGGAAACATAAGAATCTGGACAAGGGCCGGCAGGTGTTCGCCTTTGGGGCGGGTACCCAGAAGCTCTACGACTATGTGAACCACAACCCGGAGGTGATGGGGGCTCCGGTGGACTACACCAATGACGTTCATGTGATCGCCCAGCTGGACAACTTCATCTCCATCAACAACGCGGTGGACGTGGATCTGTTCGGCCAGGTGAACGCGGAGAGTGCCGGGCTGAAGCATATCTCGGGCACCGGCGGGCAGCTGGACTTTGTGCTGGGTGCCTATCTGTCCAAGGGCGGCAAGAGCTTCATCTGCCTGTCCTCCACTATGATGGGGAAGGACGGCCAGCTGAAAAGCCGCATCGTGCCCACTCTGACCAACGGCTCCATCGTTACAGATCCCCGATCCACCATCCACTACCTGGTGACGGAGTATGGTATGGTGAACCTCAAAGGTACTTCCACCTGGGAGCGGGCGGAGAAGATCATCTCCATCGCCCACCCGGACTTCCGGGAGGAACTCATCGCCCAGGCTGAGAAGATGGGTATCTGGAGGAGAAGCAGCAAGCTGCCCATCTGAGCGGAGTCAAATCTAACTGTAAAACCTCACTGTTGCGACCGCGTGGCCATAACAGTGAGGTTTTTTATTACACCACTGGCTATTGTGTAGATTCCATTAGTTTGACCAGCTGTAATTTGGCAAAATGATGAAATTGTGATTTTAATCCAACAAATTTTTTAAACCGGAAAAGAACCTTCCGCTTTAACCGTTACACTTCTAATCACAGGGCAAGACGAGGCGGTGAGAGAGATGAGCCCGTCAGAACGGAGAAGCGCAATCCTTCGACTTTTATGTAAGCGAAGGCATGAAACGGCAGCAAACCTTGCAGAGGAATTTGGCGTTTCTGAGCGGACGATCCGTGCTGATCTGGTGATTCTTTCTTGCTATTATCCGATCCAAGTCTTACGAGGCCGCTATGGCGGTGGTGCCAGCCTGCCAGACTGGTTTCGTATGGAGAACAGGACGTTATCTCCAAAGCAGGAAGCACTTCTACATAGATTGCGGCAAACATTGGATGGGGAGGATCTTCAGGTGTTGAACAGCATCCTGGCCCAATTTGCCCTGTACTGGGAGTATCGATAACTACGATCTCCGGTTTGTGCTTTGAAAATGAAATATCCGGCAGCGGGATACGTCCGCTGACGAGAGGCCCTTGAGAAAGGGCCGAAGCGACGCTGGAGGATGCGCCAAGACCACCTGTGCAGGAATCTGCATTAAAGACGGCCGAGGAAGGTGCAGAGCGGTACCCATCCGTCCACAAAACAGCCTGTGGCGGGCTGTTTCGCATTGCGGCCGGTGATACCGGCCCGACCCTCGTCAGCAATCTAGTAATGATACTCCTGCCCAGCCACAGCCGCAAGCAATGGGGGCAGCTCGGAGCGATCCTCGGAGGGGTGAGATTCCCGTGATGCGCGCCAGCGCAGTCCGTCTGCTGCCGCCCTGACACCTGGGGGAGTAGTGTCGAATACAGGTGCAAGGAAACTATCTTACAAAACAACGGAAGGCCGCTCCCTGCCAGGGAGCGGCCTTCGTAGCATTTTGATTGGAGGTAAGTGCATGGAACCTGAGAAGCTGCAGTTGAGTGACCTGCCGGACTTCTTTACACCGGATATGCTGTCCGCTGTTTTGCCGGTTTCCAAGTCTACCCTCTATCGTGCATTGCGGCGGGGAACCATTCCCTGCCTGAGAGTGGGGAAACGATTCATCCTTTCACGCATCCACCTGGAGCGATGGATGGAAGAAGGCTTGTGTAAGAAGGGGGTGTGCGCTCCATGGCCCGACGGATGAAAGGGGAGGGCTCCCTTTACCAGACGAAGGAGAAAACCTGGGTTTGCCAATATTATGACACCGACGGAAACCGCCGCACGAAGCGGTTCCAGCGCAAGGCGGACGGAAGGGCGTTCCTGGACGGATTAAAAGAACCGTATGAGATGCCACAAAACCGGGGACGGCTTTCTATCACTGAGCATAGCCCATCTAGCCCTACGGTAGGGAAGTGGATGGATCAATGGCTGGAGACCTACGCAAGGCCCACAGTAAAGCTCTCCACCTATTGCAGCTATGAGATGATGACCCGTGTCCATGTCAAACCGTCGCTGGGGGACATCCCGTTGGCAAAGCTGGATCCGGTGACCCTACAGGAATTCTTTAACCAGAAGCACAGCAGCGGCAAAACCACGGGGGAGGGCGGCCTGTCTGCCAAAACCCTGCGGAACCTGCGTAATATGCTGCACCTGTCCTTTGAGCAGGCCAGGAAAAACGGACTGCTCCGGAGAAATCTGGTGGAAGGGGTACGTCTCCCTAAGGATCCGAAAAAGGAGATGCGTGTACTGAGCAAGGAGGAGCAGCGGCGGCTGATGCTGGCCTGCCGGGCCATGCCGGAGCCTGCCTCCTTTGGGGTAATCTTTACCCTCTTTACCGGCCTGCGGATGGGAGAGGTGTGCGGCCTGCGCTGGGACAACGTGAATATGGAGGAGCGGCAATTCCTGGTCTGTGAGACCCGGAACCGGCTGCCCAACCACGACGATTCCATCGAGACCTCCACCAGCGTATGCACCGTTTCAACCACAAAGACCGACCATTCCAGACGCATTGTCTATCTCTGTGATGAACTTTATCAGGAGCTGGCCCGGTACCGGGAGATCCAGTTCTCCATCATGGAGCAGTATCCTGGCTACAATACCGGTCGTTACGTCTTTTGTCAGGAGAATGGAGAGCCCTATGAGCCCAGAACCTATCAGGATCTTTTCAAGCGATGCGTGTCCCGAGCGGGCATCCCCAGCGCCAATTTTCATTCTCTGCGCCATACCTTTGCCACCAGAGCTCTGGAGCAGGGGATGGACCCTGTGACCCTCTCTAAGCTGCTGGGCCACGCCAACGCCTCCATTACCCTGGACAAGTACGGGCATTCCTTTGAGTCCCAGAAGCGGGCCGGCATTGAGCTGATGGGTTCCCTCTATGAGCCCGTGCAGAAGCCGCCGGTGGGGCCGGTGATGGACTTTTAGCATCAGCGGGGGCAAAAATAAGCATCACATAAGCAGCGGATAAGCATCAGCCGAAAAAGTAGGTAACTTTTCAAATAAAAAACACCTGATTTCCAAAGAAATCAGGTGTTTTTCTGGTTGCGGGGGAAGGATTTGAACCTTCGACCTCCGGGTTATGAGCCCGACGAGCTACCAAGCTGCTCTACCCCGCGATATGGTGCCGGAGACCGGGGTCGAACCGGCACGGGATTCCTCCCACGGGATTTTAAGTCCCGGGCGTCTGCCAATTCCGCCACTCCGGCGTGGAGGGCTCCAGTCTCTTGCTTTTGAGTGCTCAATTAGAATACCACAGCCAAAGCCTCTTGTCAACCCCTATTTTTAAAAAGCCGCCCGACAGGAATCGTATACATCTTTCCCTCCCTCCGGCATATACTGATATGTACACGACTTACGAAGGAGGTATCCCCATGCAACACACGCAGCAGGACGAAACCATTCTGCGCACCGAGCCAAAAGAAGACATAGATGACCTGATTTTCCGCGCCGATCCCGGCTGGATGGTCAGTGAGCGATAAAACCGCCCGCCCTCGGGCGGTTTTTTCCTGCCACTCTCTTTACAATTTCCACTCTTTTGGATATAATATGAGGGCTATTTTATGGAAATGAGTGTGGTTTTACATGCTTCAGTTTGATGAATACAAGGTAAAGCTCAACAATCTGCGCCCGGAGCTGGACGAGCTGGACCAGGCCTTGGGCCTGGAGACGGCCATCCGGGAGGTGGAGATGCTGGAGTCGGAGAGCGCTTCCGACGGCTTTTGGGACAACCTGGAGAAGGCCCAAAAGGTGCAGCAGCGGGTCAAGCAGCTACGGGACAAGATTGAGGGCCAGCAAAAGCGCAAGACCCAGTGGGACGACCTGATGACCCTGTGCGAGTTGGGCAACGAGGCCGAGGACGAGACTCTGGTTCCCGAAGTGGAGGAGGGCTTCGCCAAGCTGGAGGCCGAGATAGAGGAGGCCAAGCTGTCCACTCTGCTCACCGGCGAGTATGACGGCTCCAATGCCATCCTCACCTTTCACGCCGGCGCGGGCGGCACCGAGGCCCAGGACTGGGCGCAGATGCTCTTCCGCATGTACACCCGCTGGGCGGAGCGCCACGGCTACGTGTGCAAGACGCTGGACTACCTGGACGGCGACGAGGCCGGCCTCAAGAGCGCCACCATTTCCATCGAGGGTGAGAATGCCTACGGCCACCTCAAGAGTGAGCACGGCGTGCACCGGCTGGTCCGGGTCTCCCCCTTTGACGCCAACGCCCGGCGTCAGACCTCCTTCGCCGCGCTGGAGGTCATGCCGGAGATTCCCGACGATGTAGAGGTGGACATCCGCCCGGAGGATGTCGAGATGCAGGTGTTCCGCTCCTCCGGTGCCGGCGGCCAGCACATCAACAAGACCTCTTCCGCTGTCCGCCTGATCCACAAGCCCACCGGCATTGTGGTTTCCTGTCAGACCGAGCGCAGCCAGTTTCAGAACCGGGACACCTGTATGCGGATGCTGCGCTCCAAGCTGGTGGAGCTTCAGATGCAGGCCCACGCGGAGAAGATCTCCGACATCAAGGGTGTACAGCTCAAGATCGAGTGGGGCAGCCAGATCCGTTCTTACGTGTTTATGCCCTACCAGTTGGTAAAGGACAACCGTACCGGCTATGAGACCAGCAACATCAACGCCGTGATGGACGGCGAGCTGGACGGCTTCATCAACGCCTATCTGAAGGCGGAGGCCACCGGCAACTGGGCTGAAAAATAAATTATTTCCTACACGAATCTTTTGAGCAGCGGGCTCATAAGATTCGTGTGCTTTTTGCACACTTTTTTTCTCCGCCACCTTGTATTTTTGTTTCCAGTTTGTTACCATTAGGATGCCCCAAAAAACGCCTTTCATAGGGAAAGGCAATGAGGAAAGGTGGAATGTTTTCTATGAGAAAACCCGCAAGCAAATTCCTGTCCCTGTTCCTCGTGCTGGCTATGGTGTGCTCCCTGTTCGGGGCCGCCTTTGCCGCAGAGGAAGAAACCGCAACCCCCTATGTCATTCCCGATGTCGATGGTAAGGTTGTTATTCTCCATACCAACGACACCCACGGCGCGGATCTGGACGAGGAGGGCACTTCCTTCGGCATGGCCGGTGTGGCCCAGCTGAAGAAGGACTTCGAGGCCGCTGGCGCCGATGTGCTGCTGGTCTCTGCCGGCGACTCCATCATGGGCAAGCCCCTGGTGAGCGCCGACCAGGGCAAGAGCGCCATCGAGTTCATGAACGCCGCCGGTTATGATGCCATGACCGTGGGCAACCATGAGCTGGACTTCGGCATCGACAACCTCAAGGCCCTGGCCAAGGATGCCGACTTCCCCATCCTGTGCGCCGACATGACCACTGAGGCCGACGGCAAGACTGTCTTCGACTCCAACAAGATCTTTGAGATCGGCGGCGTGAAGGTGGGCGTGTTCGGCCTGGCCACCCCCGAGACCCTGACCAAGGCCGACGCCTCCAAGATGCCCGGCATCACCTTCCCCCAGACCGACAAGCTGTACGCCGTCGCCCAGGCTCAGGTCGATGAGCTGAACAAGGCCGGCGCCGATCTGATTGTCTGCCTGGGCCACCTGGGCATCGATGACGAGAGCATCGGCAACCGCTCCATCGACGTGTGCGAGCACGTGGATGGCATTGACCTGTTCATCGACGGCCACAGCCACTCCACCACTGCCGATATCATTGCCAAGGTAGGCGATACCAACGTGGTCAACGGCGCCAAGATCGTCTCCACCGGCACCGCTCTGGCCAACGTGGGCGTGGTGATCTACGATCAGGAGACCGGCACCCTGACCGACGAGCTGGTTCCCGCCGCCTCCTACACCAAGACCGACGCCGATGTGGCCAAGCTGGTGGACGACCGCAACACCGCCGTTGATAAAGTCTACGGCGAGAAGATCGCCACCACCGAGGTGGATCTGAACGGCTCCCGCTCCGGCGGCGCGGCCACCGATCCTGTTACCAAGGCCGAGATGACCTTCCCCGAGGGCGAGGGCGTCCGCACCACTGAGACCAACCTGGGCGACTTTGCCGCCGACGCCATCCTGTGGCAGGCCCGCCAGACTCTGGGCGAGGAGAACGTGGACGCCGCGCTGACCAACGGCGGCGGCATCCGCGAGGCTCTGGCCAAGGGCGACATTTCCAAGAAGAGCCTGCTGGCCGTCTTCCCCTTCGGCAACACCGTGGCCACCATCGACGTGACCGGCGCCCAGCTTCTGGAGGCCCTGGAGGCCGCTACCTGCACCACCCCCGAGGCCATCGGCGCCTTCCCCCAGGTGTCCGGCATTGAGTTCACCCTCAACACCGGCGTTCCCTATGTGAACGGCACTCAATACGCCAACTCTACCTACTACGCTCCTGCCAATCCCGGCAGCCGCGTCACCATCTCCACGGTGAACGGCGAGGCCTTTGATCCCGCCGCCACCTACACCATCGCCACCAACGACTTCACCGCCAAGGGCGGCGACACCTACGGCGTGTTCAAGACCGCCGGCGGCTGGAAGGATGTGGGCGTGTCCCTGGAGGACGCCCTGATCAACTACACCACTGAGGAGCTGGACGGCACCATCACCGCCGAGCAGTACGGCGAGCCCGCCGGCCGCATCACCATTGTGGACGAGCCCGCCAACTATCCCGCCGATCTGGAGACCGGCTCCTGGTACTACAACGCCGCCGTGTATGCCTTGGACAATGGCATCATGAACGGCACCAACAAGGGCTTTGAGCCCACCGGCACCGTCACCCGCGCCACCGTGTACCAGACCCTCTATAACATGGAGGGTAAGCCCGCGGTTGAAAAGACCACTGTGACCGGCACCGAGGGCGAGTGGTACGCCAACGCCATTAACTGGGCCGCCTCCGCCGGCCTGTTTGAGGGCACTGAGTACGGCACCGACACCGTAATCACCCGTTCCGGTATCGCCACTATTATCGCCGATTACGCCTCCTACAAGGGTATTACCGTGGACACCTCCGGCATGGCTATGAAGGAGGCTCCCGACTACGACTCCATCCCCGCCGCCGATCTGGAGGGCATGACCTTCTGCTATTATGGCAAGGTGATGACCGGTGACCAGAAGGGCAATCTGAACCCCAACGGCCAGCTCACCCGCGCTGAGTTTGCCCAGGTGCTCAAGAACTTCAGCGTCCTCAAGCCCACCTATGTGGAGACCGTGGTTTCCATCCCTGTAGCCGCCCAGGACGGGATCCCTGCCCATGAGATTCCCGCCACCCTGACCCTGCCCGTCTCCGCCTCCAAGGACGCGAAGGTCCCCGGCGTGGTGATGCTCCACGGCACCGGCTCCAACCGGGACGAAGCCGGCATGGGTTACGCCCTGGCCGCCCCCCGTATGGCCGCCGACGGCATCGCCACCCTGCGCATCGACTTCATGGGAAACGGCGACTCCACCGCCAGCTACCGGGATTACAACTACACCTCCGCCGTCATTGACGCCAAGGCCGCCGCGGACTACCTGGCCGGCCTGGAGACTGTGGACGGCGGGAACCTGGGCGTCATGGGCTGGAGCCAGGGCGGAACCGACGCCCTGCTGGCCGCAGAGGCCCACCCCGACACCTTCCAGGCTGTTGTCACCTGGTCCGGCGCCCTGGAGCTGAACGGCGCCTCCCTGTTTGCGGGTACCAGCTTTGAGGATGCCTATGCCCAGGCCAAAAAAGAGGGCTTTTATACGATGACCTTTGACTGGCGGGAGCCCTTGGAGCTGGGTGAGCGCTGGTTCCAGGAGGTGGCCGAAACCAACATTCTGAAGGTAACTGCTGACATCAAGGCCCCCATTCTGGCCATCAACGGCAAGGACGATACTACCGTCACCCCCGATAACGCCGAGAAGATTGTGAAGGCCGCCGCTAACGCCGACAGCCAGTTGCTGCTGGTGGATAACTGCGACCACACCTACAACGTGTTCTCTGGCGATTTCACTGCCCTCTATCAGACGGTGGACGCCACCGCCGCTTTCTTCCAGGCGCAGTTGATCCCCGCTGCCGCCCAGGCCGCGGCCTGATTGATCTCCCCCTACACACCAGGCACCCCCGGAGTCCAACGGCTCCGGGGGTGCCTTCGTATTTCTTGCTTTTCCGTATGCCGGAAGCAGCAGCTCTTTTTAGCCCCGTCGACAGGCCACAGCCCTGCAAAAAGGCCCGGAACCAAATCGGTTCCGGGCCTTTTTTTCTCTGGAGAATGCGGCCTCCATCGCCGCCACCCTGCTGACCACCGAGTC
>QFCH01001744.1_pt1 | contig 28067 bp, 20 predicted proteins | sample 5346071 | NCBI WGS metagenome assembly QFCH01 (sample SAMN09062255, study PRJNA434731) | Human gut metagenome, whole genome shotgun sequencing project. | isolation source: stool timepoint B chromium assembly | host: Homo sapiens | collected 2015
GCCGTCACCCGATTTATTAATACAGTTTGTCCCTGAAACAAAAAAGGTTTTTGAATTTCCCTTTGCCAAGGGTTTCAAAAACCTTTTTTCCATCCCATATGATCGTTTTTATTCAGACATGTTACAATGTAATGGCTGTCTCATTAAAAAAATTATTCGTCATCCTGTTCACTTTCAAGAGCCGCAATTTCATACTTTTCCAAAATAATGCTCTGAATCTTCTCTCTTGTGTCCGAATTAATCGGATGCGCAATATCACGGTATTCACCATCGGCCGCCTTACGGCTGGGCATGGCGATAAAAAGACCTTTTTCACCTTCAATCACCTTAATATCATGAACAACAAATTCATTATCAATCGTGATCGAAACAACGGCTTTCATTTTTCCCTCTTTGCTGACTTTTCTTACTCTCACGTCCGTAATCTGCATATTTTTAGTCCCCCTTACCTGTTATAGCCAATTCCGGTCATCGCTGTCAGATAATGTAACGCTCATTATCTTCAATGACAACCTTGATCTTTCCTTCTTCTCCGATATAAGATGTATTCGCCCGGATCGTATCCCGACTTTCAACAATACAATTTTCAATTACAGTGTTATCGCCAATATAAACATCATTTAAAATAATGGAATTACGGATCACACAGTTATTACCCACATAAACCTTTTTAAAGAGAATGGAATCATCCACCTCACCGTTAATAATACAGCCGCTGGAAATCAGGCTGTTGCGGATATTCGCGCCCGGATTATACTTTGCCGGCGGAAGATCTGCAATTTTGGAATAAATACTCGGAGATTCTTTAAAGAAATAATCCCTTACATCCTTTTTAAGGAAATCCTTGTTGCACCGGAAGTAGGATTCCGAGGTGGCAATATTTCTCCAGTAGCCTTCCATACGATAACCGTAAATACGCTTCTGTTCTCTGTAACGCACAAAAACATCTTTAACAAGATCATAACGGTCTTCAGAATGACATTTTTCAATCAGCGGGATCAGATGTCTTCTCCGAATCACACATATACCTGCAGAAACAATATTTTCTTTGGCCACCAAAGGTTTTTCCTCAAATTCAACAATCCGCCCGTCTTCTTCCACCTTAAGAACGCCAAAACGTGTCAGATCATCCTCATCAGCCTTCATCTCTTTATAAACAACCGTAATATCCGCCTTTTTGGCGATATGTTCTTCAAGAACCTTATTATAATCCAGTTTATACACACAGTCACCGGAGCTGATAACTACATAAGGTTCATGACATTCTTTTAAAAACTGAAGGTTTTGATAAATAGCGTCCGCTGTACCCCTGTACCAGTAATTATTCTCATCAGTAATGGTCGGGGTCAGTACATACAGCCCTCCCTGTTTTCTTCCAAAATCCCACCATTTGGAGGAATTCAAATGTTCATTCAGTGATTTTGCATTATACTGGGTCAGTACTGCCACCTTTTTAATATGGGAGTTGGACATGTTGCTTAAAGCAAAGTCAACGCATCTGTAACTACCGGCAACCGGCATGGCTGCTACAGCTCTGCGCTTAGACAACTCCTGCATTTTATTACTGCCTCCACCTGCTAAAACGATACCTATTGCTCTCATTACATTTCACCTGCCTTAACTATTGCATGTCCGCTGGCCAGTAAACCATCCGGATAATCTTCCGGTGCTGTCACACCGACAATCGCTGTGTTCTTTCCAATCTGAACATCTGAAGGGATCACTGAACCTTCCGCAATTGTCACAAGATCAAAGGCATAAACCTTCGGATTAAGCACACTTGGCGCAAATTCACCTACGCCCATGGATACATGATCACCAATTACAACATCCTCGGCAATAATGCCCTTATCAATGGTGCAGTTGTCACCGATTGAGGCGCCTTTCATAATAATAGAATCACGTACAACCGAGCCTTTGCCCACTGTAACACCTGCACCAATGACGCTGTTAATCACCTCGCCGTAAATTTCCGCGCCTTCACCGATAATACACCGTTCAACCTTGGAATCCTCAGAAAAATACTGCGGCGTAATCACATCATTGTTTGTATAGATCTTCCAGAATTCCTCATAAAGGTTAAACTCCGGAATAATATCAATCAGCTCCATATTCGCTTCCCAGTAAGATCCCAGGGTTCCAACATCCTTCCAGTAACCGTTAAATTCGTAAACATAACAGTTATGCGACTTTTCGTGGACATATGGAATCACATGCTTACCAAAATCACAGCCTGGAACATCCTTTAAGGTCAGCAGCGCTTCCTTTAAGGTCTTCCAGTTAAATATGTAAATGCCCATGGAGGCCAGATTACTGCTCGGATTTTCTGGTTTTTCCTCAAACTCCTGGATATTGCCGTTCTCATCAGCAACAACCACGCCAAACCGGCTGGCCTCTTCCCATGGCACCGGCATACATGCAATCGTCACATCGGCTTTTCTGGATTTGTGATAATCCAGCATGACTTCGTAATCCATCTTATAAATATGGTCACCGCCTAAAATAAGCACATACTCAGGATCATAGTTTTCTATGTATTCCATGTTTTGGAAAATAGCATTGGCTGTTCCTGAATACCAGTCAGAGCTGGATGTTTTTTCATAAGGCGGAAGAAGTGTCACTCCTCCGTAGTTTCTGTCAAGATCCCACGGAATACCAATACCAATATGGGTATTGAGCCTCAAATGACGATACTGAGTCAAAACACCCACAGTATCAATCCCGGAGTTAATACAGTTGCTCAGCGGAAAATCTATAATTCTATATTTACCTCCAAATGCAACCGCAGGCTTTGCAACATTCGCTGTCAAAACACCTAATCTGCTTCCCTGGCCGCCTGCCAGAAGCATTGCAATCATCTCTTTTTTAACCACGTTATCACCTCTTGTTGTTTTTTGTATATTATACCACTTTCTCCCCCAAATGTGAACACTTATTACTATTTTTTTTATTTTTTTGCCATCATAATATGCAATATATCCATTATTCTTTGTATTCCAAAACTTAACTATCTGTAGTTTTATACAATTTTAGACATATATTTTTATTTATTTTTACTTTTTTCGACATGAAACTCCTGTTTCTTTATACAGGGTAATAAATCCCCCCTGTTTTTCTTATAAATACTTTGATTTTTTGCCCAACTGTGTTTATAATGAACATGAAGAAACAGAAGTGATCCTTGTGCATTTAAGGGCATCATTCTCCATTATATAAATCCATGGGCCGCCCAAAGAGCGGTAATATCAGGAATAGGATGTGTAAAATATGTATCAAATCAATTTCGACGCTCCAATCAAAGTTCATTTTATGGGAATCGGCGGAATCAGCATGAGCGGACTTGCCGAAATTCTCATCAATCGTGGCTTTGTGATCACCGGATCCGATAATCACGAAAGCGCCATCACCAGGCATCTTGAAAGTCAGGGCGTAAAAATCCATTACGGACAATGCACTCAAAATATTGACAGCAGTATACAGCTGGTTGTATACACAGCTGCCATCCATCCGGATAATCCGGAATTTATAGCAGCCCAGACATACCATATCCCCATGATGGATCGGGCCGAACTTCTCGGCCAGATCATGCGCCATTACGCAAACTCCATCGCCGTTGCAGGAACTCACGGAAAAACAACAACAACCTCCATGATCTCTCATATACTGCTTCAGGCTGACTGTGATCCTACGATTTCCGTAGGTGGCATTCTCAAGGCAATTCACGGAAACATCCGGATCGGACATTCTCAGAATTTTATTACCGAAGCCTGTGAGTATACCAACAGCTTTTTAAAATTCAATCCCAAAATCGAAGTCATACTTAATATAGAAGAAGATCATCTGGACTTTTTCAAGGATATTGACGATATCCGCCACTCTTTCCGTGAATTTGCCCGCCGCCTTCCTGATGACGGTGTACTGATTATAAACGGTGCCATCGAACACGGAACATACATCACCGATGGTTTACCATGCCGTATTGTCACCTTTGGTCTTGAACCTGAGAATGATTTCTGCGCCCAAAACATTACCTTCAACGAATTCGGCTTTGGGAGCTTTGACCTGATCATGTACGGCGAAAAAATCACCCGGATCCAGTTATCTGTGACAGGACTTCACAACGTCATCAATGCCCTGTCGGCCATTGCCTGTGCAATCCAGTTAAATATATCCATGGACGATATCCGTCGTGGACTTCTGAACTATGAGGGTACGGACCGAAGATTTGAATACAAAGGTCAGTTTGACGGCGTAACGGTCATCGATGACTATGCCCATCATCCCACAGAAATTCAGGCCACCCTCACAGCGGCTCACAATTATCCCCATAAAGAAATCTGGTGTGTATTCCAGCCGCATACCTTTACAAGAACAAAGGCATTTCTCCAGGAATTTGCCCAGTCACTGGCTCTGGCAGATAAAATCGTTCTGGCCGACATTTATCCGGCAAGAGAAACTGACCCTGGTGACATTCATTCCAAAGATATTGTCCGTCTCCTTCAGGCCAAAGGAAAAGAAGTATGGTACTTCCCCAGCTTTGTCCAGATTGAACAATTTCTCCGCCAGAACTGTTCTCACGGCGATCTGCTGATCACCATGGGGGCCGGTGATGTTGTAAATATCGGCGAGGACCTGCTTTCCAAATAATTATCCACATTATCCACAGATTTATGAACAATTCTACCCCCATAAATCTGTGGATATTTTTATTTTCACCGTGGATATGTCCAAAATTTCTGTGGATAAGTTTATTTACATAACATATCCAAAACCTTATGTCAAAAACCAAAAATATCCCCAATTTATCCCATATAATTGACAAATCCTGCACTATTGAAATTTATTATGTCCACCGGTTATTCACACTATCCACATTATCCACATAAATCTACACATAAAAAAAGAGCTGACTCGGTGTATAAGTTAGCATTCGTTTATTGTCCTGCATTTCCTGCCCCCGTCAACACACCGATTTCCGTAACATACCTATTCTCATTTGACAAAATATATGTTATACTACAGCAAAACCCCAAAGATTTACAGCGTATAGAAAGGAGATTACCCGTTGGGCAGAATTGAAATTTCATCTCAGCCGCCGGCCGGCATGTGGATTACCCACGAATTTCTGGATAATCATATGCCACAGGCCAGCGGCGATTTTGTCAAAATTTATTTATATTTTTTAAGGTGGAGCGGCTGCACCGACAGTATCATCTCCCTGTCTTCTGCAGCTGACACATTTTGTATGACCGAAAATGATATTGTCCGCGCTCTGAAATACTGGGAAAAGCAGGGTCTCATCCGCCTGACCGTCACAAACGATCAGATCAGCGCACTGACCTTTCTTTCATCTGAGGCAGAAATAAGAGATACACACCTCCCAAAGTCTGCATCGTCACAAACAGCACCGTCTGCCCACACAGCAGCGCCCCCGTCTTGCTCTGCAGCCGGACAACAGCCTGCAGATGAATCAGACAAAGCAAAACCCTCTTATTCCATGCAGCAGATTTATAATTTCAAACAGCAAAATGATGGGGATCGCCTGTTTTTTGTGATTCAGAAATATCTGAAAAAAAATCTGGGTCCCACAGATATCAATACCATTGTTTACTTTCATGAAGGTCTGGGCTTTAGCTGTGATCTGATTGAATATTTGTTTGAATACTGTGTATCCAACGATCATTACAGTATGCACTATATTGAGCAGGTTGCTCTGTCCTGGGCGCAGGAAAATATTCAGACCGTGTCCCAGGCCAAGGCCAGCTGTGCTTATTTTAATAAAACTTTTTTTGCGGTTCTTAAAGCCTTTGGTATTCGCAACCGAAATCCGGTAGAGGCCGAGGTCACGTATATCCGGCGCTGGACACGACAGTACGGCTTTCCCATGAAACTTGTACTGGAAGCCTGCAGCCGTACCATGAAACAAATCCATACCCCAAGCTTTGACTATGCCGATAAAATTCTGACAGACTGGTATAACAACAAAGTTGGCAGTATGGCCGATGTGGAAAAACTGGATCAGCGCCATGCCGCACGGGCAGAACGTGCCGCCCATTCATCGTCTGGCAGCGGTTCTGATCAGCCCCCCAAAAATGGAGCTCCCCGGACTGCCAATAAGTTTCATAATTTTAATCAGCGCAGCTATGATTACAGTGAACTGGAACAGTCCCTTGTCAACAAAATCCGCCAAAAGGCCTCACAGGAACAGCAGTAATGATGGAAAAGGAGAATTTTTATGGCTTTGAAAAACCCTCAGTTTAATGCCATTATCCGGCAGTATGACCTGCTGCGGCAGGAACACAATCATCACCGTGAAGAACGGCTTCGGATGATTTATAAAAATATTCCGGAATATGAAGCCCTGGATGAAGAAATCGCTCATATTGCCGCCGAATGTGCACGCAAAGCGGTTTTAGAACCTGGAAGCAGCGCCTCCCGCCGCTTCCGGGAGGAGATGGCCCACCTGGAAAACCGGCAGCATGCGCTGCTTGTAAAAAACGGCTATCCCATGGATTACCTGGACATCCATTACCGGTGCCCGGACTGCCGTGATACCGGCTTTATCGGCAATGAAAAATGCCACTGTTTTAAACAGGCCGTTGTGGATCTGGTCTATGCTCAGTCTAATATTCGCGAACGCCTTAAACAGGAAAATTTTGAGCATTTCCGTCTGGATTATTATTCGGATGAAAAAGACCGTCGCCTGGGCATCAGTCCCAGAGAAAATATGGATATGGTCCTTACACAATGCAAAAATTTTATTCGTTATTTTGATGACCGCCATGAAAACCTGCTGCTTTACGGCAACACCGGCGTCGGAAAAACCTTTCTTTCCAACTGCATTGCAAAAGCACTGCTGGATACAGCGCACACCGTTATTTATCTGACTGCCTTTCAGCTTGTGGAAATTCTGGAAGAAAATACCTTTGGCCGCGATGAGGATGCCTCTGGTACAGAAAATATGTTTAATTATGTGCTGGACTGTGACCTGCTTATTATCGATGACCTGGGTACGGAAATGAACAATTCCTTTGTCACATCCCAACTGTTTTTATGTATCAACGAGCGTCTTTTGAGGGAAAAATCCACGGTTATTTCCACCAATCTGTCTCTGGATGTGCTTCAAAAAGAATACAGTGAACGAATTTTTTCCAGAATCATTAGTCATTACCAGATTCTCCCTGTATTTGGGGATGACATACGTGTAAAAAAATCATTATTGTCATAAACTATATTATCTACAAAGGCCTGCAAAATATGATTTTTTATCCACCGCATAAGCATAATCATTATTTTTTATCAACAAAAAGTAAAATTTTTGTAAATCCTTCCGAAAATAGCAAAAAATCGACAAATCTCGTTTTTTTACTTGCCTTAATGACAGCGATTGATTTACAATTAAAGTAACTTAGTTCGTTCTAGGTAACATTTATATGCACATATAACTCACGGAGGTAAATCATGAATCAATCTGACAATTTTAAGGAAACCATACCGGTTGGAGAACTGGGGATTATTGCCCTTGAAAGCTGCAGTGAATTAGGTCAGCGTGTCAATGACTATATCGTATCCTGGCGCAAGGAAAGAACAGGTGCTCACATGTCCTCTCTCCACTTTGAAGGGTACCAGAAAGATCATTATTTAATCGACACCAAATGTTCACGTTTCGGCAGCGGCGAAGCCAAGGGAACAATCAATGAATCTGTCCGCGGTAAGGATCTTTATCTGCTTGTCGATGTAACAAACTACAACATTAAATATTCTTTATGTGGCTACGAAAACCGTATGTCACCAGATGATCATTTTGCAGATTTAAAACGTATTATCTCAGCAGCTGCAGGAAAAGCCCGCCGTATCAATGTAATCATGCCTTTCCTCTATGAAAGCCGTCAGCACAAACGATCCAAGAGAGAATCTTTAGACTGTGCGCTTGCATTAAAGGAATTACATGATATGGGTGTTGAAAACATCCTTACATTTGACGCACATGATCCGCGTGTACAGAATGCGATTCCATCAAGTGGCTTTGACAACGTACAGCCCACATACCAGTTTATTAAAGCCCTGTGCAGAAATATTCCGGATCTCCAGTTTGATCCTGATCATTTCATGGTGATCAGCCCGGATGAAGGGGCTATGGGCCGTGCAGTTTACTATGGCACAGTTCTTGGTGTTGATGTGGGTATGTTCTACAAGAGACGTGACTACACAACAGTTGTCAATGGCCGCAACCCGATTGTTGCTCATGAGTATCTGGGTGCATCCGTGGAAGGCAAGGATGTCCTGATCGTTGATGATATGATTTCCTCCGGTGAAAGCATGATCGATGTTGCCAAAGAGCTGAAAAAACGCAAGGCCAGACGCGTATTCGTGGCAGCTACCTTTGGTCTTTTCACCAACGGACTGGCTATTTTCGACAAATATCATGAGGATGGCATCATTGACCGTGTTCTTACATCCAATGTTATTTATCAGACACCGGAACTTTTAAATCGTTCTTATTATATTAGCGTTGATCTGAGCAAATATATTGCCCTGCTCATTGATTCCATTAATCATGACCATTCAATCAGTGAACTTCTTGATCCATTTGACAAGATTGATGCTGTACTTGAAAGATACCGCAACGGCGAAAAAATCTGATAAAGATAAAAAGCAGCAGCCTTCGGCGCTTATGTGTAGACGCCGAAGGCTGCTGCTTTTTTAATCAACCATAAATCAACTATAAGTTTACGTAATTATAATCATAGCCAGATGTATCCAAAAGGTCTGCCTCTCTGTGGTGGCAGGTAAACAAAAGCATTTGACCATGATAATTTTCCATCAGCCATTCCATGATCCGTTTAAGCCGCTGCGCATCATACATGGCAAAAGCATCATCCAAAATTAGCGGATAATTTTCTTGCCCGTACAGCAGTGCTCCTGCATTCAGCCGCAGGGCAAGATAAATCTGGTCCACGGTTCCTACACTGAGACGACTGATATCCACATATTCCCTTTGATTATCAATCGAAAGCTTCATGTCTGACCCCATTCTCAGATGACGTTCATTGCCTGTAATCTGATCCAAAAGCTTTTCCATGGCCTCATTCATTTTTGCCCCCATTGTACGGTGAATATCCTTTGCAAGGCCTTCAATGGTCTGCATGGCCAGCTGAATCGCTTCCATATCCTTCAGATACTTTCCTTCCTGTTCCCCAAGCTCAGCCAATGTCTCCATATAACTGTTTTTGAGAACTTCCTGTGTCCAAAGCCGCTCCTGCTCCCAGATCACCTTTTCATACTGCCTGCGCACATCTTCATAATGTTTCTTCTGAGCATCTGCCTGCATTTTGGCCTGGCACCACGCCTGGAGCGCATTTTCATGCTGAAAATACAAAGATTCAATCTCCGTTTGAAGGGTTTCGCATTTTTTACGATAAGCGTCAACTCTGCTCAAACGATCCAGCTCCATATAATCCTGGGGAACATCTTCCTGTTCGCTGCCGTCAAATACAGGTTCCCTGTTGTCCGGCTCTTGTGCTGTGTGCGTTTTTGTATAGCCGATGCATCGGCTGCGCCGCAGCATATACAGTGTCAGCAGCAGACCAATGGAAATACCGGCCCCAGCTGCACTGACAGAAATTAATTTAAAGGCGACCAATCCTATAAATAGTGCAGCCGCCAGCACAAACACCGCCACAATGATACCGAAAAGTCCTGGTTTTAAAACTTCCAAACGCAGCTTTGGCCTGTCAGTCCCAAAGGCTTCATCGTGTCCATCCCACACGTCCTGCGTACAGTTGTCTGGGTTCTGTAAATTTCCCCTTATGGAACTCCTGGCCTGAGCCACTTTGCTTTCAAGCGCCTTAAGTTCTCTTTCTGTCAGATCCGGTATATCCACCGCAGTGTCACTTTCCCCCAGGATTTCTAATTCTTTCTGTTTATTTTCACACTGACTTTTTAAAAGCTCCCGCTGGACCAGGCAGTCATTACACCGACGCTCCATTTCCTCTTTTAATTGATTTTCGGTGATCAGCATTTCCTTTAACTGCTCCTGCCTCAGAGCCAGCTCCGGCATTCGCTTTAATTCTTCATTAATCCCGTTAACTTTTCCCGTCAGTTCCCGAATCTCTCCTGAAACATCCTGTGCGGTTTTTCCTCGTTTAAGCTGACGCAGGTAATCCATGGCCTGACCCAGGTGAACCTGTTCACTGCCATCCAAAAGCGTACTGGCCTCATGACTTTGAAGCGTCAGTGCAAAACCAGGCGCCACGCCTGGATTTCTCTGACATATATAAACCGTATTTTTATAGTTTTCCTCTGTCAATTCGGGTATAATATCTGTAATTGTTCCCTGGGGAAGCTCAAGGGCCTCACCGGATTCCATGTCAGTGACAACAACTCTGGAAGCTTCTTTGCTGAAATTTCTATAAATTCTGTAGCTTTTCCCCTGATGCTCAAAAACCAGTGTTCCCTCATAGCCTCCCGCCATATCCCATGGACGATACCTTGTATAGTCATCTGCGGCAGCCGCACGTCCTCTGCCCCGGCGCACGCCAAACAGCATGCAGCGGATAAAACCGTGAATGGTCGACTTTCCGGATTCATTGGGACCATAAATAATATTCATGGACGGCCCGAATTCGATATGCATATCATGAAATTTTCCAAAATGAATAAGTGTGAGTTCTTTAATGATCATTGTTTTTCTCCGGTCTGATATAAAGCAGATATTCCATAATAAAGCACCTGCTTTTTCATAGATTCATCCAGATTCATCTGTTCAACAGCATCCATATATTTTCCAAATATATTCTCCTTATTATTCCAATGAATACCTGCAAAATCATAATCCACCTCTGTGCAGTCCCGAACATCAACCACATTTTCCATATTGTAAAATGCATCCGTATCTATCGTCAAATCAAGATCCCGGCTGCCCTCAATCATAAGCCTGTAAATATTTCTGCCGCCATCGGCCTGAATCTGTGCCGCAGCCTGATCCTTCAATTCACCGAAAGTCATCTTTGGATGAACCTTAATCTTAAGCGTTATATAGCTCACCCTGGCCCAGGGAATAAAATCCAGACTGACCTTATGGTCAATCACCGTTCCCCGGATATAGCCGTGCGGACCGTCATCATTTTTATCCACCGGTTCCAGTGCTCCGGCATAGGCCAGCTTTCCAGGTTCTATAATCTGCGGCTTATGAATATGCCCAAAAGCAATATAGTCAAATCCCGATGTTTTGAGCCGGTTCCAGTCCACGGGAATATGGCGTGCGTCACCGCCGTGAGCCAGTAAAATATGGGTCATCTCCGGCCGTTTTTCCGGCATAAGATCATCATACAAAGCCGCTCTGATTTCATAATGATGATAGCTGAGACCATAAACACATAACTTTTGTTTCTCAAATATTTTCATCTGGCATGATGGCTCGGTAAACCAGAAAACATTATCACTCCATTTCCATGTAAGGTATGGAGACTTTGGGCGTATATAATCATGATTACCTGCAATAATAACAATTTTTACAGGTGCAGCTTTGGCAAAATAATAATCCAGCTCCTTGAGTTCCCGCTTAAGCGGCTGCCGATGAAATAAATCTCCGCAGATAAACACAAAATCCGCCTGCTCCTCATGCGCACGTTCCAGAACTTTATAAAAGCTGTCATAAATTTGCTGCGCCCGCTGCTGTGACCATGGATGTCCCCGGTCGGGGCACGCGCCCAGATGAATATCGGCAAGATGATAAAACAGCATGGCACCCTCCTCTTCTTATGACCTGTGTCAAACAGCTGTGTATTTATACTGTCTGACTTTTATTTTATCACAGTCCGGAGGATTTTACCACTTCAGGCATGCTTTTGGTCTGCCATTTCTCCTGCCCACTCAAATCCTTTTTTGGCAGCAATAACCGCAATAATTTCATTAATCACAGCGGCGGCGGCAATGGTTCCCTGAATAATCGCCGCACAATCGGGTGCAGCGTCTTTTAGAACCGATACTGCAATCCCTGTAAATACCAGAGACACACCGGAATGGGGCAGCAACGTAAGTCCCAAAAATTTTTGTACAGTTTTCGGTGCCCCTGTGGCCCGGGCGCCAAAATAAGCTCCAAAATATTTGCCGGCAGCTCTTGACACAATATAAATTACCGTAAAAAGACCGGCGCCCAGAATCAAATGATAGTCCAAAGGTGCGCCCAAATTTAAAATAACGACAACCATGGATAATCCCAAAATAGGATTAAATGCCGTCATAATCTGGCCCAGCCGCTTTTCGGAAACCATATTTGCAAAAACAGCAGAAAAGGCCATACCGATCAGCATAAAGTTAAGCACCGGGCTTGGAAGTACCATTGTATTAAAAATAAAGCCAACCCCTGAGGCTATGAGAATTAAAGCACCAAGCATGAGTAAAGTTATGGCAGTTCCCCGCTCTTTTTTCAGTACAAAACCGGCAATGACACCTACCGCTGCACCGATTAAAAGAGGCAGAAGAACGACAAGAGCGATCATATATGCCGGCAGATCCCCTGATGACAGCTGCCCGGCAACAATCGATATCGTTGTAAAAAATACAACACAGCCCACCATATCATCCAGAGCGGCCATGGGAATTAAAGTTTTTGTCACAGGGCCATCTGTATTAAACTCCCTTACAATAGAAAGCGCCGGAGCCGGAGCAGTTGCCAGTGCAATACCACCAAAAACAAAGGCCAGATACAGAGGAATTTCAGAAACATAAAATACAATTGCAAATACAGCGGAAACAACGAAAAATGCACCCAGGGACTGGGTTAATGTTGTTATAATAATCGATTTTCCGGATTTTTTCAATTTTTTCCACACAAGCTCAGTACCAATCATCAAGCCCACACTGCACTCCAGTATATGGACAATTGTTTCATACCATTGTGCGTCCAAAATTTCCTGGTCCAGCAGCGACAGTGCATGGGGTCCCAGGATCATACCTGCCAGCAGCCACCCTAAAATGGAAGGCAATTTAAGTTTAGATATCAATCTTCCTACAATCATTGCCAGCAATATACTCAAAATAATTTTTAAAACAGATAAAATCATACAAAAGCATCTCCTATTTTTATATTTTACTGCTGTGTTCCTTATGTTCACCGTGTTCATCGGCAATGCCGTATAACATCAGATCAAAAATCTGCGAAAGGCCAATTTCATGATCTTTAATAATCATATCCAAATCCGATGTATGGCGCAATTTTGTCTGAAAATGACTGTTAAACAGTTCCTGAGAAAGCATCATATATTTCAACGCCAGATCTTTGGTATAACTATCTCGCAGCCGGATCATATCCAGTAAACGGGAATAATAGGCTTCACAAAAATCATCATACGTTTGACGTATGGAACGAATATCATTCTGCAAATGCGCCGGGGGCTGCAAAATTGCATTGAAAAAAATATTTGCTTCATACGGATTTTTCTCAAAAAACGCCTGACGTCTCACAAGCATCCGGTCAAATTTTTGCTTCACATCCCCGGATTCCCAGTCCACGTCTTTTAGTTCATGAATTAATTTTTCAAAGGTGATTGTCACACATCGCAAATATAACTCATCTTTATTCTTAAAATGATGATACAAAAGGCCTTTGGAAATATTATTTTCACTGCACATGGCCCTTACGGATGCATGATCATAGCTTTTTGCGCCAAACTCAGCCGAGGCCGCTTTCAGTATTTTTTCATAAGTAATACGGCTTTTTTCTTCCTGTTTCATCCTCTTCCTCCTTTCAAAATTTTTTATATTATACCAAAAATAGACCACCCGGTCAATATTTGTCATTAACATATTTGTCATTGAATTATCCTCCATGATCCACCCAGGATATTATCCAGAGATACTTAAAAAGGCAGCCCCATCTCAGTAGATGCAGCTGCCATAAAATGCAAAGATTATTTTCTTATCTGTGAATCCCCAATCTTTCATACAATTCATCCGGGGCTTCATTTTCCTTCATAAACTCTGAAATATAGCCTTTCATACGTTCTGTAATTTCAGGGTCATTGATGGGCGTATTTTGTGTGGGATCCTGTTGAAGGTCATAAAGGGCACTGCCAAAATCCGTGGTATCGCCCATTCGTGCTGCGGCCTCAATCTTCATCAGCCGACAGCCTTTTGTAAATGAAAAGGGCGCAGCCAGCTGAATATTTTGCAGCTCTTTCGGCGTAAACATCTGCCTCATATGGGTAGGCATTAATGTATATTCATACACAGGCATTTCCGGATGATCTGCAGAATGCATATAAACATATCTGCCGTCTGTCACATCCACCTGGCTGCCATGATAACCAAATACAGCATATCTGCGCATCGGTGTATCATCGTCTATCACCTGCCCCAAAGGATGTCCCAGCATATCTTTAGGAATTTCCTGTCCAAAAAATTCCAGCAGTGTAGGCGCCAGATCCATCGTTTGAACAATGGCATTTCTGCGTATTCCCACCTTGTCGCTGCGTCTTGGATCGTAGATAAACAGCGGTGTATGCGCAATTTCATCATAAATAGGCATCGCCGTCTTTCCCCACCAGCCATGCTCACCTAATAAAAATCCATGGTCGGTATTTACAATCAGCATGGTATCCTTCCACATGTTGTACCTGTCCATTATGTCCAGTACCTTCCCCAAATACCGGTCACACTTAGATACAAGAGCCGCATAATTGTAACGTACATGGGCAACGGTTTCCGCATCTTCTGCCACCGGCATGTAAGGCGGCCAGTCGGCATCCATATCCACATCGCCGGCAAAATGATGGGGATATAAAGCTTTATCCTGAGGCAGGGAATAAAAAGGTTCATGAGGATCAAAGGTTTCAATCTGAAGGAACCAGTTGTCCTGATCATGGTTGGTTTCAATAAATTCCAGACCATTGGAAAATGTAACTGCCTGTGATGTTTTTTCTTCCGTATTCATTGTACGGCGATTCAGCTCATCCTGTGACAGCATGGCCTGATATGGCGGGTAAGACAACATATCTTTCTTATGAACAAACACCGTATTTTTATTAAATTTATAGCCCAGATCTGCCTTCCACGGATCGCCTTCCTGGCCTCTGGAAATTTCCCAGGATGAATATCGTGTATGATAGGTGGCACCGCCGTCTTCCCAATAATGCTGATGATCACTGACAAGATGGGTATAAACACCGTTCTTTTTCAAAATTTCCGGCATTGAATCATCGTAAGGTTCCATGGGTCCCCAGCTTCTGTGAAGGAAATTTGGCCGTCCGGTGTGCAGCTCCCTCCGGGCCGGCATACAGGGCATACTGCCCACATAGCAGCTGTCAAACTGAACGCTGCGCCGGGCCAGGCGCAGAAAATTCGGCGTTTTTGTCCAATCACAGCCATACGGCTCAAGCATTGCCCGATTCAGTGAATCATACATTACCATAATTGCTCTCATAAAAATTCCCCTTTCCATTTTCTTTTGAATCTGTAAACGTTTTCAAAAATATTTTTAAGTAAAATGCCTATTTTTCAAGGCATTTTACTGTCTCACGAATTTGATATACGGGGGTGTACAAAGTCTCCGGTTCCCCACATTGGCCCTGTTCCAGACAATCAATGAGCTTTTGGGCAATGCCCCGGCCCATCTCCATGGCAGGCACGTAATAACAGTTGACCGCAGGTATCATCTGTGCGCCCTGATTTTCCACATGTTCGGTTGAAATAATAGAAACATCGCCAGGCACATTAAGCTTCAGCTGACCCAGAGCACCGATCATTCCCATCACCCAAAACTGGAGATTATCACACAAAATAGCGGTACAATGTGCATCCACACAATAAGTTTCCATCACCTTGCGTATTCGGTCAATTCCCACATTGACTTCCAATGTCACGATGTCGATATGACAGTCCGGATACCGTTCCATGATCCTATGAGCCACCTGCGCATCTTCGTTTCGAAACGGTGCATCAATAAACAGAATCTTCCTGTGTCCGTTTTTATAAAGCTTCTCCAGCGCATCTTCCATGTAAGCCGTATAACCGGCATATACATTGACCCCTCCATTATGAAATCGCTTTCCAATATACCCGGCCGGAAAACCCTGATCCAGTAAATTTTCCACAGCATGTTTTAACCGCTCTTCCTGAGGCACATGAAGAAGAATCAAACCATCAATTTTTTTTTGCTGTGCATACGCCCAAAATCTGGGTTTTGCCGAAGGATCTTCAAAATAAGCCAGTGGCTCATTAATCAGCAGCAGACTGTACTGACTCTCCCTGATCACTGCATCAATTCCCCGAAGACATTCCAGAAGATACCCTTCAGCAAACATGTTGCCCTGAGGAAGCGGGGAATAAACGCCAATAATCCGCGAATTTCCCGTCACAAGCCCCCGCCCGAACTGACTGGGCTGATAATCATAATAGGCCAGTGCCTCTCTGACAGCTTGCACCTTACTGCTTTTGACACCTGCAGACTGATTCATCACTCTGGATACTGTGGCAGTGGACACACCGGCTCTTTTGGCCACATCTTTTATAGAAACGCTCAAAAGATCACCTCGATTTCTTTTTAAAACCTTATTTTTAAAGCTTTACATCAAAAATCTATTTTTTTACAAGGTTTTGTAAACGTTTTCATTTATGCCCCTATATTATCACACGGCCGTTATTGGGACAATCCTTATATTCACCAGATATTTCTATATTTTTTATATATTTCCCACAAAAACAGCCCCTTTATCCAAAGAAGTTTAGGACTTCACAGACGCCAGGGCTGCCAAGTCATCACAGACCGATAAAATCACTGTTTTCAAATGGTATTTCAAAAATCTTCATAGCCTCGGCAAGATTTTCCCAATTTCTAGGGCCAAACAGCGGCATGCACGCAAAATCAAGTCGGGTAAAGAATCCCAGAACAACCTGCAGAATCGTTGCATCATATTTTTCAGTCAGCTTTACAATTCTTGCGGCCACGGCCTCATTGCCCGGTGTAAGATAGGCCGGATCTCTCACTGCCGATGCACCGCCCCCGATGAACTGCTGAAAAAAGCCGCCGCAGTTTCCAAAGTAAGCCAGAGGCAGCACCCGGGGATTTTCCTTATGCCATTCACGCATGGTGCCATCCATCCACACAAGCGTATCATCCATTGGCGGATTCATATTCGCAGTCCCAATGTTAAACAGAACCTCATTGGACACAAAACCTCTATACCCCTTGTGCCTGCAGTAATCCATGGCAGCCGCAATCCGCGCCTGTTTCCAGTTGGAACACCCATAATAACGGATTTTCCCCTGACGCACAAAATCCTCCATCGTATCCACCAGTTCTTCCACCGGCCGGCGCTCATCATCTCTGTGATACATGTAAATATCAATATAATCTGTCCCCAGCGCTTTTAAGGACAGCTCCAGATCCCCGGCCATCTCTGTCCTGGAGAGACGAACCTTGTGCATATCCGGCGGCATGATCTGCATGGATGCATGGCCACCTTTTGTCATAAGCACAATCTGATGCCGTTTTCCTGAGTGTTTCAGCCATTGCCCAATAGTCAGCTCGCTCCGCCCGACGACTCCAGGCACCCAGTCTGAATACACCCTTGCAGTATCAATCACATTTCCCCCCTGATCTGTAAAAAGATCAAATAACCGATCCGCGTCCGGACCATCCCATTTCAAACCTGCAGCCGTTGTGCCAAGGCCAAAAGGGTAAAGCGGCCCCAGGTCCGTATCTGGTATAAAAATATTTTCCGGCATTTTGTATTCCCCACTTTCTTTTTATTTTTCTAAATTATCAAGTATCTTTTTCAGGCCCCTGACAAGCGCTTCCATCTCGGTTTCCGTAAAGCCCTGCCATATTTTATCATCCACCGCTTGAAAGACCTGAGCAACCTGATCGGCTTTTTCTTTGCCTTCGGGTGTAAGCTCAATCAGATAGGAACGCCGGCAGTCCGGATTTTTTCCCCGGATCAGCAGCCCTGCCTCCTCAAGACGATCCAGCGTTCTGGACATCGTGGTCACATCCAGGTGACATAAATCGGCCAGCGCCTTCTGGGTCAGCGGCGGGTGATTGGCAAGCGTTCTCAAAATCCGGGGCTGTCCCTGCCCCAGTGTCAGCCCCATTTCCAGAAACTTAGGCTGTGTCATCTTTCTGCGTACATTTTCAAGACAAAGGAGTGTTTCTCTGACTTCTTTTTTTTCCATAATCTGGTACACCTCCTATTTCAGTTCATACTGACCGGTATAAAGCTGATAATACCGACCTTTTTGTGCAAGCAGCTCATCATGGCTGCCCCGCTCTATAATTTTTCCTTTTTCCAAAACCATAATCGCCTTACTGTTTCGAACCGTAGAAAGCCGGTGTGCAATAACAAAAACCGTCCTTCCTTCCATAATAGCATCCATCCCATTTTCAATCAAGCGTTCTGTTCTTGTATCAATGGAGCTGGTAGCCTCGTCCAGGATCAATACCGGCGGCCGTGCCACCGCGGCTCTGGCAATAGCCAGAAGCTGGCGCTGTCCCTGAGATAAATTGCCGCCGTCCGAATACAGCATGGTATCATACCCGTCAGGCAGACGCCGGATAAAAGAGTCTGCATTGGCCACGCTGGCCGCTGCCCTTATATCCTCATCCGTGGCATCCAAACGGCCGTAACGGATATTATCTCCAATGGTACCGGTAAATAAATGCGTATCCTGTATAACCATGGAAAGGGATTTTCTCAAATCTGCCTTTCGTATATGCCGTACATCAATCCCGTCATAGGTTATGGAGCCGCTCTGTATTTCATAAAAGCGATTCACAAGGTTAATCATCGTTGTCTTGCCTGCACCGGTGGAACCTACAAAGGCAATTTTATGCCCTGGTTTAGCGTATAAGCTAATACCGTCCAAAATGTTTTTTGACGGCACATAGCCGAAAACAACCTGGTGAAAGCGCACATCGCCCCGCAGGGGAACCAGTGTGCCATCGGTCATTTTCCATGCAAACTGTCCGGTGTACGCTTCGCACTCACAAAGTGCTGTATCTGATTCCTGACCGTCTGCCCCCTCCTCATCAACACAGCTTCTGGCCGCACAGTTCCCGGTCACATTACACAATGTAACCGTGCCCTCATCAATTTCCGGAGCCTCGTCCATCATTTCAAAAATACGCTCCGCACCAGAAAGGGCGGCCAGCAGGAAATTGACCTGATGCGTAAACTGATTTAAAGGCATAGCACTCTGGCGCACGTAAACAAGGTAGGCCGATAAACCGCCCAGGTCCATCAGACCGGAAAGAACAAACAGGCCGCCTACACAGGCCGATACCGCATAATTGGCATACGACAGACTCACAATAGAGGGCACCATCATCCCAGAATAAGTCAGTGCGCTGGTCGATGCTTTTCGAAGACGTTCATTGCGCTCACAAAATTCTTTAAAATCCGCTTTTTCATGATTAAAAATTTTTTCCACCTTTTGTCCGGCAACCATTTCCTCCACAAAGCTGTTAATGCCACCCAGCGCTTCCTGCTGCTTTGTAAAATACTTTTTGCTTCGCTTTCCGCTGAATTTAATAAAGAAAAACATTAAAATCAGGAAAACAATCACAATCACCGATAACCTGAAGCTTAAAACAACAAGCATAACAACCGTGCCGGTGAGGGTAAGAAAACTCTGGATCATCATCGTAAAACTGTTATTCAGTGCTTCCTGAACCGTGTCCACATCATTGGTAAACCGGCTCATCAGTTCCCCGTGGGTGTGGGTATCAAAATATTTCACCGGAAGTTTCTGAATATGAACAAACAGGTCATGGCGGATTTCACTGATCACCCGCTGAGCCGTATGCACCATCAGCTGGGTATAACCCAATGTAGCCAGCGCACCGCACAAATACATAATCCCCATACCGGCCAGGGCCTTGAACAGCCCTTTCATATTTCCGGGAAGTATGAAATAATTAATCACCGGTTTAAGCAGATAGGTGCCGGCCACATTGGCAGCGGTACTGATCAGTACAAGCACCGCTACAAGAAGAAGCATCCATTTGTGAAATCCCAGATAATGAAGCATCTGCCGTATCACTTTTTTTGTATTTTTCGGACGCTTATATCCAATATATCTGGCCATTACAAATCGACCCCTTCCTTCTGAGACGTATAAATTTCCTGATAAATCCTGTTTTCTGCCAGCAGCTGCTCATGGGTGCCCATACCTTTAATTTTCCCGTCATCAAGAATAATAATCTGATCCGCATGACGCACAGAAGAAATACGCTGGGCAATAATAATTTTTGTCAGATCCGGCAGTTCCTTAGCCAGACGGGACCGAATCTTTGCCTCGGTCGCCGTATCAACGGCACTGGTGGCGTCATCTAAAATCAGCACCTTTGGTTTTTTCAGTACAGCTCTGGCAATACACAGCCGCTGTTTCTGACCACCGGAAACATTGACACCGCCCTGCCCCAGTTGGGTATCATAGCCGTTTTCAAGCCGGTCAATAAATTCGTCGGCACAGGCAATCCGACAGGCACTTTCAATCTCCGCATCCGTGGCATTTTCATCGCCCCAGCGCAGGTTATCCCTGACTGTGCCTGAAAACAGTGTATTTTTCTGAAGCACCACTGCAATGGCATCCCTGAGATGTTCCATGGAATAATCACACACCGGGTGCCCGTCAATAAAGACGCTTCCCTGTGTCACGTCGTAAAGACGGGGAATCAACTGAATCAACGTCGATTTGGCTGAGCCAGTCTGACCTACAATTCCAACAGTCTGACCGCTTTTCACCCTGAAGGATATATCCGAAAGCACATATTCCGGTGCGTCCTTTTTATATTTAAAGTACACATGATCAAACGCTATATCACCACGGACAACCTTCCGGTCTTTAGCCAGATCATCTGTGAGATCAATCTTCTCATCAATAATCTCCATAATACGTGTGCCTGAAGCAAGGGATCTTGTAAGCATCATAAATACATTGGAAATCATCATCAATGAATTTAAAATCTGCAGGACATAACTTAAAAATCCGGTCAGTTTTCCGATCTCCATATTTCCGGTCTGAATCATATTTCCGCCAAACCATAAAATGCTTAAAATCGTTCCATACATAACGAACTGCATGGCAGGCATATTCATAGCCGAAAGACGAAAAGCCTTCTCTGACTATACTTTCAGGTTCTGGTTCACCTGCTCAAACTTCCCCACCTCATAATCGCCGCGGACATAAGCCTTGACCACACGTATCGCCGTAAGATTTTCCTGAATAATCCTGTTGACCAGATCAATGGCGCCCTGCATTTTTGTATAAAGGGGGCGCACATGACTGATGATTAAAAATAGTAAAATTCCGAGAACTGGCAACGCTACCAGAAAAACCATGGCAAGCTGTGTATTTATAAAAAAAGCAACCCCTGTTGCAATCACAAGCATTACCGGCCCCCTGCAGGCAGGACGCAGACCAGACGAAACCGCATTCTGGATATTCGTCACATCACTGGTCAGCCTTGTCACCAGTGACGAGACTCTGAAATGGTCAATATTGGCAAATGAAAATGACTGAAGTTTTCTATATTCTTCTTCTCTGAGCCTGGCCCCCAACCCCTGTCCGCACAGTGCACTAAAACGAGCGCTTCCGATGCCCAGCACCAGGGCCATAAAGGCACATAAAAGCATCTGTCCGCCTTTGGCAAAAATATAGGCCTTATCGCCATTAGCCACACCCACGTCTACAATATCTGCCATAATCAGTGGAATCAGCAGTTCAAATATGGATTCTGTCACCACACAGATCACAGCGGCAACGCCATACTTTTTATATTTTCCCATATATGAGAAAATTCTTCGAATCATAATCCCCCTCCTCTTATAGTTGTATATACAACTATTGTATTATCAATTTTTTTACTTGTCAATCTTTTCAGCGCAGAAAAAATTTGCTAAAATAGGAATGAAATAATTATAAAAACAACCGATTAAATAAACGTCAGGGGGACGATCAAATGATTGAAAAATTATTTAAAGAATTTACAGATTATGCCACAGACAAAAATTTGTATATTGACGGTATTGCTGTTGCTGATGAAAAGAAGGTTTTACTGGAACATTATTTTACGCCGGATCTCATGCATAACATTCACTCTCATACAAAAAGCTATCTGTCCGCAGCTATTGGAATCGCGATCAGCCAGGGCAAAATTTCTCTGGATGACCGGCTGGCCGACTATTTTCCAGAAGCAATCCCCGATCATGCCTCACCGCTGATCAATGAAATTCGTCTGCGTCATCTGCTCACGATGTCCAGCGGCTTTGACTATCCGTATTTATCCATGAATGACCGGCGAAGCGGTGTCGGTGCTCCAGATTATATAACCTATATGCTCTCCCGGCCTGTACAGGTCAAACCAGGCAGTCATTTTCTCTATTCCACGGCAGACAGTATCCTGGCCGGACGGATGCTGGAAAAAGCCGTTGGAATGAACCTGGGCGAATACCTTTTCCATGAAATCTTCTCACCTCTGGGCCAGGGACATCCGATCTGGGAGACAGATATGCAGGGGCATCCCATCGGCGGCGGCGGTATTTTTATGAAGCTTACGGATATGATGAAGCTGGGACAGGTTTATCTGGCAGGGGGACGCTGGAACGGACGCCAGCTCATCGATCCGTCCTGGGTTCGCGAATCCACATCCATGCAGATTGACAGCCGAATATCTCAAAATCATGAAAACTCTGCCCAGAATGCCCCAACCCTTCAAAATTCTCCTGTTGATTTATGGAACTGCGGCTATGGATACCAGTTCTGGCTGTCTCCATACCCTTTAGCCTACCGTGCAGACGGCGCTTTCGGACAAATCACCACCGTATTCCCCAAAAGCAATCTTGTGGTCGCCATTCAGTGTCCGGAAAAGGGAGATTTTGAAAAGGTGAAACTGGCACTTCATGAAATCATATTCAGTCAGCTATCCTGATATCAGGCAATATCTAAAAAATGCATGATCTTTTTGTACAATAGCATGTATCTAATAGACGGATAGGGGGATCTTTCTATCCTTAATATAAAGAGACACCGGAACACAGTTCCGATGTCTCGAGAAAACATTTTACCTCAACGCTTGACAAAGAGCCTTTTTAAATCTTATAAATCACAGTTATTTACAGTTCTCGGGAAAGGAATCACATCACGGATGTTAGACATTCCTGTGAGATACATCACGCAACGCTCAAATCCCAGACCATAGCCGGCATGGCGGGTTGAACCATACTTTCTAAGATCAAGATAAAAACCGTAATCTTCTTTGTTCAGCCCCAGCTCGTCCATACGTGCGGCCAGCTTCTCATAATTATCCTCTCTCTGGCTGCCTCCGATAATCTCTCCGATTCCCGGAACAAGCAAATCCATGGCAGCTACAGTTTTATTGTCATCATTAAGCTTCATATAAAAGGCTTTGATCTCCTTCGGATAATCTGTGACAAATACAGGACGTTTAAAAATAACTTCTGTAAGATATCTTTCATGCTCAGTCTGCAGGTCTGTCCCCCACTCTACCTTATACTCAAACTTATCGTTATTCTTCATTAAAAGATCAACGGCTTCGGTATAGGTGACGTGCGCAAAATCAGATTCAGCCACATGTTTAAGCCGCTCAATCAGTCCTTTGTCCACAAACTGATTAAAGAAAGCCATCTCCTCCGGAGCGTTTTCCATCACATAATTGATAATGTACTTCATCATACTCTCCGCCAGGTCCATGTTATCCTCAAGATCTGCAAAGGCGATTTCAGGCTCAATCATCCAAAATTCAGCAGCATGGCGTGTCGTGTTGGAATTTTCAGCACGGAAAGTCGGGCCAAAGGTATATATATTTCTAAAAGCCATGGCATAGGTTTCACCGTTAAGCTGTCCGCTGACTGTAAGGTTTGTGGGTTTTCCGAAAAAGTCTTCTTTAAAGTTAATGGAACCATCCTCATTTTTCGGAATATTGTTCAGATCCATGGTTGTCACCTGAAACATCTCTCCTGCACCTTCGCAGTCACTTCCTGTAATCAGCGGTGTATGCACATACACAAAATCTCTTTCCTGGAAAAATTTATGAATCGCATATGCAATCAGGGAACGCACACGGAATACAGCCTGAAACGTATTTGTTCTCGGTCTTAAATGGGTAATGGTTCTTAAATATTCAAAGCTGTGGCGTTTAGGCTGCAGTGGATAATCCGGAGTAGATGCCCCTTCCACATCCACCTGCTGAGCCTGAATTTCAAAAGGCTGTTTTGCATTTGGTGTAGCCACAAGCTTTCCTCTGACAATCACAGCAGCACCTACATTTAACTTGCAGATATCATCAAAATTATCCAGTTTATTATCATAAACGACCTGCAGGGTCTGAAAATAGGTTCCGTCATTAATTACAAGAAACCCGAAAGTTTTAGAGTCACGAACATTACGAATCCAGCCGCCAATTTCTACTGTCTGATCGATATAGGCTTCCTGGTTTTTGTACAGTTCTTTCACTGTGGTCAGTTTCATCATTTTTTCCTCCTTCATCATCACCGCAGCCCCAAAACTGCCGTCCGGCAGCCTGAAATCAACGGTTCTTTTAGTTGACTATTATCTTAACACAAATCCCCTGAATTATCCATGGAAATTTATAAAGAAAGCCCTGGAAAATGACAGGATATCATCTCAGCTGACACAGTCAGCTGGCTTTCTTTTTTCAGTGTATCCTTCACGGAAGGTGACTATTTTAATAATAACTCCAGAATACATTCCCTGCATCTTCAAAAATTTCTTTATAAACTTCATAATTCCAATCCCCGGTTTCTCCGGTGGAGGGGTCTGCAATCTGCAGATAATAGGGATCATAGCCTACAATCACCACATACGCATCGGCTCGCAGGCGGGCAATCACCGGTCGTCCCTGGGCCACAAAATATAAAACATCATCCAGTTCCAACCCTTTAAGAGATACGACGGTATGCTCAGCCAAATTATTCTGAAGTGCATCCTTTAAGGTGTCCGCACCACTGACCGAAACCTGGGCATTTCCTTCCGCATATCCGGATATGAAACGTACAATTTCTGTTTTAATGTCTCCTTTTCCCATGGGGCCGGTTTCCAGCTGACTGCTGCTGCTTTTTATTGCCTTTTCCCAGACAATCTCCTTGTCCTGGCTGACGACAATCCCCGAACTCTTCGTACAGGCTTCAACCGCCTCCACAAATTCTGTATAATCTCTCACAAGGCCTCCGCCATCATAAAGATAATAACGCTCTCCCTGATCTGTGACTTCAATGTCAAACACGGCCTCATCTCTGCTTATAAGGCGGGCCGACTGAATCAAAGGTACATCCAGCCCTGATACCGGCAATTTAATATAAAGTTCATTTCTAAAAGTATTGTCAAACTGTGTGACAAGTGATACTTCTTTTTCGTCTTCTTTTTTATTATAGGCCAGATAATCCCCTTCAACCGGCGTGTATACTGTTTTTCCATTCTTCTGTGAGGCTGAGGCCATATCCAGTTCAATCGCAGTGTCCGTAAACCTAACATCCATAATATAGTTCCCATGACCACTGTATTCACGAATCACATTAAGATCACGGTCAGCGATATAGATGGTATCCATGGGCACAATCTGGGAACCGTCACTGTCGTTGAAAATCCGGCCTTGATCCGTGGTGCCATAAACGATATCGTCTTCAAAAAAACCCAACAGCCGCAAATTTTTTCCCTGTCCGTCAATCTCGGCTTCCTGCCCGGTATCCAGATAATAAACCTGAATTGCCGTCACTGCGGATGCTTCCGATTCATTGGGCATGGCCAGTATGGTACCGTCACTGCTTAATGCATAATGATTGGGATCTAAATGTTCGATGGCCTGATCCACACGTCCGGTTTTATAATTTATTTTATAAACAATATCGTCCAGGTTCAGATAAATCTCATTATCCGCATTCATAAAGGACAGCTTGTCCAGATTCATTTTCAAAATCTCCCAGCTTGTCTGAGACGGAATAAATGCCCGCTCATACAATCCGTTATTTCCGCTGTCAAATTCATAGACAGAAATACCGTTTTCGCCCTCATGAATCCCTGACGGCATATAACCATAAACAATAAAATAGACTTTCCCCTGTGCATCGATTTTCATCGTCTTAATCCCATATGGGCAGTAATCGCTGTATCTTGACCCGGAGGCAGTGTTCATCGTAAAAATTTGGGTAAGCAGGTTATCGGTCATATCATAGCCCCATAACTCTCCATTAATAATAAAGGTCATATAATAGCCATGATCAAATTTTTCCACCGTAAAATCCACCTGCTCCTCATCCACAATTCCCAGTCTGATCATGTTTGCTGATGTCAAAAACAGATCATCTTCAGGGATAGCGGTCAATGACCGCTGAAAATCTTTGAGATACCATGTATCGTTGTTCCAAAGAATCGTATAATATTCATCTACATAAAACGTTCCCGCAGGCCGGTTATTTTGATTGGCCTGAATCTTATAAATCAACTGAATGGTGGCCCCATCCTGGCTGATGGTTTTAATCCGGGTAGACACAGCGCCCATCACCGTTGGATCTAAATTTCCCCACATCACCATTCCTTCACTGGAATAAATATTAACATTGGTAAAGGACTGATTGTCATTCAGACCTGAGGCATCCAGATAATTTTTAATACTTCCGCGCTTTGCCGGATCCAGAGTATTTTTATTAAAATTCCAGACAAAATCCAGTTTTTCACGAACACGGTATTGACTGCCCCCTTTAATCCGGGTATAGAAATAGTATGGATTCTCATCCTCATCGGTCATAATCACGGTAAGGCAGTACTCCTTATCTTCGGTCAGAGGTTTTTGCAGCTGCAAAGTAAAAGAACGATATCCCTGGTTAGGATTTTCCGTCAGACTTTCCCCTTCCTCCACCACATATTCATTGGCACCGTCGCTGAGAATATACCGGACATCAGTCATCGCCGTGCCGTTTTCACGAAGTCCCAGAAAAATAGCCGACTGATCTTCCACAGCCATCACACCATCTCTTAAATAACCTGGATCCACCGGTGTCGTATACGCCTGCATTTCATTAATCAATGTTCCTTCGCAGTCTATAAATAATTCAGGAAGATTAGAAGAAATTTCCTGTTCATTTCCGGACTGAATTCCCCTATTCTCAATAAAACAGGTCAAAATCAGAGACAGCAAAAATACCCCAAGATAAGAGGCCCCCAGTATGAGCTTTTTCTTCATCCTTTCCACTCCATTTCCATCAAAAGCCGCTCCAGCGAAGGATGAACATTTAAAAGATTACAGCACGCTGTGTAGGCCGGTCCCGGATCAAAAACAGCCGGACGCTGTTCTTTCACTCCACGAATCAGAATATTTTTTGGGGTATGTTCCATATCAATAAATTCCAAAATCTGAGTTTTATAGCCCGCAGCCTTTAAAAGTGAGGCCCGAAGTCCATCGGTCATCAGTGCGGCCATACGCTCTTTAATCAGACCATATTCTAAAACAGGGGCCATTTCCTGGCATTGAAGCTGGCGGTTCAGTTCATGCTGGCAGCACGGTACCGAAAGTATCACACTGGCATTCCATAAAACTGCCTTATACAGCGCAAAATCTGTTGCCGTATCACAGGCATGAAGGGTCACAACCATATCTACACGATCCGCCCCCTCATAGGATGCAATATCTCCGTGGAGAAAATTAAGGTGCGCATAACCGTATTTTACTGCCAGCGCATTACAGTGACGGATCACATCCTTTTTCAGATCCAGACCTGTAATTTCAATATCATAGCCCTGAAGCTGATGCAGGTAATAGTACATGGCAAAGGTCAGATACGACTTGCCGCAGCCAAAATCAATAATCTTTATCCGCCGTCCCCGATCCAGTCTGGGAAGAATATCCTCAATAAACTCCAGAAAACGGTTGATCTGGCGAAACTTATCATACCTGGATCTGACCACCTTACCATCCTTTGTCATCACTCCCAAATCTACAAGGAAATCTACAGGCGTCCCTTCCCTGAGAATATAATTTTTCTCCCGGTTATGGGCAATCAGATCAGAAAACACGCCACAATCTGCTTCTATCA
>QFCH01001983.1_pt1 | contig 27880 bp, 21 predicted proteins | sample 5346071 | NCBI WGS metagenome assembly QFCH01 (sample SAMN09062255, study PRJNA434731) | Human gut metagenome, whole genome shotgun sequencing project. | isolation source: stool timepoint B chromium assembly | host: Homo sapiens | collected 2015
TAAGAATTTCATACGGAAATTCTTATTATTTGTATATAAATGAATATATGGCGCAGTAGCCAAGTGGTAAGGCACCGGTCTGCAACACCGTTATCCACGAGTTCAAATCTCGTCTGCGCCTCTTTTAAAGCCCAGAAATAGTTTATTTCTGGGCTTTTTTTATAACTGTATGATTAAATATTCTCTATGAACGATGATTGGTATTGTGTGAAGATGAATGCTCTTTTATAATAGATATCATAAAGCGGCAGGAGGTATATGATGAAAATTTTTGTTTCTGGTATGGTTTATACAAAATCGGGAATGCGGGATGCATTTGTTGTAGATCAGGGGCGATTTATATACGTTGGAAACCAGGAAGAGGCTATGCGGTATGGGGGAGATGTGATTGACCTTGAGGGACGGTTTGTATGTGCAGGATTTAATGACTCTCATATGCATCTCTTAAATTATGGCTATACGCTTGGTTGCTTTGACTTAAGTGAATGTACAGATGGTATGGAACATATGATTCATAGTTTTAGAAGTTTTGCAAATAAAATGAAAAAACAAAAATGGATTGTTGGTCGAGGATTTAACCAGGATTATTTTCAGGATAGCAGGCGATTGCCTAATCGGTATGATCTTGATCAGGTGGACAGCGAACGCCCTGTGGTAGCCGTGCGGGCCTGCGGCCATGTCTGGGTTGTCAATTCACGGGCACTGGAACGCATTGATCTTACTCAAGTATCAAAGATAGAGGGTGGTTTGGTGGATCGGGATCAAAACGGCTGTGTTCTTGGAATTTTCCGTGAAAATGCCATTAGCCTTATACAGGCACAGATGCCGTCATATTCGGTAGAGGACTTAAAAGAAATGATTGTCCGGGCGGCACATAAAGTCAATCAGTATGGTATAACATCTGTCCAAAGTGATGATTTTTGTGCTTTACCTGCAGCTTCTTTTGAAATGGTGATTGAGGCCTATCAATCATTGGTACAGGAGGGACGATTGACTGTGAGGGTTAACGAACAGTGCCAATTTACGAATCAAAGCCGATTCCAGGCTTTTTTGGACAAATATAAGGACAGTTTCGTTAGTGAAAAAGATAAAGGACAAGGTGTTGATGCCCCGTTTTTTAAATTAGGACCATTGAAAATTGTAGGAGACGGGTCCCTGGGTGCGAGAACAGCTTGTATGCTAAAGCCTTATCATGATGCACCAATGGAATCAGGTATAGAAATTTATAGTACGGACGAGCTGAAAACGTTGATTTCCATGGCCAGAAAAGAAAAAATGTCGGTATGTATACATGCCATTGGAGACCAAACAATGGAACATGTTCTGGATGCCTATGCGGCTGTATTGACCGATAAAGAGGATCATCGCTGTGGAATTGTTCATTGTCAGATTATGACCCCTGACCAGTATGAACGTTTGGCACAGATGAGACTTTATGCCTATATACAGTCCGTATTTTTGGACTATGATCAACAGATTGTAAAGGCGCGGGTTGGCCTGGAATCAGCTATGTCCAGTTATAATTTTAAGAAGATGCTGGATTTTGGAGTGAATGTATCAAATGGCTCTGATGCTCCGGTGGAAGACCCCAACCCTTTAAGAGGAATTCAGTGTGCTGTGACCAGAAAATCTCTGGATGGAAAATATGGTCCTTATCTTTTGGATCAGGCGTTGTCTGTAGACCAGGCGTTGAATGCATATACATATGCAGGGGCCAAAGCTTCATTTGAGGAAAAGGCCAAGGGTGATATTTGCGAAGGTATGGCTGCAGATTTTACGATTTTGGAACAAAATCCCTTTACGGTTTTGGATGAAGAAATCGGGAAGATAAAAGTGTATGCAACATGGTTGAATGGACATTGTGTATATAGAAAGTCTTCGGCAGTTACAAGGGGGAAATAGCGATGAATGCCGGAAAAAACAGCAGGGGCCAGTTGTATAAAAATTTGTGGGGAAGAATTAGTTTTCGACTGATAATACTCACGGTCATTGTTTTTGTACCTGTACTTTTGATTTTAATTATTTATAATGTTCAAAATAATTCCAATGCAAGAGCTTCCATGATTGCTGAGAGCCGTAACGATTTGCAGGTTGCCGTTGGACAGCTGGATAATAATTTTGAGGTTGCCGAGGCGTTGCTTCGAACGATTAATAATGAGTCGTCACTTTTGGACAGTATTCGGTATTATCGTAATGACGGTGATACGAAGAAAGAAGTGGAATACCGACAGGCTACAGCCTTGCTGGCCCAGCATTTAAGTGATGCTTTGTCAATTGCGGATGCATTAAAATATGCATTTATTTATTTCCCTGAACAGGATTTGTTTTATAACTCCGGTTTAAAAAAAGAAATGACAGATTACATATATGATTTGATGGATACAGAATCTTTGACCCAGTATAAAACAACATGGCGGCCGGTATGTCTCAAGGAAAATGAGTGGTATCTTTTAAGAATATGGCAGTATAACGGTTATATGATTGGTGCATGGTTTGTGGCGGATGATTTGCTGGAAACGATTCATATATCTATTTCTGAGGCGGATCGGCTTCTGATTTCGGATAATTATGGAAACAGCTTAAATTCTTATGGAGACTATGAATGCTTTGAGCCCTATCAATGCGGGGATGTGGTGTCTCTGTCAGCAGAGGAAAAAAACAATGGCCAGACTTGCTGCGACAGATTTTATTATTTATATGAGCAGTCTGACAAGGCCCCGGTGCGGCTGGTGAAGCTTTTGAGTACAAAAACCGTTGCACTTAACTCTGCGGGAATGATGATTGCGATTGTATGTACATTCACGGCATTTCTTATCCTTGTACTTTTATTTATTATATGTATACGGCGGTGGATTTTAATGCCTCTGGGAAGAAGGATGGATGCCATGGTATTGATCAGAAGCGGAGATTTAAGCAAGCGTATGCCTGCAGAATCTGGGGATTGTACAGAATTCTATTCGATGAGTATGTTGTTTAACGAGATGATGGATCATGTCAATCAGTTGAAAAATGAAATTTATGAGGGACGGATTGAGCGTCAGAAAATTCGTCTCGAATACCTTCAGAAACAGATTCAGCCTCATTTTATTTTGAATACATTAAATACCCTGTATAACCATACAGAGGACGAGGTACAAAGAGATATTATTTTGCTGATGACTCAATATTACAGGTTCGTTGTAAATGCTGACTCGAAATATGTTCTTTTGGGGCAGGAGCTGGACCATATAAGAAACTATTTGAACTTGCAGAAGGTCAGATATCCATCGGCATTTGAATATGAGATTTATTGTGACAATGCATTGGAAATTGTACCGGTTCCGCCGTTTTTGATCGAAAGTTTTGTAGGAAACTCTATCAAACATGCGTTGAACTTTATCGACTGCGTCCATATTCGGATTGAGGCGGTACAGATTGATACCTTTAATATTCGTATAAGGATTTCCGATACAGGTGAGGGGTTTGATGAGGAGGTTATTGAAATGATCCAGGATTATCTTTCAGATAGAACAATTCACGAGGAGCTGGGCACCGGAATAAGAAATTCCATTGAACGTTTGCGGTTGATTTACGGGAAAAAAGCAGGTTTTAGAGTTTATAATAATGAAATGGGCGGCGCAGTTGTGGAGATTGATCTGGCACTTCAGATGCCATGAATTGTTTCGGCGTTTTTTGTATCGTGAATTGTTCCGGCATTTTGGATGCTGTGGAGGGAGATGTAATTGATGAATATTAATATATTGATTGTGGATGATGAGGCCTATTGTGCAGAAAAACTAATTGATGATATTGATTGGGATTCATTGGGGGTACATAAGGTATATTCAGCCTATTCGGCGAATCAGGCGATGAAAGTGCTTGAAGCGGAACCGATTCAGCTGTTGGTGTGTGATATTGAAATGCCTGGCGGCAGCGGTCTGGACTTGATTGAATGGATTAATGAAGGTTCTCGTTTAATTAATTTTTCTATAGAATGTTTGATTTTAACCTGTCATCCTGAATACGCATATATGAGAAAAGCGATGCAGCTGGGATGTTCGGATTACCTTTTAAAGCCATTTAGAAGGGAAAGTATGGTGGAGGCGCTGACATCTCTGATTCAGAAAATAAAAGCAAAAGAAAAGGATACACAGCGGCCGTATAAGACGGAAGGAAAAGGCATTGGTGAGTATAGTGAACCGGACACTGTGATTGAACCGGACACAGAGGAGCATATAAGAACAAAGGTGATTCCTTATATTCAGCAGCATATTGCAACGCCGATTTCGGTTACGGAAATTGCCGAGGCGGTAAACCTGAATCCACAGTATTTGATGCGTTTGTTCAGACGGCAGATGGGCTGTTCCGTGATTCAGTATGTCACTAAATATAAAATGGAGCTGGCCAAGGACATGCTGATTCATACAGGTGCCAGTAATCCGGAAATTTCGGAAAAATTGGGGTATCTGAATCCTTCCTATTTCCTGCGGGTATTTAAAGAAAATGAAGGGATGACACCCGGTGCTTTCCGTAAGAAATATAATATTTATAAAAATTAATGGATGAATGATGATGCGCTGTAAAAACCGGAAAAAATGACTTCGGTTTTTGCAGCATTTTCATATAAAGTCATTTTAGGATATTATTAGGTCATTTTAGTTGATTTTTACAATAATTAAAGCATGATATTATAATTTTAACAACAAAGAACGATGGTTTAAAAAAATCATGAGCATCGTGCACAAATTTAGGAGGTATGATTATGAAAAAGGCTGTAGCAGGTATTTTGACCGCTGCAATGACAATGTCATTACTGGCAGGCTGTGGTTCAGGAGATTCCAATTCGGGTACAAAAGATACACAGGCACCGGCAGGTACAACCGGTGAAAGCACAGCAGCAGGCGATACAGCAGGCGCACCGGAATCCGATGGAGGAAGTGCTGTGGCTGAAGGTCAGAAAGATTATATTGATTACGATGAAGATCCATATGAGGTTGTGATCGAGGTTTTGACACTGGGATCAAACATGGAAAGCCTTCCTGCGATGGAAGAAGCCATTAATGAGATCACCGTACCGGCAATTAATTGTACGGTTAAGTTTCAGGCCATTCATATTGCAGATCATGCAACAAAGACAGCTTTATGGGCAGCTGGCGGCGAAAAGGTCGATATTTATTATGTAGGTACAACCGTTCCGTTTACTCAGTTTGTGTCCGATGGTATGATCATTCCAATCACAGAGCTTTTAGATGAACGTGGTGCGACAGTGAAGGAAAAGAGCGGCGCATTATTAGATGCATTTACTGTTGACGGAGAAATTTATGCAGTTCCTCAGGATCTGTATTGTGCAGCTGCAAGAGGTATTAATTACAATGCAGATCTGCTGAAAGAAATCGGCATGGAAGTTCCGGAAACATGGGATATGGATACATTAACTGAGATCGGATATAAACTGAAGGAGGCAAATCCAGAATATACTCTGATTGCCAAAAACGGTTCCACAGATGCCGGAGAAATCCTTTATTTCTATGGAATGGACGGTTTCGGAAGTTCAAGCGCTGTATATGGCGTATTGCTGAATCCGGAGACAGATACAACTGTTTCTAACTTATTTAAATCGGATGAATTTAAAGAATACTGTAAATATAATATTGAATGGAAAGAAAATGGTTTTATGCCTGCAGATCAGGCTGTCAACGGACAGAATGCTCAGGATGTTTATAAATCCGGAACAAGCTTCTGTAACTGGGTTGCAGCAAGACCATCTGAAGAAATTTCTGTACAGAACAATACTAAATTTGACAGTCAGCAGGCCTTATTCTCAAATCCATGGCTGACAAGCTCTATTGTTCAGGAAAAAGCCTGGGGTATTTCCACAACATGTGAACGCCCTGAAAAAGCTATGGATTTTATCAACCTTATGTATGAAAATACAGAACTTGCCAACATCTTAAATTATGGTATTGAAGGAACAGATTATGTGTATACCGATGGTTCCGATAAGATTGTGACATATCCGGAAGGTATTGACGGCAGCACTGTTGGATGGAACCGTGCATTTAATATGTTTGGAGATCAGATGGAAATCGCCCAGATGGCTCCGGCTACAGAGGATTATTACACAGAACTGAAAGAATTCAATGACCGTGCCGTGGCTTGTGCAACATTAGGCTATTCCTTTGATGCAACAAACGTCGCCACGCAGGTATCGTCTGTTTCCAACGTTGTTCAGGAATATGTGCCAAGTCTTGTTTATGGAGAAATTCCTGAGGCTGAGCTGGATGCTTATCTGGAAGAAATGAATGCAAAACTGGATGAAGCCGGTATCAACGAAATTATCGAAGAGAACCAGGCACAGCTGGATGCATGGGCAGCTTCCAAATAATGATGATGTGAATCAATGTGATGTGGTGGAGGGTGGACCCCTGCGGGGCTTCACCCTCTTTTAAATCAGAGACTGCTTGCGTAATCAAAGAATACTCAGGAGAGGAGAATACTTATGGCATCAAACAAAGAAGAGACAATAAAGCCTAAAAAACGTAAATTCAGGCACTGGATTCCATTTTATATCATGGGACTTCCAGGAATGATCTATCTGCTGATTAATAACTATCTTCCTATGTTTGGTCTGCAGATTGCATTTAAGAAATTTAATTATTCAAAAGGAATCTGGGGAAGTGACTGGTGCGGTTTTGCCAACTTTGAATATCTGTTTTCGTCCGATCAGGCATTTCGTATCACAAGAAATACACTGCTTTACAATCTGGCCTTTATTGTTCTCGGTATGGTTTTAGGCGTAGCCGTGGCTATTCTGGTGAATGAAGTGATCAGTAAGGCTGCCAAGCGTTTTTACCAGACGGTCATCCTGCTGCCTTATCTGATGTCCATGGTTATTATCGCTTACCTCGTTTTTGCCTATTTAAGCCCATCGACAGGTTTGTTTAATTCGATTATTGAATTTTTTGGAGGACAGCCGATTGACTGGTATAGAGAAAAGGCTTACTGGCCGTTTATCCTTGTTTTTGTACAGCAGTGGAAAAGTATTGGCTTTGGCATGGTTTTATATTTGTCATCCATCGTGGGTATCAGCAAGGATTATTATGAGGCTGCTCAGATTGACGGTGCGACAAAGTGGCAGCAGATTACACGAATTACACTGCCCCTGTTAAAACCCACGATTATTACACTGTTGATTTTAAACTGCGGAAATATTTTCCGTTCAGATTTTGGCCTGTTCTATCAGGTGCCTATGAATCAGGGATCATTATATGAGGTGACAGATACCATTGATACCTTTGTTTACAGGGGACTGATGGTTAAACCGAATATGGCGATGTCCTCAGCAGCCGGATTTTACCAGTCCATCGTAGGCTTTATCTGTATTTTGACGGTAAACGGAATTATCCGTAAAGTCAGCAAAGAAAATGCAATGTTTTAAGGAGGATGATGATTTATGGTTTCCAGAGATGAAAAACGGTGGCGCTTTTTTGCCCATGTGGTGCTGATCATCCTGTCATTTATGGCAGTGATGCCTTTTATCCTGCTTGTGATCGCCTCCTTTACAGATGAGGCCGTAGCTTTGGCGGACGGTTACTCTTATTTCCCGGAGAAATTTTCCCTGGCAGCATATCAGTATATTGCCAATGAAGCTGTGACGATTTTCAGAGCATATGGGGTGACAATCATCGTAACGGTTGTAGGAACCTGTGTGTCTTTGATTATTACAGCTATGCTGGCTTATATGCTTTCCCGTGAAGGCCTTCCGGGACGGAAAGTATTAAACTTTCTTGTGATTTTTACAATGCTGTTTAATGGCGGACTTGTACCGACATACCTGATTTATTCATCCGTATTTCATATTAAAGATACATTATTTGCGTTGATTGTTCCCAGCCTTTTAATGAATGCTTTTAATATTATACTTGTAAAAAACTATTTTACATACAGCCTGCCACAGGAACTGTTTGAGTCGGCCCGAATGGACGGTGCGGGAGAGTTTACGGTGTTAAAAACGATTGTTATCCCATTGTCCAAACCAATCTTAGCTACAGTAGGCATGATGATTGCCATCGCTTACTGGAATGACTGGCAGAATGGTTTGTATTATCTTAATGATACAAAGCTGTACAGTATACAGAATATTTTAAATGCCATTAATACCAGTGTGCAGTTTTTGGCAACCAACAGTGTGAGTGGTGCCAGTATGGCAGATATTCCATCTACCACAGTACGAATGGCCATTGCAGTGATCGGTATACTGCCCATTGTGATTGCTTACCCATTTTTCCAGAAATACTTTGTCAAGGGTATTACCATGGGAGCTGTCAAAGGGTGAATTTGCTCAAAAATTCCTTATGTAAATTGTGGAATTTTGAAAAGGAATTGTTATTGACGAAATTTTTACAGATTGATATAATATAAGAGCTGTAGGAAATATAGTAGCTCTTATATGGCGTAGTAGCCAAGTGGTAAGGCAAAGGTCTGCAACACCTTGATTCGCCGGTTCAAATCCGGCCTGCGCCTTAAAAAGCTCTGAACTTTTAAGTGATTAATTGTTCAGAGTTTTTTGCATTTCGTTTTCCAGGTTTCTATATAAGCAGTTCGCTGATTTGCTCATCCGAAATCATATATAACTCATGAAGGGCGCGGGTAATGGCGACATACAGTAATTTGGCTTCTTTCATATTGCTGCCGTAATGACGGTTGTCTGGCTTCCAGAGAATGACTGCATCAAATTCCAGACCTTTGGTCATGGTTACAGGCAGGACCATGACACCGTTATGAAAGCTGTGCTGGCTATCTTCGGGCAGCTCTAAAATTTCACAGACCTGGCGGGCTTCGCTTTCATTTCGACAGATTACAGCAATGGTTTCGAAATCTTTTTTTCGAATTTCATCTATAGTTTTTTTCAACTGAGCATTCAAGTTCTCAGCTGCTGGGTGAAGGTATGCCACAGGCTGACCATGGCGGATGACAGGCTGAATTTTATAGCTGCCCTGGGATGCCTTTTCAAGGACACGGCCGGCACACTCTGAGATTTCGATGGTATTTCTGTAGCTTTTGGATAAAAGACAGAAGCTGTCATCTTCATTGTCAAACATGGCCTCCTTTAAGCCATCCCAGTCATTCATACCGGTTTCATAACGAATATTCTGGGAGACATCGCCCATGATTGTGAAATAGCAATCCGACAGCAGCTGTTTTAAAACATAATAGATCATTTCACCAAAATCCTGTGCTTCGTCTATAATGATCTGACTAAATTCGTCCTCATCTTTTTTTCTCAATATTCGGCGGTAAATCAGTGCAAGGGCAGCTGCTTCGTAGATATCAAAGGAAGCGGCAGACGGGCAGGGCATTTGATCGTCTGATGTAAATCCTGTATTTTTCAGAAACGCTGCATAAATTTCAGGTTCTGTCCATTTATTTTGATCGGAATGAAAGTACTTTTTATATTCCCTGAGCTTGACTTTTCGATCGTCAGGCTCAAAGTCTGAGCATAACAGTTTTATTCTGCTTGCGAGACGTTCATTGAGCAGTTTTTCAAACTGAAGCATTGACAGAGATGGGTTCAGCCTGCGGATTTCTTTCATATTTTCTGATGTAAAAATTTTTCCAAGCTGCGGATCATAAATATCATCCAGACATAGATGATCCCTCTCCCATTGTTTTAGATAGTCTTCCAGGCGGCGGACAAAAGGCAGTTTGCTCCGCAGGTCGGCAGACGGTTTATCCGGGATCAGTTTATATTTCTTTTTCCAGGATTTTCCCATAAGGTATGGTATAAAATGATCCATACGCATCTGGCGGACATGACTCACATCCAGCTCAGGCAGTCCGCTGCTGATGTAGTCGAGAAGCATATCACTGCTTCCTACAATACAAAATTCCGACGGTTTGAAGCGATTGGCATAATTATAAAGAATATAGGAAATACGATGGAGGGCAACGGTTGTTTTTCCGCTTCCTGCAACCCCCTGGACAATAATATTTTTAAACGGGCTGTCACGGATGATGAGATTTTGTTCTTTTTGAATGGTGGCAATAATATCGCCCAGGACGGCGTCTTTATGCTGAGATAAATATTTGACCAGCAGCTCATCATTGGCAGCTGTATCATCATCATAGTATCCAAGCAGCCGATCCTGCTCAATATCGTAGGTTCTTTTTCTGTGAAGGTGAATCTGAATAGGGGTACTGCCGGGAACATCGTAGCTTCCGGCGCCCAGTTCGTTTTCGTAATAGGCGGCTGTAACGGGCGCGCGCCAGTCGACAATAACAACTTCCGTAAGATTACGTGTCACCTCATTTTTTCCGATATAGCAGGTTTCTTTAAGACCATAGGTTTCATCGTCGTAGTCAATTCGGCCAAAATAAGCTTTTTTAAGTGCCGCACGATTTTTTCTCAGCGAGTTTTGAGTATTTTCCAAAATACTCTGGCCGGCAAGCAGTTGTCCGTAAGCATCACCCTCGCCTTTACGAACGGATTGAAATAACTGAGTCACTTCGTTTTGGTAATTCCGTTCTTTTTGCTCATATATGTCAATATTGTTTCTGACAATAGCCAGGCAGTTTTTAAGATGATCGGCTTCCCGCTGGAAGTCTTCGCTGTCTGCAGCAATGTTTCCTTTTTCGGATAATGTTTCCGTTTTTGATAATAATTCCATAGAATATCCCTCACTTTTCTCAAGTTTTCTTTAATCGTTGTAAGAAATCTGAATCAGGCATCATCCATTGGGTCAATGACACCCTCCAGTCCAGGCATAAAAAACGCAGCCGTAAACGTATAAGCTGCGTTTTCACATTATATCAAAAATAAATATTAAAATAAAGAGATAATTTAAGAATATAATTAAGATTATATAAAAAATAGAGACACACAAAACGGGAGAATGTATGGATGACAAAATCCTACATGCTCCCGTCTGTTCGGTTAATTTTATTTGTAATCATTTGTGAGTACGTCCTCGCTTTCTCGATTATTTGCGGGGAAGTATATAAACATTGCCGCTTAAAGCACAGGACAGATAGGCGAAATACTGGGCATTTTCAGTGAAATACTGATAGATACGTTCTTTTAAGGACTTTTTGTTGTTGGATATTCTTGACATATTTTATTTCTCCTTTCAAATCTGTTTTCTTTTTACAATCCATATGGTATCATATAAACCACAGGAAGATTAGTAAGGAAATTGACTAATTCTTGGTCAATATTGATATTTTTAAGGTTGGATGATTTATGAATAATGTTATTTACAAGCATATTTATGACCTGGATAAAACCGGGATTCGTATTGATTATTACAGCCGACGGGGGGTTTATAATCCGCCGCACTGGCATTCGGCGCTGGAGATGCATTATGCCCTTAACGGCGTTGGAGAGGTTATTTTTGATGGCAGGCGTCATGCCCTTGTCAACGGGGAATTTATTCTTGTAGATTCCAACATTATTCATCAAACCCAGTGTGCCAGAGTTTCTATGGGAATTTATATTTATGTGTCCAGAGATTTTGTAAAAAAATATGTGCCCCAGCTGGACAGTCTTAGGCTGGAATGCTGCCGTGAATCGCTGCAGCGGGATAAGCTGGAACAGTATCTGAAAATATGTGATATGATGAAGGAATTACCCCGACTGTATATTACCCAGCCTGTTGGCTATGAGATGCGCTGTGAAGCGATTGTCATGGAGGTTTTGTTTTTGCTTGTCAATCATTTTGCACGGCCCCTTTTGGAAAATACCGATGTGAGGGATCTTCGGGTCAGGGAAAGGCTTAATGACATTGTAGCCTATGTTCAGGCACATTATAAAGAAGATATTACACTTGGGGATCTGGCAGACCATTTTGGTCTGAGCAGAGAGTACTTTTGCCGATTTTTTAAACAGCATATGGGCATTAATTTTACGCGGCATTTGCACCTTGTCCGTCTTGTGCATATTTATGATGATATTATGAATACCCAGGATAATATTATGGTGATTGCGGAAAATCATGGATTTACAAATTATAAGCTGTTTACACGGCTGTTCCGGGAAATTTACGGTTGTACGCCCAGCAGTTTGAGAAAGGATAAATAACGGTTTAGTTTAATCGGAAGGGGATACCGGAAGGATGGATAATAATTTTAAGAAACAGATGAAAATGGCGATTATGATGGTCATTTTGGGTGTCAGTGTGGCCGGGGGACTTTTGCTGTTTGTCAAATTTGGTCAGCCTGGAGCGGAAAAGAATAAAAATAGCCAGTATGTATCCAGAGACGTGCTGGAGTCGGAGTCTCAAAGTGCTTTAGCACAAGGCACATCTCAGCTTCAGGTCGGGGATTCGGCTGGCATTCATCCGGTATTTATTCCGGATACGGAAAATATGTGGCAGTATATCCTGACCAATGAAAAAGTAGCTGTTCCTGATGATTATGAGATTGAGACAAAACAGCTTCCGGACTCCCAGGAGTCTGTGGATGCCAGAATTTATGCACCGCTTGTCCGGATGCTTGAAGCTATGCGCTCCGAGGGCCTGTCACCTGTTGTATGTTCCGGATACCGCACAAAAGAAAAGCAGGAGGCGCTGTTTGAATCTGAAGTGCAAAATCAGATTCGTCAGGGTGTACCTGAGGCGAAGGCTTATGACGAAGCGAAAAAATATGTGTCTGTTCCTAATTCCGGAGAACATCGTCTGGGCCTGGCCGTGGATATTTATGCCGCAAATTATACACAGTTAGATGAAGGGTATGAAGATACACCGGAGGGAAGATGGCTGCGGACCCATGCACCGTCATATGGATTTATACTAAGATATGACCGGGGAAAGAAAGCTATAACGGGAATCAGCTATGAACCCTGGCATTTTCGGTACGTTGGTGAGGCCGCAGCCCAGTTTATAACAGAAAATAACTTGTGTTTTGAAGAATTTTGGGAAACCTATATTTGTCACACAGAAAAATAAAATATAAATGTGACTAAAGTTACAGAAGGATCATCAGTTATTGGTTATAATAAAAAAGAAAGTAACCCTTGACCGGACATGGAAGTCGGTTTAAAATAACAACGAAAGATTCATTAAATTTTGCCCCTGTCAGCGGGGTAACAACAGACATTCAGAAAGGAATAGAATGAACGATGGAATGTGCAAGAAAAATAGGCGAACAGCTTTACTGGGTCGGTGCCAGTGATCGCAGACTGGCATTGTTCGAAAATGTATATCCGATTCCAAAAGGAGTTGCTTACAATTCTTATTTGCTGGTTGATGAAAAAACTGTGCTGCTGGATACAGTAGATCAGGCTGTTAACCGCCAGTTCCTGGATAATATTAAAGCTGTGCTGAATGGACGTACGCTGGATTATCTTGTTGTTAATCATATGGAACCGGATCACTGTGCGGTGATTGAGGAGCTGATTATCCGTTATCCGGATTTGAAGCTGATTTGCAATGCAAAGACTGTGGCAATGATTAAGCAGTTTTATGATTTTGATGTAGATGAAAGAGCCGTGATTGTTAAGGAAAAGGATACATTTTCCTGTGGTAAGCATACATTAACCTTTGTGATGGCCCCAATGGTGCATTGGCCAGAGGTTATGGTAACTTACGAAATGACAGAAGGTATTCTTTTTTCTGCAGATGCTTTTGGTTCCTTTGGTGCAATCAGTGGGAATCTGTTTGCGGATGAAGTGGATATTGAAAGAGAATGGGCGGAAGAATATCGCAGATACTATACAAATATCGTAGGAAAATACGGTATGCAGGTTCAGGCTCTGCTTAAAAAGGCTTCAGGGCTTGACATCAAGATGATATGCCCTCTTCATGGATTTATCTGGAGAGAAAATATTGGCTGGCTTTTGGAAAAATATCAGGCATGGAGCAGTTATACACCAGAAGAAACCGCAGTGGCTCTTTTCTATGGTTCCGTATATGGCAACACCGAAAATGCAGTGGATATTCTTGCTGCAAAACTGGCCGAAAGAGGCATAAAGAATATTAAGGTTTATGATGTGTCTGTAACAGATCCTTCCTACCTTGTAGCCGAAGCATTTCGATGCAGCCATATTGTTATTGCAAGTTCTACTTATAATAATGGTATTTTTACGAATATGGAAAACCTGCTTCATGAAATTGCTGCCCATAATTTACAGAACAGAAAAATTGCGATTATGCAGAATGGTTCGTGGGCACCTGTATCCGGAAAATTGATTGAGGAAATTCTTGCTCCGTTGAAAAACATGGAATACATTGGAGAAAAAGTAACCCTGAAATCTTCGATGAAGACCGGACAGAATGAAGAAATTGATAAGCTGGCAGATGCAATCTGTGCATCCATGATGCCTTGACTTATAAATGTTAACTTTTTGATGTGAAACTGCGGATATGAAAATATCCCGATATAAAAACAGGAGGAATTTAAAATGAAAAAATATGTATGTGATGTATGTGGATATGTTTATGATGAAGCACAGGGCGATCCGGATAACGGTGTCGCAGCAGGAACAAAATGGGAAGATGTTCCTGAAGATTGGCTCTGCCCTCTTTGCGGCGTAGGAAAAGATCAGTTTTCTGAAGAATAATTAAAGGATTTAATTGCCTGAGTTCAGGTGATGGGCACTCTCATATAGGAAAGAAAAGTCTTATATGAGGGTGCTTTTTGTGTATTGATGTATTGTTTGTGATATTTTTCTAAAATAACTGTTAAAACAGAAATTTTCAGGATTTTTATGATAAAATTGTTATACAAGCCCCGTAAGGCTGGTCGTCTGTTTGCTTAGGAGGTATAACAATGAGTGAAGAAGAAAAAAAACTTCCGGTTCATTATTCTGAGTCTGTACAGTGGGAAAAAATGCTTTTACTGTATGAGTCTGCACTGGAAGTTATTAATACAAAAATTAATGTTTTGAATCAGGAATTTAAGCTGCGGTTTGGCTATACGCCGATTGAACATATCAGTTCCAGGATAAAATCCCCTCAGAGTATTTTAAGAAAATTGAGAATTAATAACCGGGAGCCCTTTATTTCCAATATTATTAAATATATTAATGATGTGGCAGGCATAAGGATTATCTGTTCGTTTACCACAGATATTTATACAATCGCAGAACTGATCGCTCATCAGAATGATGTGAAGGTACTGAAAATTAAGGATTATATTTCAAGGCCAAAGGCTAATGGCTATATGAGTTATCATATGATTGTGTCTGTTCCGGTTTATTTGTCTCAGAAAGTAATCTATACGAAGGTAGAAATCCAGATCCGAACCATTGCCATGGATTTTTGGGCCAGTCTTGAACACAAGATCTATTATAAGTTTGATGGGCAGGCGCCGGAGCATATTCGCCGGGAATTGAAAGAGTGTGCGGATATTACAGCATTTTTAGATCGAAAAATGCTGGCGTTAAATGAGGAAATTCAAAATTACCGGGAATCTGTGTATACGCAGCAACCCGGGGAGGTGGTCAATACCGAAACAAAGGAAGCCCTTACCCGATTTTTTGGTATTGTAGTTGAAGATTGTGATTCTGTGGAAAGCATGGATGCAAAGGATGAATCAGAACAATGTTTGGATCAGCTGTCTGATACATAAAAGATATAAAATTCAAGACTAAAAATGGAATATAAATGAATGACAAAAAGGTGCTGAGACAAAACCAAATTGGCAGTCTCAGCATCTTTTTATGTGCCTGTTATCTCATGGCAATATAACCGCGGTATTGAGCCAGGTTGTTGCTTTCTGCATAGTCAGAAAGGAAAATACTTACGAATTTTGTATATCCGGGAAGGAATGGGAAGGCATCTGTCATAGCCCATTCCGGCTTTTTGATGGATTTGGAAATATCATTTACAACTTTGTTCCACTGATCCGGACCTTCAAACCATACTTCAACAACACGGTTGAATGGACAGCCATTCACATCCTGCATGATCTTGGAGGAAAGAAGCCTTGTGACTTCAGGCTGATCCTTTAAAGCGGGCGCCAGCTCTTCGTAAAACCATTTGTCGCCTTCTTCCTGGGAAACACCGTCTGGATAGGAAATCATAAACTGCCAGCGATAGTTTGGTCCGTCTTCGATGGTGCGGCCGGCACCTTTGATATCATCTTCAAAGCAGATTGGAACAAAGGCAAAAACAAAAGGATGTCCCTGTGGGCAGCGTCCTGAACTGCGGGCATCATCGCCGTCGATTAATGCGGTTTCTTCCACTGTATCCGGAATCTGTCCCTGCCATTTTAATACATCTGTGGGGAAGTATTCTGTGATGGTTTTGCTCTTATATTCGGGAAGCAGTTCGTTAATTAACCAGTAATGTTCTGTCAGCTGCATACGGATGACGCCGAATTTTTCCGGGTCAGTTGGGGATGGCAATGCAGGATAGAAGCAGTATTTTGTAACATAAGGTTCAAAATGTGCAATACTGTCTGGCACATGATATTTGTACAGCCAGTGTCTCAGTTTGACACGATACTGTTCTTTGACACAGTCAACATAGATTAAACTTCTCATAGGTCTGAATTCAGCGCACATGATAATCTCTCCTTTACCTTCTCTGAAAATAGTGTACAGATTTTGTTTAAAAAAGTACAGTTATGTAATCATACTTTTTATTATAATCAGGTTTTTGGGGTTTGTCCAATATGGATTTTGCATTGTAAAATTCATGGATGGGAGAAATATAATGTGGAAGATCACCAGATTTTAGGTAAAATCTGGAAAAGTGCCGATTTTGTTATGCGTTTTTTGCATTAGTAAAATAAAGGGACCTCAAGGCCCCTTTGAATTATTCAATTGCAATATATTTTTTTGTGTCTTCAATTTTTCTTGTCACATGCTTTGGAACGGTGAGTTTAAGGATACCGTTATGGAAGGAGGCTTTAATATCTTCCTGTTCCAGCTCTTCACCTACAAAAAAGCTTCTGGTATATGAGCCGTGATAACGCTCCTGGTGAATCAGGCGGCAGCGATCCTGGCCTTCTTCAATACGTTTGCTGCGTTTTGCAGTAATTGTCAGGTAACCTTTGTCCAGTTCGGCCTGAATATCTTCTCTTGAAAATCCGGGAAGCTCGATTTCAAGCAGGTACATTCCATCCTTCTCGTAAATATCGGTTCGCATCGGTTTATCATGACCTTCTGTGTAAGCGGAACTAAAAAAAGGATCTTTAAAAAATTCATCAAATAAGTTTAAGCCATAATTATTTCTTGATATCATCGTAAATTCCTCCTGATCAATTCGATTTTATAAATCAATTAAATGCATGTACTAATTGTTATAATGATAATATAACACACATTATTAGCACTGTCAATGGATGAGTGCTAATAATGTGTTTATTTTTTTGTAGATTAAAGTCGGATGATCGAGTATAATAATACTATATCAAACAAAGGTGTCGGGTATTGCAAAATACCGGAATAAAAGACCGTCTGGGGGCAGGGAGGTAGTGTATGGATATTCCGATCATAAGGACACAGCAGCTGTTTTATGCATATGGCAAGCATGAAATTATCAAAGACTTGAATATGGAAGTGTGTCAGGGACAGTGTGCAGCTATAGCCGGTGCCAATGGGTGCGGTAAATCCACACTTTTGAAGATTCTGGCCGGTGTTTATACCCATTATAAGGGTAAATTGGAAATTTCCGGACAGGCAGCAGCCTCAAAACTTGGATTTTTTGCAAAACAGGTGGGGTATGTACCTCAGGAAAATCCGCTGATGGATGATTTATCTGTAATGGATAATTTAAGATTGTGGTACGGCGGACGCAGTCAGGTGGCGCAGGCGTTAGAGAGCCAGACTTTATCGATGCTGGATTTAAAAAATATTTTAAATCGGAAGGTGTCCGTACTATCTGGCGGTCAGAAAAAGCGAGTAAGCATTGCATGTGCTATTGCGGCAAATCCGCCGATTTTAATTTTAGATGAACCGGGAGCTGCGCTGGATTTGGTATGTAAAGAGAATGTACGGGATTTTCTCAGATATTATCTGAGCCGGAAAGGGACTGTAGTAATCGCGACCCATGAGGAGGCGGAGCTGGATTTGTGTGATGTGCTTTATGTGATGAAGAATAAGTATCTGGAATCGGTAGATCCCAGACTGCGGGGGGCACAGCTTATTTCCTGTTTTGGGCAGAACCAGTAAAATTTCAGAGTGATGCCGTTATAAACGGTGTTTTCAAGCAAAGGGGGCAGACTATGAAAGATGAAAAATTTCAAAACAATAATGCCGGTGATGAGCGTTATTTTAGTACATCAGATTATTCGCAAAATAACGATGCCGGTTGGACGTCGGATCATGAGCGCAGCAGCTATGATCAGCAGTTTGGAAGTAATCATATGGATGACCGGGAAACAGATGATTGGTCCCAACGCGGTTCATATGAATCCGGGCCTGAGGTACCTAAAAAAAGCAGAAAAAAGATCGGTATAATGATCGGGTGCGGGGTGGCAGCGGTAGCAGTGGCTATTGCCGGTGTGATATTGATTCCCAAGTTGTTTATTGCTGATAAAACAAAGGTAATGACAGCGCTGTCGGAGGCCGGATTAAGTCTGGTGATACCGGATCAGGCTTCAGTGCTTTCTCATATAGATATGAAGGCTCTTGGAGAAACTTTGAAACAAGGCGCAGGTTATGTGGATTTTGAACTTTCCCTGGACGATATTGCGGGATAGGGTATGGAATCAGGCTGTCTTACAGATACTTTTGGCTTTTCCATGCACCTTGGGCAGGATATGGAAAATAAGCAGATGGGTGGGAATTTTGCCATAGATGTGATGGGAACAGAGTTGTTTTCCGCAGATATTTACGGAAATGAAGAAGATTTTTGTTTTGCTGTGCCTGAATTTTACGAAGGATATATACGTATTCCTACAAACAATATGCTCAGCGCTTATAATGCGTCTGAACTTGGAAAAAACAGTCCGGTTGAAGTTGACGAAGATTTTTCGATGAATTTGTTTGGAAATACCTCGGGGAACGAAGATGAAAATGGCATTTTGTCCCGCTATGCCGCAGATTCTGCTCAGATTTATGATAATCTTATCGTTGCCAAAGGCGATGAGAAAAAAGAGTTTGAATATGGCGGAAAAACATGGTCGGCTGATTTATATACCATATCTGTAAAAAGAGATGACTATATGCAGCTGCTGGATCATTTCCTTGAAGATCTGGAGAAAAATCCTCAGATATTTGAATCCTATAATGTGGATGTAGATATAGAGGCAGCAGACATTGCCCAATTCAGAACGGATTTGCAGAAAATGCTGCAGGATGATCTTAAGGCTGGTGTTTACCTTACATCGCAGCATAAGGTGGCGGGGATGAATGCACAGCTTATGCTGACCAATCCGGATGATGGATCGGATGTGATTGGGATTCATTTTGAACTGGTATTTACAGACCCGTCAGATTATGCGCAGGGGTATCGTGGATTTTTAAATTTAAGCAGTGTGACTGAAACACCGGGCGGATTTGAATTTGAAAAAACACTTGAAACCACATCGGACATGACCACATCATGGCTGAATATTCAGTTGAAAGACGGAGATACGCCGGTCTTAACTTTTGATGCCATTGGAAACTACAATGAGACAGACGGAGATTTTTCATACGAATATATATTTGAGGATGAATCCGGTGAAGGCTTTAGTCTTGGGATGGAAGGTGTTCTTAACGATGTGGAGGAAGGAAAATCCTTTGATATGACTATGGACAGAATTTATATCACGGATCAAACGAACTATGTAGCATTTACAGGCACATTGGGCGTCGGTCCGTTGGAGGAGAAGATACAGGAGCCAGAAGAACCGGTGTATGATCTGTTTGCCATGAGCCAAAGTGAGCTGGAGACACTGATGCAGGAAATACAGATGAATCTTTATGAATTTTTGATGTCTGTTTATGGGTTATAGTAAAAATGAGGTTTGGAACATATATAATTCTTGAATTTAAAAGAATTTCAGTGTGTATATTAAAAACTTTGACAGGAGCAGTTATACTGGCCATTGCGGCCGGTATAATTGCTTTTTGTACACAAAAGGCCTTACTGAAGAACAATGATTTTGAAAAAATAAAGATTGGCATGGTTGTTGAAGGGGATTCCTCTGTTATGGCGCCGGCGCTGGATTTTCTTCAGAAAATGGACAGTGTGAAGGTTTCCTGTGAATTTATTGATCTGGATGAGGATGAGGCCCGTCAGCAGCTGGATGAAGGCAGTCTTGAGGCGGTGATGTATATACCCGGAACTTTAGTTGAAGATATTATTAGCGGTGCCAATACGCCGGTTAAAATCATTTTTGGAAAAATTGATCAGCTGTCGGCGGCGCTGCTTCAAACTTTGACGCAGGCCGGGGCGGGTATACTTTCAGCTGCCCAGGCCGGGATTTATACAATTTATGACTGTTACATTGAATGTGGTCTTGAGCAGTTCTTACAGCAGGCCTGGGATGCGCTTAACGAGGCGTATCTGGACCTGGCGCTGAATCGTGGGCACATTTTTCAAAGGGAAATTGTCTCAGCTTATGGTGCGGTAAGCCAGAGGATATATGCAGGAGCTGCGGCAGCTGTTATTTTGACAATGATTTTGGCAGCTGCCGGTTCGGCTGCGCTTGATGGGGAGAAAATCTCGGTGAGGGAAAAGCTGAAAATTTACGGTATATCAGAATGCCGGAATCTTCTGATTCAGTATGGCTGTATATTTGCAATGATGTGGATGATTTTAACTGTTTTTTATACCACAGTGTTTGTTGCTGTTCAAAATCCTCTGGGACTATCTTTCGGGGATATATGGGTGTGCCTTATAAAATGTTTTCTGTGGTCTGTGGTGACTGCTTTTTTTTCCGGAATGACTGTGAGTGCTTTGATGATTATGGCTGAGGCGCTTGTAAGGAGCCGTGGTGCAAGGGTGATGTTAATGTTTGCCTTGACTGCCGCATGTCTTATAACGGCCGGAGCCTTGATCCCTTCCGGGCTTTTGCCGCAAAATCTGTGGCTGGCCGGAAAATTTCTTCCGGGACAGTCCATCATGCAATTGATTGAAGGGGCAGTGTCAGGCCGGTTTCAGGCAAGGGCAGCTGGACAGCTGGGGATTTTTAGTGTGGTGTTTCTTGGTATAGCGGCGCTGGGAACCCATTGGACGGGGGTGGACAGTAAGTGAAATTTTATTACAGCCAATGGTTGATGCTTTGTTTTAAACGGCTGCTTAAAATGCCTGTTTTCTGGGGGATTCTTATTGTGTTTCCTGTGGCCTGTATTTTTTTATCTGTAACTGAGAGACAGGAAAATGAAGGAATTAGCGTGGCCGTTTATATTGAGACTGCACAGCCGGGAAATGAAGGATTCCTGAATACGTTATCACATACGCTGATCACCAAAGACGGACTTTTTTCTTTTGGCTTATATGAGGATGCCCGATCCCTGGAAGCTGCAGTGATTTCAAGGCAGGCAGAATGTGGGTATATCATTCCAGGCAATTTGAAAACACTTATAGATCAGGGGAAGAAACGAAGTTTGATCAGCTGCGTAGCGGCTCCGGAAACGGTGATGGATCCGGTGATCAATGAGGTTATTTTTCAATGTCTTTTTCAGTGCTATGCTCCGGAAATTTTGAATACATACCTGGAAAATGCGAAAGAGCTGCCACTTCAGATTTTTGAGGATAAAAGTGTGGACTGGCGGTCAGTGTTTCAACGGCGTTTGACTGACGGAAGTACCTTTGAATTTCAGTATAATATGGAACCTGGACAGGTGATTTCGGATAATCTTGGTCTTCTTAAGGAAATTTGCCGGGGAATGATGGCATTGATGATGGCGCTTGGAGGGCTTTCAGGCTGCTACAGTATTTTGGAAGACAGAGAAAAGCATTTTTACTTAAAAGCATGTCGGCCGGCGAGACAGTTTACCGCCTGGCTGGCCATTGCAGCTGCAGTGGTCTGCAGTAGTGTGAGTATGCTGGCGGGAATGATAGGAAGCGGGTTTTATGAAAATTTTTTGTCAGAGCTGGTGCAAACAGGAGCTTTCGGACTTTTGGTATGGGGTTACATGAATTTCGTGCTTGCAGTGGTCACTCGCCGGTTTTGTCTGCATGGGACTGCCATAATTTTGTTTGTCATGGGGATTGTAACTGTATTTGTTCATGTTGTGCCTGCAATTGTGCCTGCCAGTATTCAGTGGCTGTGCAGGCTGTTTCCCATGTGGTATTATCTGTCATCAGGTCCGATGGAAATGAGTTTGCTGGGCATTATCCTGGGGATGATGGGATTTGTGGCGGAATTTGAGAAAAAATGACGAAAATGCCAGAAAAGTTTTGGTGTAAGTGTCATTGACATTCAATTTTTACAGTGCTATGATGTATATAGTTTCTTTGATACATCATCGCGGGGTGGAGCAGTTCGGTAGCTCGTCGGGCTCATAACCCGAAGGTCGTAGGTTCAAATCCTGCCCCCGCAATTTCCATATCCTGGATATTCCCGGGATAAAAAGGTCTTCCGGAAAGATTTTGGAAATCTTGAAAATGGATTTCATTTAGTATTTATTTTCTAATAATTTTTTTCTAAAGCAGCGGCGTGTCAGCCGCAGTTAATTCCAGTAAAATTATAAGTAAAACGGTTTGGTATCTGAGAAAATTATACTGTCTATTTTGCTGTCTGTTACAGTGTTGTTGTGGTATCTCAGCCTTTATGCTGTCTCAGTATTCTTTGAGGGTAAATCGCCTTTTTTTCGTTTACATAGGATAAAAATATATAATATATAAAATTTCTGGGTATTCTAAAAATATATTATTTTCAGATGGAGATCCGTTTGACTTCGATGATGGCCGGACTTGTAATTACTCGGCTGCTTAAGGTTGAAAGGATGATGAGAGTGAAAAAATGTATCAATTTAATAAGTTTAATAATCATTGCAGTTTTGTTGGGCACCATCGGGATTCCGACCATGAGTATGGCGGCAGGGCAACCTCAGGAGGAATCAGACCATTGCGGTACCCCATATTCGAATTCGGAACGCTTCTTTTTGACTGGCGGCAGAGAACGATCAGAAAGATGGTCCAATTTTGTGAAACACCCTCTGCTTCCAGACAAACTGGAAGGACTGAAGGAAAAATTCAGGGAGAACTTTCGGGTGGTGAAGCGATTGACAGAGGAGAAACGATTTTTGCAGCTGAAGATACCGTCAGCGGTGAGGACATTTCTCTGGAAGACTCCTTTTAGAACACAGCGTCAGCGTGATTCAGTAGGACGAGCCCCGTCTGTAATGCAAAGCACCTTTGAGAGCAAGGAGACGTCTGCAGGTCAGAATGTCCTTGAGAGCAAGGAGGCGCCTGCAGATCAGAATGTCCTTGAGAGCAAGGAGACGTCTGCAGATCAGAGTACTCTTGAGAACCAGGAAATATTTGAAAATCAGACGGAGACTCAGGATCAGGAATGCGAACATGAGTCGGAATCTTCTGCAGATCAAACAGCGACTGAAAGTCAGAATCTTGAGCCGGAGTCCGCCGTTTCTTTGAGTTTAGGGGAGGATTCGGTCATGGCTCTGGCCGGTGAAGGGGGTGTGATCCAGCATGTATATATGCCGGGATGGGATAATGAGACAAAATACGGTCCTACAGGAAACGGAAAGTCCAAGTTTATGCTCAATGGTGAGGACGTTTTTTGTGTGGAACCTCATAACCCGGATACATCGGGATACTATCATATTTGTGATATTGATCCCAATACCTTTTTCGGAGAGACACTGGCAAGAAAGCTGTCTTTGGTTGCCTATTTTGGAACAAAGGTTGAAGGACGTCAGGGTGATGATTTCTGGGCAATTACTCAGGGACTGATCTGGAAGCTGACGGATGAGGTCTTTGGTTCTCAGGAAGAACCCTACTGGATTATTTGTCCTACGGCACCGGATAAGGCAACACTGGATCGATACTGGGCTGAGATTCTCAGTGATGTCCAGCGATATGACCGGCTGCCGTCCTTTGCCGGGGAGACGGTTACGATAGAAAAGGGTCAGACTGTAACACTGACAGACCATGAAGGGGTCTTACAGGATATGACGCTTCAGCCGATGAGTGGAATTAAGGCTGAAATTTCAAACAATACACTAAAACTGACAGCAGGAGCGTCAGACCAGGAAATGTATACGGTTTCTCTGACAAAAAATATTATTTCCGGTGAAGATGGAAAGACATTGCTGTATGGCGGCGATTTCGGTCAACAGAAGATTGCGCGTTTTTACATATCCGATCAGGTGACAGCTAAAGTGCATATTAAAGTTATTGACAGAGAAAGAGATGTGGAATTTCTTAAATGTGATGCCAATACAAAAGAGCCGTTGTCCGGTGCACTGCTGAAACTGGTGGATTCACAGGGAAATACAGTTTCAGAGTGGATATCTTCAGAGAATCCGCATGTGGTAAAGCTAAGCGTCGGCGCTTCGTATAAGCTGGTGGAGGTTCAGGCACCCAAAGGCTATATTCCATCGGCATCGGTGACATTTACAATTAAAGATTCAAATCAAAAACAGACGGTTGTTTTAGAAAATAATTCTACAAATATTAAGGTCAGTAAAATTAACGGAACAGATCAGAGTCCTCTGACCGGAGCCAGATTGCAGCTGACCGACAGCCGGGGGCAGGTGATCGATACCTGGATTACACAAAAGGAACCTAAACATTTTGAACGGCTGACAGCAGGGGAAACCTATACGTTGACGGAACTGGAGGCTGTCAGGGGCTTCGCAACCGCTGCGCCTGTTAAATTTACTGTAGCGATGACACAAAAGACCCAGGAAGTTTCCATGACCGATGAGTCTATAAAGACGGATGTAAGCAAGCTGGACGAGCATAAGGGAATACCTGTGGAAGGGGCCAAACTGGCTATTTATCCTTTAGATGATAACGGAAAACCGGATTTGGATGCATGTTTTGATTCCTGGACCAGTACAGATGAACCCCATCGTGTGGAATATATTCCGGTGGGACGTTACATTTTACGGGAACTTTCGGCACCGACTGAAAGTGGATACGTGACATGCAAAGATATAGAATTTGAGGTTTTGGATACAGGTGAGATTCAGACTGTGAAGATGGAGGATGACCATACAAAATTGGAAGTGAGCAAGGTGAATGCTTCAACCGGAGATTTTGTGGAAGGTGCTGTTCTGGCTGTTTATCCGCTGGACGAGAATGATGAACCTTTGCTGGGAGACTGTTTTATACAGTGGACCAGCGGGGATCGGCCTTACTTAATTGAATACATCCCTGTTGGCCGGTATATTCTTCGGGAGATAACGGCACCTGCTGAGCGGGGATATGTGACAGCTAAAGACGTAGTATTTGAAATTAAAGATACCGGGGAAATCCAAAAAGTGAAGATGACTGACGACTATACAAAGATTGATATAAAGAAGACAGATATTACTACCGGCGAGGAGATTAAAGGAGCTACGCTTGCTGTTTATCCGGCAGATGAAAATGGAAATCCAAAGCTTGACAGCTGTTTGGATACATGGATTTCTGATGGCAGTACACATCGTATAGAATACATACCTGTTGGCAGATATATATTGCGTGAACTTTCGGCACCTTATGAATTTGGTTATGTAAAGGCAGAGGACGTAGCATTCGAGGTCAGGGATACAGGCATTGTGCAGAAGGTTGAAATGAAAGACGATCATACAAAAATTGATATTTATAAACTGGATAAGGCAACCGGAGAAAATATTGCCGGGGCTAAGATGCGCCTTGAAGACCATGAAGGTAAAGCAGTTAAAAGTTGGGTAACAGGCGAAACACCTTTTTCGGTAAAGGCGTTGCCACCTGGGGAAGACTATCATCTGGTAGAAACATGCCCGGTACCTGGATATGCAACGGCTAAGCCGGTGAAATTTACTGTAGAGGATACCGCGAAGGTGCAAAAGGCGATAATGGAAGATGAAATTATCAGAGTTTTAATTCATAAGGTAGATTCACAAAGTGGCCAGCCGGTTGTTGATGCTGCACTGGAACTGAAGGATGGCAACGGCAATGTGGTTGATCAATGGAAATCAGATGGAAAAGGCCATATGGTGGAACGTCTTACGGCAGGAGAGAAATATATCCTTGAGGAAACAGATGCGCCTGAAAATTATGAGCTTGCAGGGCCGGTTGAGTTTGTTGTTTTGGATACACCTGAAGTACAGGTTGTATCTATGAGTGATGAGCCGTCAAAGCAGATTGTGATTCCTGAAATTCCCAAAACCGGTGATGAGATGCCGATGAAACTGGTAGTTGGTGTTGTCATTACTTCCGGTGTATTGATGCTGTTTACTGTAGGTATTTACATGAAACGCCGGAACAGACGCTAAAAAATTACCCCTTTTGTCTGTCTGCATTTATGTGCTATAATTCAATGAACAGGATGTGGGAATATTCCATATGACAGCAGTTTATATATGACAGACAGGAGGGGTTAGAAATATGTTTGACAGCAAAGACAGTAAAAAGGCTGAAGGCAGCAGAAGGCAGCATGACTCAAGCTTGGAAAATACGGTGATTTTGTCAGGTGCTCCCGATAAAGTGGCTGTAAGTGATGAGACAAGAGTATATCCTAGAGGCGGATTTCTTAACCCGCAGGCAACTGAAAAAATAGACACAAAAAATATCAGACAGCAGGCCGATCAGTTCCAGCATACAGGAGATACAGGACGTTTTAATACAGGGGACTTTAAAGATATGGATTTTTCTTCGGATCCATTTGAAAATCCGATTATGGAGCCTGAAACTTATGAATCGGAAGACGGGTATTGCACTTACCAGGATGGGTCTCCTAATGCAGGTGTGGCATATGATGAACCATCTTATAGATTTCAGGCGCAGGAAGCTGGAACAGAAGAAAGGGATTTAAACATGGAAGAAGAAAAAAGACCGAAATGGTCTGATATGATCATGGAAAGTCAGATGGTTATGCCAAAGAACATGGCACCTATACAAAGAATTCATAAAATTGGCGTGCTGGATGTGCTGATTGCTTTGCTGGGTCTTATGATTATAGGTGTTTCAGTAATGTTGTTTAAAAGTATGGGCGGCATTCATCTGATCAGCCAATTTGCAGCTACAGATTTGCCGATTGTTATGGAGCACCTGACAGATTTTGGCTATTTTAAAGAAAACCTGACGTTTACGATACGACTGGCTTCAGAGATTGGAGCGGTTGCATCTTTAATGATGATCATTCTTACTGTTTTTGTTATTCTTCATTGTTTTTGGAAAAACCAGATACTCAGCATAATAAAAGGTATTTTACTTACAGCGGGCAGCTTTGTCTCAGTATTTTATATTGCCGGCTACATGCTGATTTCTATGATTGTTGTTCTGGGTATTTCTTTAGTGACGACAGGCAGCAGCAGTATGGATGGACCAGTGTTTATCGCTATTATTGCGGTGATCGCTACGTCGGTTTTATGGTTTTTGTATATGCTGGTCTGGGGAATTACATCTTTGTTTCCTGGTTTTAATATTGGAGTTTTGACAATATTAATTGTCTTATTTGTCGTCAGCGGCTGTGCAATGGTTGTGACTGTCGGGGCTGCCTTTTTCAGTCTGCAGGCCTTTTCGAATTTTATATCTGTGTCTCAGTTGCTGAAGATTTTTACGGTGCCTGCTTTAATTTTGGGATTTATGCTGCTTTGTATGCTGGCTGCAGTAGAGGATTATCGGGCGAAACGTCTTGTGGAGGTTCAATTTAGATAAGATAATTTAAAAAATTACTTGCCATAAAGTGCGAATCTGTGTATAATAAATACGGTTGGCTAATGTAGCTCAGTCGGTAGAGCAGCTGATTCGTAATCAGCAGGTCACGTGTTCGAGTCACGCCATTAGCTCTCCGTAAAAGGAGCTATCGGTAAATACCGTTTTTTAGCTTCCCAATCTTAAAATAAGAATCTCCCGCAGAAATCAGTGTT
>QFCH01001793.1_pt1 | contig 27847 bp, 19 predicted proteins | sample 5346071 | NCBI WGS metagenome assembly QFCH01 (sample SAMN09062255, study PRJNA434731) | Human gut metagenome, whole genome shotgun sequencing project. | isolation source: stool timepoint B chromium assembly | host: Homo sapiens | collected 2015
ATAGTATGAGTGGTTTTATTGACGAAATTGCCGCGTTATTTTGATTTACTTATAGCCAGGGATCGGTGGGCTGAGAATCGGGAAAAGACTTGACAATTTCTGCCCCGATTGGTACTATATAGGCATAGCATTTGCTATCGGGCGTATGCCCGTTCAGGGATTTTCTCTGTGAATTGAAACATGTAGTTTAGCATTTATGCAGTAGCTACAGGAAAAGGCGCTTGGAGTAATCCTGGCGCTTTTTTCGTGCTGTTCCGGTGATCTTTCAGTGGGCCGAAAATCTTGACATTTCCTGTCCTGAATGGTACTATGCTGATATAGCATTTGCTATCAGGCATATTGCCTGTTCAGAGGTTTTTCCCTCTGTGGATTGAAATTTATTTTTAAGAATTACAGAAAAAGTGTTTAGAATTATCTGATCACTTTTTTTGTTGTCGCGCGCCTCCCGGCGCACTACCAAAAATGGCTGATGAGAAATATCTCATCAGCCATTCTGCTGCTTTGCGGTACATTATACCGACTTTCCCTTTGGTTAAAGATATAAATGTTTCAATCCACAGCACAACAGTACTGAACGGGGAAACCGCATAGCAGTGTAATTCACGGCCATCAGACCGTTACTATGAAATTAGTATAGTACCATTTGCAGAAATTGTCAACCAGTTTGTGTTAGCGCGGAGCTGTTGCACCACCTGATTTTATTGCAAGAACATATGTTCGTAAAATCAACGTGAAAATAGTGATTTAACTGAGTCCAAAAATGAAGTATTACTCTATTCTGGGAAGATAAAATATAACGATGAAATCAGCGTTCCAAACTTACACAAGTATAAGTTGTTCCATCTCGGGGATAACCAAAATGAACTTTATGGGTGTGATGTGGGTGGTGTTGTTGGAAACGTATTAGAGTTTAATTTATCAGGCCAAGTATCAGGACGAGCCGTATTTTCATCAATTAAATTTCACATAATCAAAGCCAATACCCTGAAAGTGATTTTTAATATACAAGTTAATGTTACCGCTGACAATGCTATAGAGTATGTTAGCTTGGAAAGAGAGAGTCAAATAACGTTATGGGGAGTGCCTTTAATCTAATTGATCATTTTGCAATCGCGATCCAGAACACAGACAACTCAGAGGCAGAAGTGCCATTATAGACTACACCAGTTACCTTTTGTGTGTCACGGCTTAATGGCGCTGCACTGCGCAAGTCTGGGCGTGATGTTACTGCACTCATAACCACCTCAGGATATTTCGAAAACGGTTTTGGGAAATTCACCGTAAATTCAGTCGTGCCGTTTGCAGCAGCGTTGACTGTTGCAATTCCAGATTGTATATCAGCACCTGTAACATAACTGGCCCAGTCAGTCCACACCGATCCATTATATCGTCTGGTGTATGTACGATCATAGACCGTTATGCGCTGGATCACGTACCCAGTTGTGACGATAACCTCCAAATTACCGGCTACGCTACCGGGTGAGTTGAGAATTGATGGCTCCCCATTGAAACGATATATACCAGGACTTCTATAATTATTGAAATCACCAGTAACGGCTCCACGATCAACCACTAAATCACTATTACATTAAGAAGTATATTAGAACAAAAAAGCCTCAAAAAAGGGTGAGAAAGAGTGCGGAAAAATATTATCATTAGCGACAAAATAGATACACGAAAACCCTTCTAACCCTTGAAACTACGTTGTTTTTTCTTTCAAACCCATTAACAGTTATTTAAGTTCGGTAGTCATGAAACGCTGTCTTATTACAAAATCTTCCTATTAAAGATAATCCAACCTTACCTCATTTTACCAATCACTTTGTAAAATCCTCTCATCTTTATCATAAAATGAATTCCGAATCGTTCCATATTGCGATCCGTCCCGATCTATGGCATAATTTGTAATAAGTGCGTTACAGAGGAAAATGCTTCCGGCGCGTTGGGGCCGGGCGGGGATTATGAGGTAGCAGATGAAAAAGATACGGTATACGCTGTTTGTGGCGCTGGCGGCGCTGACGCTGCTTTTGCCTGTGATATTTAGTACGCTGGACCGGCGTTTCTCCACCAGCGGGGTGGAGACTGCCCAGGCGTTTCCGGAACTGACGGGGAAGGCGCTTTTAACTGGCGAGGCCCAGACGGAGTTCGAGCAGTATGTCCAGCAGAATCTTCCGGGTAAGCCGTTGATGGTCCGCCTGCGCAATCAGATAACATTTTCCGTGCTTCACACGACGCCCAACAACAATTACAGCATGAACGCTGACAAGAATCTGTTTACCTGGGGGAACGTGAGCTATTATATGCAGTATAATGAGCCGGTGACGGAAACCTATGTCCGGGAACTGGTGGATAAAATTGAGCGGCTGCAGGAACTGGCAAACCAAAACGGAATCCAGCTGTTTGTGTTTGTGACCCCCTGCAAGATCCGTTACTGTGAGGATGAGCTGCCCTGGGTGGACCGGGTTATGGCGCCCCGGCAGGGCGTGGGGGACTACGACCGCCTGATGAGCGCCCTTGCGGACAGCAGCCTGAATTATTTTGACAGCATCGCTTATATCGACCAACACAGGGACGAGTTTGATTCCCGGGTTCCCCTGTTTTACCGGACAAGCGTCCACTGGTCCGTGTACGTGGGAAATGTGGTGGGCGCTGCTTTTGGGGAATTTCTGGAGGAGAAAAGCGGCTATAACCTGCCCGAGATGCGCGTTACCGCGCGGCCCTGCCAGGAGCCGGTCGTCCCGGACGCCGATGCCTTCGACACCTTTAATCTTCTGCAAAAGCCCTATGACAAGTATTACGAGCCGGTCATAGAGGTTACAGACGCGTCCACGGACGCTCCGGGTATGCTTTGCCGGGGCGGAAGCTTTATGGGGCAAAGCCTGTCCGCCATCGTGCGCCACGGGTATTTCGGGAAGGACGTGTATATAGAAAACGATCAGATTTTCACGGGAAATTTCGGGGAACGGGTCATTTTCCACGATTACAATGAGGTGGACATGGAGGCGTATTTTAAAGACATTGATTTGCTGGTTCTGGAGGTCAACGAACCGTCCATCAGCGGAATGAGCTTTGGTTTTATCGACTATGTGCTGGAACACCCGAAGGTGCTTGACCAGACGGAACAGAAGGGGGAATAGCTGTGGTATTTTCATCTCCGGTATTTTTATTTCTGTTCCTTCCGGTGACGCTTGCGCTGTACGCGGTGGCGTCCGCGCAGGGGATTCGGGTCAGGAACACGGTGCTGCTGTTCTGTTCCATCTGTTTTTACGCCTACGGGGGCGTGTCCTATCTGGGATTGCTTCTGTTGTCCGTGTTGGTGAACTGGGCGGCCGGTTTGTGGCTGTCCCGCCTGGAGGACGGGAGAGGGCGCAGGGCGGTATTTCTCGCGGGTCTGGTTTACAATATCGGAATTCTGGTGATCTTTAAATACTTGAATTTATTCGGTGACACGGCGGCCTGGATCGCCGGGAAGCTGTCGGGCCGGGCGGTGGAATCGATCATACCGGCCATCGCCCTTCCAATCGGGATTTCATTTTTCACCTTTCAGATCATGTCCTACCTGATTGACGTCTACAAGAAGGCGGTTCCCTGCCAGAAGAATGTGGCCGACCTGGCGCTGTACGTGATGTTGTTTCCTCAGCTGATCGCCGGTCCCATCGTGCGATATTCCGATGTGGAGCGGGAGATCGGCTTCCGCCGGACCGGGCTTGGGGACGCCTACGAGGGCGCATTCCGTTTTATGGTGGGATTTATTAAGAAAATTCTGCTGGCGAACGCCATGGGCAAGGCGGCTGATCTGGCGTTTGTGCTGGAACCGGGAAGAGGCGCGCTCTACGCCTGGGTCGGGGTGATTTGCTACGGCCTTCAGATTTACCTGGATTTCTGGGCTTACTCTGATATGGCCATCGGATTGGGGCGGATTTTTGGGTTCCATTTTCTGGAAAATTTTAACGATCCGTATATTTCAAAGAGTATCAGCGAGTTCTGGCGGCGTTGGCACATCTCGCTGTCCACCTGGTTCCGGGATTATGTGTACATTCCGCTGGGAGGCAGCCGCGAGGGGCTTTGGAAAAACTGCCGCAATTATCTGGTCGTGTTTGCCCTCACCGGGATCTGGCACGGGGCCAGCTGGAATTTTCTGCTGTGGGGCCTGTATTTTGCGGCGTTTCTGATTCTGGAAAAGCTGTGGCTTAGAGCTATGCTGGAGCGGCTACCCGCCATATTGCGCCACATTTATGTGCTGCTTGTGGTCGGGATTGGCTGGGTGCTGTTCCGGGCCGATACCATGGCTGCTGCTGCGGGATTTTTGGGGGACATGTTCTCCCTTACGCTCATGGGGACTCACGAGCGGGAGCTTGCGGAGCTGCTGTGCGGGGGTAAATTCCTGTTGCAGTTCGCGGTGTCCGTCCTGTTCTGTACGCCCGTGTTCACCAGGCTGCACGACTCCCTGGAGGAGCGGCGGCTGGGCGGGATTGGGGACGGCATCGTATTGCTGTTTTTTATGCTGGCGGTCTGCGAGATGATGGCCAGCGGTTATAATCCGTTTATTTACTTCCGGTTCTGACCGGTTAATTTAAGGAACGGGCTGAAAACGGCCGGACCGATGCGTCAGGGCGGGAGGAGAAGTTTTGGGATAAACTGGAAATTGGCGGGGATAATATCCGGTATTCTGTCATGTGAAAAAGGTTCCGTTAAAGATTCTTCCGTCCATATCGTAGAGTTCCCCCAGCGGGATTCTCAACCCGTCCTCCATCAAAAGGCACTGCCTGTACAGATCCAGCTTCTTTACCCGTCCGGTAACGCTGACATAAGCGCCGCCGGATTTTTTAGCGTCCGGCTGAAAATAAGTGACGGTGATCTCCGGGTGAGCGGGCAGCATTTCCTGAATCATCCGAAGCTTTTCATCCAGCACCGCCTTGGCGTTCTCGTCCAGCTCGGCCCGCTCATCCGTCAGCCGGGCGGTTTCCCGGATGGCCGCCTCGTGTCCGGCGAGGGCGGCGAAGGGGGAAAACTGGGCCGCCCGGTCTGCGGCCGGCATCGGGGGATGGGCCGTGGAGACGTGGTGGGGAAGGTGGATGATATCGTCGTAGCGGTGGGAATCCGCGTCATGTTGATTCATGTTGTTCTCCTTTCGCGCGTGCCATGTCTGCTATGGCCGCCGGGTTAAGCCTTGTGGCCGCCGATCTGCCGGTTGCGCTCCCGGGCCGTGGCCCCCTCTTCCAGATTCATGCCCTTTAAAACCGCGTTTTTGCCGTATTTTTTCTGGATTCCCAGCATGGCCTGCTGCAGCTGCTTCTCGCGGTTCAGCTTCGCTTCCTCTTCCTGTTTTTTCTGTTCCAGCGCCTGGTAGTCGGTAAACAGGTTCAGCTGCTCAAAAGCCGGCTGCTCCGGGGCCGCGCTCTCCTCAGTCACGTGGCAGGCCGTGACATAGATCCGGCGGACCAGCAGGTTATGGTCGATGATCCGGTCGTATAAGTCCATGACCGCGTCCAGGATCAGCATCGTGGAGGAGGTCTTGCGGTCCAGATTAACGGTGCCGTGAGCGTGTTTGGGGATTTTGCGCCCGTAGCGGTCCGTCACGATCTCGCCCTGATAGCCCTTCCGGATGTCGGGGTCCGTCAGGTTTTCGATATCATACCCCACGGTGAGCACCATTTGATCCGTCACAAGGCCCTTGTCCACCAGGTTCAGAACCAGCAGATCGGTCATTTCCCGGACGACCAGCTTCGCCTTCCCGGAATCGTAGGGGCACTGGAGCACCTGGCCGGAGCCGATGCTGTTAGCCGCGGGCTTGTAGGCTTTGATTTCCGCCATAGTGCAGGGCTCCCAGCCCCAGGCATGGTCGATCAACAGCTCCGCGTTGACTCCGAACAACCGGTAGAGCAGCTCTTCATTGTGGTAGTCGTTTGGTTTTCCGACAGAGCAGCGGGCCACGTCGCCCATGGTGAAGATCCCGTGTTCCTCCAATTTTCTGGCATACCCCTTTCCCACCCGCCAGAAATCCGTCAGCGGCCGGTGATTCCACAGCAGGCGGCGGTAGGACGTCTCGTCCAGCTCTGCGATCCGCGCCCCGTTTTGGTCCGGCTCAATGTGCTTGGCCACGATATCCATGGCCACCTTGCACAGATACAGGTTCGCGCCGATTCCCGCCGTGGCCGTAATCCCGGTTGCCTGGAGCACATCCTGCATCATCTTTGCCGCCAGCTGGCGGGCTGTGAGGCGATAGGTGCCCAGGTAGGCGGTCACATCCATAAACACCTCGTCGATGGAATAGACGTGGATATCCTCGGGTGCAATGTATTTCAGGTAAATGTTGTAAATACGGGTGCTGTATTCCATATAGAGCGCCATTCTGGGCGGAGCCGTGATATAGGAAATGGACCGCTCCGGGAAACGGTTCAGCTCATTCGAATCCCAGGAAGAGCCGGTGAGGACGCGTCCGGGAGCCGTGATCCGCCGTCTGGCGTTGGCCTCCCGGACCTTCTGCACCACCTCGAACAGCCGGGGCCGCCCGGGAACCCCGTAGGCCTTCATGGCCGGGGACACGGATAGGCAGATGGTCTTTTCCGTGCGGCTCTCGTCGGCCACCACCAGATTGGTGGTCAGGGGATCAAGCCGCCGCTCCCGGCACTCCACGGAGGCGTAGAAAGATTTTAAGTCGATGGCGATATAGACGCGGTTTTCCTGCTGCATGGACTGCGGCCTCCCTTCTGTTTTTGCGTGAATGCGTTCTCTTTTATATTACCACACAGGAGCGTTTAAATATACCGCATGTTGACTTTCCCTTTCACATATGCAATGATAAAGGGCAAACTGGAAATAATACCAGTCATCAGGAAGGAGCGGAACATGAGTAGGCGCAGAAGAAGGTCCAGAAGAAGATCCGGGGCAGGCCGGATGGTTTTAATTGTGATAATTGCGGCGGTTCTGCTGGCTGCGGCCGCCGGTGCGTTTTTGTTTGTAACCCACCGCGGCGCCGGGCAGAAACAGAAGCAGCCGGACGAGCTGCTGACGGAGTACATGCAGTTTTTGGCGGCCGGCAATTATGACGCCATGTACGAGCTGTTAAACGCCCAGAGCCGGCTCAATATCAGCCGGGAGGATTTTGTAGCCAGAAACCGGAATATTTACGAAGGAATTGAGGCGGCCGATATCCGCATCGAGATAAAAGGTACGGAACAGAAGGAAAACGGGGCGGAGGCTGTCAATTATCAGACCACCATGAACAGCCTGGCCGGGGAGATCAGCTTTTTCAACCAGGTGGATTTCCAGCTGGAGGAGATCCCGGGGGAGGACGGAAAAAAGAGCGCGGGCGAGTACCGGATGATCTGGAACGACTGGGTGATTTTTCCGCAGCTGGGGCGCACGGACAAGGTGCGCGTGAGCACGGACCGGGCGGACCGGGGCAGCATTCTGGACCGGAACGGCAATCTGCTGGCGGGTAAGGGAACTGCGTCCCTGGTGGGGCTGGTGCCTGGGAAGATGAACCGCGATCCGGCGGGGCCGGGCGGTTATGCGGCCGTGGATCTGGAACGGCTTTCCGGACTGCTTGGCATTTCCGTGGAAGGGATCACAAAGAAGCTTTCCGCCGGATGGGTCAAGGACGATTCCCTGGTGCCGGTAAAAACCTTAAAGCATGTGGACGAGCTGAATCTCCTGGCGGATAAGCCCGATGAGGCTAATCTTCAAAACCAGGCGCTGCAGGAGGAATTGCTGACGATTCCGGGCGTAATGATCACGGACACGGCGGTTCGCTCCTATCCGCTGGGGGAAAAGGCGGCCCATCTGGTGGGATATGTTCAGAACGTGACTGCGGAGGACCTGGAGAAGCATCCCGGGGAAGGATACCTGACGGACAGCGTGATCGGCAGGAGCGGAATGGAGGGTTTGTTCGAGAAGGAGTTAAAAGGGCAGAACGGCACGCGCATCGCCATCGTTACCCAGGACGGCGAAGAAAAGCTGGTTCTTGCCAGTATTCCGAGGGCGGACGGGCAGGACATCCGGCTGACCATAGACAGCCGCCTGCAGCAGTCCATCTACGACGCCTTTCAGGACCGCAAGAGCTGCACCGTGGCGATGAATCCCCGCACCGGGGAGGTGCTGGCCCTGGTTAATACGCCCAGCTATGACAACAACGATTTTATTCTGGGCATGTCCCAGGAGAAATGGACGGCTCTCAACGAGGACGAGCGAAATCCCATGCTCAACCGCTTCCGTCAGCGTTTCGCTCCCGGTTCCTCCTTCAAGCCCATTACAGGAATCATCGGCCTGTCCACGGGCGCGGTTGGCCCCCAGGAAAATTTTGGAGAGGATGCGGCGGGACTCAGCTGGCAGAAGGACGGGAGCTGGGGCCGCTATTACGTGACGACGCTGCACGGCTACAGCCCGGTTAACCTGGAGAACGCGCTGATCTATTCCGACAACATTTACTTTGCCAAAGCTGCCTTAAAGATCGGCGGCGAGAACTTTATAAAGGGATTGGAGACGCTGGGCTTTAACCAGGAGGTTCCCTTTGAGATTGCGCTGGCAAAGGCCCAGTATTCCAACACGGAGACCATCGGCACGGAGATTCAACTGGCCGACAGCGGATATGGGCAGGGTCAGGTGCTGATCAACCCAGTCCATCTGGCCTCTCTGTACACCATATTCCCCAACCGGGGGACGGTGCTAAAACCGTATCTCCTTTATAAGGAGAATCCTGCCCCGGAGGCCTGGATTGAAAACGCCTGTACACCGGAAAACGCAGAGATCATTGAGAACGCCCTGGTGAAGGTGGTCAGTTCGGAGCACGGCACCGGGCATAAGGCCATGCGGGACGACGTTGTGCTGGCCGGAAAGACCGGTACGGCGGAGATCAAGGCTTCCAAGGACGACGCCACCGGCACGGAACTGGGATGGTTTGCGGTGTACACCAAGGACTTGAACCTGGAAAATCCGCTGCTCATGGTGAGTATGGTGGAGGATGTGAAGAACGACGGGGGAAGCAAAGTGGCGGTTGAGAAATCGAAAGAGGTTTTCGAACAGTACATTCCAAAAAAGTCCGCTGAGTAGCGGGTTTAAATTCTTCGGTCGTCCACCGGCAGCATGCGGATGGGGTCTGCGGAGAAATTACGGCCCTGCGGCCCCACTGGTGGTCGCTGTGAATCGGTCACGATTTCTGGCTGCACAAAATGTTCCGTTTCGCCGCCGGATGTGATAGAATCCTATTATGATAAAAGCACGGTAAAAGGAGGAATCAAGTGTATCGGTTGAAAGCCTGCGTATGGGAACTCACCAGGGCCTGCACGTTGCAATGTATCCACTGCGGCTCCCAGGCCGGAGTCTGCCGGGAAAACGAGCTGAAGGAACAGGAAGCCCTGAACATTGCGGGCCAGTTGGTGGATTTGGGATGTAAGAACGTGACTCTGATCGGCGGGGAGGTGACGCTGTGCGCCTACTGGTCCCGGTTGGCCCGCTATTTTTCGGAGAACGGCGTTTCCTGCTGCATTGTGACCAATGGTTACCGCAAGACAGAACAGGATTTTGCGGCGATCCGGGAATCGGGCATTGTTTCTGCCGCGCTGTCCATGGACGGGATGGAGAGTCTGCACAATCAGATCCGCGGCCGAGGCGATGCGTTTGCCGAGGCGGAGCGTTTTATCCGGAACCTGCGGGATACAGGGGTTCCCCTGACCACGGTTACCACGATTACGCAAAAGTGCGTGGGCCAGTTGGAGGAGCTTTACCGTTGGGTTAAGAGAAACGGCGTCCGCACCTGGCAATGGCAGCAGGTGTCCCCTATGGGAAATGCCGGAGGGCAGGCTGCCCTGGCCCTCCGGCCGGAGGATGTGAGCCGTATTTTCGATATCTATGGGAAGCTGTCTGCGTTCCGGGGGCGGCCGCCCATTGTCTTGGCGGATAATCTGGGGTATTACGCGAGGCGGGCCGGTAGAATCCTGCAGCCGTTTGACGGCTGCGCCGCGGGACTGAGCGCAGTAGGGATCGACAGCGTGGGAAATGTGAGGGGCTGCGAGTCCCTGTATGATGATGCCTTTATCGAAGGGAATCTGAGAGAACAGTCTTTGAAGGAAATTTGGGAGTCGCCGGAGAGCTTTGCCTACAATCGTCGTTTCACACCGGAATTTCTGGAAGGAAAATGCCTCGGTTGTGACGAAGGGGCCGTTTGCGCCGGAGGCTGCCGCAGCTTTAACGCCTTTCATGGAGCACTGTATGAAAATGTGAATTGTGTGAAGGAGGATGAACATGGGAGTGAGAAGATGCAGCCGTGGTCACCTGTATATGGATGATAAAACCGACTGCTGTCCGGAATGTGGGGAACCATCGGACGCGCCCGGAAACAGACGGATCAGAGAGGATTCTACGGCTTCATCGGGCAGTGAAACGGCACAGTATCCGCGCAACCACGAGAAGGAGGAAAACCCGCCGAGGGTGGTATATGCAGGACGGCCCCTGCTGGACCCGGAAGACGGCTGGAGGAAACGCTTCCTCAAAAACTGGCGCCGTTAATGGCGGTACGGTCATAACGGATTCCGCCTGGACCCATTTTTATGCATTGCGTAAGGAATAAGTATCATCGTGATAGTGAAGAAGCGGCTCCATGCCAAAATTCGGGATCCGTGTGAGCAGACTTATAATCAGGCCGGGCGTGTGTAACCAAGTTACGGAACGAATTCCGCCTTGTTGTTATAATTATAACAAATATAAAATCAACCTACGGAGGACAGAATGGTTATGAAAGTATTGATTATCGGCGGAGTGGCCGGAGGGGCCACCGCGGCGGCCAGACTGCGCCGCCTGGACGAGTCGGCGGAGATTGTGATTCTGGAGCGGAGCGGCTATGTGTCTTACGCCAACTGCGGACTGCCTTACTATATCGGGGGAGTGATTGAGAAGAAACAGGCGCTGACCCTTCAGACCAAGGAGAGCTTTTGGAATCGGTTTTACATCGATGTGCGGCTGAACAACGAGGCGCTGTCCATTGACCGGGAGAGAAAGACGGTGCGGGTGAGACGCCTTTTGGATGGAAGCGAGTACGAGGAGACTTACGATAAGCTGATTCTGTCTCCGGGCGCAAAGGCCCTGAGGCCGCCCCTGCCGGGCATCGACAGCCCCCGCATCTTTACCCTGCGCACCGTGGAGGACACCTTTGCCATCCGGGAACAGATCGAAAAGACCAGTCCAAAGAACGCGGTGGTCATCGGCGGCGGCTTTATCGGCCTGGAGATGGCGGAAAACCTGATTCATGCGGGCGTAAAGACCACGCTGCTGCAGAGAGGGGACCAGGTGATGGCGCCGCTGGACTACGACATGGCGTGTCAGATTCACAGTTACCTGCGCGGGCGTGGCGTGGACCTGCGCTTAAACCAGACCGTGACCGGATTCTATGAGGAGGACGGGCGGCTGTACACACAGCTGGAGGGCCGGGAAGCGGTGGGAGCGGATCTGGCGATCCTGGCCATCGGCGTCGCGCCGGAGACCCATCTGGCCAAAGAAGCCGGGCTTTCGCTGGGCATCCGGGAGTCCATTCTGGTCAACGAGCGGATGGAGACCTCGGACCCGGATATCTACGCGGTGGGGGACGCGGTGCAGGTGCGCCACTTTGTCTCCGGCGCGGATTCCCTGATCGCCCTGGCCGGTCCGGCCAACAAACAGGGCCGCATCGCCGCGGACAATATCTGCGGCCGGGACAGCCGTTTTGACGGCTCCCAGGGCTCCTCCATTATCCGGCTCTTCGACATGACGGCCGCCTCCACCGGGCTCAACGAAAAGGCCGCCACAGCGGCCGGTATTCCCTGGGAGGCCGTGGTGACCTACTCGGCCAGCCATGCCACTTACTATCCGGGCGCCACGGACATGACTGTCAAGACGTTGTATAACCCGGAGAACGGGCGGATTCTGGGCGCGCAGATCGTGGGCTTTGACGGTGTGGATAAGCGCATCGACGTGCTGGCTACGGCGATCCGGGCGGGGATGACCGGGGAAGACTTAGAGGAGCTGGATCTGGCCTACGCGCCGCCCTACTCCTCGGCCAAAGACCCGGTGAACATGGCCGGTTTCGTGATCGGCAATATCCGCAGCGGTTTGTTGAAACAATTCAACTGGAAGGATCTGGAAGAACTGCAAAAGCAGCGCGGCGAAGGGAAGATCACGCTTCTGGATACCCGCACGGAGCGGGAGTACGCCCAAGGGCATTTCCAGGGCAGCGTGAACATTCCGCTGGATGAGCTGCGGGAGCGTTTGTCGGAGCTGGATCCCCAAAAACCGGTTTATGTCAACTGCCACAGCGGCCTGCGCAGCTACCTGGCCTGCCGTATCCTGACCGGAAACGGGTTCGAGTGCTACAATTTCTCAGGCGGCTACCGGTTCTACGAGTACATCGCCGGGGATCGGAACTATGACGAGACGCCAAGACATGCCTGCGGGGTGGAAATCCGCTGACAAAGGCAGCCCCGGGGCCATTCGTCTGCCCGCAGCGGGATGACCGTCCCCCGGGGCCGCCCGTCTGCCCGCAGCGAAAGGACCGTCCCCTCGGCCGCCTCCCCACATCACTTCCGGCAGTTCAAATCCCCCACAATCCCGCTCTCCGAGAACAGCGCCGTCGCGCCGCCGGTGTGCAGGAAAACGACGGTGCTGCCCTTCGGCACGCGGCCGTCCCGGATGTATTCCATCATGCCGTGAAAACTTTTTCCCGAATAAACGGGGTCGGTGAAGATTCCCTCGGTCCGCGCCAGGTAGCGGATGTCGTCGTTGGCGGCGGGGCTGGGGACTTCGTAGCCGGCCCCGTAATAACGGTCGGTCACGGTAAACAGGTCCGTGGTGACGGTTTCGTCCGCTCCCATCAGGCGAAGGGCCTCGTTTGCCAGGGCGATTACTTCCTCCGGGTAGGAGGCCGGCTTGGGTCCCACCTCGATGCCCACCAGCTTCGTGTCGTTGCCCAGCAGGGCCTTGCCCGCGCAGAGGCCGGACAGAGTTCCGGTGCTGCCGGTGGCGGTGAACAGGTAATCCGGCTTCAGTCCCATGGCGGCGGCCTGTTCCATGGTTTCCACATAGGCGTCGGCGAACCCGCAGGCGCCGAGGGGCAGGGAGCCGCCGGTGGGGATGTTGTAGACTTTGTGCCCCTGGGCCTCCAGCTCTTTAATACGTCCCTGGATCAGGTCCTGGGACTCCTCCATGGTCTGTTTGGTGCTCCGCCCGTTGGCCGGGATAATATTGATCTCCGCGCCCAGAATGGTGTCGAGGAGCAGGTTGGCCCGGATATCCGCCGCGTTTGGCTCCACGATGGCGGCCAGGAACAACACCGGGTTCAGTCCGCATTTGCGGGCGGCAGTGGCCGTCTCCATGGCGTGGTTGGACTGGGTGGCCCCGTAGGTGACCACGGTGTCGCAGCCCTGCCGGATGGCGTCGTGCAGAAGATACTCCAGCTTGCGGATTTTATTGCCCCCAAACAGCGTCATGCCGGAGAAATCCTCCCGCTTTACATACAACTCCACCCCATACTCCCCGGAGATCCGGTCCAGCCGGTGAAACGGCGTGGGGTAAAATCCCAGCTTCAGCTTGCCCAGACGCTCCAACATGTCTCTTATTTCCTCGATTGATTTCATTCGCAATAAATCCCCCTTCTGATTGTTTGATGATACTAATCTAAAGAATATCACATCGCCCGGCAACCTTCAAGAAAAGACAAACTTTTTGGCCCCTACTGGGGGCTCTTTTTGCAAATATTTACTGGAAATGTCTAACAATTACAAAAATTAATTTCATATATATAGAAAACAATAAATATAACCAGACAAAATACCTTCCTTTTTTGGCGGTATTATGCTAAAATGGATTTTAATCGGCAAAAGTTTATTAGTCATTTTGTGTCTAACAGGGAGGGGAGAAATGGAAAAAATAATTCTGACCACAGAGAGCGGATCGGACGTACCGCAGGCCATGGCGGAAGAATTGGGAATCCGCATCGCGCCCATGCATGTCATACTGGGGGATGAGAGCTATCCGGACCGGACGATTCCGGTTGCGGATGTTTTTGCTTTTTTTAAACGCACGAAAAAGATGCCCACCACGTCCGCGGTTAACCCGGAAGAGTACACCGCCTTTTTTCTCAAGCTGAGGGAAGAAAACCCGGAGGCGGAGATCATTCACATCGCATATTCCTCCAAAGCTTCCTGTACCTATCAGAACGCGAAGATCGCACTGGACGAACTGAGGGACGCCCGCATTCGCCTGATTGACTCCGAGACGGTGTCCAGCGGTATTGCGCTGCTTTTGTGGAAGTCCGCCCAGGTGATTGAAGGGGCGCAGAGCGCGGACCAGGCGGAGGAGCTGATCCGGGGGCTGATCCGCCGGGAGAGAGTGTCCTTTCTGCCGGATACCCTGGAATATTTGCGGGCCGGGGGACGCGTTTCCAACGCCGCTTACCTGGGAACGTCCCTGCTGCGCTTAAAGGTGCTGATCAACATGGTGGACGGACGCCTTGTGGCCTCGAAAAAGTATCGGGGTGATATGGAAAAGGTGTCCTTCCAGTATTTGGAGGATTTTGTGAAAAATCTGGGGGGCAACCGGGATGCGATTATTTTGTTCTACGCCGAGGGATTTTCCCTACCCCTGCTGGAGCGCTTAAAGGACCGGTGCCGTCAGATGGGATTTGAGCAGGTGCTCTCCACCGATATCGGCTGTGTGATTTCCTGCCACGGAGGCCCCGGCGTAATGGGGCTGGCCGCGTTTGCGGACGAGGCGTAGGCAATGGGAGAGTGGACCGCCGGTCTCGCGGCCTTTGGACTTTACTTTTTATACGACTGGAACCGGGTGTACCGCAAAAACGGCTGGATGAAGCCGTTTTTCGCCGCAGGCAGCCTGCTGCTGGCCTGGGTGGGACTGCGGCTGATCTTATCCGCCTGGGCGTCGGGGCAACGGCTGTGGCTGGCGCCTGCGGTTTTGTTCCTGGCCGGATTGATTCACACGCTGTTCTTTGCCCTGCCCTTTGACGATACCTACCGCAGGGAGGCGGACGGGCACAAGGTCTGCCGGGCGGGAGCGTACGGCCGCTGCCGCCACCCCGGAATCTGGTGGTTTTTCGGCTGCTTTATCTGCCTGGGCCTGGCCTGCGGGGGATGGGAGCGGCTGCTTTTGTGCCTGGGACTCTCGGCCCTGAATCTGGGATACGCCTGGTACCAGGACCGGCTGATTTTTGTAAAAGAATTTTCGGATTATGAGGATTACCGGAAAACAGTTCCGTTTTTGATACCAAAGATGAGAAAAGGAGGCGGCGCGGCGGATGACCTTTGAGGAGAAACTGAAAAATCAGGAGTATGACCGGATTTGGCAGGAATACTGCGGATTCCTGGAGCTGGACATGGACGCGTACATGGGCATTCAGAACCGGCTGCTGGAGGAGCAGATGCGCCTGTGGTGTTCCAGTCCCCTGGGAAAAAAGATTTTAAAGGGCAGGGTGCCAAGGAATATTCAGGAGTTCCGGCAGATCGTCCCGCTGACCACCTACGAGGATTACGCGGACGTGCTTCTGTTGAAGCGGGAGGATATGCTGCCCGACAAGCCCATTATCTGGATTCAGACCACCTGGGAGGGCGGAAAGCACCCGATCAAGGTGGCTCCCTACACCAAGGGTATGCTCCAGACCTATAAAAACAACGTGCTCACCTGTATGCTGCTGTCCACCAGCACGGAGAAGGGCAAATTCGACGTGGAGGCCGGGGACACCTTCCTCTACGCGCTGGCGCCGCTGCCCTACACCACGGGCCTGATCCCACTGGCTCTGACCGACGAGGTGAACATCGAGTTTCTGCCGCCGGTCAGCGAGGCGGTGAACATGACCTTCTCGGAGCGGAACAAGCGGGGCTTTAAGATGGGCCTGAGCAAGGGGATCGACTTCTTCTTCGGTCTGGGCAGCGTTGCCTACTATGTGAGCCTCAGCGTGGCCGCGCTCTCCGAGGGCAGCCAGAAGGGGTCCTCCGTGCTGAAGAAGATTTGCTCCATGTCCCCCTCCATGATGGCTAAGTATCTGAAGGCCAAGCGGGAGTGCAATCGGGAAAACCGGCCCTTGAAGCCCAAAGACATTTTCAGGCTCAAAGGCTTCCTCTGCGCCGGGACGGACAACCACTGCTACAAGGATGATCTGGAGGACTTGTGGGGCGTGCGCCCGGTGGAAGTATTTTCCGGCACCGAACCCAGCTGCATCGGCACCGAGACCTGGAACCGGAACGGTCTTTACTTCTTCCCGGACGCCTGTTTCTATGAATTCATCCCTGAGGAGGAGATGTACAAGAACATGGAGGACGAGTCCTATACGCCCAGGACCGTGTGTATGGACGAGGTGGTTCCCGGGGAGGTCTACGAGATCGCCCTGACCGTGTTAAAGGGCGGGGCGTTTGCCCGTTACCGGGTGGGCGATATGTACCGCTGCCTGGGGCTGACCAGCAAGGAGGATGAGACGAGAATTCCGCGGTTCGAGTACATCGACCGGATTCCCAGCATCATTGACATCGCGGGCTTCACCCGCATCTCGGAGAATTCCATCAAAAACGTGATCGAGCTCTCCGGCGTGGAGGTTGAGAACTGGGTGGCGCTAAAGGAGTTTACCCAGGACAAGGGCCGGCCGTTCCTGCACCTGTATGTGGAACTGTCCCCGGGCGCGGTGGTGAACCGGGCGGTGAGCCGGGAACTGTTAAAAGAACAGCTGACCATTTATTTCAAATACGTAGACCAGGATTACCAGGACTTAAAACGGATTCTGGGAATGGACCCGCTGGAGGTTACGATTCTGCGCTGCGGCACCTTTGCAGCATTCCGGCGGCAAACCGGCAAGGTTCTGCGGCACGTCAACCCATCGGTTCACGACGTGCAGGAAATGGTAAAGCTGCAGGGAACCCTTGACGGACGGAGGACCTATTAGCCTATGAGCAGTTTTGTATTTATTTCCATAACCGCGCTGTATTTCTACGCATTCCTTATGCTGGCGTTCCTCACGGCCAAAAAGTCCAAGTTGATCACGGATTTTATCGCCGTCCTGTTCACCATGATCCTGTGGACCGGCGGCTCGCTGCTCATGCGTCTGCAGGCCTGGCCCGGCTACCGGCTTTGGTACCACTTTTCCCTGGCCGGAATCTGGCTGGTTCCCTACGCCTATTTCTGCTTTATTCGGGATTTCTGCGGCCAGCCTGCCAGAACCAGGCACCGGATCTGGCTGGTTTTATCCCTTGCGGGCTGTCTGGTGAACTTAAAAACCGGATGGCTGTTGGCTGCGCCCCGGCTGGTGGAGGCAAAAGGCGGCGTGCGGTTTGTGTACGACATGAAGTGGCAGGTGGGCATCATGTACGGCCTGTGCCTTCTGATCGTGCTGCATACCATGGCTATGGCGGTGCGGTCCCGGAAAAAGCCGGGAATGACGTCCCAGGTGCTGCCCCTGTTGTTCGGGGAAATGCTTCTGTTCCTGGGAAATCTGGCGCTGCCGGTGTTCAACGGCTTCCCCATTGATATTCTGGCCGGCGTGGGCAACGCGGTGGTGATGTTCTATACCCTGTACACCCGCCGGGTGTTCCGCCTGACCATGTTGGTGTCCCGGGTGAACTGCTACGTGATCGCGATGGGAATCAGCGTGGTGGCGTTCTACAACCTGGCCCAGTCCCTGGATGCGCTGATCCGGGTGGAGATTCCCGTGCTGGCCTCCTCCAGCGTGATGATTGTAGCTGTTATGACCATGCTGGCCACCATGCTCATTTACTTTATCACACGAAGGTTTTTTGACCAGCTTTTTGTGAAAGAGGAGATCAGCCAGACGGAGCGGCTGGGGGAGTACACCACCCAGGTGTCCCGCAGCCTGCGCCTCAACGAGATCCTGGGGGCCCTGGTGGACGTGATCCGGGATACCCTGAACGTGAAAAAGATTTACATCTGCATACGGGAGGCGGACGGGAGCTACCCGGCCACCTACAGCAGCAGTCCATTGGACGACCGGAATTTCTCCATGGACCAGGGGCATCCCATGGTGGCCTGGCTCAGAAGCCACGACACCTGCCTGCTGCTTCGGGATTTCAGGCGTACCGTGGAGTACAAATCCATGTGGGAGGATGAAAAGCACCGTCTGGACACGATGAAAATTGAGTGCGTCCTGCCCCTGAAGGACAACAATGACCTGGTGGGCATCGTGCTTCTGGGGCGGAAGGAGAAAAAGGGGAAATTCCAGTGGGGTTATACGGTGGAGGACATCAGCTTCTTGAACTCCCTGGAATCCGTCAGCTCCATCGCGGTAAAAAATTCCCGGCTCTACGAGAAGGCTTACCTGGAGGCGCGCACCGACGAGCTGACCGGCCTGCTCAACCGCAAGTATTTCTATGAGGTGCTGGAGGAAAATTACGAGAAATGCCGCAAGACCTCATTAACCCTGGTGATCTTCAATGTGGACGATTTCAAGCTGTACAATCAGCTCTACGGCAACAATGAGGGGGACAAGGCCCTGGTCCATATCGCCCAGATCATAAAGGGCACCGTGGGGAGCAACGGTTACTGCGCCCGCTACAGCGGCAAGGAGTTCGCCGCCATTTTGCCGGACTACGATATCTACTCCGCCCAGAATCTGGCCGAGAATATCAGCCGCCAGATTCAGAACATGAACCGGAACTCCTCAGATACATATCTGAAAACCCTGACCGTGAGCTGCGGAATCTGCGCCGTTCCCTACGCGGCCTCCTCCTTAAACGAGTTGGTTTCCAACGCGGACCGCGCGGTGTACCACGTGAAGCGCTCCGGCAAAAATGGGATTCTGGTGTACTCGGACGGCATCATCGGCCGCCGGGACACGGACGAGGGGCTGGCCAAAAAGCACAAGAGTATGTACTCCGAGTACGCGCCCACGATCTACGCCCTGACGGCCGCCATCGACGCCAAGGACCATTACACGTTCCAGCACTCCAAGAACGTGGCCTACTATGCGGAGGCCATCGCCAGAGCCATCGGCACCAGCGACGAGTACCGGGAAATCCTCAAGGAGGCGGCTCTGCTCCACGATATCGGTAAGATCGGCATCCCGGAGAATATTCTGAATAAAGAAGGGAAGTTGACCGACGAGGAGTACGATGCCATGAAGCGCCACGTGGAATCCTCGGTGGAGATCATCCGCCACCTTCCCAACATGGACTACGTGATCCCGGCCGTGCTGGGCCACCACGAGCGATTTGACGGCAAGGGCTATCCCCGGCGCATCGCGGGAAAGGATATCCCGCTGGCGGCCCGGATTCTCTGCGTGGCGGACTCCTTTGACGCCATGGTGTCAAAGCGGTGTTACAAGCCCAGCATGTCCGTGGAGTTCGCGGTGGGAGAGCTGGAAAAGGGCGCCGGAAGCCAGTTTGACCCGGAGCTGGTGCCGCTCTTTATTGAAATGATCGGGAGCGGAGCGGTAGTTCCGGTGATCGACGAAGGTCTTATGAAAGAATAATATTGCAGGGCGGTTTTTGGAATCCTATGATTCCGGAAGCCGCCCTGTTTTACGCAAAAGCGTTGGTCGTTCGCGCCGGCTGCGGCCCGGTATGCGTCGGCTGCCGCCCGGTATGCTCCGGCTGCGGCCCGGTATGCCTCAGCTGCGGCCCGGTATGCGCCGGCTGCGGCCCGGTATGCGCCGGCTGCGGCCCGGTATGCGCCGGCTGCGGCCCGGTATGCCCTGGCTGCCGCTCGGTATGTCTCAGCTGCGGCCCGGTATGCCCCGTCCACCGCCCTACGGCGCGTCCTCCGGCATCAGGCAGCCGTCTGCCAGATGGTACACCACATCGCCCACGTGCTCGATAAACGCGCGGTCGTGGCTCACCGCCAGCAGCGTTCCGTCATACCCGGCCAGCAGCTTTTCCAGCCCCTCCATGGTGTACACGTCCATATGGTTGGTGGGCTCATCCAGAATCAGGAAGTTGCAGCCCCCGACCAGTACCTTGGCGAGGGCGGTTTTGACCCGCTCGCCCCCGGAGAGCACCTTCACCGGTTTTTCCATGTCCCGCAGGCTCATATAGAGGTTGGAGAGCACGGCCCGGCAGATATGCTGGGGATAGGCGGCGTCCCTTGTCACGTTTTCCAGCACCGTTTTGTCCGGGTCCAGCGTATCCTGATCCTGGGAGAAATAGGCCACTCTGGCCTCGGAGGTGATAAACGTACCCTGTGCCCCGGCCATCAGGGCGTGGATGAGGGTGGACTTGCCCGCTCCGTTGCCTCCGGTGATAAAGGTGCGCCTGCCTGACTCCACGGACAGGCTGACATTGTTTAACACCAAACGCTCCCCGTAAGCCACGGTCAAATTCCGCACCGTGGCTGCGTATCGGGCCCGGATCCGCCCGCTGTCCGGCAGTTTCATGGACACGTCCGGCAACTGCCTTGGACGTTCTTTTTTCTCCAGCTGTTCGATGCGGGTGGCGATGGCGCGGGCGTTGCTCTGGACGTGTCCCTGCTGGATCGCCGCCGTACCCTTGTAGAGAATCCACTCGCTGCTGCTCATGCGTTTCGGCGGCTTTCGCATCTGACTGCCGTGGCGGGCCAGCTCGTCTGCGGCCAGCTCCAGCCGCCGCTTCTCCCTGCGGTACTGCTGGTATTCGAATTCCTGGAAATCCCGCTCCCTGCGGGTCTGCTCCGCCCACTGGGAATAGTTGCCGTCAAATACCCGCACGGCCCCGTCCTCCAGCTCCCAGATCCGGTTGCAGACCCGGTCCAAAAGCCTGCGGTCGTGGGACACCATTAAAATCGCGCCCCGGTACCCGGCCAGCATCTTTTCCAGCGCGTTAACGCCGTCTAAATCCAGGTTGGTGGTGGGCTCATCCGCAAAGAGCAGCGGCGCCCGTTTGGAAAATGCCGCCGCGATGGCCAAACGCGTGCGCTCCCCACCGCTTTTCACCGCGCTTCCCCGCAGTCTCATGCGGCTGATCAGCCGTTCTTCCGGCCCGTCGTTTTCATCGCCGGGCAAAAGCTCTGCGGTCTGCAAAATCTCCGCGATCTCGCAGGACCGTCTGACGGACCCACCGTCCGCGGCGATCCGCCCGGACAGCACGCCGAGGAGCGTGCTTTTGCCGGTTCCGTTGCGGCCGATGAGGCCGATCCGGTCCCCGTCCTGAATTTCCAGCCGCCCGATGTCTAAAATCTTCTGAATGCCGTATTCCTTTTTCACATTCTGTGCGCTCAACAACATAAAAAAATCCCTCCCAAACGCATCTCGCTCAGAACGGATTCACAGAAAAAAGCCTCATGAAAAAACAGGACGCCTGGGTTCCCACGAACCCAAACGCCGCCTGTTTTCAGCGGCGGACCGGTGAATGACTGAACGAAATGACTGACTGCACGCAAACAATACGCCTCGCCATACAAATGCGGGGACGCGGTCTGCTGTTAAAAATTGCTGCCGTCTGTTCATTCGTTAATAATCATTCTTCGGTCTGCCACCTTTCACGCTTAAATTTGCCCCGATTATAAACGAGAAACAACGGCGTGTCAAGGCCTGTTTTTGGGGCAATTTGTAGAAATATGAGAATATGTATTCGGCATATTGTATAAATATGAAAATGAAGGTTGACATTTACATTTTCGTAATTTATATTAGTAAAATATTAACGCGACAGAGATACGGGGGAATCTCCAATCGTTATATACAGGCAAAGAGAAACGGAGCAACAAGGAGGTAGAGCATGAAAGAGAAGAAGAAAAAAGGCTTTAAGCTGCCGGATACATATGTTTTGGTAGCGATTATGCTGATCGTGATGGCCGCTCTCACGTACATCGTGCCGGCGGGCACCTACGATATGGTCACCAGCGAGGCAACCGGAAAACAGGTGGTGGATCCCAATTCATTCCATTATGTACAGAGGACGCCCACCACGATTTTGCAGTTCCTGATGGCTTTTTATACAGGACTGAATAAGAATTATTCAACAATTTTCTTTGTAACCCTGATTGGAGGATACTTTAAGATCGTCAATGAGACCGGCGCCATCACCAACGGCCTGGCGGTTGCCATCAAGCGCCTGAAGGACAAGGCTCTGATCGCAATCCCCATCGTGATGCTCTGCTTCGCGTTCCTGGGAGCAACCGGCGTTCTGATTAACCCTGTAGTGGCCTTTATTCCCATCGGCTTGGTGGTGGCCCAGCAGATGAAGATGGACCGCATATCGGCCATGGCCATTATCTACCTGGGCTGTTTTGCCGGCTGGTGTACCTCCTTCATGGCGGCCGGTTCCGTGCAGATCGCCCAGCAGATTGCGGAGATTCCCGTGCTGTCCGGCATCGGACTGCGTTTTATCGTCACCTCCATCGTGACGGTGGTGACCATCATCTACGTGCTGCGCTACTGCCGCAAGATCCGTTTGGACAATTCCAAGAGCATCCTCTACGGAACCGAGTACGCGGGCTTCGGCGAGCTGGATGAGATGGAGCAGGAGCACTCCTTCAGCAAAAAAGACGTTCTGATTCTGGTAATCGTGTTCGGCAGCCTGGGATTTTACGTTTGGGGAGCCGTGACCAAGGGCTGGGGCCAGGAGTACATGGCCGCCTACATGCTGGCCGCTTCCGTAATCTCCGGCTTTATCGCAGGCATGTCCGCGGATGAGATTTCCCGCGCCTTTATGAAGGGTTGCCGTGAGATGGCCTACGGCGCGATCCTGATCGGTTTCGCCAGCGCCATTTCCGTACTCCTGACAGACGGAAACATCATCCACACCATCATTTACGCCGCATCCCTGCCCTTAAAGGTTCTGCCCCAGGCGCTGGCGGCTGTGGCCATGTTCTACATCAACCTGGTATTTAACTTCTTCGTCAGCTCCGCATCCGGCCAGGCGGCCATCGTTATGCCCATCATGACGCCCCTTGCGGACGTAATCGGCGTGACCCGCCAGGTTGCGGTTCTGGCCTACCAGTACGGCGACGGACTGTCCAACACCATTATTCCCACCTCCGGCGTGCTGATGGCGGCTCTGGGCGTGGCGGGCGTTCCGTTCTCCAAATGGCTGAAATTCCAGGTTCCGCTGTTTTTGATCTGGACGGCGATCTGTACGGTTGCCATTATTGTGGCAGTTATGATAGGATATCACTAGTACTGCGTATCGCAAGTCCTCATGCATATAGCACCCGCTATCCACACCAGAACTGCGCCTGCGAATCTAGCCGTAGGCCCACTACGCCGTCGATTCGCAGACACACTTCTAATGCGGATAGCGGGCACTCTATGCACAAGGACTTACGGTACACAGTACTAGAGGCGCGGTAGTATCCCGGCGATATCTTATGATAGAAAGGAATGGCGATATGGAACAGAAATTATTAGCGTATTTAAAAGAGCATGAAGCGGAAATTTTCGCGGATTTAAAGGAACTGGTGCTGGCGGAGGCGTCCACCTCGGACATCGACCAGCTGGCCCATGTCCGCGAGGTTCTGATCCGGCTGATCAAGGAGAGAACCGGTTCGGACACCTTTGTCTACGAGGCAAAGGGCGGGCACAATCCCATGAAATTCGAGTTCGGCCAGGGGGACGGCACCGTGCTTCTGATCGGACACTATGACACCGTGTGTCCCATCGGCTCCATGGAGCTGCGCCAGGAGGGAAATGAGCTTCACGGCCCCGGCGTGCTGGATATGAAATCCGGACTGGTCTCCGCGATCTGGTCCATGAAGGCTTACAAAGATCTTGGAATCGATCCCGGAAAATGCCTGCGCATGGTAATCAACGGCGACGAGGAGATCAGAAGCCCCGAGTCCAGCTCCATTATCTGCGAACAGGCCCAGGGCTGCAAGGCGGCGCTGGTGTGCGAGCCCTGCACCAGCAACGGCGATTTAAAGACCGGGCGCAAGGGAAGCATCGGTTTTGAGATTACCATCCACGGCAAGGCCACCCACGCGGGCAACAACCACAAGGGCGGGATCAACGCCATCGAGGAGATGGCCCGGGAGATTCAGTACGTGCACAGCCTGACCGATTATGAGGCGGGAACCACCCTGAACGTGGGCATCTGCAGCGGCGGAACCAAAGCCAACGTGGTGCCGGATCTGGCGTCCTATACGGTGGACTGCCGTTATATGAAGATGTCCGAGGGCGAGCGCATCCGCGGGCTGCTCACCAACCTGGCAGTCAGCGTGCCGGGGACCACAAGAGAGGTGGCCGTGGACGAGGGCATGCCGCCCATGGAGCAGACTCCCGGCAACCTGGGGCTCTACGAGCTGGCTGCCCAGTGCGGCGAAAAGCTGGGGCTGTCCTTCTCCCACCAGTTTGTGGGCGGCGGCAGCGACGGCAACAAGGTGAGCGCCATGGGCGTACCCACGCTGGACGGGCTGGGCGCCTGGGGCGACGGTGCACACGCGGTGAATGAGCATATCCTGATCGACCAGTATGTGCCCAGGATTGCGCTTCTGGCTTCGCTGATTTTGAAAATTTAATCAGAGCCGCTGAAAACGGCTTTTGGAAAATGGCTCCGGCGTATCGATGCGCCGGGGCCGTTTTTGGTGAATGCAATGGGCAGCTGGCGCAGCCTGCGGGCGATTACCTGGCCGCATTTCGCGCTTTTACCTTTACTTGACGTACAATTTACCATAACATGGTATCGCACCTTCCTGCCATAACGGTATACTGACCAAAGCGCTGCAAATTACCGGGAAGGCCGTCTATAACCCGTTTACCACGGCCTCAGAGCGTACAATCAGGCATTTTGTACACAGCGCTCGTGCCTCCCGCGCCCGTTTTATACCAGCGCGCCCTCCCCGGGTATAAAGGCCCGCCAATCGCGGAATATTAACATAAAAAAGGAAGAACAGAGCCAGTGAAGGAGACAGTTACTTATAAAGACATACGCGGAAACAAGGAAATCAACCAGTTGATCGAGAAGGGAAACGAAATTCTCGGTGTTCTGGGCTACACGGAACACTCAAAGAAGCACGCGGCCAAGGTGGCGGAGACCGCGGCCAAAATATTAAAGGATCTGGGCTACGGCAGCCATGAGATGGAGCTGGCCAGGATCGCCGGCTATATGCACGATATCGGCAACTGCATCAACCGCCATGACCACGCCCACAGCGGGGCCATACTTGCCTACCAGATTTTAAAGGACCTGGGAATGCCGCTTCAGGACATCGTCACAATCACCGGAGCCATCGGTCACCACGACGAGGCCACGGGCACGGCAGTGGACGTGGTCAGCGCGGCGGTGATTCTGGCGGACAAGACGGACGTGCGCCGCAACCGGGTTCGCAACCCCATCATCGCCAGTTTTGACGCCCACGACCGGGTCAATTACGCGGCTCTCTCCGCCACGCTGAAGGTCAACACGGAGAAGCGGGTGATCCAGATGGATCTGGAGCTGGACGACGCCATGAGCACGGTGATGGACTATTTTGAAATCTTTCTCCAACGCATGATGATGTGCCGCCGGGCCGCCGAGGTCCTGGGACTCAAATTCAAGCTGGTGGCAAACGGCAGCCGCGTGAGCTGAGGTCCGGGCGGTTCCGGCAATTCTTAAATAACGCTAAAATCTTGCCCGGCTCCATTGACTTTCCCGCCCCGCCCGGATATAGTATTCTTCGAACACCACGGGATAAGGGGGATTTTTGATGGGAAAATTCAGAGAGAAGCTGCAGCGGTTTATGATTGGGCGCTACGGTATGGACCAGCTGAACCAGTTTTTGCTCTACGCTGTGCTGGCGGTGATTCTGATCAATCTGTTCGTCAGAGTGTGGCCGCTGGAGCTGCTGGAGCTGGCGGGCATCGTGTTTCTTTATTTCCGGATGTTTTCCAGGAATATCAGCAAGCGCTATCAGGAGAACCAGGCGTTCCTGCGGATGACCTTCCGGGTGAGAGAGCCGCTTAAAAAATGGCAGTTCCGCTTCCGGGAGAGCAGGCAGTACCACATTTACAAGTGCCCCAGCTGCGGCCAGAAGATTCGCATTCCAAGGGGGCGCGGCAGAGTGAGCATCCATTGCCCCAAGTGCGGCACGGATTTCATTAAAAAGAGCTGATCGGAGAATCACGACCATATAGAATTTATTGAGGGTGTCGCAAAATCATCAAAATAGATGATTGAGTGGCACCCTCACTCTACACGCAGAAAAAAATCAGGAGAAAATCATTTTTTATTGACTTTCTCCTGATTTTTTCGTACTTTAATAAGCATACGGTTTTTCTTGTTTTTATGCACTCACTTTTAGGTCAAACAAATAGCTTCCCGTCCGCTCATCCTGGATTTTTCTATGTAGTTTATTTAGATTGTACCCCATTCCTAACAGGAGAATCTCCAGTTTTACCTTCTTCTTACCCCGCAGCAGGAAACGCTGGAATCCATAATCATTTTTTAAAACGCCAAAGGCTCCCTCTACCTGGATCGAGCGGTTCATCCGGTACTTAATTCCCTTCTCGCTCTGTATGTTTTGATACGATTCCCCGCGCTTCTCCAAAAAGCTTTTGGACACGTACAGACGCTTGTTACCCTTCGCTTTGGTGCATGTTTCTTTGTAGGGGCAGCCGGTACAGTCACCACACTCATATACCGTCACCTCGGATTCATATCCACTTTTGCTGTGCTGCTTTTTCAGATAAATTACTCGCAGCTCCTTCCCGGCATGACAGATATAGATGTCTCTCTCCTGGTCATAAACCATGTTTTCCCGCTTACCGATATCCTGTTTAAAACTCCGCTTTTTCCATTTTTCATAGGTTTGAGGTTTGATGTATGGCTGCTGCCCCGCCTCCCGCAGATAGCTGTAGCCTTCTTCACTTTCATATCCCGAATCTGCTGTAACACTTGGATAGTGAAATCCCAGGTTTTCTTTCAGCCGCTTTAAAAATGGCACCAGCGTCCATACATCGTTCCGGTCCTGAAAAATATCCACTCCCACAATGTATTCGCTGTCCACCCCGATCTGTACGTTATACCCTGGCTTTAACTGCGCGTTGCGCATGTGGTCATCTTTCATATGCATAAACGTTGCATCCGGATCTGTTTTGCAGTAGTTGTTCCTTCCCTGGAAGCTGGCTGTATGCCAGTCATAAGTGGTCTGACGCTCCAGATACCTTTGGAACAGCTCCAGATACCGCTGCTCGATGGATTTGCGTTTTCCGCGGCCATGAACGAACTCTATGTTCCGCTCCCTGCATATCTCCTCCAGAAAACGGCAGATTTTTTGAAGGTCCTCTACCCGGTATTCTGTTCCCACACGAAAGGACTGGATGAACTCCTTGTTTACAAACTCCACCGACTCCTGTATTTTCATGAACATTTTTTCTTCCCATTTCCCAACAGATTTTTTCCATACGAAGGTGTATTTATTGGCACAGGCTTCTATTTTCGTTCCGTCAATAAAGACGGTTTCTTTGGAAAGTTCACCTGCCTGCTCCAGCCGATGTACCATCTGATAAAAGAGGTCCCCGCATGCCTCCTCAAGAAAACCGGAACGGAACCGGGCGATGGTGCTGTGATCCGGCGCTTTTTGTCCGGCCAACAGCCACATGAAGTTGATATCCCGCTTACAGGCGGCCTCGATTTTTCTTGAGGAATAAATGTTTTGGGAATACGCATAGGTCAGGATCTTGAACATGGTCTTTGGGTCCACTGCCGGATTTCTGCCTTTGGCAGAGTAAGCCTGATAAAGCTTTGTATAGTCTAAATCCTCCAATTCGTGGCTCAGCAGTCGGACAGAATCATCGTTCGGAACCAGCCCTTCCAAACTTAATGGCAAAACCAGTTGATAAGTGCGGCCAAGTTCGGTATAATCTTTAGTAGTGTAATTAGTTATTCGCATACTTAATTATACCACGGATGGCGGACTCTTCGGAGCCCGCTTTTCTGTTTTTTGTACGGAAAAGGAGCTGCTGCTCCGGTAGATTATTTAT